>Ga0272446_1000580_pt1 | contig 56687 bp, 57 predicted proteins | sample YNPCB0061_FD_194587 | JGI IMG/M metagenome (GOLD analysis project Ga0272446, IMG submission 194587) | Hot spring microbial mat communities from Yellowstone National Park, WY, United States - YNP-CB-006-1 | ecosystem: Environmental > Aquatic > Thermal springs > Hot (42-90C) > Sediment | place... | reverse complement strand
CGATCATCGCGAGCCCGAAGGTGAGCAGCAGCGACAGGATCGGGTCGGCCCGGTAGAAGCGCTGGAACAGGAGCCGTTCCACCAGCACGCCGATCAGCGCGACCGCGACGGGCGAGAGCACGAGCGTCGCGCCGAAGCCGACATGCGGCGCGATCAGGACGGTCAGGTAGGCGCCGATGGCGTAGAATGCGCCATGCGCGAGGTTGACGATGCCGCCCAGCGAGAAGATGAGGGACAGCCCGAGAGCGATCAGCAGGTAGTAGGTCCCGTCCAGCAGGCCGTTGGCGACCTGCTGGAGCAGCAGCGTGGACACGCCGGGCTAGAGGCCGGTTCCGCTCACGCCATGCGGCACTGGTTCTCCTCCGCCGTCGCCGCGATCGCCTCGAGCGGCTCGCCAGGACCCGGAATGGCCGCCGAGGAGCGGAAGATGTCCCACTGGTTCGGCGCGCGCGGCCCGAGGCCCTCGACCGTGTACATCTCGTGCATGAGCTGGTGGTCGGAGGCGCGGAAGTAGCCCTCGCGCGTCTTCAGCAGGTCGAACTTCGCGCCCTTCTCCCAGTGCTCGATCAGCCTCGGCGCCTCGGTGGTGCGGAGTTCGTTCATGCTCTGGGCGATGGTCTTCATCGCCACGTAGTCGCCCCAGGCCTGGTTCTCCGGCAGCCGCCGCCAGCGCCGCTGGAACGCCGCGACGAACGCCTTCGAGCCCGGCGTGTCGATCATGTGGTGCCAGACGACCGGCCAGGTGCCGATGAAGTTGTCCTTGCCCGCCGCCCAGGCGAGAGCGGTGTCGAACCCGAATCCGGCGACCGGGAAGGTGAGGCCGAACTCGGCGTACTGCTTGAGGAAGTTGGTGATCTGGTTGCCCGCGAGGTTGGAGATCACGAGGTCTGGCCGGGCGGCGCGGATCTCGATCAGCAGCGCCGAGAAGTCGGCGAGGTCGGTCGGCACCAGCTTGTCGGAGGCGAACTGGCCGCCGTTCTGCTCCATGAAGCGCTTGGCGACGCGCAACAGGTCATGGCCGAAGGCGTAGTCGGCCGTCAGCGAGAACCATTTCTTGCCCCGCACGAGCCCCTGCGCCATCAGCGAGCGGCCGGCCGTCTTGACGTACATCGAGTTCTGGCTCTCGACGTGGAACATCGACCGGTTGCAGTTCGACCCGCGCAGCGCGTCGGAGTTCGCGCCGGTGTTGACGAAGAGCGTGCCCGTGCGCGCCGTCACCTGCGCGATGGTCAGCGCCGAGGCGGAGGAGATCTCGCCGACGAGGCAGGTGACGCGGTCGCGCTCGATCATCCGCTCCGCCTTGGTCGAGGCCGTCTGCGGGTTGACGGAATCCTCCTTGAGGAGCTCGATCCGCCGTCCCATCACGCCGCCCGAGGCGTTGATCTCCTCGACCGCGAGATCGGCTGCCTGCACCGCGAACTCGCCCAAGGGGCCGAGAAAACCGGTGCGCGGCGTCAGATGCCCGATGCGGATCACCTCCGCCTGCTGCGCGCGCAGCACGGCCGGGCTCGCCACCATGGCGGCGCCGGCGCCGGCGAGCAGGACGGATCGGCGGGACGGACCGTTACGATGATGCTGCATGGCCATTCCTCCGGTGTTGCTGGCGGTGTTGTTGGGCGCGAAGGCGCGCCGCCTGTCCGGCGCACACACCGCCGGAACGGTCTGAGCGTCGCACCCGCCGCCGGGCCTGTCCAGGCTCGCGGCGCCCGACCCGGCGCCCGCCGCGCGATCTGGCGCCGCGGCGTGACAAGGGCGCGAGGCCCGACAGGGAGGATCGCGCGATGACGCTCCGCCGCCCGCCGCTTCTCCGGGCGCTGGCCGCCAGTCCCGCCGCCTCCGCCTGGCCCGCCCCGGCCCGGGCCCTTTCGACCTGGCCGATCCGCATCGTCGTGCCGTTCCCGCCCGGCGGCACCACCGACATGCCCGCGGCTGATCGCTCAGGGCATGACGGCGAGCCTCGGCCCTGATCAGAGCCTGCCTTCCTCGTCGACGAGCGAGATGCCGAAGGCGGCGAGGCCCTCCTCGATCAGGTCACCGAGATTCGGCGTCTCGAGAAGGTAGTCGACGGCGCGCGCGTCATGCGCCGCGCGTGCGGCCGCGAGCGCATCGGCCCACTCCGTCGCCGCATAGTCGCCACGCCCGAGCCAGGTCAGCGCCAGCAACTCGATCATCTCGTCCTCGTTCAGGTCCTCGAGCGCGGCGCGAAGCTCCGCGCGTGTCGGGTTGTCGGGGGTCGCCTCGAGGATCCCCATCTGCCCGTCGTCGGATGCGTTCGAGCCGTCCTCGAGGCCCTCCGGTGCGACCTGGGCATCGTACTCGCGCGCCTTGACGACCAGGTAGGCGAGCTTCTCGAGCGACATCGTGATCATGATCGGGCCTCCCTTCGGCTCCGCTGGCGGACGGCGACGGCCGCTGCCCGGCCCGGTGCCGGTCCGCGCATCGCGCATCCTCGCGCCGGCGGCGGGACGAGCGCATTGAGGAAGCGCAATCGGCCCGGCGGCGCGCCGCCGGGCATCGCGGCGCCGCCGCTCAGAACGGCAGGATGATGTCGAGGAGCTGCTGGCCGTAGCGCGGCTGCTGCACGTCCGAGATCGTGCCGCGGCCGACATAGGCGATGCGCGCCTCGGCGAGCCGGTCGTGGCGCACCGTGTTGTCGCTCTGGATGTCCTGCGGGCGCAGCACGCCGCGCACGTCGAGCTCACGCATCTCGTTGTTGACGCGCACCTCCTGCTTCCCGGCGACGACGAAGTTCCCGTTCGGGAGGATCTGCGTCACCGTCGCCGCGACGCGCAGCGTCACGGTCTCATTGCGCTGGATCTGCCCCGAGCCGGTGGAGTTGCTGCCCGAGCTTCCCTGCACCAGGTTCGACGCCGAGACGTCGTTGGGGAAGATGCGGTTGATCGAGCTCTGCAGGCCGAGCATGGCGGGCAGGCCGAGATTCTCGCTGTTGTTGCGCGACCGCGTCGAGCTGTTCTCGATCTGCGCCTCGTCGCGGATCTGCACGAGCACCGTCAGGATGTCTCCGACCTGCGCGGCGCGCTGGTCACGGAAGAAGGCGCGCGCTCCGGGCCGCCACAGGCTGTTGGGGTTGGCCACGGGCTCGCGCGGCGCCGGCATCGGCATGCTGACGGGCCGCCAGGTGGGGCTCTCGGTCGGATTCTGGATCTCGCTGAACTGGGGGCCGCGGCCGATCTCGGAGAGCCGGGTCGCGGCGTTGCAGCCCGCGAGCATCGTGCCCGCGAGCAGGAGGGTGAGGAAGCGGCTCATCGCATCGTCTCCGCGCGGCGCTGCGGTTGGGGAAGGCGGTCGGTCGGCCGGCCGTTGCGGGCGGGCTGGCTGACCGGGGCGCTGTCGGCCGAGACGCGCACGCGTCCTGGTCCGACGACGACGCCCTCCAGAACGGCGCGGCTTGCGCTGTTCATCACCTGCACCCGCGCCCCACGCGCCCCGTCCTCGAGCGCGCGGCCCTGGGCGGTGACGGAGAGGCCGGGAAGCTCGACGAGCAGCGAGACAGGCTGGCCGCGGCTCACCATCGGCGCGGCGCCGAACTGCTCGGCGGCGAGCGGCGCACCGGGCGAGGCGGCCTCGCGCAGCGTCCTGCCGGCGATCCGCGCGGGGTCGAGCTCCGTGCCGGGGGGAACGCGCGCCGCCGGCATCCGCACCACCCTGAGGTCGCCCGCGCGGATCGTCTCTCCCTCCGCGAGCCGGCGCACCGGAACCGGAACGGCGACGGTGTCGTCCACCCGGCCGGAGATGCGCACGCGCACCGGCGCCTCCGGCCCGACGATCGCCGCGACCGAGGCGTTGAAGCGCCCCTGCGCCGCGTCCCAGCCGAGGTCCTCGACGACGACGCGCGGCGGTGCCACCGAGAGGGGAACGACCGGCGCGCTGTAGGGCTGGAGGAAGAGCGGCGCGTCGGGCGTCTCGATCGCTCCGGCCGCCAGGAGCGCCTCGCGCAGCGCCTGCTCGACGGTCTCGCGCGGCAGCGGCCTGCCGGGCCGCTCGACCACCGCCGCGGCGGGTGCCGCGAGGGTGATGCCGTTGGCGCGCGCGATCGCGGCGAGCTGTGCCGGCTCGACGGTGTAGAGGCGCCCCGGCGCCGGCGCCGGGCCGAGCACGCGGTCGCCCCGCGGCAGGGTTCCCTCGAAGAGATCGGAGAGCCGCACCTCGGGGCCCTGCACCACGACGTGGCTGCGCGGGGCGAGGCCGCGCGCGTCGAACGGCACGGCGAGGGCGGCGAGGACGGTGCCGGCGAGAAGCAGCGTGCGCATGGCCCTGTGCCTCCTCAGCGCATCCGCGAGAGCGTGGACAGCATCTCGTCGGAGGCGGTGATGACCTTGCTGTTCATCTCGTAGGCCCGCTGGGCGGTGATCAGGCTGGTGATCTCGGAGACGACGTTGACGTTCGAGGTCTCGACGAAGCCCTGCATGACGTTGCCGTAGCCCGGAGAGCCCGGGACGCCCGCCTGCACCTGCCCGGAGGCGGGCGTCTCGAGGAACAGGTTGTCGCCGATCGCCTCGAGGCCGGCCTCGTTGGCGAAAATCGCGGTCTGGATCTGGCCGACGTTCTGCAGCGCGAGCTGGCCGTCGAGCTTCACCAGCACCTCGCCGTTGGCGTTGATGGTCACGTCGCGTGCCTGGTTCGGGATCTGGATCCCGGGAAGCACGCGGAAGCCGTCGGCCGTGACGATCTCGCCCTGCGGCGAGAGGCCGAAGGTGCCGTCGCGCGTGTAGGCGGTCTCGCCCGAGGGAAGCTCGACCTGGAAGTAGCCGGGGCCGCGGATCGCGAGGTCGAAGCGGTTGTCGGTCTGGCTGAGGTTGCCCTGCTCGGCGATCCGGTAGACCGCCGCCGTCTTCACGCCGAGGCCGAGCTGCACGCCTGAGGGGACGATCGTTCCCGTATCTGAGCTCGTCGAGCCGACGCGGCGGAGGTTCTGGTAGATGAGGTCCTGGAACTCCGCGCGCCGGCGCTTGAAGCCGGTGGTCGAGAGGTTGGCGATGTTGTTGGAGATCACCTCGACATTGGTCTGCTGCGCGAGCATTCCGGTCGCGGCGATGTGGAGCGAGCGCATCGGTCTCTGTCCCCTTCGGATGGTCGTTGTCAGCTGCGGCGGCGGAGGATGCGGTCGATCGCCTGGAGGCGACGCTCGCCCTCGCGCTCGACGAACTGCGCGGCGAACTCGAACTCGCGCTGCTGGCCCATCAGCATGGTGAGCTCGAGGATCGGGTTGACGTTGCTCTCCTCGATCATCCCCTGCATCACCTGCGGCTCGGCCACGGCCTCGGGCACCTGGCCTTCCTCGGCGCGGTAGAGCGTCGCGCCCTCCGCGGCGAGCTTCTGCGGCTCGGCGAAGCGCACCACGCGCAGCCGGCCGATCTCGCCGTTCGGGGTCGAGACCGTTCCGTCGGCTGCGATCGAGATCGAGGGCTCGTTCGGCGCGACGACGAGCGGCTGGCCGGTCGTCGAGAGCACGGGGAAGCCCTCAGACGAGGTGATTCGCCCGTTCGGGTCGAGGGTCAGCCGCCCGTTGCGGCTGAAGCGCTCGCCCCGCGGGGTCTCGAAGGCGAGGAAGCCGTCCGAGGCGAGGGCGATGTCGAGGGCGTTGCCGGTGCGGGCCTTGGGCGAGACGGCATGGTCGCGGTAGGTGGCGCGGTCCTGCACGAAGTGGATGGTGCGCGCGCCCGAGGGCTGCGCCACGCGGTGCTGCGTGAGCAGGTAATCGCCGAACACCATTCGCGAGCCCTTGAAGCCGGGCGTGTTCGCGTTGGCGATGTTGTGCGCCGTCATCTCTGTCTGGCGCTGCAGCGCGATCATCCGCGAGAGCGCGACGTAGCCGACCTGTTCCATCGCGTGCCTTCCGCATGCGGGTGGTTGATCCATCGCATTGGCAGCAAGCCGCGTGCCAGGCCAGGCAGGCCAGCCTGAAGGCGGGTTTCCGCGGCACCGCGCGGCCGCTGGGCATGACCTGCCGGGCGGCCGGGCCGGATGCCGGCACGGGCCGTCGGGGCGGTGAGCAAGAATTGCCGGCTTCAGCCTTCGTTAACGCTTCCGGGGCACAGATGCATGCGCGGCGCGCCACTGGTGGCGCGTGACGCTCTGGCAGGAGGGGCGCCGATGTCTGGCGGGGCAGCGGCAGCGGGCGAGGCGGAGGGCGGCACCGAGGGCGCCGAAGCCGGCGGCCGCAAGGGCAGGGGCAGGCTGATCGTCCTGATCGCCGTCCCGCTCGCGCTCGCCGCTGGCGGGGCGGGCCTCTGGTTCAGCGGCATCCTGCCGGGCCTGCTCGGCCTCGGCGCCAAGCCGGACCAGGCGTCAGCCGAGCCGCCGCCGATCGTCGCCGCGCTGTTCGACATGCCCGAGATCATCGTCAACCTCAACGTCGGAAACCGGCGCGCGAGCTACCTCAAGCTCCGCTCCAAGATCGAGATCGCCGACAGCCGCGACCTGCCGCACGTCCAGGCCGCCGTGCCGCGGCTGCAGGACCTCTTCACCACCTATCTGCGCGAGCTTCGGCCGGAGGAGCTGCGCGGCTCGGCCGGCACGCACCGGCTCCGCGAGGAGCTGATCGCGCGCGCCAACGTCGCCGTCCGCCCCGCACGGGTGACCGACGTGCTGTTCGTCGAGATGCTCGTGCAATGACCCCGCCGGAGGGCACCGTGGCCGAGGAGCCGGGGCAGGACGAAGACGCGCTCGCCGCCGCCTGGGGCGCGGCGCTCGAGGGCGAGGCGGGCGGCGAGGGGCTGCCCTCCGGCGTCGACGCGGCGCGCGTGCTCAACCAGGCGGAGATCGACAGCCTGCTCGGCTTCGAGGGCGGCGCCGACGGCGGCAGCGAGCTCTCCGGCATCCAGAGGATCATCTCCTCGGGCCTCGTGACCTACGAGCGCCTGCCGATGCTCGAGATCGTCTACGACCGTCTCGTCCGCATCATGTCCACCAGCCTGCGCAACTTCACCTCCGACAACGTGGAGGTGTCGATCGACAACATCGTCTCGCTGCGCTTCGGCGACTACCTGAACTCGATCCCGCTCCCGGCGATGCTCGCGGTGTTCAAGGCGGAGGAGTGGGACAACTACGGGCTGATGGTCGTCGACAGCGCGATGATCTACTCGATCGTCGACGTGCTGCTCGGGGGCCGCCGCGGCACCGCGCCGATGCGCATCGAGGGCCGGCCCTACACGACGATCGAGCGCACCCTGGTCGAGCGGATGATCCACGTGGTGCTCGCCGACCTCGCCCAGGCCTTCGACCCGCTGTGCCCTGTGAACTTCCGCTTCGAGCGGCTCGAGACCAACCCGCGCTTCGCCGTCGTCTCGCGGCTCTCGAACGCGGCCGTGCTCGCGAAGCTGCGCGTCGAGATGGACGACCGCGGCGGCAAGCTCGAGCTGCTGCTGCCCTACGCGACGCTCGAGCCGGTGCGCGAGATGCTCTTGCAGCAGTTCATGGGCGAGAAGTTCGGCCGCGACAGCATCTGGGAGAACCACCTCGCCGACGAGCTGCTCGAGACCGACGTGGAGATCGAGGCGGTGCTCGACGAGCAGTGGGTGAAGCTCTCCGACATCATGCGCATGCGGCCTGGAAGCCAGCTCGTGCTCAACGGCACGGCCGACAGCCCGGTTCGGCTGCGCTGCGGCGGCGTGCCGCTGTTCGAGGGCCACATGGGCCGGCGCAACGGGCGCGTGGCGGTCAGGATCGACCGCGACGTGCCCCGGCGGGAAGGGGTGCGCGCATGACGATGACGGCGCTCGCATGGGGGCTCGAGGCGGCGCTTGCGGTGCTGCTCGCCGCCACGCTCTGGTACGCGGTGCGGCTCGAGCGTCGGCTCGGCGTGCTGAGGCGCGACAATGCCGCGCTCGAGGCGCTCGTCGCCGGCTTCAACGATGCGACCGCCCGCGCCGATGCCTCGACGACGCGGCTCCGCGCCGCGGCGGAGGGTGCGGGCCGGCAGGTGGCCGAGCAGGTGGAGGCGGCGGGGCGGCTTCGCGACGACCTCCTGTTCCTGCTCGAGCGCGGCGAGCAGCTCGCCGACCGGCTCGATGCGGCAGTGCGCGAGGCGAGGGGTACGGTTGCGGAACGTTCGGCGCCACGCCCGCCGCCGGCGCCCGCGGGAGAGATTGAGCAGCCGCGCGTCCGCAGCCAGGCCGAGCGCGATCTTCTCCAGGCGCTGAGGGCGGCCCGGTGAGCGGCCGCCTGCGGCTTGGCCCGCGCCTGCTGCCGACGGTCATCCTCGTGATGACGGGCCTGCTCGGCGTGAAGGTGGTCGATCTCGCGCTCCGCCTTCCTGACGCGAGGCGAAGCGGAGAGGCGGGGCTCTTGCCCATCGCAGCGCCGGCCCACGCCGCGCGGGTGACGGCCGAACCGTTCCGGGCCGCGGCCGATGCGCCGTCGGCTCCTGCAGCGCCGGCCGCCGGCCCGGTGCCGCCGCCCGCTCCGGCCGAGCAGCGACCGCCGGAGGCGACCGCCGCCGAGCGCTCGGTGCTCGAGGAGCTGCGTGCGAGGCGCGCGGCGCTCGACGCGCGCGAGCAGGCGCTCGCGGTGCGCGAGAGCGTGCTCGCCGCGACCGAACAGCGGCTCGCGCGGCGGATCGAGGAGCTCGCGGCGCTGCAGCAGCGCCTCGAGGCGCTCGACAAGGCGTCGCGCGAGCGCGAGGACAGCGGCTGGCGCGGCCTCGTCCGCATCTACGAGAACATGCGCCCGCGCGATGCGGCGCGGATCTTCAACGAACTGGAAATGGTCACGCTGGTAGAGGTGGTCGACCGCATGAAGGAGCGGACGGCGGCGCCGATCCTCGCCGGCATGGACCCGGAGAAGGCGAAGGCGCTGACGGCGGAACTCGCGCGGCGTCGCGCCACCGGGCCGCGCGCCGAGGCGGGTGGCTGAGGCGGTTCGAGGCAGGGCGACTGGCAGCACAGGGGCGCAGCATGGACAAGAGCATGAACATCCTCATCGTCGACGACTACAAGACGATGCTGAGGATCATCCGCAACCTCCTCAGGCAGCTCGACTTCCAGAACGTCGACGAGGCGACCGACGGCGCGCAGGCGCTGTCGATGCTGCGCACCGGCAGCTACGGGCTCGTCATCAGCGACTGGAACATGCAGCCGATGACTGGGCTGCAGCTGCTGCAGGAAGTGAGGGCCGACGCCAAGCTCAAGAACCTCCCCTTCATCATGGTGACGGCGGAGAGCAAGACCGAGAACGTGGTCGCCGCCAAGCAGGCCGGCGTCTCCAACTACATCGTCAAGCCGTTCAACGCCGAAACGCTGAAGGAGAAGATCGAGAAGGTGCTTGTGCATGCCTGACGGCAGGGCCGGGGCGGAGCGCCACGCCGCGGTGGCGGCCAGGCTGGCGCAGCTCTCCGAACGGCGCGGCGCGGCCTCTGCCGAGCAGGTGGCCCTGGTCGTCGAGACCGTGCTGTCGACGATGCACGGCGACCTGACGCAGGCCGAGGCGAGCCTCTTGTCCGAGGTCGAGCAGATCGGCCGCACGATCGCCACCGCGAAGCAGGAGATCGCCGCGCTCAGGGTCGCCGACATCAACGGCAGCTTCATCCCGTCAGCGACGGACGAGCTCGACGCGATCGTCGAGGCGACGGCGCAGGCGACCAACGAGATCCTGGACGCCTGCGAGACCTTCGATGCGCTTTCGGCCGAGCTTGGGGGCGAGGCGTCGTTGCGGCTCCAGGCGGCGGCGACGCGCATCTACGAGGCGTGCAGCTTCCAGGACATCACCGGCCAGCGCATCAGCAAGGTCGTCGCCACGCTGAAGTCGATCGAGGAGCGGATCGCGGCGATCATCGACGCCTTCGGGGAGCGGTGCGCCACCGGACCGAAGGACGTGCCTCGCTGCGCCGCCCCGCAGAACGGGGAGGCAGGGCTGCTGAACGGCCCTCAGCTTCCCGGCAATGGCGTCGATCAGGCCGAGATCGACCGCCTTCTCGCGAGTTTCGACTGATGCGGAACGCATCCCCCGCTCTCCGCCTCGCCCTCGCCTCTGCGCTCCTCTGTTGGCATGCCTCCGCAGAGGCGCAGGAGCAGGTGGGCGTCAGGTTCGGTGCCCATCCGACCTTCAGCCGCGTCGTGTTCGACTGGCCCGCGCCGGCCGACTACACGATCTCGCGGGAGGGCGAGCGGCTGCGCATCACCTTCGCCCGGACGCCGAGCCTCGACGGAGCGACGCCCCGGCGGCTGCCGCCGATGGTGACGGGGCTCGCGCAGGAGGGGGCGAGCGTTGTGCTCACCCTCGGGCCGGGAACGCGCGTGCGCGACTTCCGCCTCGGCGGACGGATCGTGCTCGACGTGCTCGCGGGCGAGGACGCGGCGCCCCGTGAGGCACCGCCCGCCGCGTCCGGCCGGAGCGCCGCCGCCGCCCGATCCACGGCTTCCGAACCCGCGCCGGTGCGCAGCGCCCAGGTCGCCGGCGCCCAGCCCACCCAGGCGGCGGGCGTCCAGCCCTTGCCGCTGCCGCCGCCGCCGCCGCCCGAAGCGCCGCCCCCTGCCGCCTCCGCGCGCGCGACGCCGCCGCCGCGGCCGGCGAACCCCGCCGAGCGCGAGACCGCCGGCGGGCCAGCGACGGTGCCCGCGGCAGACACGGCGCGGCCCGCCTCGCTGCCGCCCCCTGTCGCGCAGCGCCAGGCCCCGATCAGCCTCGCTGCCGCGCCGCACCGCGGCACGGAGGGGCCGGCCATGCGCCTTCCCTTCGAGCGCGACACGGGCGTTGCGGTGCTCCGCCGCGGCGGCGAGCTCTGGGTGGTGTTCGACGATCCACGCCCGGTCGACCTCACCGCGCTGCGGAACGATCCGCTGCTGTCGCGGGCGACGCTCACGGTCGGGCCGGCGTCGACGCTGCTCCGCATTCCGGCTGCGGCGCCGGCCACCGCGCGGGTGCTCCCGGCCGAGCGCGGGCTCGTCGTGGAGGTGCTCCCCGCCGGCGGCGCGAGCGAGGAAAGCGTCGCGGCGGAGGTCATCGAGGCGCCCTCAGGGCGCCGCCTGCTGCTGCGAACCGCGGGTGCCGCCCGCGCGGTGCATCTGAGCGACCCCGATACCGGGGAGCTGCTGCTTGTCGGCACGCTGCGCTCCGGGGAGGCGCGGCAACCGGTCGGCCGCGCCTTCGCGCAGTTCTCGCTGGTGCCGACGCTCCGGGGCGTCGCCGTCGCCACGCAGTCCGACCATCTGACGTTGCGGGCGCAGGATGACGGCTTCGTGCTGGCTGCCGGGCCCCAGCTCGACGCGGGGCTAGCCGTTTCGCGCTGGGCGTCCGAGGTGTCCGATGCGCTCGCCGGCCACGGGCTCACGCGCGCCTTCGACCTGCCCGCGCTGCCGCAGGAGGCGCTGGCCGAGCGGGTGCGGTTCTTCCGCGTCGAGGCCGCCGCGGCACCGCCGCTGTCGCGCGCGCGCCCGCGCCTCGCGCTCGCCGAGGCGATGCTCGCGCTCGGCCTCGGCGCCGAGGCGCGCGCGGTGCTCGACATCGCCGCCGCCGAGGACCCCGCCATCGGGGCCACGCCGCGCTGGGCTGCGCTTGCCGGGGCCGCCTCCCTGCTCGCAGGCCGGCTCGATGAGGCGCGCCCGGCGCTGAAGGACCGCCGCCTCGACGGCACCGACGAGATCACCCTCTGGCGTGCCTGGCTCGCCGACCAGGAGGGAGAGCCGCCGTCGGCGACCGCGCCGCTCTACGCCGCCTCCGCCGGGCTCGTGCCCGCCTATCCGGACGCGCTCCGCCTCCGCCTCGGCGTCGCCGCGAGCGAGGCGATGGCCGCCGGCGGAGAGGCGGCCGCCGCCGCCGCCCTGCTGGCGCGGCTGGGCGATCTGCCCGCGCTCGCGCTCGCCCGCGCCTATCTCGTCGAGGCGCAGGGGCAGGTCGACCAGGCGATCGCCGCCTACGAGGCGCTCGGCTCGGCGCGCGACCGGAGGGTCCGGGCGCGCGCGCTCGTCCGTGCCGTGGAGCTCGCGCTGCGGGAGGGGCGCATCGGCGCTCCGGAGGCGGCGGCGCGCATGGAGCCGCTGCTCTATGCGTGGCGCGGAGATGCGTCCGAACGCCTGCTCAGGCTCCGCGCGGCCGAGCTGCGCGGCGAGGCGGGTGACTGGGCGGGCGCGCTTGCGCTGCTGCGCGACACCGAGATGGCCTTCCCCGAGCATCTGGCCGAGATCCGCCCGCGCACCGCCCAGGCGTTCCTGGCCCTGTTCCGCGACGGCGCCGCCGACACGATGCCCGCCTCGCAGGCCGTGGCGCTGTTCGAGGACAGCGCCGACCTCCTGCCGACGGGGCCGTCAGGCGACGCGATCGTCGCGCGCGTCGCCGAGCGTCTCGTCGCCCTCGACCTCACCAACCGTGCCGCCCTGATGCTTGCCCGGCTGCAGGCGGCCCAGCCGGAAGGCGGCCTCGACCGCGCGCGCACGGGCCTCAGGCTCGCCGAGCTCCGCCTCGCGGACGGGGACGCCGCCGCCGCGCTCGCCGCGCTGGCCTCGAGCGAGGCCGAGCGGATGCCGGCCGCACTCGCCTCGGAGCGGCTGATCCTGCGCGCCCGCGCCGTCGCCGCCGGCGGCGACCGCCAGGCCGCGCTCGCGATGCTGCGCGGGCTGCCCGGAGCGGCAGAGGCGCGCGCCGACATCGCCGCCGCGGCGGGCGACTGGGCCGAGACCGTGCAGGCGCTCTCGGAACTCGCCGAGAGCCGGCTTCCGCCAGCCGATCGTCCTCTCGACGAGCCGCATCGCAGGCTGCTGGTCAGGCTCGCCGCCGCAGCGGCGCTCGCGGGCGACACCGCGACGCTCGCCTCGCTCGCCGCCGCGCACGGGCAGCAGATGGCGAACGGCCCCTTCGCCGAGCCGTTCCGGCTGCTCACCGCTGACCCGGTCGCGGGGACGGCCGACATACCCAGGCTCGCGGCCGAGGTGGCGCTCGCGCGCACGCTGCCGCGCTCGATCGCGGCGATCGGCGCGCCGGCGCGGAACTGACCCGCGCGCGCGGCATGTGACAAGCGCGTGTCCGGCGGGCCGCCGCGGGCGATTCCTGCTTGCATCCGCGGGCGCCGTGACGCACATACCGCCGCCCGCACACGCGGGCTGTTGACCGCAGCCGCTGGTCATCTGCTGGTTGGAAAGGGGTTCGCGATGAACGCTCTCGCCCGACTGGGGATGGTCTCGGAGTTTCCGAGCGACGCCCAGACGATCCGCACCGCCGAGGGAGACGAGGCGGGGAAGGACTATTTCATCGAACGCGACGGCGTCCGCTTCGCCGGCATGCACCTGCTCGTCGATCTCTGGGAGGCCGAGGCCCTCGATGATCCGCGGACGATCGACGCCGCCCTCCGCGCCGGCGCTGAGGCGTCCGGAGCGACGATCCTGCACGGGCACTTCCACCACTTCTCGCCCAACGGCGGCGTTTCGGGCGTGCTCGTGCTCGCAGAGAGCCACATCTCGATCCACACCTGGCCCGAGCGCGGCTATGCCGCCATCGACATCTTCATGTGCGGGGCCTGCGACCCGCACCGGGCGCTGCCAGCGCTGAGGGCCGCCTTCCGGGCCCGGCGTATCGAGGTCTCGGAGCAGCGCCGCGGCGTCATCGGCTGAGGTCCGGCCGCCGATGGCGGGCGAGGCCTGGATCGCCGAGACGCTCTACCCCGACTGGGGCCAGCGGTTCCGCATCGTGCGGGAACTCGCGCATGTGCGGTCGGCCTTCCAGGACATCCTCATCGTCGAGACGGCGAGCCATGGCCGCGCGATGCTGCTCGATGGCGTGGTGCAGATCACCGAGGCGGACGAGTTCGCCTATCAGGAGATGATCGCGCACGTGCCGCTGATCGCGCACGGCGCGGCGCGGCGCGTGCTGATCATCGGCGCCGGAGACGGCGGCGTGCTGCGCCGCGTGCTCGCGCACCGCACGGTCGAGGCCGCGACGATGGTGGAGATCGATGCGGAGGTGGTGCGCCTCGCCCGCGAACACCTCCCCGCGATCGGCGGCGCGGCGTGGGACGACCCGCGCGCGCGGGTGCTCATCGCCGACGGCATCGCGCATGTCCGGGAGGCGGAGGCGGGGAGCTACGACGTGATCATCGTCGACAGCACCGACCCGGCGGGCGTCGGCGAGGTGCTGTTCACCGATGCGTTCTACGCCGATTGCGCGCGGCTCGTTGGCCCCGGCGGCATCGTGGTCAACCAGTGCGGCGTGCCGTTCATGCAGGGCGTCGAACTCGCCGAGACCTCGGCGCGGCGGCGGCGCCACTTCGCCGACGCCTCTGCCTATGTCGCTGCCGTTCCGACCTATGTCGGCGGCTTCATGACGCTCGGCTGGTCGTCGCAGGATCCTGCCCTTCGCCGCCATGACGCGGAGGCGCTGCGGGCGCGCGCGGCGGCCGCAGGCATCCTCGGCACGACGCGATACTGGAGCCCGGAGGTGCATGTCGCGGCGTTCGCGCTGCCGCCCTACATCGCCGCCCTGCTTCCCGGGGGCTGAGACCGCCGGCCTGCGGTCCGGCCGCCCCCGCCACTGTCGGGCTGACAGGACAGGCTTGCTGACGTAGCGTTCCGACCCCTCTCCCCGACCAGAAGGCTGGAGCAATCGCATGCCGGACACTCAGGTCCTCGATCCGACGATGCTCAAGTTCGGCATCGGCCAGCCCGTGCCCCGCAACGAGGACCCCACGCTGCTGCGCGGCGAGGGCCGCTACACCGACGATATCTGCCTGCCCGGCCAGCTGTGGTGCGTGATCGTGCGCAGCCCCTACGCGCACGGCATCATCCGTGGCATCGGCGTCGAGGAGGCGCGGTCGATGCCGGGGGTCGCCGGCGTCTTCACCGGGGCCGATCTCGCCGCCTCTGGCTATGGCCCGCTGCGCTGCACCCTGCCGTTCAGGAACGCCGACGGCTCGCCGCTGCGCAACATCGAGCGGCCGGCGCTCGCGCTCGACAAGGTGCGCTTCGTCGGTGACCCGGTCGCCTTCGTCGTGGCCGAGACGAAGGCCGCCGCCCGCGATGCGGCCGAGGCGGTGGTGCTCGACATCGATGCCCTCCCGGCGGTCACCGAGGCCTCCGCCGCCGCGATGCCGGGGGCGCCGCAGCTCTACGACGACATTCCGAACAACACCGTGCTCGACTTCGCCTTCGGCGACGAGGCGGAGCTCGCCGAGGCCTTCGCAGCCGCCGCGCATGTCACCCGCCTCTCGATCCGCAACAACCGCGTCGTCGTCTGCGCCATGGAGCCGAGGAGCGCGATCGGCCAGTTCGATGCGGAGACGGGGCGGTTCACGCTGCGCGTCGGCAGCCAGGGGGTGTTCGGGCTGCGCGCGCAGCTCGCCAACGACATCCTCAGGCTTCCGGTCGAGAAGGTCCGGGTGCTGACGGGGAACGTGGGCGGTTCCTTCGGCATGAAGGCCTCCGTCTATCCCGAGTATGTCTGCCTGCTGCACGCGGCGAGGGTGCTCGGCCGGCCGGTGAAGTGGACCGATGATCGCACCGGCAGCTTCGTCTCCGACCAGCACGGGCGCGACCACGAGGTGACGGCCGAGCTCGCGCTCGACGCCGAGGGGCGGTTCCTCGCGGTGCGGCTGACGGCCCATGCCAACATGGGCGGCTACCTCGCGACGGTTGCGCCGCTGATGGGCACGGGAAACTTCGTCAAGAACGTGCAGGCGAACTACGCGACGCCGCTGATCGGCGTGCGCACGGCCTGCGTGGTGACCAACACCACGCCCGTCTCAGCCTATCGCGGGGCGGGGCGGCCCGAGGGCAACTACTTCATGGAGCGGCTGATCGAGGCGGCGGCGGCCGAGACGGGGCGTGACGCGGTCTCGCTCAGGCGGCTGAACCACATCCGCCCCGACCAGATGCCCTATCGAGCCGCGTCCGGCTCGGCCTACGACAGCGGCGAGTTCACCGCGCTGCTCGACCGCGCGCTCGCCGCCGCCGACTGGGACGGCTTCGACGCCCGGAAGGCCGAGAGCGCCGCCCGCGGCAGGCTGCGCGGCCGCGGCATCGGCAACTATCTCGAGGTGACCGCGCCGCCCGCGAAGGAGCAGGGCGGCATCCGCTTCGAGAAGGACGGGACGGTGACCATCATCACCGGCACGCTCGACTATGGCCAGGGCCACTGGACGCCCTTCGCCCAGGTGCTGCACCAGGCGCTCGGCGTTCCCTTCGACCGGATCAGGCTCCTGCAGGGCGACAGCGACGAGCTGATCGCCGGCGGCGGCACCGGCGGCTCGAAGTCGCTGATGGCCTCGGGCGCGGCGATCATCGAGGCCTCGGCGCAGGTGATCGAGAAGGGCAGGGCGGTCGCCGCGCATGCGCTCGAGAGCGCGGTCGCCGACATCGAGTTCGACCGCGGGCGCTTCTCCGTCACCGGCACCGACCGCGGCATCGGGCTGATGGACCTCGCGGCGTGGCTGCGCGCGCAGGAGGACCTGCCACCGGGGATGCCCGCGAGCCTCGACGTGCGGCATGTGTTCGACCAGGCGCCCTCGGCCTTCCCCAACGGCTGCCACGTCGCCGAGGTGGAGATCGACCCCGAGACGGGCGTGACCGAGGTCGTGCGCTACGTCGCGGTGAACGATTTCGGCACCGTGGTGAACCCGATGCTGGTCGCCGGCCAGGCGCATGGCGGCATCGTGCAGGGCATCGGCCAGGCACTCTACGAGCGCACCGTGTATGACGAGCAGGGGCAGCTCGTCTCCGGCTCGTTCACCGACTATGCGATCCCGCGGGCCGACGACGTCTGCGCCTTCGTGACCGAGAGCAGGCCGGTGCCCGCGCGCACCAATCCGCTCGGCGCCAAGGGCTGCGGCGAGGCGGGCTGCGCCGGCAGCCTTCCGGCGGTGATGAACGCCGTGGTCGATGCGCTCTCGGCCTACGGCATCCGGCACATCGACATGCCGGCAACTCCCGAGGCGGTCTGGCGGGCCATCCAGGCCGCGCGCGCGTCCTGAGCGTCAGTCCCGCCTGTCGCGCCAGCGGCGCTCGAGGATGGCGGCCGGCGCGAGGCGCCTGGCGAGGCCGTAGGCCGGGATCGGCTTCAGCGGCGAGAGCGGCAGCGGGATGTCGCGCCATGGCGTCCCGGTCGCCTGCCTGCCGAGCTCGCGGCCGATCGCGGTCGCGAGCCCGACACCGCGGCCGTTGCAGCCGTTCCAGCCGGTGACGCCGGGGGCGAGCTCGTGCACATGCGGCGCGCGGTCGGCCGTGACGCCGACATAGCCCCACCAGACGTAGTCGAAGCTGGGCCGCCCGAGCTGGGGATAGACCGTCTCGGCGCGGCGGGCGATGCGCTCGCGGATGCGGTGCTCCCAGTCGAAGGCGAACATCAGCGCGCCCCCGGTGATCAGCCTGCCGTTGGCATCGAAACGATAGAAGTAGAGGTCGCCCCGCGTGTCGGAGAGCGCGTGCCCCTCCGGCAGGATCGTCTTCCGCACATTGTCCGACAGTGGCGCGGTCGCCATCTGGTAGGAGCGGACGGGGATCACCTCCTCGCGGAAGCCGGGCCACAGATCGGTCGAGTAGGCGTTGGTGGCGATGATGACGCGGTCGGCCGTCACCGCGCCGCGTGGCGTGCGGACGACCCACCTTCCGCCCGCGCGGTCGATGCCCTCGGCCGGGGTGCTTGTGTGGACCGTGCCGCCCGCCTCGATGACGGCGCGCGCCAGCCCGCGGGCGAAGCCCAAGGGGTTGATCCGCCCGCCCGTCCGGTTGGTCCAGCCGCCGAACCAGTGGTCGGTTCCGGTGATGCGCTGCATCGCCGCGCGATCGAGCAGCTCGACGGGCGCCCCGCGCCTGCCCCAGGCCTCGACGCGCCGCTCGGCGAGCTTCATCCGGCTCTCGCGGTGCGCCGGCTGGACCCAGCCGTTCTGCACCGCCTCGGCCGCGATCCCGTGGCGGCGGATCAGGTCGAACACGAGCGACGCGCAATCGCGGATCAGCGCGACGAAGGCCTCGCCCTTCTCGCCGCCGCGCTGGGCGATCTCGTCGGGGTCCATGCGCGAGAGGGTGGGGATGACCTGGCCGTTGTTCCGCCCCGATGCGCCCCAGCCGATCTCGGCCGCTTCCAGAACGACCGGCCTCGCGCCCGCCTCGGCGGCGGCGAGGGCAGCGGAGAGGCCGGTGTAGCCGCCGCCGATGATGCAGAGATCGGCCCGCGCGGCACCTTCGAGCGGCGCGGTCTCAGGCGGCGGCGGCGCCGTCGCGGCCCAGAGGCTCGGCGGCATCTCGTTCCGGTTGTCCGTCATCGCCCGCCCCGGTCCTCACCCATGCGCGTGCCCGCCGAGATAGGCGGCCCTCACCCTGTCGTCGTCGGCGAGCGCCCGCGCCGGCCCCTCGAGCACGATGCGCCCGCCGTCCATCACGTAGGCGTGGTCGGCGACCGCGAGAGCGGCGCGCGCGTTCTGCTCGACGAGAAGCACGGGCGTTCCCTCGCGCCGGATCGTGCCGATCAGGTCGAAGATCTGCTTCACGAGCTTCGGCGCGAGGCCGAGCGAGGGCTCGTCCATCAGCAGGAGCTTCGGCCGCGCCATCAGCGCCCGGCCGACGCAGAGCATCTGCTGCTCGCCGCCCGAGAGTGACCCCGCGCGCTGGCGGTAGCGCTCGCGGAGGATCGGGAACAGCCCGAGCACGTGCTCGAGCAGCCCGGCATCGACCTCGCCCACGGCGCCGAGGCGGAGGTTCTCGGCCACCGTCATCGCCCCGAAGATCTGCCGCCCCTCCGGCGCCTGGGCGAGGCCGCGGCGGACGATCGCATGGCTCGGCAGCCCCGTGATGTCCTCCCCACGCAGCCGGATCGTTCCCGAGGCGGCGCGATAGACGCCCGAGAGGGTGCGCATCAGGGTCGTCTTGCCAACGCCGTTCGAGCCGAGCACGGTGACGATGCCGCCCTCTGGCACCGCGAGCGAGACGCCGTGCAGGATCGTCTGCACGCCCATCCGAACGACGAGCTTCTCGACGGCGAGGACGGCGCTCACGCCGCGTCCTCCGCCACCCCGAGATAGGCCTCGAGAACGCCCGCGTCGCCCTGCACCTCGGCGGGCGTGCCGTCGGCGATCTTGCGGCCGGAGGCCAGCACCATCACGCGCCGGCAGATGCTCATCACGAGCCCCATGTCGTGCTCGACGAGCAGGATGGTCAGCCCCTCAGCAGACAGCGAGGTGATGAAGCGGGCGAGCGCAGCGGTTTCGGTGTCGTTCAGCCCTGCGGCGGGCTCGTCGAGCACGAGCAGGCGCGGGCCGGTCGCGAGCGCGCGCGCGATCTCGAGATACTTGCGCCTGCCGTAGGAGAGGTTGGCGGCGAGCTCGCCCGCGACGTCGGCGAGGCCGGTGCGCTCGAGCGCCTCCTCGGTGCGGCGGCTGATCGCCGCGCTCCGGCCACGCGCGGCGGCCGAGCGCCACAGCGCGTCGAGCGGCCCGTGCCCCTCGCGCCCCGCGGCGCCGACCGAGACGTTGTCGAACACCGTCATGTTCGGGAAGACGCGCAGGTTCTGGAAGGTCCGCCCGATGCCGAGGCGGCAGATGCGCCACGGCTTGAGGCCGGAGACGCGCGTGCCGGCGAACCGCACCTCGCCGGAGGAGGGGGGCGTGAAGCCGCAGATGACGTTGAACAGCGTCGTCTTGCCCGCGCCGTTGGGGCCGATCAGCCCGACGAGCTCGCCCTCCGACACGTGGCCCGAGACGTCGTCGACGGCGGTGAGGCCGCCGAAGCGCCGCGTGACGCGGTCGATCTCGAGCAGCGTCCCGGAGGGCGCGTTCATGGGCTCAGCGCCAGCCGAGGCCGCGCGCCGGCTGCCAGGCGGCGCCGAACTGCCGCCGCGCGAGATCGAGCGCGGAGACCTCGCCGAACAGCCCCTTCGGCAGGAAGAGGATGCAGAGGAACATCACCGCGCCGACCATCAGGATTCGCACCTCGCCGACGGCGCGCAGCGCCTCGGGAAGCAGCAGCAGGAGCGCCGAGCCGATGATCGCGCCCGGCACGCTGCCGAGGCCGCCGACGACGACCATCGCGAGGATCAGGATGCTCTCGGCGAAGCGGAAATCGGCTGGGTTCACGTATCCGGTGGTGTGCGCCCAGAGCGCGCCGGCGATGCCGGCGAGGAAGCAGGCGATCGCGAACACCTCGATCTTGAGCCGCACCACGTTGAGCCCCATCGCGTCGGCGCACTGGTCGTCCTCGCGCACGGCGCGCAGCGCGTTGCCCCAGTAGCTGTGGGTGCAGCGATGCACGACGACGGCCGCGAAGGCGGCGACGGCGGCGACCGCGAGGTAGCTGGCGAGCGGGCCGGAGAGGTCGATGCCGAGCGGGCGGAGCGGCGGGATCGAGCCGATGCCGAGCGGGCCCTTGGTGAACGAAACCCAGTTCAGCAGCGTCACGTAGATCATCTCGCCCAGGCCAAGCGTCGCGACCGCGAAATAGATCGAGACGAGCCGCATCGTCGGCAGCGCGAGCGCGATGCCGAGCAGGCCCGAGACCAGGCCCGAGAGCGGGATGGTCAGCGCCGCGTCGAGGCCGAGCCGCGTCGAGAGGATGGCAGCGGTATAGGCGCCGACGCCGTAGATCGCCGCGTGGCCGAGGCTGAGCAGGCCTGCGACGCCGGTGATGAGCTGCATCGAGAGCGCGAGGATCGCGAAGATGAGCGTGACCACCGCGAGGCGGAACAGATAGCCCGAGCCGGCAGCCGCGAGCGCGAGCGGCAGCACGGCGAAGACGATCGCCCCGATCGCGACCGGCAGGGGGCGGAGGCGGCGCTCAGACACGGTCGCGCCCCGCGCCGAAGAGGCCGGTGGGGAAGAACACCAGCGTCGCGACCAGGAAGAGATAGGCGACGAGGTCGGCCCAGCCCTGGGAGAAGAACTCTGTCGCGACCGCCTCGGAGACGCCGAGCACGATCGCGCAGATCACCGCACCCGGAATGGAGTTCAGCCCGCCCATCACCATCGCGACGAAGGCCTTCACGCCTGGGCTGAACCCCATCGCCGGGAAGATCGTTCCCTGGTAGAGGCCGATCAGGATGCCGGCGACCGCCCCCATGCCGGAGCCGATCGCGAAGGTCGCGATCACCGTGCGGTCGACGTTCACGCCGACATACTGGGCGCCGAGCGGGTTCGCCGCGACCGCGCGGATCGAGAGGCCGATGCGGGTGCGGTAGAGGATCGCCTGCAGCGCGAGGAACATCACGATCGCGGCGCAGAGGATCGCGATCTGGCCCGAGGCGATGGCGAGCTCGCCGACCAGGATCGGCTCCTGGAGCGCGTTGGCGTAGGCGCGGGGGATCGGCTGCATGTCGGCGCCGAACAGCTTCTCCATCGCCTCGCGGACGATGATCGACACCGCGAGCGAGGAGAGCAGCGTGCTCTCCCGCATCGCCTTCGACTTGAGCGAGGCCTCGTCGCGGAACCGCCGGAACGGCTTGAAGGCGACGCGCTCGAGCCCGACGCCGGCGACGATGCCGGAAGCGAGCACGATGAGCAGAAGCGCCGCCCAGGGGGGAGCAAGGAACAGCAGCGCCAGAAGGCCGGCATAGGCGCCGAGCATGTAGACCTCGCCATGGGCGAAGTTGACGACGTTGAGCACGCCGAAGATCAGCGTGAAGCCGATCGCCACGAGCGCATAGACGAGCCCGACCGAGAAGCCGTTGACGAGCTGCTGGACGAGGAAGATGTCGAAACGGTCGAACAACGGCATGCCCCGGCGGGGCGGGGGCCGCGCCCCGCCCGTGTGGTGGATCAGTCGCGGAGCAGCGTGAACTTGCCGTCCTGGATGCGCATGCGCGCGAGCGTCTTCGACGGCTCGCGCGTCTCCGGGTCGAAGGTCGTCGCCCCCGTCACGCCAGGGAAGTCCTTCGTCCGCGCAAGCTCGTCGCGCACCCGCTGGCGCGTCACGTCCGGCCAGGCGCGGGCGATCGCCTCGAGCATGATGTTGGTCGCGTCGAAGGCCTGGGCGCTGAACATGTTCGGCTCCGACCGGTAGCGGCGGGTGTACTCCTCCACATAGGCGCGCACGGCAGGGTCAGGGCTCTCGGCCATGAAGGAGGTCGAGAGGAACATGCCCTCCGCGCCGGGGCCGGCGAGCTCGATCAGCTTCGGCTCATACATCGAGGAGGTTCCGAACACCGGCACGCGGATGTTGAGCTGGCGCCGCTGCTGCAGGAACGCCGCGCCGTCCTCGTAGAACATGCCGAGATAGATCGCATCGGGGCGCGAGCGGGCGATGTCGGTCAGCACCGCGCGGAACTCGCGGTTGCCGGGGTTGTACATCTGCGTCGCCACCACCTCGCCGCCGGTGGCGCGGAACGCATCGGCGAAGTTCGAGACGACCGACTGGCCCCAGTCGTTCTGGATCGCGACCACCGCGACGCGCTTGACGCCCTGAGCGGCCATCCATCGCGCGACGTGGGGGCCCTCGTAGGCCTGGGTGGTGATGTTGCGGAACTGCCAGGGGCTGATCTTCACGAAGTCGGGGTGCGAGGCGGTCTGGCTCAGCTGCGGCATGCCGGCCTCGGCATAGACGCGGCCGGCCTGGATGGAGGCTGAGGAGGAGAAGTCCCCGAGCACGGCGACGACCTCGCGGTTGTCGACGAACTTGCGCGCGACCGCCACCGCCTCGCGCGGGTCGGACCGCGTGTCCTCGAAGAGGATGGCCACCTGCGCCGGGATGCGGCCCGAGCGGTTGAAGGCCTCGAGCGCCATCACCGCGCTGTTGCGGAACCGCTCGCCGTACTGGCTGAACTCGCCGGTGAGCGGCAGCTGGTAGCCGATCGTGATGGTGCGCGGCTGGCCGCGCGCGGCGCCCGCGAAGGGCAGGGCGGCGCCGGCGATCAGCAGCGTTCGGCGTGTCGTGGTCATGGCGTTCTCCGTCGCTTGGTCAGGCCGTGGGGCCGGGCGAGATGTGGAGGTTGCAGCAGCCATCCCGGCCCGGCTGCCAGGTCCGGTTCTCGATGGTGAAGCCGGCGGCCTCGAAGGTGCCGTTGTCGATCACGCCCGCGATCCGGCAGAGCGTCGCGAGCTTCTCCTCCGGAACGCCGGCGGCGACCCAGGCGGCCTTCAGCGGGCAGTCATGGAACTGGATCTCCAGCCGTTCGGCGTCGCATCGCTTCACCTCGGGCTTGAAGAGACCCGTGCCACCGGGAAGCGAGGCGAGGAAGGCGTCCTTCAGCCCGGCGAGGTCCGCCGGGCCGAACGGCCTGAACGCCTCGCCGACCGCGCGGCCGCGGTTGTAGATGGCTCGCGAGAGCAGAGCCTCCGCCCGGGCCGCACCGAGCTCCGAGGACATCGTCTCGAAGACCTCGAGGTAGATCAGCGCGCGGTTGGCCATCTGGGCAGCCAACTGGGCACGCAGCGTCGCCGCATCCATCGCACCGTCTCCGCGTTGCACTGCAACACGCTGCGCAAGCCCGGACGATGCGTCAAGCCGCCTCTCCCTCAGAAGGACCCGGCATCGGCGAGGTAGCGCCGCACGGGAAGCGGCTCGGCGGCGAGCGCGGGGCCGACGCGCGCGACGATCGGCGCGAGGCGTTCGAACAGCGCGCGCTGCTGCCGCGTGTCGCGCTCGTGCCGCTGCCGATGCTCCTCGGCCTCGCCGCGCAGGGCGTCGAGATCGACCGTCGTGAGCCGCCCGTCCCGCACGATGAAGCGCCCGCCGACGGCGACGTGGCGCACGGCTGTCGCATCCTCGGCGTGGACGAGCTGGTTCACGGTCCAGCGGTGGGGCATCCAGGTCGGATGGGAGAGGTCGAGGAACACGATGTCGGCCTTCGCTCCCTCGGCGATCCGGCCGATGCCAGGGATGCCGAGCGCCCGCGCCGAGCCCTCGGTGGCCGCCCGGTAGGCCTCCTCGGCCGACACCCAGCGCGCGGGGTCGGGCCCCTGCACCTTGGACAGAAGCGAGGCGGCGCGCATCGCCTCGTACATGTTGAGGTTGTCGCCGCAGCTGCACGTGTCGGTGCCGAGCCCGACCGTGACGCCGGCATCGAGCGCCTCGCGCATCGCGAACATGCCGTTGCCGAGCTTCATGTTGGAGCTCGGATTGTGGATGATCGCCGCGCCCCTGCCGGCGAGGATCGCGCGGTCGCCGTCATCGAGCCAGATCGCGTGCGCGGCGACGAAGCGCGGCCCGATCAGGCCGAGCGCGTCGAGATGGCGCACGAGGCTTCGGCCATAGGTGCGGGCGCCGATCACCGCCTGCACCTTGCTCTCGGCCACATGCATCGTGAGCGGCACGCCATGCTCGGCCGCGAGCCGCGCGCAGGCGCGAAGGAACGCATCGTCGCAATGCGTCGGGATGGTCGGGCCGATCCCGAACGCGATGTCGCGCCCGGACCAGCGCCAGCCGCGCGCGACGCGCTCGAGCGCGGCGAAGGTGTCGCCCCATGGCGCGAGCGCCAGCGCCGCGACCTCCGCGCGAAGCTCCGGCGGCAGGGCCTCCGCGAGCGGCGGGATCGCCTGGTAGAGCGTCCGGTCCGCCACCATCGGCGCGACCACGGCACGGATGCCGACGCGGTCATAGGCGGCGGCGACCGCATCGAGCCCCTCCTCGGTCGGCAGGGGGAGCTCGTTCATCATGTCGAAGGCCGCAGTACAGCCCTTCAGCGCCATCTCGGCCGCGCCGATGGTCGCCGAGAGCGCCTTGTCGGCGAACGTCCTGCCGCCCGACACCCAGGGCGAGGCGGCAAGCAGCAGCTCGAGCGTCCAACGGTCGCCGATGCCCCGCCCGAGGAAGCCGTGCGAGTGGGTGTGGCCGTTGACGAGGCCGGGATGGAGCAGCAGTCCCGTCGCGTCGAACGCCGGCGTTCCCTCCGGCACCGTCATCCCCGAGGCACCGATCGACACGATGATGCCGTCGCGCAGGAGCAGGTCCCGTGGCTCGGCGAGCGGTGTCGCCGGGTCGGCGACCAGGCCACCGCGGATGACGAGGTCGCCCTTCAGCGGTTCAGGCATGGCTTCTCCTACCAGGCGCGCCCGGTTGCGATGGGGGGCGCGCGATCGGCCGCGATCAGGCGCTCGAGGAAGCCGAGCCGGTCCTGCCCCCAGTGGATCACGCCGCGCCAGACGTAGTTGGGCGTTCCGAACATTCCGCCCGCGATCGCCTGCCGCCGGTTCTCCTGCCACTCGTCCTCGACCTCGGGCGCGGCCGAGGCGGCGACGAGGGCGGCGCCGGGCATGCCCTCGCGGTCGGCCACGCGGGCGAGCACCGCGGGGTCCTTGGTGTCCTCCTCCTCCGCCCAGAGGGCGCGGAGGAAGGCATGGGAGAGCCGCGCCGCGTCATGCCCCGCGCGCTGCGCGGCGATCACCACGAGCCCGGCGGGCTTCGGGTCCGTCGGGTAGTGGCGTGGGGTGAGGTTCAGCGGCATGCCGAGATGCCGGCGCCAGCGGTCGAGCTCGAGCGCGTGGTAGCGCTGCCGCGCGTCGGGCCGTGTGCGCAGGAGGATGCCCCCGTTCTCGGTCAGCACCGTGATCGGGCGGCAGAGGATCGCCACGCGGTAGCGCGCCGTGATCTCGGCGAGCCGCGGCCCGCCGAGATAGGCCCAGGGGCTCGAGAGCGAGTGGAAGTACTCGATCGCCTCGGCCACGGCGCCGCGGTCAGTCCACGCGGGCGCCGGAGCGGCGGACCACCTCGGCCCATTTCGGCAGATCGGCCGCCAGCAGGGCGCGCGCCCCGGCCGGCCCCTCGGCCATCGGCGTCATGCCCTGCTCCTGCACCCAGGCGACGAAGGCCGGATCGTCGATCACCTTGCGCACCTCCACGGCAAGCCGCTCGATGATCGGGGCGGGCGTCGCCCCTGGAACGGCGAGGAGGTACCAGGTGGTGGTCTCGAAGCCCGGAAGGCCGCAGGCCTCGGCCATCGTCGGCACGTCGGGGAAGCCGGCGACGCGGCCGCGGCTGGTGACGCCGAGCAGCCGCACCTGCCCCTGCCGGTAGGGGCCGACCAGGGCGGGCGTCTGGTGCAGGAAGATGTCCACCTCGCCGCCGAGCAGAGCCGTCATCGCGAAGGGGCCGCCGCGATAGGGCACGTGCACCATCTCGATCCCGGCCGCGGCGGCGAACTGCGCGCCGGCGAGGTGCGTCGAGGCGCCGTTGCCGGTGGAGGCGTAGTTCAGCCGTCCCGGCTGCGCCTTCGCCGCGGCGATCACCGCCCGGCAATCGGTGAACTGGGGGCGGCGCTCCGGCGCGACGGTGAGCGCGTTCGGCACGTCGGCGAGCGCGATCACGGGGGCGAGGTCCTTCATCGTGTCGATCGGCATCCGCGCGTAGAGGGCGGGGTTGATCGCGAGCATCGCCGAGGTGCCCATCAGGATCGTGTGGCCGTCGGGCGCGGCCTTTGCGACGTGTTCCATCGCGATGTTGCCGCCGGCGCCGACGCGGTTGTCCACCACCACGGGAACGCCGAGCGCGCGTGCGAGCGGCTCGGCGAGCTTGCGGCTGTAGATGTCGGTGCCCGAGCCGTTGGGGAAGCCGCCGACGATGGTCACCGGCTTGCCGGCGACCGGGAACCCCTGTGCACTGGATCCCTGTGCGATCGCGGCGGCGGGCATGGCGAAGGCGAGCGCTGCCGCCATCATGAGCGGCCTGCGCATGGCGGCGGTGCGGCGGATCATCGATGCCTCCCAGAACGTCCCGGCAGGGCATAGTGTCCATCCCGGCAGGCAAGCGCAATGCGGAGGGAGCCATGACGGTCGATCGGGCAGCGCCGCGGGCTTCGGTGGTGGCCGGCGGCAAGAGCATCTACGGCGCGCCGCTCGGCATCCTGATGCTGGAGGCGCGGTTCCCGCGCATTCCGGGAGACATGGGCAACGGCCTGACCTGGCCCTTCCCGGTGCTGCTGCGCGTGGTGCGCGGCGCGAGCCCCGAGCGCGTCGTGCTCGAGGGGGCGCGCGGGCTGCTCGATGCGTTCGTCGCCGCCGCGGAGGACCTGATCGACCTCGGCGCCGAGGCGATCACGACCAACTGCGGCTTCCTGAGCCTGTTCCAGGCCGAGATGGCAGCGCGCCTCAAGGTGCCGGTCGCGACCTCGAGCCTGATGCAGGTGCCGATGGTGCAGGCGACGCTGCCGCCGGGCAGGCGCGTCGGCATCGTCACGGTCTCGGCCGGCTCGCTCACGCCCGCGCATCTCGACGCCGCCGGCGTGCCGCGCGACACCCCGGTCGCCGGCACCGAGGGTGGCAGGGAGTTCTTCCGCGTGCTGATCAGGGGCGAGAAGCAGGAGCTGGACGTCGCGCTCGCCGCGGCCGACATCCTCGCGGCGGCGCGCGACCTCGTCGCGCGCCACCCCGAGGTGGGCGCGATCGTGCTCGAATGCACCAACATGCCGCCCTATGCCCATGCGCTCAGGGCTGCGCTCGGCCTGCCGGTGTATGACATCTACTCCTTCATCACCTGGTTCCACGCGGGCCTCAGGCCGCGCGACTTCGGCCCGCCGGCCGACCTGCGCACCTGCCTCGGCGGCTGACCCCGCCTTTACCGTTTCTTCTGCCGATCGCGGTCGAATGGCGCACCCGCTGGAGGTGTGCCGATGGACGACCTGCTCAAGGACTTCCTGACCGAGACCGCAGAAAGCCTCGCGGAGCTCGATACCGCCCTGATCCGGCTCGAGCAGTCGCCGGATGATGCGGCGACGCTGGCGCTGATCTTCCGCCTCGTGCACACCATCAAGGGCACCTGCGGATTCCTCGGCCTCTCCCGGCTCGAGAAGGTGGCGCACGCCTCGGAGAACGTGCTCGGGCGGTTCCGCGACGGCACGATGACGGTCACGACCGGCGCGATCTCGGCGGTGCTGCGCTCGATCGACCGGATCAAGACGATCATCTCCGACCTCGAGCGCAACGGCGCCGAGACCCCGGCCGACGACGGCGACGTGATCGACGCCCTGAACCGCATCCTCGCGGGAGAGCCGCCGCCGCCCGACCCCGAGCCCGTGGCCATGGCGGAGGAGCAGGGGCCTGAACCTGCGGCGCAGGCGGCCGAGGCGGCTGCCGTTGGCGAGTCGCCGCGCGAGGCGACGGAGACGCTGGCTGCGAAGCAGACCATCCGCGTCGGCGTCGATGTGCTCGAGGACCTGATGACGCTCGTGAGCGAGCTCGTGCTCGCCCGCAACCAGCTCCTGCAGCTCTCGCGCACGCACGAGAACAACCCCTTCACGGTGCCGCTGCAGCGCCTCTCCCACATCACCTCCGACCTGCAGGACGGGGTGATGAAGACGCGCATGCAGCCGATCGGCAACGCGTGGAACAAGTTCCCCCGCCTCGTGCGCGACATCGCCCACGAGATCGGCAAGAAGATCGACCTCTCGATGATCGGCGCGGAGACCGAGCTCGACCGCCAGGTGCTCGAGCTGATCAAGGACCCGCTGACGCACATGGTGCGCAACAGCGTCGACCATGGCATCGAGAAGCCCGAGGACCGCCGCGCGGCCGGCAAGCCGGAGACGGGCCGGCTGGTGCTGAACGCCTTCCACGAGGGCGGCCACATCATCATCCAGATCAGCGACGACGGGCGCGGCCTCAACACCGCCCGGATCCGCGAGAAGGCCATCGCGCAGGGCCTCGTGAGCGAGGCCGAGGCGGCCGCGATGCCGGACAACGAGATCCACCAGTTCATCTGGCGCGCCGGCTTCTCGACCGCCGCCGCCGTCACCTCGGTGTCGGGCCGCGGCGTCGGCATGGACGTGGTCAAGACGAACATCGAGAAGATCGGCGGCACGATCGAGCTCCGCTCGGTCGAGGGCCAGGGCACCACCTTCACGATCAAGATCCCGCTCACCCTCGCCATCGTCGCCGCCCTCGTGGTGCAGGCGGGAACGGAGCGTTTCGCGATCCCGCAGATCAGCGTGGTCGAGCTCGTGCGCGCCGGCGGCGGCTCCGACGCGACGATCGAGCGGATCAACGAGACACCGGTGCTGCGCCTGCGCGACCGGCTGCTGCCGCTCGTCGACCTCCGCCACCTGCTCGGGCTCGCGGCCAGGGGCGGCGCGTCGCCGGAGGCGGCTTCGGGCGCCTTCATCATCGTCTGCAAGGTGGGCGTGCAGGTGTTCGGGCTGATCGTCGACCGCGTCTACGACACCGAGGAGATCGTGGTGAAGCCGGTGGCGCCCATCCTCCGCCACATCACCCTGTTCTCCGGCAACACGATCCTCGGCGACGGCAGCGTGATCATGATCCTCGACCCGAACGGCATCGCGCGTGCCGTCGGCATCGGCACGGGCGGACGCGGCGAGCGGGAGGAGATCGCGGCCGCGTCGGCGGAGGCGTCGGACGAGGCAGAGCGCACCGCGCTCCTGCTGTTCCGCGCCGGCGGGGCGGAGCCGAAGGCGGTTCCGCTCGGCCTGGTCGCCCGACTCGAGGAGGCGCCGGCAGAGGCGATCGAGCGGGCCAACGGCGTGCTCGTGATGCAGTATCGCGGCAGGCTCATGCCGCTGGTCCCGATCGACCAGGGGTTCACGGTCGACCGCGCGAAGCCGCGCCAGCCCGTGCTCGTGTTCAACGACGGCGAGCGGAACATGGGGCTGCTGGTCGACGAGATCCTCGATGTCGTGGAGGACCGCCTCCGCGTCGAGCTCTCTTCCGACCGGCCGGGCTTCCTCGGCACGGCGACCATCGCCGGCCGCGCCACCGAGGTGCTCGACACCGCGCACTGGCTGCGCCGCGCCTACCCGGACTGGTTCACGCAGCGGGCCGTGTCGGCAGCCCAGGCGCGCCGGCGCGTGCTCGTGCTCGACGACAGCGCCTTCTTCCGCCAGCTCCTCGAACCCGTTCTCGCGGCGGAGGGCTACGAGGTGACGGTGGTCGACGGCGCTGCCTCGGCGCTGCGGCTGCGCGATGCCGGGGAGATGTTCGACGCCATCGTCTCGGACATCGAGATGCCGGAGATGGACGGCCTCGCCTTCGCCTCCGAGGTGCGCCGCGACGGTATCTGGGCGCGGCTGCCGGTGATCGCGCTGACCAGCCGGATCTCGGAGGCCGACATCGCCCGCGGCCACGCCGCCGGCTTCAGCGACTACGTGGCGAAGTTCGACCGGGATGCGGTGCTTCGGGCCCTCGGGCAGGCCCTCGCCGCCCAGGATGTGGAGGCGCTCTGAGATGACGACCGTGATCGACCGCCGCCGCGCCGGCCGCGCCGGCTCCGCGAGCGAGGAGTTCGTCACGCTGATGGTCGGCGGCCAGCTCTGCGGCATCCCCGTGCTGACGGTGCGCGACGTGCTCGGGCCGCAGAGCGTCACGCGCGTGCCGCTGGCGCCGCCTGAGGTCGCCGGAAGCCTGAACCTGCGGGGCCGGATCGTCACCGCGATCGACCTCCGCCGGCGGCTCGGCCTCTCCCCGGCCGGCGAGGGGGTGCGGGCCATGAGCGTGGTCGTCGAGGCAGGCGGCGAGTTCTACAGCCTGCTGGTCGACCAGGTCGGCGAGGTGCTCTCGCTCGGCGAGGAGGCACGGGAGGCGAACCCGCCGACGCTCGATGCGCGCTGGCGGGGCGTCTCCTCCGGCGTGTTCCGCCTGCAGGGGGAGCTCATGATCGTGCTCGATGTCGAGCGCGTGCTCGACCTCGGCGTGCCGGGCTGACGCGGGCGCTCAGAACAGCGCGTTGGGCAGGGCCGTCGCGAGCGCCGGGAAGGCCGCGGTGAGCGCGAGGCCCGCGAGCTGGATCGCCACGAAGGGTGCGACGCCCCGGTAGATGTCGATCGTGCGCACGCCCTCTGGCGCGACGCCGCGGAGGTAGAACAGGCTGAAGCCGAAGGGCGGGGTGAGGAAGCTCGTCTGCAGGTTGACCGCGACCAGCACGCCGAACCACACCGGGTCGACGTCCATCTGCAGGATGATCGGCCCGACGATCGGGATCACGATGATGCAGATCTCGACGAAGTCGAGGAAGAAGCCCAGGCCGAAGATCACCGCCATCACCGCGGTGATCGCCCCAGCCGGGCCTCCCGGAATCGTCGAGAGCGCGGCGTGCACCATGTCGTCGCCGCCCAGGCCCCGGAACACGAGCGCGAACAGCGTCGCGCCGATCAGCATCGCGAAGATCATCGCCGTGATCGTCGCGGTCGCACGGCAGACGCCGGCGAGCACCCCGGCCCGGAAGGTCACGGCGAGCGCGTGGGCGACCGCGATCGCGAGGCCGGCTGAGCAGAGCGCGGCCGCGGCGACCGCGGCCTGATCGGACAGCGGCGGGGAGGCGCGGCCGAGCCTCAGGTCGAACAGGCCCGCGAGCACGACGAGCCCGACCACCGAGGCGAGCGCCAGCGCCGCGGGCCAGCCGGCGCCGGAGACGCGGCGGGCCGCGAGCAGGCTCGCCCCGACCGCGCCGACCGAGGCCGCCTCGGTCGGCGTCGCCACGCCGCCGAGGATCGAGCCGAGCACCGCGACGACGAGCACGATCGGCGGCACCAGCGCGCCGAGCACCTCGCCCCGCCCCACCGCGCGGTCCTGCCGCGGCAGGGCGGGCGCGACCGCCGGCCTCAGCCACGCCAGCACCACCTGGTAGAGGATGTAGAGCGCCACCAGGAGGAGGCCCGGCAGCAGGCTGCCGGCGAAGAGCTGGCCGACCGAGACGGTCTGGATCGAGAACAGCCCCTTGGCGAGCTGCGCCTGCTGGTAGGCGGCGGAGATGATCTCGCCGAGGATCACCATCACCGTCGAGGGCGGGATGATCTGGCCGAGCGTTCCGGCCGCGCAGATCGTGCCGCAGGCGAAGCCCGGGTCGTAGCGGTTGCGCAGCATCGCCGGCAGCGCCATCAGCCCCATCGTCACCACCGTCGCGCCGACGATGCCGGTGGATGCGGCAAGCAGCGCGCCGACGATGGTGACGGAGATCGCGAGCCCGCCGCGCAGCGTCCCGAACAGGCGGCCCATCGTCTCGAGCAGGTCCTCCGCGATCTTCGACCGCTCGAGCATGATGCCCATGAACACGAAGAGCGGGATGGCGACGAGCACCTCGGAGGTCATCGTCCCGAACACGCGGGGCGGCAGCGCGCCGAGCAGCGCCGGCGTGAACACGCCGAACGCCCAGCCGAGCGCGCCGAACAGCATCGCCGAGCCGGTGAGGATGAACACCACCGGAAAGCCGGTGAGGATGCCGAGGCAGAGGGTCGCGAACATCAGGACGTCGAGCACGCCCCCGCCGGTGGTGCCCAACGCCCTCAGCCCCCTTCGCCGATGCGGCCGGCCCGGTGGTCTCCCCGCAGCCCGGCGAGCGTCAGCGCGCAGCGGCAGAGATGCGCCACGGCCTGGAGCAGCAGCAGAACCGCCATCGCGGGGATCAGCGACTTCAGGAGATACTGGAACGGGATGCCGCCATAGGCGATCGCGCCTTCGCGGATCCGCCAGGAGGCGGCGACGAAGGGCCAGCACGTCCAGAGCATCAGCAGGCAGAACGGGATCACCGCGACGAGCACGCCGATGAGGTCGATCAGCGCGCGCCGCCGCGCGCCCATTCCGGCATAGAGGATGTCTACCCGCACATGGCCCTCGTGCAGCATCGTGTAGGCGATCGCGAGCATGAAGAGCGCGGCGTGGATGTAGATCACGCCCTCCTGCATCTGGATCAGGCTCGTCGAGAACCCGTAGCGCAGCACGACCACGGCGAACTGCACGAGCACGAGCGCCACCGCGAGCCACATCACGATGCGGCCGATCAGGTCCGAGAGGCCGTCGAGCGCGCGGCCGAGCGTGCCGAGCGCCTTCATCCGTCCCCGCTCAGCCCCACCGCACCAGGGACCGCCCGGCGTTCATCGGCGCGTAGGCCTCGGCGGCGTAGCCGACGGCCGTCTCGCGGTAGGCGATGTAGCTCTCGATGATGCGGCGGTTGAGCGGATCTGGGTCTTCGCGGAGCTCGCGGATGAAGGCGGCGGCCGCCTCGGCCATCGGGCGGACGATCGCTTCGGGAACCGAGCGGACGGCGACGTTCTGGCGCTCCGCCATCTCCTTGAGCGCGAGCGGATTGAAATGGTCCCACTCGGCGAGGCTCTCCTCGTTGTAGCCCTCGCACGCGAAGCGCACGGCTGCCTTCAGGTCGTCCGCCAGCGCATCGAACCGCGCCTTGTTGATCACCGTCTCGAGACTCGCCGAGGGTTCCTGGCCGCAGGGGCGGTAGTAGAACCGCGCCACCCGGCCGAAGCCGAGCGGCCCGTCGGCCCAGGGGCCGGCGAACTCGGCGGCGTCGATCGTGCCGGCCTGCAGCGCCTGGAACACCTCGCCGACCGGCATCTGCACCACCGAGGCTCCGAGCCTCTGGTAGAGGCCGCCGATCAGCCCGCCGGCGCGGAAGCGGAGGCCGCGGAGGTCGTCGGGCGTGGCGAGCTCGCGGCGGAAGAACCCCGTCCATTGCGGCCCCGAGTTGCCGCAGACGAAGGGCTTCAGCCCGAACCTGGCGTAGAGTTCGTCCCACATCGCCTGGCCGCCGGCGTTGCGCAGCCAGCCGGTGAGCTCGGTGGTCGTCAGCCCGAACGGGAAGCTGCCGATGATCGCCGCGGCGCGCGAGCGCGAGAACCAGAAATGCGGCGTCGAATGGTAGAGATCGGCCGTGCCCTGGCCGACGGCGTCGAACACCCCGAAGGCCGGAACGATCTCGCCGGCGGCGAAGACCCGCACCGTGATCCGCCCGCCCGTCGCCTGGCCGATCCGCTCGGCGACGCGGTTGGCACCCGTTCCGGTTCCGGGAAGGTTGCGCGGCCACGAGGTGACCATGCGCCACTCGATCCTGCCCTGCGACAGGGCAGGCGCGGCGAGCGCGACCGCCGCGGCCGCCGCGGCACCGGCCTTCACCATCCCACGACGCTTCATCCGTCCCCCTCCTGCTGTGCGGTGATGATAGACGACTGCCGCCGCCCCGGAAGGCCCCTCACGCCCGCGAGGGCAGGGAAACCGGCGCGAGCGCTGCGAGCGCGCCGGATGCGACGACCGCCGTCGCCGCCCTGATGTCGGGCGCCATCGTCCGGTCCGTTTCCCAGCGCGGAACGCGCTCCCGCAGCGCCCCGATCGCGGCCTCGATCGGCGCCGAGGAAAGGAGCGGACGGTGGAACCCGATGCCCTGCGCCGCGGCGAGCGCCTCGATGCCGATGATGGCGGCGAGGTTCTCCGCCATCTCCGCGAGCCTGCGCGCGGCATGCGTCGCCATGCTGACATGGTCCTCCTGGTTGGCGGAGGTCGGCATGCTGTCGATGCTGCGGGGATTGGCAAGCGCCTTGTTCTCGGCCGCGAGCGCGGCGGCGGTGACATGCGCGATCATGAACCCCGAGTTGAGGCCCGGGTCGGGCGCGAGGAAGGCGGGCAGGCCGGTCATCACCGGGTCGGTCAGGAGCGCGATGCGCCGTTCCGCGAGGCTGCCCATCTCGGCGAGCGCGAGGGCGAGCAGGTCGGCAGCGAAGGCGACCGGTTCGGCGTGGAAATTGCCGCCCGAGACGATCTCGCCGCTCTCGGCGAACACGAGCGGGTTGTCGGAGACGGCGTTCGCCTCCGTCTCGAGCGTGGCCGCGGCGGTGCGGATCAGGTCGAGCACGGCCCCCATCACCTGCGGCTGGCAGCGGAGCGAGTAGGGGTCCTGCACGCGCGGGTCGCCCACCCGGTGGCTGTCGCGGATGCCGCTGCCCGCGAGCAGCCCGCGCAGCGCGGCCGCCACATCGATCTGGCCGCGGTGCCCGCGCACCGCCTGGATGCGCGCCTCGAACGGCGTGTCCGACCCGCGTGCGGCATCGACCGCCATCGCGCCGGTGACGAGCGCGGAGGCGAACAGGTCCTCGGCAGCGAACAGCCCCGCCAGCGCGAGCGCGGTCGAGACCTGCGTGCCGTTGAGCAGCGCGAGCCCCTCCTTCGCCTCCAGAACGACCGGCGCGAGCCCCGCCGCGGCAAGCGCCTCGGCCCCGGGGACGACCCGCCCGTCGGGCAGCGTCGCCTCGCCCTCGCCGACGAGCACGAGGGCGAGGTGGGCGAGCGGCGCGAGATCGCCCGACGCGCCGACCGACCCCTGCGCCGGGATCACCGGCAGCACCGATTCGGCGACCAGGCGCTCGAGCCCCTCGACGATCGAGGGGCGCACGCCCGAGAAGCCCCGCGCGAGGCTCGCGGCCTTCAGCGCGACCACCAGCCGGACCACGGAGGCGGGCAGGGCAGGCCCCGTTCCGGCCGCGTGGCTGCGCACCAGGTTGAGCTGCAGGGCACGCACATCCTCGGCCGCGATCCGCGCCTGCGCGAGCTTGCCGAAGCCGGTGTTGACGCCATAGGCCGTCTCGCCACGGCGGATCACGCCCGCCACCGTCCCGGCGGCAGCCTCGACGGCCTCGCGCCAGCCATCGGCGAGCGCCATGTCCGCCCCGCCGTGGATGCGGCGGAGCGCCGCGAGCGTCAGCGCGCCCGGAACGAGCCGCTCAGCCATCGAGCATCGGCCGATCATCCAGCATCGGGAGGTCGAGGCCCTGCTCGCGGGCGCAGGCGATGGCGATGTCGTAGCCGGCGTCGGCGTGGCGCATCACGCCCGTTCCGGGGTCGTTCCAGAGTACGCGGGCGAGCCGCCGCGCCGCCGCCTCCGTGCCGTCCGCCACGATCACCATCCCGGCATGCTGGCTCCACCCCATGCCGACGCCGCCGCCATGGTGCAGGCTCACCCAGGTCGCGCCGGAGGCGGTGTTGAGCAGCGCGTTGAGCAGCGGCCAGTCCGACACGGCGTCCGAGCCGTCCGCCATCGCCTCGGTCTCGCGGTTGGGGCTCGCGACCGATCCGCTGTCGAGATGGTCGCGCCCGATCACGATCGGCGCCGAGACCTCGCCGCGCGCCACCATCCCGTTGAAGGCGAGCCCGATGCGGTGGCGCTGGCCGAGGCCCACCCAGCAGATCCGCGCGGGCAGGCCCTGGAAGCGGATTCGCTGCCGCGCCATGTCGAGCCAGCGATGCAGGTGCGGGTCGTCGGGAATCAGCTCCTTCACCTTCGCGTCGGTGGCGGCGATGTCGGCCGGGTCTCCCGACAGCGCGGCCCAGCGGAACGGGCCGATGCCGCGGCAGAACAGCGGGCGGATATAGGCCGGAACGAAGCCCGGGAAGGCGAAGGCGTCGGCAAGCCCCTCCTCCTTCGCCATCTGGCGGATGTTGTTGCCGTAGTCGACCACCGGCACGCCCATGCGGTGCCAGGCGAGCATCGCCCCGACATGCGCCACCATGCTCCGCCGCGCCGCCGCCGCCGTGCCGCGCGGATCGGACACGCGGCGCTCCTCCCACTCGGCGAGCGTCCAGCCCGCGGGGAGGTAGCCGTTGGTGGGGTCGTGCGCGCTCGTCTGGTCGGTCACCGCATCGGGGCGCACGCCCTGTGCCACCAGCGCGGGGAACATCTCCGCGGCGTTGCCGAGCACGGCGACAGAGAGCGCGCGCTTCTCCGCGCAGGCTTCGCGCACCATCGCGAGCCCCTCCTCGAGGCTGCCGGCCCAGTGATCGACGTAGCCGGTGGCGAGCCGCTTCTCGATTCGGCTCGGCTGGCACTCGATCGCGAGCATCGAGGCGCCGGCGAACACCGCCGCGAGCGGCTGCGCCCCGCCCATGCCGCCCAGCCCCGCCGTGAGGATCCACCGCCCCTCCATGCTGCCGCCGTAATGGCGACGCCCGAGCTCGGCGAAGGTCTCGTAGGTGCCCTGCACGATGCCCTGGCTGCCGATGTAGATCCAGCTTCCCGCCGTCATCTGGCCGTACATCATCAGCCCCCTGCGGTCGAGCGCGTCGAAATGCTCCCAGGTCGCGAAGGCCGGCACGAGGTTGCTGTTGGCGATCAGCACGCGCGGCGCGTCCGGGTGGGTCGGGAACACGCCCACGGGCTTGCCCGACTGCACCAGCAGCGTCTGGTCGTCGGTGAGCCGCCGCAGCACCGAGACGATCCGGTCGAACGAGGCCCAGTCGCGCGCCGCGCGGCCGATGCCGCCATAGACGACGAGGTCATCCGGCCGCTCCGCCACCTCGGGGTCGAGATTGTTCATCAGCATGCGCAGCGGCGCCTCGGTCTGCCACGACAGCGCCGTGCGCTCCGGGCCGCGCGGGCTTCGGATCACGCGGCGGTTGGTCGGCTGGTCCGGCATCGGTCTCTCCTCGTGGCGCGGCATGGGACGCCGCCTGGGCGCTGTCTGTCCAGCCCGATCGGACGCCTCTGGTCATTCGGGGGCGGAGAGGCGCCTGACGGCGTCGGGGTCGAGCGCGATGCCGAGGCCGGGCCCGTCCGGCACCGCGATGAACCCATCCTGCGGCACGAGCGGCGTGGCGAGCAGCTCGTCTCGCAGCGGGTTCTCGCCGACGTCGTACTCGACGAAGGTCGCGTCGGGCGGGTGCGTCGTCGCCGGGTAGGGGGAATGCGCGGCGACGAGGTGAACCGCCGCTGCGAGCCCGATCGCCGAGGCCCAGACATGCGGGCTCAAGCGCTTGTGGTGCAGATGCGCGAGCTCGGCGATCAGCCTGCCATGGGTGAGGCCGCCGCAGAGCGAGAGATCGGGCTGCCAGATGTCGGCGCAGCCCTCGGCGCCGAGCCGGTTGAACTGGTGCGCGGTGTAGAGCGCCTCGCCGGTCGCGATCGGCACCGGCGAACGGTCGCGCAGCCAGCGGTATCCGGCCCAGTCGAGCGGCGCGAGCGGCTCCTCGACCCAGTGGATGCCGAAGCGCTCGATGGCGCGGATCGAGGCGAGGGCCTGGTCGGCGGTGCAGTTGCCGTTGATGTCGACCATCAGCGTGAACGCCTCGCCCAGCATGTCTCGGGCGCGGGCGACGCGGGCGACGTCTTCCGCCACCGAATGGCCGATCTTCATCTTCGCCGCGAAGAAGCCCCGCCCGAGGAATCGCTCCAGCATCGCATCGAGGCTCGCCCGCGGGTCGGCCGTCATGTAGCCGCCGGAGGCATACACGGCCACCCGGTCGGCCACCTTGCCGCCAAGCAGCGCATGCACGGGCACGCCGAGGCGCTTGCCGATCGCGTCATGCGCGGCGATGTCGATGCCCGAGGCGAGCGCCAGCATCTGGTTCTCGACGCCGAAATGGTAGTGCCGGCCGAGGATCAGCTTCAGCGCCTGCGCGTGCGCGAACAGGTCGCGGCCGATCCAGGCGTCCTTCACCGCGTCGAGATAGCCGCGCACGGACGCCGGCGGCCCCCACGCCTCGCCGATGCCGGTGATGCCGTCATCGGTCTCGAGCTCGACGAGCGTGCACTGGCGTGCGGCGGCAAGGCCGCGCGCCATGCCGAAGGGCTCGGCGAGCACGTGGCGGAGGGGTGTGAGGCGAATGTCGCGGATGCGCGTCATCGTGCGGGCAGTCTATCTTTGACAGGACTTGGAGTATGCTGCGTTCCGAGCCGACGCGGCAATCGGGGCGCCGGCCGATCGGGGGATAGGGCGTCGGCATGACGCTTCGCACGCTTGCCGTCCTGCTTGCCCTTGGGGCGGGCGCCGCGATCGCGGTCGCCTCGGTGCGGGACGAGCCCGCCCAGCCGCTCCGCGTGGCGGTGGCCGACCGCGGGCCGATCGTCGCCTCCGTGTCCGCCACCGGAACCCTCAACCCACGCCATACTGTCGACGTGTCGAGCCAGCTCTCCGGCCAGGTGCGCGAGGTGCTGGTCGACTTCAACAGCAGGGTCGGCGCCGGCCAGGCGCTCGCCCGGCTCGAGGACAGCCACCATGTCGCCCGCCTCGGCGCGGCCGTGGCGGAGGAGGCGGCGGCGCGGGCCAATCTCGCCCTCGCCGAGAGCCAGCGCCTCCGTGCCGAGGCGCAGGTGGCGGCCGCGGCGGCGGCGCGCGCCCGCGCGGTCGCCAACGCCCGGGCCCGCGACGTGGCCGAGCGCGATGCGGCTGCCGAGCTCGCCCGCAGGCTTGCGCTGCGCGACCGCGGCGTCGGCGCGGCCACCGATGCCGAACGTGCCGCCTTCGCAGCCGAACGCACCCGCGCCGAGGCTGCCGGGGCCGAGGCGCAGGCGGCCGAGGCGGAGGCGCTCGCCGCCGCTGCCGCCGCGGACCTGAAGGTCGCCGAGGCGGCCGTCGCCGCAGCGACAGCAACGGTCGCGCAGCGCGTCGCGCAGCGCCGGCAGGTGGAGGTGGACATCGAGCGGAGCGTCATCCGCTCGCCGATCGACGGCGTGGTGGTGAACCGCCAGGTGAATGTCGGCCAGACCGTCGCCGCCTCGCTCGCCGCGCCGACGCTGTTCCTGATCGCCGGCGACCTCACCGAGATGGAGGTGTGGGCAACAGTGGACGAGGCCGATATCGGCCGCGTCCGCGAGGGCCAGACGGTGCGGTTCAGCGTCGGGGCCTGGCCCGAGGAGACGTTCGTCGGCCGCGTGCGGATCGTCCGCCTCGCCTCGACGGTGACGCAGAACGTCGTCACCTACACGGTGGTCGTCTCGGTGCGGAACGAGGACGGCCGCCTGATGCCCGGCATGACGGCGACGATGCGCATCGAGACCGACCGGCGCGACGACGTGCTGCGCGTTCCCGCAGCGGCGCTCCGGTTCCGCCCTGCCGGCTCGTCGCTGCCGCAATCGCTTCCGCCGGGGGAGGGCGTCGTGCATGTCCAGGGCGAGGGCGGGAGGCTCCAGCCCGTGCGGGTCCGCACCGGGATCGCCGATGCGCGGGTGATCGAGGTCGTGCCGGCCGAGGCGGCGGATGCGCTTGCGCCAGGCTCTCCGGTCGTCGTCGGGGTGATGGCCGAGGCGCCCCGGCGCGCGGGCGGCCTCAGGCTCGGGTTCTAGCGGTGCGGGCGCCGGACATGATGCGCGCGGCGGCGCACTCGCTCGCCGCGCACCGGCTGCGGGCCGCGCTGACCGCGCTCGGGATCGCCGTCGGCATCGCTGCCGTCATCGCCATGGTCGCCATCGGGAAGGGGGCGCGCGAGCGCATCCTCGAGTCCGTGAACATCATGGGGACGAACGTGATCACGGTGTGGAACGGCTCGGTCCGCCTGGCCGGAGCCCACGCCGGAACGGGCATGCGCCCGCGGCTCGTGTACGACGACGCCGAGGCCGTGCGGACGATCGCCGGCGTTGACCGTGTCGCCGCGAGCCTCCGCGCGCACCAGCAGATCGTCTCCGGCGGACGCAACTGGTTCGTGCCCGTCCAGGGCACCTCGCCGGAACTGCTCGAGATAAGGCGCTGGGGCGTCGCCGAGGGCAGGCCCTTCACGGAGGAGGAGCACGCCTCGGCGGCGAAGGTGGTGCTGCTCGGGGCGTCCGTCGCCGAGCGCCTGTTCCCCGACGGCGACGCGATCGGCCGGCCGGTGCGCATCCGCCAGACGCCCTTCGAGGTGATCGGCGTGATGGCGCGCAAGGGCCAGAACCTCGACGGGCAGGACCAGGACGATCTCGTGTTCGTGCCGTTCTGGACGGCGCGGCGCAGCGTGTTCGGCGCCGATGGCGCGCATGCGCGGCTGATCAGCGGCATGATCGTGCAGGCCGCCGAGACCGCCGACCGCGCCCGTGTCGTCGCCGAGATCCGCGAGCTCCTGCGCGCCCGCTTCCGCGTTCCGCCCGACGCGCCCGATCCCTTCGTCGTCTTCGACGTGACCGAGGCGGCCGCCGCGCGCGAGCGCGCGGCCGAGACGCTCGGCCGGTTCCTCGCCGCCGTCGCCCTGGTGGCGCTGTTCGTCGGCGGCATCGGGGTGATGAACGTGATGCTGGTCAGCGTCACGGAGCGGACGCGCGAGATTGGGCTTCGGATGGCCGTCGGCGCGCGGCGGCGGCATGTCATGGCTCAGTTCGTGGCCGAGGCGGCGATGCTCGCGCTCGCCGGCGGCGTCGCGGGCGTCGCGCTCGGCGTCGCGGCCGCGGTGGCGCTGTCGCTGTTCGGCGGCTGGCCGGTCATCCTCGATCCGTCGGCCGCGCTTCTCGCACTCGGCGTCTCGGCTGCGGTCGGCCTCGCCGCGGGCCTCTATCCGGCGCAGCGGGCGGCCGGGCTCGACCCGGTGGTGGCGCTCCGCGAGGCCTGACCGGAACGCATCCGTCATCGAACATTCACGTCTCTGTCACCGCCGCGAAACGGCGCGGTGAGAGATGGAGGACGCTGCCTGCAACCATCCGGAGAGCCCCTATGCGCCAGGCACTCGGCCGCCGTCCCCTGCTCGCCGCGCCGTTCCTCGTCCTGCCGGCCTCCGCTGGGGCGCAGGGAGCGTGGCAGGCACGCTTCCGCGAGCTCCGCATGAGCCTGAGCTCGTCGGAGAACGAGCGTGATGCGGTGGCCCGCTACCAGCCGTTCTCGGCATACATGGAGCGCACGCTCGGCGTTCCCTTCCGCGTCTACCGCGCGACCGACTATGCCGGCGCCGTCGAGGCGCTGCGGTCGAAGCAGGTGGAGTTCTCGCGCCTCGGCCCCGCTGCCTATGCGCTCGCGCGGAAGGTGATGGGCGAGGGCGTCGCGCCGGTGGTGCGCGACCGCGACGACACGGGCGCGGAAGGCTACTACAGCGTCATCGTGGTCCGGGCGGAAAGCCCCGCCCGGTCGCTCGCCGACCTCCGCGGCAGGAGCCTCGCCTGGGCTGACCCCAACAGCGCCTCGGGCTTCGCCTTCCCGAACTACTTCCTGCGGAAGGAGGGCATCGACATCGAGCGCTTCTTCTCCCGCACCGGCTTCGCGGGCAACCACGAGACCGGCGTGCTCGCCGTCGTCAACGGCAGCTACGACGCCGCGGCGACGTTCTGGACCAACGAGCGGCGCGGCAACGTCCCGCGCATGGTCGAGAAGGGGATGATCCCTGCCGGCGCGGTGCGCAACGTCTGGCGGAGCCCCCTGATCCCGAACAGCCCGTTCGTGACGCGCACCGATCTTCCGGCGGCGCTGAGGGAGGCGTTCCTCGAGGCGATGCTCACGATCCACGAGCGTGACCCGGCAGCGCTCGCCGCCCTCTCCTCGACCACACCGCGCTTCGCGCCCGCGCGCCACGAGGACTATCTCGACGTCATCGCCGTGACCGAGGAGAACGAGGCGCGGCGCCGCCAGCGCCGCACGTGAGCCTCGCCGCCGCGCAGCCCGGCGCGGCCGACGCCTTCGCGCGGCGCTTCGCCGAGCACCGCGCGGCGAAGCGGCGCCTGCACGTCCTCTACGGCGGCCTGTTCGCCGCCGCCCTCGTCGCCTCCGCGATCATCGGCGAGGTCGATCCCGCGCGACTCGCCGCCGGGCTTCCGAACATCGTGGACTACATCGCCCGCACCCTGCCGCCGCTGCGGGCCGAGCGGGTCGCGCACGATCTCGGCGAGTGGTTCTGGGGGATCGACCTGTGGCTCATCCTGCTCGGCGACACGGTGCTGATGGCGATCGTCGGCACGGTGGCCGGCGGACTCATCGGGCTCGTCCTCTGCTTCGACGCTGCCGGCAACCTCGCGCGCGGGCCGGCCGGCTTCTTCCTGGCACGGAGGCTGCTCGATCTCCTCCGCAGCGTGCCCGAACTCGTGTTCGCGCTGATCTTCGTCTTCGCCTTCGGCCCGGGGCCCTTCGCGGGCGTCATCGCGCTCGGGCTGCACGCCGGCGGAGCGCTCGGCAAGCTGTTCGCCGAGGTGGTCGAGAATGCCGAGCCGGGGCCGCTGCAGGCCGTCGAGGCGGCGGGCGGCAGCAGGCTGCACGTGATCCGCTTCGCCGTGGTGCCGCAGGTGCTGCCGAACATGCTCAGCTATCTCCTGCTCCGCTTCGAGATCAATGTCCGGTCCGCGAGCGTGCTCGGCGTGGTCGGCGCAGGCGGCATCGGCGAGGAGCTCTATCTCGTCGTCCGGCAGTTCATCTACGCCGACATCAGCGCGATCGTGCTGCTCATCCTCGTCACCGTCTCCGTCATCGACATGCTGTGCGAGAGGCTGCGCCTCGGGCTGATCGAATCGGCGCCCCAGGCCGTGCCGCGATGACGGCGGCCGAGCTTGCCGCGATCCGGGCGGCCCACCCGCGCGCCTTCGCCATGACCGGAGGGGAGCGGCGGCGGCTCGTCCTGCTCTGGGGTGCTGGGCTCGCCGTGTTCTGCCTCGCCTGCTGGCGCGTGGCGCCGACGGCGGAGGCGTTCGCGCTCGGCATCGGCAAGCTCGGCTTCCTCCTCCGCTTCATGATCCCGCCATCGACCGGCGGTGCGCTCGGCCCGATGCTGGAGGCACTCGCCGAGACGCTCGCGATGGCCTTCCTCGGCACGCTGCTCGCCGCCTTGGCGGCGCTGCCGCTCGGCTTCCTCGGGGCGCGGAACGTGGTGCCGGCGCGGCTTCTCCATTTCGGGATGCGCCGCTGCCTCGACGGTCTGAGGGGCGTCGACAGCCTGATCTGGGCGCTGATCTTCGTCTCCGCCGTCGGCATGGGGCCGTTCGCGGGCATCCTCGCGCTCGCCGTGCCCGATGCGGGAACGCTGGCCAAGCTGTTCGCCGAGGCGATCGAGAACGCCGACCGGCGCCAGGTCGAGGCGGTGCGGGCTGCCGGCGCGGGCAGGCTGCTCCAGGCGAGGTTCGGCCTGATGCCGCAGCTTCTGCCGGTGATGCTGAGCCACGTGCTCTACTTCTTCGAGAGCAACGTCCGCTCGGCCTCGATCCTCGGCGTCGTCGGCGCGGGAGGCATCGGCCTCGCGCTCTCCGAACGGATCAGGATCAACAACTGGGACGAGGTGGGGTTCCTGATCCTCCTGATCCTCGTCACGGTCGGGGTGATCGACGGGCTGTCGGGCCGCATCCGGCGTGCCATCATCCGGCCATGAGCGAAGCGCGCCGCCTCTCCACCGCCCCCACCATCCACCCGACCGCGACCGTGACCGACAGCACCCTCGGCGCCTGGACCGAGGTGGGCGCGCGCACGACGGTCGCCGAGACGACGATGGGCGACTACAGCTACGTGGTGAACGACAGCGCGATCATCTACGCGACGATCGGCAGGTTCTGCTCGATCGCGGCGCAGACGCGGATCAATCCCGGCAACCATCCGCTCGGGCGTGTCGCGCTGAACCATTTCACCTACCGCGCGGCGAAGTACGGGCTCGGCGAGGACGAGGACGCGTTCTTCGACTGGCGCCGCGCCTCGCGCGTCACCCTCGGCCACGATGTCTGGATCGGCCACGGCGCGGTTGTTCTGCCCGGTGTGAGCATCGGCACCGGCGCGGCCGTCGGAGCGGGGGCGGTCGTTTCGAAGGACGTTCCCGCCTTCGCGGTGGTGGTCGGGGTTCCGGCGCGGGTGATCCGGTTCCGCTTCGAGGCGCCGGTGCAGGCGGCGCTGATGCGGATCGCCTGGTGGAACTGGTCGCATGCGGAGCTGAGGGAGCGGCTCGGCGACTTCCGGTCGCTGGGCGCCGAGGCGTTCTGCCGCAAATACGATCCGGCGTGAGCCTGGCCGGCTCAGCCGGCGAAGGGGAAGCGACGGAGGAGAGCGAAGGGGGCACCGGGCTCAGGCTCGCGGAAGAGCGAGAGCGCGTCGGCCGCAAGGGGCGTGGCGAGCGCGTCGGCGAGGTGGCGCGCAAGCGCGTCGGCGGCCTTCCCGCGCTCCTCCGGCTCGAGGCGGGCGGTCAGCGTCATGTGGAACCGGAACCGGTCCATCACGTAGGGGTAGCCCCAGCGGGCGAGGTTCCGTTCCTCTTCTGGATCGAGCGTGCCGGCGCGTCTTCGGGCGAGCTCCTCTGCCGAGGGCGGGCGGCGGAACCCGTCGAAGGCGCGCACGCAGTCGGCCGCGAGCGAGTCCAGGTCGGCCGATCGCGCCGCCGGGATGAGCGCGAGGAAGCCCGAGAGCGGCGCGACCACGAGCGGCGGCATCGCGAAGGCGGCACGGGACGCTGCGAACCGCGCGACCGCAGCCTGGAGCGACCGTTCGTCGGCTCCCTCGACCAGCGCGAAGGGGGGCTTCAGCGTTGCATGCCAGCCGTAGCGGCGCGGCTCGGCGGTGATGGCGCGGAAGCGATCGGGCGGGAGGCCGGGAAGCACCGGCTGCACGAGGTCCTCGCCCGTCTCGGGATCTCGCCCGAGCAGGCGGCAGCCGGCTTCCCACAGCGGGTGCGCGCGTGAGGGGGCGAAGTAGATCGCGTATCGATGCACTTCGTGCGCCGGCTCAGGCGATCCGCCGTCCCTCGCGCCAGACCTGGCGCACCAGCGGGTGCCCGTCGGCGAGATGGACCTGGACGAGGTCGGCGCGCAGGCCGGGGGCGATCGCGCCGCGGTCGGCGAGGCCGACCATCAGCGCCGGCCGCTGCGTCACCGTCGCGACGGCGGCGGGAAGCGGGATGTGCAGCCGCTCGTGCACCAGGAAGGCGGCGTTGAGCATCGCCCCCGGAACATAGTCAGAGGCCAGCACGTCGACGAGCCCGTCCTGCATCAGGTCGGCGGCGCGGACGTTGCCGCTGTGGCTGCCGCCGCGCACGACGTTCGGCGCACCGGCGACGATGCCCATGCCGTGCGCGCGCGCCGCCCGAGCGGCCTCTGCGGTGACAGGAAACTCGCTGATGCCGATGCCGGCACCGGCCCACGCCGCGACCTCCTCGACGGTGCGGTCGTCATGGCTCGCGAGCGCGATGTCGCGGCCCGCGACGGCGGCGAGGATCGCGGCGCGGTTCGGCTCGCGCATGCGCTCGCGCATCTCCCAGCGCCGGGCGACATAGGCCTCCGCCTCCGCCTCGTTCATGCCGAGGCTCCTGGCGTTCTTCCGCTTGTACTTCTCGATGTCGGCGAACTGCCCCACGCCGGGCGTATGGTCCATCAGCGACACCATGCGCACCAGAGGGTCCTCGGCGACCAGCGCGAAGCTTTCCCGCATCCCCTCGACGCTGATCTCGCAGCGGAGGTGGAGCAGATGCTCGGCGCGGAGCAGCCCGCGCGGTGCGAGCGCCCGCAGCTCCGCCACGCCTTCGCGGAACATCTGGTCGCGCTGGTCGGCGTGCTCGACCTCGCCGACGCAGAGGGCGTCGAGCACGGTCGTGATGCCGGCCGCGGCGACCTGCGCGTCGTGCGCGAGCAGCGCGGCGCGCGAGGACCAGCGAACGCCGGGGCGCGGCATCATGTGCTTCTCGAGATTGTCGGTGTGCACGTCGACGAGGCCCGGCAGCAGCAGGTCGCCCTCGAGGTCCTGCGCCAGGGAGAGCGCCGATCGGCCCTGGTCGATGCGCGCGATCCTGCCGGCGCGGAGCGTCACCGTGCCGAGGAACACCTCGCTCGGCGCGACGATGCGCGCGTTGGTCAGCACGAGCTCCTCGCTCATGCGGCCTCTGCCCGCAGCGGCAGGACCGGCAATGTGCGCGTGGCCACGGCCTCGCGCACCTCGCCGTCGTGGAAGATGCCGACGATCGCCGCGCCGCGCGCCTTCGCCTCCTCGATCAGCCCCACCACCACGGCGCGGTTCGCCGGGTCGAGGCTCGCTGTCGGCTCGTCGAGCAGCAGGAGCGGATAGGGGACGGCGAAGCCGCGGGCGAGGTTCACGCGCTGCTGCTCGCCGCCCGAGAAGGTGGCGGGAGCGAGGTCCCACAGCCGCTCGGGCAGGTTCAGGCGCGCGAGCAGGCCGCGGGCGCGCGCGAGCGCCTCGGCGTCGGAGAGGCCAGCGCGGCGCGCCGGCTCGGCGACGATCGCGAGCGTCGGCACGCGCGGGATGACGCGCAGGAACTGCGAGACGTAGCCGATCGTGCTGCGGCGGAGCGCGATGATCCGCTGCGGCGCCGCGGCGGCGAGGTCAACCACCATGTCGCCGTCGCGCACCAGGATGCGCCCCGCGCCGGCGAGATAGTTGCCGTAGAGCGCGCGCATCAGCGTGCTCTTGCCCGCGCCGGAGGGGCCGACCAGGGCCACGCACTCGCCGCCGTGCACGCGGAAACCCACGCCGTCGAGCACCTGCATGCGCCTCGCACCCTGCAGGTGCAGCGTGAAGGTCTTGGCGAGGCCCTCGACCTCGAGGACGGGCGCGTCGGTCATGCCTGGAGAACCGATGAGACCAGGAGCTGGGCATAGGGATGCTGCGGGTCGTCGAGCACCTGGTCCGTCAGGCCCGCCTCGACCACGCGTCCACGCTGCATGACCAGCATCCGGTCGGCAAGCAGGCGCGCGACGGCGAGGTCGTGCGTGACGATCACGGCGGCGAGGCCGAGCTCTCCCACGAGCGTGCGGATGAGGTCGAGCAGCCGCGCCTGCACCGAGACGTCGAGCCCTCCGGTCGGCTCGTCCATCAGCACGAGGCGGGGGTTGGTGACGAGCACGCGCGCGATCTGGAGCCGCTGCTGCATGCCGCCCGAGAAGGTGCGCGGCGGGTCGTCGATGCGGGCGCCGTCGATCTCGACGCGCGCGAGCCAGGCGGCGGCCTCCTCGCGGATCCGGCCCCAGTGCCTCGCCCCGGCCGCCATCAGCCGCTCGCCCACGTTGCCGCCGGCGGAGACGGCCATGCGCAGCCCGTCGCGCGGGTTCTGGTGCACGAAGCCCCATTCGGTGCGGGCGAGCGCGCGCCGCGCCGGCTCCGGCATCCGGTGCACGTCGACCGTGGCGCCCGATCGGGTGCGGTAGAGCACGCGGCCGGCATCGGGTGCGATGTCGCCATGGAGCGCGCGCAGCAGCGTCGTCTTGCCGCTGCCGCTTTCGCCGACGATCGCGAGCACCTCGCCAGGCCACAGCGAGAAGGACGCGCCGGCGACCGCCTCGATCCGCCCGAAGCGGACCGACACGTCCTCGGCCGCGAGCAGCGGTCCGGCCGGCGTCATCGGTCACCGCCTGCGGCCAGCGGGTGGCCCGCCTGGGCGCCGCGATGCCCGGCGGCGCGTCGCGTCGCGCACCAGTCGGTGTCGCTGCACACGAACAGCCTTCCGCCGCGGTCGTCCACCACCACCTCGTCGAGGTAGGACGTTGCGGAGCCGCAAAGGTCACAGGGCCGGTCGGCGCGCCAGGGGTGGAACGGATGGTCCTCGAAGGCGAGGCTCTCGACCGGCGTGTAGGGCGGGACCGCGTAGAGGCGCTTCTCGCGGCCGGCGCCGAAGAGCTGCAGCGCCGGGGATCGGTGCATCTTCGGGTTGTCGAAGCTCGGGATCGGCGAAGGGGCCATCACGTAGCGGCCGCCGACCAGGACGGGGTAGTCGTAGGAGAGGGTGATCCGCCCGTGCCGGGCGATGTCCTCGTAGAGCTTCACATGCATCAGCCCGTAATCGGCGAGCGCGTGCATCCGGCGCGTCTCGGCCTCGCGCGGCTCGAGCTTCCTGAGCGGCTCGGGCTGCGGCACCTGGTAGACGATGATCTGACCCGCGCGGAGCGGTTCCTCGGGGATGCGGTGGCGCGTCTGGATGATCGTCGCCTCCGCCGTCCGCTCGGTGGTGCGCACGCCGGAGACGCGCGCGAAGAAGCGGCGTATCGAGACCGCGTTGGTGGTGTCGTCGGCGCCCTGGTCGATCACCTTCAGGACGTCGTCGGGGCCGAGCACGGCGGCCGTGACCTGCATGCCGCCCGTTCCCCAGCCATAGGCGAGCGGCATCTCGCGGCTCGCGAAGGGCACCTGGTAGCCGGGAATGGCGACCGCCTTGAGCAGGGCGCGGCGGAGCATCCGCTTGGTCTGCTCGTCGAGATAGCCCTCGTTGTAGGACGGGTCCGGCCCGAGCGGCGGCGCCGTCATTCCGCCGCCTCCTCGAGCCCCGGGGCGAGCCGTTCGGCGGCTTCGGCGCGGAGGCGCCGGATCAGCTCGAGCTCGGACTGGAAGTCCACGTAGTGCGGCAGCTTCAGATGCTGCACGAAGCCCGAGCTCTCGACGTTGTCGCAATGGCTCAGCACGAACTCGTGGTCCTGCGCCGGATGCACCGCGTCCTCGCCGAGCTCCGCCGCCATCAGCGCGCGGTCGACCAGCGCCATGCCCATCGCCTTGCGCTCGCCGTGCCCGAAGACGAGGCCGTAGCCGCGGGTGAACTGCGGCGGCTCGGTGCGGCTGCCTGAGAACTGGTTCACCATCTCGCACTCGGTGAGGAAGATGTCGCCGATGTCGATCGGGAATCCGAGCTCCTCCGGAACGATCTCGACGGAGACGGAACCGTAGCGGATCTCGCCGGCGAAGGGGTGGGCGCCGCCATAGCCACGCTGGGTCGAGTATCCCATCGCAAGCACGAACCCCTCGTCGCCGCGCGCGAGCGTCTGCAGGCGGGCGGCGCGGCCGGCCGGGAAGCGCGGCGGGTCGCGCGTGATGTCGGCCGGCTCGGCGCCGTCGTCGGGCGGTTCGGGACGCATCAGGCCCTCGCCGGCCAGCAGCGAGGAGACGTGCGGCATCGGCTCCGCAAGCGGCTGCTCCGCCCGCGGCGCCGCCGCCGGTGGCCGCGCCGCCGCAAGCGAGAAGTCGAGCAGCCGGTGGGTGTAGTCATAGGTCGGCCCGAGCACCTGGCCGCCGGGAAGGTCCTTGTAGGTGGCGCTGATGCGGCGTTCCACCGCCATCGACGCGGTATCGACGGGCAGGGACGCGCAGAAGCGCGGCAGGGTGGTCCGGTAGGCGCGCACCAGGAAGGCTGCCTCGACCAGGTCGCCCTGCGCCTGCTTGATGGCGAGCGCCGCGAGGCCACGGTCGTAGAGAGAGCCCTCCGCCATCACGCGATCGACCGCGAGCCCGAGCTGCTCGGCGATCTGGTCGGGCGAGAGCTCCGGCACCGAGGGGTCGCCCCGCCGCACCTCGTCGAGCACGGCATGGCTGTTCTCGATCGCCCGCTCGCCGCCCTTGACCGCGACGTACATGGCTCAGCGCTCCCGGTGCATGAGCGCCGTGCTCCGCGGCAGCGCGGCGAGCCGGACGCCGGCGACCAGCATGGCATCGACGCCGCGGGGGAAGAGGCCGTGATTCGTCGCGCGCTCGGCGACGAAACGATCGGGCAGGCCGGCGACGCGGAGCTCCGCCGCGCCGTCGATGCCGGGACCGGCGAGCGTCAGCGGCTCGCCGCTGCCGAGCGCCTCGACGGCGACCACGAGCGTTGCCGACGTGTCCGGATACTCGTCGCTGCCCGCGCGCAGCCGCGCATGCTCAGGCATCCGCCCGCCATCGGTCACGAACACGAAGGCCGCCTCGCCCGGGTCGGCCACGAGGCGGCAGCCGCAATGGAAGCGGAGCCACGCACGGGCAGCGTCGGCGCCGTCATCGAGCCAGAGCGGGGTGTCGGCGTCGAGCAGGGTCAGGGCCACCGCTGCCATGGCGGGCGGAAGCGGGGCGGGCGGCGCCGCCGGCGCGCGCGGCACGACGATCGAGCCCGGCCGTGCCATCGCGTCGAGCAGGCAGCGGAAGGCCGCCTGCGCATCGCGGACGGGGGAGGCGAAGCCCGCTCCGAGACCGGTCATCCCATCCTCACCATGCCGTAGAAGGCCACCTGCGTCGCCGCGGCGCGGCGGGAACGGTCGATGCGGGCCGCGCGCTGGGCGCGGGCCATCGCGTCGATCGTGGCGGCGAGCGCCTCCGCGACGCGGCTGTCGAGCGCCGCGGCATCGAGCACCGCGGCAAGCTCCGCGCGCCGCCCGTCGCGCCCCGCCAGATAGGCATGGCCGATCCGCCCGTCGGCGAGGCGCACGGCGCAGCGCGTGACCGTCATCTCGCCGAGATTGAAGGCGCGGCCCGATCCGCCCATGCGCCCGCGCACCATCACCATGCCCGTCTCCGGTCCGCGAAGCCTCTCCCAGGCCGGCAACGGGCCGGCGTCGGAGAGGGCCCGTTCGAGGTCGGCGAGGCTTGCGCGCGCCAGCACCGCCATTCTGTGGCGACGGACCGCCGGGGCGGCATCTGCCGCAGGCTCGGTCAACGAGGGTTGCGTGTCGCTCATGGATCGCTGTATCGTCTAGATGTCTACGCTTACCACCAGCCCCCCTCAGTGGGCAATGCCAGGCACTATGATCGAACGATGACGTTGCGTGAACGTTCCGGCCGGATCGGGCTCGAGGCCTGAGGGGATCGGCCGCGTGGCAAGGCAGGAGCGCCTCCCGCATGCCCAGGCGCCGGCGTCGGCGATTGAGCGCGGTGCCGGCGTGACACTGTGGCGGCAGATCGAGCAGAGCATCGAAGCCGACATCGTCGGCGGCCGCGCCGCCTCCGGAAGCCGCCTGCCCACCGAGGCCGAGCTCGCCGCGCGCTTCAGCGTCAACCGCCATACCGTCCGGCGGGCGATGGAGGAGCTCGAGCGCCGCGGCCTCGTCCGGATCGAGCAGGGCCGCGGGAGCTTCGTCGCCGAGGACGTGATCGACTACCGCGTCGGTCCGCGGACGCGCTTCTCCGAGGTCATCGCGCGCGGCAACCGTGCGCCTTCGGGGCGGGTGCTGTCGGTAGGGGAAGTGGCGGCCTCAGACGCGGCGGCAGCCGGGCTCAAGCTGAGGAAAGGGCGGCCGCTCTGGCGCGTCGAGCGTGTCGGGCTCGCCGACGGCAGGCCGGTCTCCTACGCGCTGCACTACTTCCCGCAGGCACGGTTTCCAGGCCTTCCCGATGCGCTGGCCGCCGGCGGCGGCACGCTGACGCGCGCTCTTGCCGCCTGCGGCCTCACCGACTACACGCGTGCGAGCACGCGCGTCACCGCGCGCCTGCCGACGCCGCAGGAGGCCGACCATCTCCGACAGCCGCGCAACCGCGCCGTGATCGTGTGCGAGAACATCAACGTGGACGGTGACCGCCTGCCCGTCGAGTATTGCGTCGCGCTCTACCCGGCCGGCCGCGTCCAGCTCGTCTTCGAGTTCTAGGGGCGCCCTGCCGGTGCGGGCTCTCGCGGTCACGGGTGCGCGCGTGCTCACCGACGACGGCGTGCGGGAGGCGACCTGCCTCGTCGAGGACGGTCGGATCGTCGCGCTTGGCGCTGCCGTGCCCGGCGGGGCGTCGGTGATCGACGGCAACGGGCTCATGCTGCTTCCGGGCATCGTCGATCTGCACGGCGATGCCTTCGAGCGCCAGCTCCAGCCGAGGCCCGGTGTCGATTTCCCCGCAGCGCCGGCGCTCCTCGACACCGACCGCCAGCTCCTCGCGAACGGGATCACGACCGCGTTCCACGGCGTTACGCTGTCCTGGGAGCCGGGGCTGCGCAGCCTCGAGACCTTCCGCGAGCTGCTCGCCGCCTTCGCCGCGCTCGACGGCGCGCTCGGCGCCGACAACCGCATCCATCTCCGGCTCGAAACCTTCGCGATGGACCAGTGGCCCGACGCGGCGGCCGCGATCGCCGCCGGGCGCATCCACCTTCTCGCCTTCAACGACCACACCGCCGAGATCGCGCGCCGCGCCGAGCACCCGGCACGCGCCGCGCGCTATGCCGACCGCGCCAAGGTGACGGCTGCCGACATCCTCGCCCGCGCCCGCGCGGTGCTTGCCCGCCGGTCCGAGGTCGAGCCCTTCGTCGCCGAGGCCGCAGCGCTTGCGCGGGCCCACGGCCTGCCCATGGCGAGCCATGACGACGCCTCGCCCGAGGTGCGCGCCCGCTGGCGCGCGCTCGGCTGCCGGATCTGCGAGTTCCCGATGAACGCCGAGACGGGGCTCGCGGCACGCGCGGCCGGCGAGGGCGTGATCATGGGCTGCCCGAACGTCGTGCGGGGCGGAAGCCACATGGGCTGGCACAGCGCCGAGGCGATGGTGCGTGCTGGCGCCTGCGACATCCTCGCGAGCGATTATTTCTATCCCGCGATGCTGCGCGCGGCCTTCCTGCTCGCCGACCGCGGCGCGCTCGCCCTCGCCGAGGCCTGGGCGCTCGTCTCGGCCAACCCGGCGCGTGCCGCCGGCCTCGATGACCGGGGCCGGATCGCCGAGGGGCTCCGGGCGGACCTCGTGCTCGTCGATCCCGCGCCGCCGCGCGGGCCGCGCGTCCTGGCCACGATCGCCGCCGGCCGGCTCGCGCACCTCACCCACGAGGGCGCCTCGCGCCTGTCCTGACGCGGCCGGGGCAAGACCGTGCCCGCCGCGCAGCGACTGTCACCGAAGGGTCATCCATCCGGCCCGCCGCTTGCGCTATCTGCAAGCCCGCCGCGACGCACCACGGGGAGCAGATGCTGGAGCTTCAGGGACTGACGCGCCGCTTCGGCGCCGTCACCGCCGTCGACGACGTCACGCTCGCGATCCCGAACGGCCAGATGCTCGGGGTCATCGGCCGGTCCGGAGCGGGCAAGTCCACCCTCCTCAGGATGATCAACCGCCTCGCCGAGCCGAGCGGGGGACGGATCCTGTTCGAGGGGATGGACGTCACCGCGCTCTCCGGCCGCCGGCTGCGCGGCTGGCGCACCCGATGCGCGATGGTGTTCCAGCAGTTCAACCTCGTGCAGCGGATGGATGTGCTGACGAACGTCCTGGTCGGCCGGCTCAACCATCGCGGCACGCTGTCCTCGCTGCTGAAGCTGTTCACCGCCGAGGAGCGTGCCATGGCCATCCGCACGCTCGACCGGTTCGACCTTGCCGATGCGGCCCTGCAGCGTGCCGACACGCTCTCCGGCGGGCAGCAGCAGCGGGTCGCGATCGCCCGCGCGCTCCTGCAGGAGCCGCGCCTTCTGCTCGCCGACGAGCCCATCGCGAGCCTCGACCCGCGCAACGGCAAGGTGGTGATGGACGCGCTCAGGCGCATCAACCAGGAGGACGGGCTGACCGTCATCTGCAACCTGCATACCCTCGACACGGCGCGGCAGTACTGCGACCGGATCGTCGGCATGGCGAAGGGGCGGGTGGTGTTCGACGGGCCTCCCGCGGCCCTGACCGCTGCGATCGTCCGCGACATCTACGGCATGGCCGAGGACGAGCTCGAGCAGGCGGAGACGGTCACCAGCACGTCGCTCGCGCAGGTTCTCGCGACAGCCTGAGGGCTGCCGGCCTCCGCGGCGAGCCTGCGGCCCTGGGCGGCCGCGCCCGAAGGCGCGACCGAGCGCGGCCGACTGCCGTGCCGCGGGGGGGGCGGTTCCAATGCGCGGGCCCATGGAACATCCATGCGCCGCGCAACTTCGCCCGCTCCGATGGACCCCATGCGGTTCCATCGGAGCGGGCGTTGCTCTAGCCTCCGCGCCGGGACAGGAGAGTCGGGGGAGGCCGATGAAGCGGCGATACGGTCCGATCGACCCGGCCCTCGAGGCCGTCTACGCGAACCTTGCCGAGCGCGGTCTCGTGTCGCCCGACCCGACCGCGATGCCGATCGACGAGGCGCGGGCGGGCAATGTCCGCTACCTGACGCATCTCGGGGAGGGAGGGCCGACGGTGGCTTCGGTCGCCGTCGCCGCGATCCCCGGGCCAGCCGGCCCGATCGACGTCAAGACGCTGCGGCCGGAGAGTGCCGACATCCCCGCCCCGGCACTCCTCTACCTGCACGGCGGCGGCTTCGCCTTCGGCGACCTCGAGACGCATGAGGGCCTCGCCCGCCATCTCGCGGCGAAGAGCGGCGCGGTGGTGGTGATGCCGCATTACCGGCGGACGCCGGAGCACCCGTTCCCGGCCGCCTACGAGGACAGCCTCGCCGCCTGGCGCTGGCTCTCCTCGGAGGCGACCATCGCTGCGCTCGGCCTCGACCGCCGCCGCCTCGGCATCGCCGGCGACTCGGCGGGGGGCAATCTCGGGCTCGCGATGGCCGCGGCCCTGCGTGACGGTGCCGGGAAGGTGCCGGCAGGGGTGGCGCTGATCTATCCGATGCTCTCGCTCAGGACCGACACGCCCTCGCACCGCGCCTACGCCGCGGGCCCGGGGCTGACCGCGCCGCGGCTTGCCTGGTTCTGGGCGCGCTACCTCGCGGGCGGCGTCAGCCACGACGATCCGCGGGCGGTGCCCTGGCACGTGACCCTGGAGGGGCTGCCGCCGCTCGCGCTCTTCGTCGCCGAGTGCGACGTGCTCGCCGACGATTCCTGGGACCTCGCCGACCGTCTCGCCGCCGAGGGCGTGCCGTTCACGTTCGACCTGTTCGAGCGGGCCACGCACGGCTTCATCCAGCTCTCCCGCTACTACCCGCCGGCAGAGGACGCGCTCGCGACGATCGGGCGGCGGATCGCGGAAATGCTTGGAACGCCCCCGATGTCAGCCTAAGTTGACAGGCATGGAGGAGGAGGTCGTTCTCGTCGACCGCCAGGACCGGCCGGTCGGCACCATGGAGAAGCTCGCGGCGCACCGCGAGGGGAGGCTGCATCGCGCGCTCTCGGTCGTGCTGCGCTCGGCCGATGGCCGCAAGCTGCTGCTTCAGCGGCGGGCGGCCTGCAAGTACCACTCCGGCGGGGCGTGGACGAACACCTGCTGCAGCCACCCGCGCCCCGGCGAGGACCCGGCCGAGGCGGCGGTCCGCCGCCTGCGCGAGGAGATGGGAATCGAGCTCGACCATCTCGATCCGCTCTTCACCACCGTCTATCGCGCCGCCGTCGGCGAGGGCCTGACAGAGCACGAGTTCGTGCACGTGTTCGGCAGCGTATGGGACGGCCCCGTCCATCCCGACCCTGCCGAAGTCGATGACTACGCCTGGTTCGATGCGGCAGAGCTTCGACGTGACATTGCCGAACATCCAGAGCGTTACAGCGCCTGGTTCAGGACCTATGTCGAGAGCTTCTGGGACCGGATGGCCGGCGCCTCCGAGACCGCTGCCTAGATCAGCCGCATGAGCGAGGGGCGGTCGAACCGGCTGCTGCCGGTGCTCGTCGCGGCCGGCACGGCCATCCTCGTCGCCTCCGTCGGCGCGACCATGACCGACATCGGCCCCTGGTATCAGGGCCTCGCCAAGCCGTCCTGGCAGCCGCCGGACTGGCTGTTCGGTCCTGCCTGGACGCTGATCTTCGCGCTTGCCGCCCTCTCCGCCGTCACCGCCTGGCGGGAGGCGCCCGACCAGCCGAGCCGTGAGTGGATGGTCGGCCTCTTCGCCGTCAACGGCGTGCTCAACATCCTCTGGAGCGCCTTGTTCTTTCGGCTTCGCCGGCCTGACTGGGCGCTTGTCGAGGTGGTGTTCCTCTGGCTCTCCGTGCTGGCGCTGATCCTGGTTCTGCGCCGCTACAGCCGCACCGCCGCGCTGCTGCTCGTTCCCTATCTCGCCTGGGTCTCCTTCGCCGCGGTGCTGAACCTCGCGGTGGTTCGCCTGAACGCGCCGTTCGGCTGACGTGCAGGGCCTGCTCGCCTCCTGGGCGCTGCTCGATCTCCTGCTCGTCGGGCTTCTCCTCGAGGCGGCCATTCTTCTCATCCTGGCGCGGAGAACCGGGCGCGGCATCCCGCCGCGGTCGCTCGCGGCGACGCTGGCGGCGGGGGGGCTGATCCTGCTCGCCTGGCGCCTCTCGGTGGCTGGAGCCTGGTGGGGCTGGGTCGGGCTGGCGCTTGCGGCCGCGCTCGCCGCCCACGTCGCCGACCTTGCCCAGCGCTGGCGGTGAGGGCGGGGCGCTGATTGCTCTGGCGGGACCTGTCAACTTTCCCTTACAGTCGGGGCGGGATGGATGCAGCAACCCTGGCCTCGCCCGACCTCGCCCGTGAGGATCGCCGCCCGCATGCCGTGGTGATCGGCAGCGGCTTCGGCGGCCTCGCGGCCGCGGTGCGGCTCGGGGCCCGCGGGTTCCGCGTCACCGTCCTCGAGCGGCTCGACCGGCCGGGCGGCCGTGCGGCGGTGTTCCGCCAGGACGGGTTCACCTTCGATGCCGGCCCGACCATCATCACCGCGCCCTTCCTGCTCGAGGAGCTCTGGGCTCTGGCCGGCCGCCGCCTCGGCGATGACGTGACGCTCGTGCCGATGGACCCGTTCTATCGCATCCGCTTCCATGACGGCGCGGTGTTCTCCTACTCGGGCGACCCAGAGCGCATGCGGGCTGAGGTCGCGCGGTTCTGCCCGGCCGACGTCGCGGGGTGGGAGCGCTACATGCGCCTCTCCGCCGAGACCTGCCGGATCGGCTTCGAGGGGCTCGGCCACGTCCCGTTCGGCTCGCCGCTCGACATGC
>Ga0272446_1000579_pt1 | contig 56773 bp, 50 predicted proteins | sample YNPCB0061_FD_194587 | JGI IMG/M metagenome (GOLD analysis project Ga0272446, IMG submission 194587) | Hot spring microbial mat communities from Yellowstone National Park, WY, United States - YNP-CB-006-1 | ecosystem: Environmental > Aquatic > Thermal springs > Hot (42-90C) > Sediment | place... | reverse complement strand
GGTCCGTTCGATCATCACCATCCGGTAGGAATTTAGAATTCCCACCATGATGATCAGTAACAGTATTAAAAAGACCCCAAAGGATACGGCGTTCATAATGTTCACGAGGGATAGAACCGGCGCCATAAGGTCCTCGATGGTGGTTAGGGAAAACTTTGTCCCCTCCCATCGCTCCGTCTTGGGAACCGCCTTAAGGCTGTTCAAACCCATCAAATTTCGCATGGCCGCAACGTTTCCTGGCCCCATGGACGAGGAGGTTGAAAACCGGCTTTCCACCGGGGAAAGCCGGGCCAATTCCCCATACAGAGAATCCGCCAAGCGCTGGATTTCTGCCACGTTTTTCAACGTTATGTTTATGGTTTGATACTCCGAACCATCAATACCGATAAGGGAGTTCAGGTACCCTCGACCGGTATACCCCGTTTCCAGGGCCAAAATGCTACTGCTTACGGTGGTAGCGATCAGGGTAAACTCCCCCACGTTCTGTTGCCCCGAAATGGTAGAGGTTTTAAAGAGTAGCGTATCCCCAATTTCGGCGCCCAATTTTTTGGCCGTATCGTCCGGCAGTATCAGGGAGCCGTCCTTTTCGATGTCCCTCAGGCTTCCCCGCTGGATCTCCACATTTTTAGGAAATTCCTTCTCTTGGGAAAAATCGATACCCTCAATCTTTTGGGATCGTTCTTTGGTCCCAAAGTACAGGGTTCCCGAAGAACGGGATCGATACTGGATGGAGGCTATACGATCTTCGAATTTTGCCAAGGCGGTTTTTACGGTGGTGTCGTTTTCTATCAAGGAAAGTTCGGTGCCCCGGGAACTTACCACGGTTCCACCGATATAGATGTGCCCCCCAAAAGTTTGGGCCAGGTTCGTTTTAGTCGTACCCAGGGCCCCGGCGGTAAACCCGTTCACCAGGGTGATCACCAAAAAGCCAAAGGCCACCGCGCTTCCTAAAAGCACGCTCCGCTTTTTTTGTCTAGAGATATTTCGAACCGCGATTCGGATCGATTGAATCATACTCCCCTCCCCTAGTTCTTCTGCATGGCCCTAACGGGGCTTATACGCAGGGCCACGGCGGTGGGATACAAACTGGACAGCACACCTATCCCCACCGTCGAAACCAAACTCCAAAATACGGAACCAAAGGATACAATCGGCCGCAGGGTGGTCCCTCCAAAGAGAATTTCAAAAAACACGTTCGACGATTGAATCCCAATTCCGTTAATTATTCCTATCAACAGGGTACCCAGAACCACGCCTCCCAGGCCCGCGGTGATTGAAAGGGTCAGGGTTTCCCAAACGATCATCTTCCGGATAAAGGGCTTTCCCCCGCCGATGGCCCGGATCGTCCCGATCTCGCCGATCCGTTCGGTCACCGAAATAACCAGGGTGTTCATTATGATAATCACCGCGACCACCAGAATGATAAAAATGATGATATTAAAGATAAGCTGAAGCGAAAGGGCCAAGGTCGCTACGGGACCGGCGCCCCAACTCCAATCGGAAACCGCCGCGTCCAAGCCCTGCTGGGTAAGGTAGGCCCGCAGACTTTTTTGAACCCCCAGGACGGAGGCGGACGGGGAAGTTTTGACCAAAAGGAAATTCCAGGCGTTGGGGTCCACCTCCGAATAGGCGTTCCGGATGGAGGTATCCCCCAGGATCGTATCAAAATTGATCCTTTGGGCCCCCTGGGAGACCGCCGACGGGCTTTGTACCAGGGAATTAGGGTCCCCAAACAACGCGGCGTCCGAAACCCCCAATCCTGTGGCGGGGGCCTCCGTCGCCGCACCGCCAGAGGACAGGCTGTGCCCCGGGGCGGCGTTCTGGGGGACCACCGGTTTCATGGTCATCCCCTTAAGGCTCCGAAGCGTTCCCGCCGAAACCAGGGATATGCGGTCCAGTTGGGCATTACCCCGTTTAAACTTAAAGAATCCCGCAATTTTAGCCGTCCGGAGCCGAGTTCCCCCGGCGCCAAAGCCCCCCAGGGTAACCGTATCCCCCAGGGCTATCCGGTGGCCCAATTCCTTTTCCGCCGATTCCCGCACCGTCTGGGAAAGGAGCAGGTTGGCCTCATCGTCCTGGGGGTACGCGCCTTCGATAATATCCACCGTATCGGGAAACATCCTTCGGTAGGCGCTAAAATCGGTTCCCCACAGCAGGGTAAAGGAAGCCATCTCCTCATTCACAATAAGGGAGGCGGCTCCGGATACCAGGGGCAGGGTTTGGGATACCCCGGAAGTTTTGTTCACCGCCTCCATCAGACTAGGGAACGAAGGAAGCAGGGGAATCTCGGTGTTCCCTCCGCCCATGGCGACGAGGGAAAAACTTTCCGAGGAAAGACCGTGAACAATCAGATCTCCCGTATAATTTTGGGAATAACTCTGCTTCAGCCCCCGACGGATACTGTCCATGATGGAATTTCCCGTAACCATCAACGCCACCGCCAGAACTATCAGGGTACCCACGATTGCCGTCTTAGAGCGGTGCTCCAATAAATTTCTCAGCGCGATCTTTAAAACGATCATACGACATCGTCGTCTTCCCGGACCCCGAAGGTCCAGCGATAGAAATGAAGTCTCCCTTCTGAATATCGAAACTGACACCCTTAACCGCCTGTACAATAGTTTTCCCCAGGGGATAATCTTTTTTTACGTTTTCTACGCTGATAATCGCCATGGAACCCTCCGTCTATAGGGTTAAACATATAGTTTTACGCACCGGGGGTCCATGAATGGAGGATGAAAAATGAATAACAACGTGTTAGGAAAGTTTTTTCGCCGTTCTCCCGGAATGGACCGATCCCAGCCCTTCCCGGGAGACTCCCCGCCGATGAGGGCGATTCCCCGGTGGCCACCGGTTTTAGGACGCTCGTTCCTTCTGTTTCCATGCTGACGAACATCCATACTACACCAATAATTGAGGCTATGCCCTAACTTCCTAAGTTACAGGAAGGCCTCAATTATACGCCGATGGGGGCGATAAAAAAAGAGTTGTACACAAGGGCTCCCGGTATTACCGGGCCCCCATAGTTTTACGTACCGGGGGCCCAGGAACCGGGAACCATAACGGCTACGGAATTGTCCGTAGGCTTATTCGATAACCAGACCGGGGTTTTCCGTGAGTTTCTTATCCAGTTCCTTGGTGATTTGCTCTTTATTTATTTTTCTAGAGAGTACTTTTAGGTATTCAGCATCGTGGGGAAAGCTAATGGCGTCCCAGAGGCACGCCATGGCGCAGTTGTCACAACCGACCATGCAATGCTGGGGATACATCACCACGGCTTTCTTGGAATCTGGGTCAAAACCATAAACGTTTCGTTTTTCGCCGCAGGTAACCACACAGAGACCGCATCCGGTACATTTTGTAGCGTCTATTTTTGGGCCCCATTCAATGGTAGTTCTATCAATACCGTGCCATTTGGCAAAAAAAGGATCTAGCATGATTATTTCTCCTCCGATTTTAGGTGCTGAACATGGTCTGGGAATTTTTCGAGCCTAAGGGCCAACGCTTCCTTGACCTTGGGGAAAATCTTGCCCTTGACTACCGCGGAATGCATAAAGGTTCTTGAGGAATCGGGGAACGATATGGCAGATTCGGGGCATACCTTTCCACAGGTGGTACAACCCATCGTACAACTACCAAAATTGATAACCCTAAACGTTTTTTTAGACCCCGAATACCCAAATACCCCAGCACCGCACGAAAGCAAGCATAACCCGCACTGGGTGCATTTTTCTTCATCGATGATCGGTCCCCATGAAAATGTGGATCGCTCTACACCAAACCATTCTTTCCCTGCCATACGACAAACCTCCCGGATGTGGTACTTTGAATTGACATCATCAATGGAAGACCAGCGGAACAATCTATTAGGGTTCCCAAAGTCTTTCTATTGGTGAAATAAATATTGATTACAATTTTCATAATATTGAAACTTTACAGGATTGTCAAGCCCTGAGGACTCTTCTATCACAATTTCTCCCCCCTTGGTCAATTTCACGTAGTCCGCGAAGGGTTGGGTTTTTGGATCGTAGCCTATAAATATAAGGGCTCCCGGCTACCCCTTGGACCGGGGTTTTGTCTCGGGAACCAGGAGGCCCATGACAACGGCCCCGCCCACGCCCACAGCGGCCACCAGTAAGGCCGCTCCCGACAGGCTTAAAATCCCCGTGATCAATCCCACTATAAAGGGTCCGGACATGGTTCCCAAATCGACGACAAAGCGCCACATTCCGATAAATTCACTGGGATTATCCCGGGGGCAAAATCCGTACTCAGGGTCATGTTTATGCCCGTACCAAATCCGTTTCCGATTTCCGCGACCGCCATACCGAGCCGACGGGCGTAGATCGCTAGTAGGGGAACCGCCAGGCCGCTACCAAGAAAAGCTAGAGCCGATGGGACATAGAAGGGTAAAACCAGGGACAACAACGAAAAAGAATCAGGGTTTTGAGTATCCGTACATTTCATAGGGAGCCATAGTACCACAAAGAACCGTTTATAGGTACTTTGCCCCTGCTTTATGAACCGCTTCATACATCGCCAAAATATTCTCTACCGGCGTATTGGGTTGAAGGTTATGACAGGAAGCTACGATATAGCCGCCCCCCGCTCCGAGGATCCGCATACATTCCTCGGTTTCCCTTCGAACATCCTCGGGGCTTCCAAAGGGGAGAACCCTTTGGTTTTCTATCGCTCCGTGAAAAATCACCCTCTTTCCGTATAATTGTTTTAGCCGTTCCCGTTCCATACCGGGGCATACGTACTGGATAGGGTTGAGAATATCGATACCCATACTAACCAGACGGTCCACAATTTCCGGGGCAGAACCATCGGTGTGGTAAAAAACCTTTTTACCACACCGATGTACCAGGTCGATAATCCGTTCGGCCCGCTGACCGATGAACTCGTCCCAGATATCGGTACCAAAGAGCTGGCGGTCCTGCATTCCCATATCGTCGGAAAAATAAACGATATCGATGCCCTCGCCGGCGGCGTCCAAGGATTTTTCAATATACGCAAGCTGGATATCGCAGATTCGCTCCAGGGCGAAATGGGCTAGGTCCTTTTGGATATACAGATCCGTCAGGGCGTTTTCAAAACCCCGCAGGGCCGTGTACACCTCAAAGAGGCTGATAAAACTCAACATTATCGGTTGCCCCAGGTTCTGCCTAACCGTAACAGCCAAAGCGTCGTAATCAAAACGGTTGTCCGCGGGCCACGCAAAGGCTTCGTACTGTTCAAGACTATCCAAGGAAGCCAGGGGCGAAAAGGCCGTTTCCAGATAGGTTCCCCTATCGTACGCTACGGTCCGGTACTGGACACCCCACTCATCAACCTTTTCTATCCCCGCAGGAATCGGTGGAAGGTCCCTATAGGGCGCTTTAACCCACAGGATCTTGTCGACCCCTAGCCCTTCGTAGAGGGCCCTTTCGGATTCCACCCCCCTGCGGACCATTAGTTGGGTCACCGTTTCATCGGTAGCCCACATATCGCAGGCCAAACGGTCCAGGGGCCGACGATCCAGGGTAGCGCGGATTCGTTCATAACTGGTCATAGAAACTCCTTTAACGATACCATAACCTAATACGTGGGAAAAAATACCCTAAATATCGTCAATTAGTTGTATAATCCAATCATATGGCGTTAGTGCTTCGTTCTATCGATTATAATTTAACTGAAAAAAATCCCGTGGCGGTATTTGAGATCGATCGGGCCCCCAGTGGATATTCACCCCATCGCCATGAATTTACCGAAATCGCCGTTATTCTGTCCGGAGAGGGACGGCACCGTTTGGACGGAAAGGGTGTAAAACTGCGGGCGGGAGATTGCTTCGTTGTCGCCCCTGGCAGAATCCATTCTTTCGAAGCCCTTCAGGATTTTAGGGTCCTCAACGTGTTGTTCCTTGAATCCGTGGTTCGAGCTCGACTACCCGAAGTTGCGGGACTGAGCGGATATCGCGGATTTCTAAGGTGGGAACCGACCAGCCGGGGGCCCCATTACGCCGGTTCTCCCGTACGACCGGAACCAGAAAAATTTGACTTTATCGTAGGTCTGCTTAGGTATATCGAGAAAGAACGGGACGCCAAGGCCATTCTAGCCCTCGGTTTGGTAATCGCTGAACTGTGCCGCGCCTTTGTCGCCGGGGATGTCTCGACGGTGGGTCGTTTTACTTCTCTAGAACGGGCTATTGTTTGGCTGGAAAGCCATTATGGGGAAAAATTTTCCCTAGCCGACTTTGCTAGAGCCGCAGGACTGTCAACGGCAACCCTTAACCGCCGTTTTAGAGAAATTATGGGATGTTCGCCCATGGAGTATGTTCGGAAAGAGCGCCTACGCCGAGCCGCGCTCGCGCTTCACGATTCATCGCTCAAATTGCCGATTATCGCCCTATCGACAGGTTTTTCGGACGCCCCCCACCTAGAACGGAGTTTTAAAAGGGAATACGGTATGGGCACCCGGGATTATCGACGGCAATTTAAATCCCCGTAACCCTTCGATGAGCCTAATTGAGGCTGTCCCGTAACTTAGGAAGTTATGGGACAGCTTCCTTAATGTCGTATTTTCGTAGGATTTTAGCGGTTTTACCTGGGTTTAATACGTCCAAATGGTTAAAACGCTAAAATCCGAGAAAATACAATGGCTGTCTGATAACTAACAGAGTTATCAGACAGCCTCAATTTCTAACATTTCAAATTTTCCGAACCGAATCCCGTATTTCCAGGCGCACCGGAAGTCGGATGTCCGGATCCTTAACCGGTTCTTTCCTTATAAGCTTCATGAGCATCAAAATTGCTTGCCGCCCCTTCTCCCCCGGATCCTGGTGGATGGTTGTCAACCGGGGACGTACCAAGCGGGCAAAAACATTATCGTCAAAACCGGTCACTGAAATTCGTTCTGGTACGGGAAGACCCTGGGCCCACAGATACGAAACAGCCTCGGCGGCGTAGTAATCGGCGGAAAATACAAGGGCCGTACAGGACGATGGGTCGTTTACCAGGTGAGAATACAGGGTCTCCCGTTCCCGGCGGTCTTTGGGGAGCACCCTAAAACGGCTTTTATCGAGGAGGAGGCCCTGTTCCCGAAAGGCCTGTTCGCACCCGTCAAACCGGGCCGTATCCCCTCCGGGAGCCATAGGACCATTCGCCAGAAATACCAGATCCCTATGGCCCATGGCTAGCAGATACCGGGTAATCTCGTAGCCCCCCTGCTGATCCTGCAGTCCAACGTTATAATAAACCCGTTCGTTATCGGTAAAATAACAATCGATGTAAACCAGGGGGGTATCGATATTACCGCTGATGACGCGGCAGATATCACCGGGAACCCACACAAGAATTAGTCCGTCCAATTTCCAGGTTTTGGAAAGCCGTACTACCTCGTCCTCGTCGCTCGTGGTGTGGAGCATTAAAAAGTAGCCGTTATCCCGAATTTCCCGTTCCATGGAACCGAGGATGGCGGAAGAAAAGGGATCCTCCAACACCGTTTCATCCCGACGGGGTTCCATAAACATAATCACGCCTATAATTCGGGAATTGCTATGGGCCAGGATGATCGCCCCCATATTTGGGGCGTACTTTTCCTCCTGGATGATGGCTTGAACTTTTTCGCGGGTAGCCGGGGACACCTTCCCCATTTTCCCATGCAGAACGTTCGCCACGGTGGTGGGGCTTACTCCCGCTTTTTGAGCTATCTTTTTGATGGTGGACATGGACCAACGGTACCTTAAAACAGAAGGAAGCGCAACGCGGGAACGCCCCGCGCCGCGGTTCCTTCACCCTACGGCGCTATTTTAAATAACCCAGCCACTGGTTCTGCTGGTCTATCATTCTATCGACCATGGCGGGGATTTGGTGGGCCTGATGCACCACCGGGTTAGCCAAAAGGGCCTGTATGACAAAATCCCTTCTCCCATGGATAATCGCCTCCGCGGTCAAATCGTAAACACCGCAGTAGGAACGGAGCAAAGCTGAAAAGCCCTTGGGAATATTAGGAATCTTCATTCCATGTACACCGGTTTTATCGATAATCGCGGGCACCTCGACCGCGATCCAGGATGGCAGGTCCTCGATCAGTCCGTTGTTTTGCACGTTGACTGCGGACTCTTCGAACCCCGCGTTCTCCAAAATGCCGTCTATAATCGGCGCCACCCGTTCTACCGTCTCCAGTCGAATATCGTGCCGGACCTCTTTGGTCAGCATAATTTTGTAGGCGTCGTAAAAATCCAAAATGCCCCGGTGATCCACCACATCCCAGGCCCAGCTTACATATTCGCCAAAATGGCTATCCGTGGTGATCGGTAATAGTTGATAATTTTTAAGCATGAATTGGACAAGCCGTCGATCCGCCCACTCATACTTGCTCTTTTTATCCGAAGACCCCTTGTGAAATTTCTCCGATTCCTCCAGAACTCCGGTTTTTCGGTATTCGTCCAACAGGTCGCTGTAACCCACCTCTCGCTGAAAAAACGCCTCCGCCTTTTTTAAAACTTCGCCGTACAGATCCTTTCCCGTACGTTTATCCTTTAACTCCAACATACAGCTGAAGTGGTTAAGACCGGCGGCTTTAAAAGAGAGGTCCTCAAATTTCATGTTCAACATCCTGGGTAGCCATCTTCCAAGCCATCCGATTTCGTGGCAAAGGCCAACGAACTTAGCCTGGGGGTACGCCCGACTTACCGTGGTACAGATCGCGGTCATGGGATTGGAATAATTGAATATCCAAGCGTTGGGACAGATTTCCATCGCGTCTTTTATTATATCCAGAATTACCCGTCCGATGCGTAGAGAATGGAATACCCCCCCGGGACCTCCGTTTTCGCCGTAGACCTGGTGTACCCCGTACTGCAGAGGAATTTTCCAATCCTCGTCCCATAATTGGAACCGGTTTCCCACCTCGATCGAAGATATAATAAAATCGGCGCCCTTAAACGCGGCTCTCCGGTCCGTGGTGGCGTTAACCGAAAACCTCAGCGACTTTTCCTGAATAAACGCCTGAGCGGTTTTCAGTACCCCATCCAGGGCCTGGGCGTTGATATCCAGAAGGGTAACTTCACTGCCGGTTAGGGTTTTGCTATTAAAAATATCCCCCAGCGTGCCAAGACCGAACTGGTTACTTCCAGCGCCCACAAGAACAATTTTCATTTTTTCCTCCCAAAAGTTATTTGAGTCCCCTCTAAAAACCAATTGTTTTTAGAGGGGACTTAAGCAGTTCCTGTAAGGAATTGCGATTTCAGCGGGACAATTCTAAAAACTGATGTTTTTAGAATTGTCTCTTATTTTATAGAACCCTCTACCATGCCCTTGATTATGTAGCGTTGCGCAAAGAGATATAACACTATTACCGGAAGCATGGCGATAAGGGTCGAAGTTAAAATCAAATCCCACTGCTTTAAGTACGCCCCAGCGAAGGCCGTAACGGCTATGGGGATGGTCTGGACCGCTCCGTTTGAACCGAGCATAAGCAGGGGAAGGAGGTAATCGTTCCAGATCCAGATGCCGTTTAGAATAAGGACGGTTACGATAATCGGCTGTAATAGGGGAAATACGATAGAGAAAAAGATCCTACTCCGGGAACAGCCGTCTATCGTTGCGGATTCCTCCAGTTCGTAGGGAATATTTTTAATAAAGCCGTGAAAAACAAAGATAGAAAGCGGACTGCCGAAACCCAGGTATGCGAACACGATCCCCGGAACGGTACCCAACAAAGGGATATGGAGAAAATCGCCGCTTACCCGCATCCAGCGAACCAGGGGGTACATCAATACCTGAAACGGTATAACCATAGCGGAAACAAAAGCCAGGAACAGAACCGTGGACCATTTTGTTTTATTGCGGACCAGAACCCAGGCGCACATGGATGAAAAAAGAACAATGACGAGCAACGAAAAAAAAGTAATCACCGCACTGTCAAGAAACGCGCCCCCATAATTCACCGTGGGATTATTAAAAATTAGCGACACATTCGTGGATAGCTGTTTCCAAGAAGATGGCAGGGCCAGGGCGTTGAAAATAATTTCCTTGGAGGTTTTTGCGGAATTAAGAACCACCATTCCAAAGGGAACCATGAAAAGAACAAAAAGAATAATTGTCACAATTTCGAGAATTAACATACCCGGCTTGAACGGATGAAGCCGTATTCCATGGAAGCGTTCACGGTCCATCACATTTCCACCTCTTTTTTCTTACTCGCGGAAACCTGCAGTAAAGATACCACCAGGAGTACAACAAAAAGGACCACCGCTTTTGCCTGGGCCTCGGCCATTTGGTTGGCCGTCGCGGTGTTAAAGATGTTCATAGCCAAAAGCTGACTGGCCTTTACCGGCGTATCGAGGAACCTGGTGGCCGGTCCACCGTTAGTCAAGGTAAGGTTCATATCAAATTGCTTAAAGGAAGTTGTCAAAGTTAAAAAGAGCGAAATGGTGAACGCGTTCGCCATCATCGGAATGAGGATACGAAAAATCCGAGTGAAGAAATTAGCGCCGTCCACACTCGCCGCCTCCATAAGTGAAGCGGGAATGCTTTGAATCGCGGCAACATAAATAAGCATAATGTAGCCAGCGTATTGCCAGGTGTTCACCACCGACATGGTCCAGATTACGGTGTTTGGAAGACTAAGAAAGGAAACCCGCAAAGCTTCGATTGACAGGGTCTTACCAATATCTACCAAAATATTGTTTAAAATGAACTGCCAAATATACCCAAGAACAATCCCTCCTATAAGGTAGGGAACAAAAAATCCAGCGCGGTAAAAGTTTCGCCGCCGCAGTCCGCTTGTAACGATCAGGGATAAACTAAAGCTCACAATATTAACCAAAGCGATATTGATGACCGTATACTCGATTGTAATAAGGAAGGAGTATAAAAAATCGGGTTTGGAAAAAAGATCCTTGAAATTTTTTAAACCCACGAATTTGACCGCGTTGTTCACGCCGTTCCAATCGGTCATGGAATAATACAGACCGAACAAAAACGGTATAATGATAATCATGAGGAACGCGAAAACACAGGGCGCCACAAAGAGGATATTGACCATACGGCTATGTTTCATAGTATTCCGCTCCCGTTGAAGGTACTCTAAAAGAGGGGCGGAAAAACCGCATGGATTTTTCCGCCCGGATTCAAAACGACGCTTATTTCATATTAGGGAGGTTCGCGACCGCTTTTTTCATATCCGAGATAAATTGATCGATATTGTCGGGATTCTGGGCGAACAGGTCAAAAATGGGACCAAAAACGTTTTGGCCGGCCCCATCGGGAAGCATTCCAAAGAACACACCGTAGTTGCCGCCCCTGGCGTTGGCTTCCATGAGCGCCCGGCTAAGTTGTCCAGCGGGCTGAAGTTTAACGGACTTAAAGGCGGGGATCATGCCAGCCTTATTGACCATATAATCGTGGCCCTCGGGGGTCGACGCGATGGAGTTAAGGAAGGCCTTGGCCGCTTCGGCGTTGGGGCTTTTACTATTCACGCAGTACCAGCTTGGGGCAAAGAGGAACAGACCCTTCTCCGGAGTATCCAAGAACGCGTGGGGCGCGTACCCCATCTTAAAGGTAACCCCGAGCTGTTTCAGGTTCGGATCTACCCAGTTTCCCTGGTGGAGGAACGCGGTCTTGCCCTGGGCGAAGGAACCGACCTGATCGTCGTAACTACCGTTCAGCAGTATTTTTTTATCCGCGTATTTGAACAGCAACTGCAGATACTTGGCATACTGGAGAAACCGAGCATCGTCCAACTTACCCTTCAGCGCCATATCGATAATGCTGGTGTCGTTGAAATCCAACCCGCCGCCCCAATAAACGGCCAGGTTATGCTGTGCGGCGACCCACCACATGCCACCGGCTACGGAAGCGGCCATAGCGACCGGGGCGTCAATGCCCAGTTCCGCTTTTTTTGCCTCCAATACTTTAAAAGCATTTTCATAGGCCGAGCGGGTAGTCAAAGTAGCCGGATCAATACCAGCTTTCTTAAGAATGTCCGCGTTATACGCCAGGCCGTACCCCTCGATTGCCACGGGGAAGCCCATAACTTTGCCATCCACCTTGAACGCCAGGTCCGTATCCTTGGCCCAGGGCTCGGAGCTTAAATCGGCGATATAATCCTTCCAGATATTATAACCGCCCCGCCCTTCGATCATGAAGATATCGGGCATTCGTCCCGCCTGGGCCTTGGCTTTCAAGGCTCCACCGTAATCCGCGCCGCCCCCGAGGGTTTCAACCTTCACGGTCACACCGGGGTGGGCCGCCGAATATTGCGCGGCGTAAGCGTCCAGTGCGTCCTTGATCTCCACTTTCAGCTGGAACATATTCACCGTTGCGGTCTTTGGCGCCTCCTTAGTCCCCGAAGAAAACACCGCCGCCGGTATGGCAAGAACCATAAGACCGATCGTCATGGCCGTTATCAGAGTTTTTCTCATCCTTTCTTCCTCCTTGCGATGTGGTTTTTACGTAGTCCTAGGATTTTTCCCCATAGGTGTTACGTAACATCTATCGAAAATTATAGCACCGAATACCCTATTGTTAAGGAAAAACTTGCTTTTTTTGATATATAAAGGCCATTCTAAAAGCTTGCTTTTAGAGGGGACTCCTATATACTAGGGCCATGGGTTTTCAAAAGAAGTTACTGCTTACCTATTCGCTTTTGGTGCTTCTTTTAGTTTCTGTTTTGGCGGTCCTATTTTATCAATACGCTTCAGGCCTTTTTGAGCAAAACGCCTTGGATAACTACGGATTGATAACCACCAAGTTAAGCGACCAACTGGATAACGTTTTCCGCCCCATGGACTTTATCTCCACCAACCTAATTTCCGACGCGTCCTTTAAATCCGCCCTTTCGTCTTTGGATACCCTTGACCGGGGAAATCCACACAATACTTTTTTTCTTACGGAAGCCCAAAGGACCATTCAAAGTCAGTTGTATACCTATTCCATCGTCAAAAATTTTTATGCCCTGGTGGTTTTTAACCGCAGGAACGATTTTTTTACCAGTAATCTTTTGCAGCACAATAGGACAACGGACGCGGGGAACGCCTATCAACGTTTAGCATGGATTCCTTCGGCCGACGCCGCCATGGGAAGTTCGATTACCATAACGCCCTACAGCGATATTTGGGATCCGAAAACCGAAACCAACGTTTTCGGTCGGGGCCGGATGGTCCGCAGTCCTTCGGAGGGGGTTGGGTATATCGCGGTACTAAAAAAAGTGGAGGAACTAAACCCAATTTTTACCGTAAGCGATCCTCGGTTCGCGCATACCCTGGCCTTTCTTCCCACAGGAGAAATTTTGTATAAAGACGGAAATGTCTCCCCTGCCTTAGAAACCTATTACCAAAGGACTGCGGAACAGATGGTTTCCCCCAATTCTCCCGATTCCCCACGATTTACCCTGAATCAAACCACCGGGAACCGGGAGGCTCTATTGGCCTACAAATCCGAGTACACCGGTATCACCGTAGCCCTTGTGCTGGACCGACGAATTCTTTTGGCTCCCCTCAATTTTCTCCGGAATCTTACCCTTGGAACAGGGATTCTGATAATTTTAGTATCCATCGCCTATACATGGATTTCATCGACCCTTTTGACCCAACCGCTTCGGATTATTCAGGCTAAAATGGAAGCCACCCAGCTATCCAACTTAACCGGAGGACAACCTTTACAGCATCCAATCGACGAAATTACAGCTCTGGACCGTTCGTTTATGTCCCTCAAAGAACGGCTGGATCAGTCGATTCAACGGGAATTGGATTCCCGGACCCTGTGGATGCGGGCCCGATTCGATTCGTTACAAGCCCAGGTGAATCCCCATTTTATCAATAATATCCTGACGGTTATCGCGGGGCGAGGCCTAGAGCTGGGGGATGAAGTGATTGGAGAAATTTGCGATGGGGTCGCCTCTATGCTCCGGTATTCCACCTCCACGACGGAGGAGTTCGTGACGGTGGGCGAAGAATTGGCACACCTGGGGAATTATCTTTTTCTGATGAAGCAGAGGCTAGAGGATAGACTAACCTATTCCATAGAGGTAGATCCGGCCATACGCGGAGCTCGAATTCCTAAAATCGTGTTCCAGCAGATCGCCGAAAACTCCTTGACCCATGGTTATAAAAACAAGGGCGGCCCCATAAAACTTACGGTGCGCGGGGCCCTAGTTCCCGAAGGTCGCTGGTTAGTAGAATTAACCGATAACGGTGAGGGTATTGAAGATGCTACATTGGAAAAATTAAATAAGAATCTACGTACCCTACGGGACGATCCCCGGAATAGTGTGCTGGAATGGGGGTTGAAAATCGGCGGTTTAGGCTTGATCAACCTGTACGCCCGGCTGTACCTTTTTTACGATGGAGATGTGGATTGGGGCATCGAAAACCGCGCCGAAGGCGGCGTTCGGGTGACCCTTGGAGGACCCCTGCGATTTTTGGAGGATCCCAAAGTCCATGTTTAATATCCTAATTGTGGAGGATGAAAGCGCGGCCGCCCGGTACCTTCGATCCATCGTGGAACAAAAGTGCCCCGATTTTACCGTTCTTGGAACGGCGGGAAACGGAGCGGAGGCCCTGGAAATGATTTCCAGGGAACCCCCAGACCTGGTACTGACGGATGTAAAAATGCCGATTATGGACGGCATTGAACTGGTAACCGCGTTAAAGGTAGAAAACCCTGACCTGCCGGTACTTATTATCAGCGGGTACCAGGAATTTGAATACGCCCGGAGGGCCCTCGCCACGGGGGTGGTGGATTATCTTTTAAAACCCGTAAAACCCCAGGGGTTATCCGAAGTCTTAACCCGCCTGGTACCAAGGCTGAACGGTCTTCGGGAAAAATCCACCCTGGATAGACTGCGGAGGGCCCTGGGCGGTACTTCGGAAACCCCGGATCAGAAAAGGGGTCAGCAGGCATTCTGGGGTGCCCTTTTTCGTCAAGGGGGTTTACCTTCCCGCTGTTATCGGGAAGGGGCTGAGGATACGGGCAGGGCTATCGATCCGGGGCTCTACGAACTACGGGGAAGGGATGGGCGGGAATCTCTTTTTTTGGGGGACGCCGACCAATGGACCTACCAGACCTTTGTCGAAACCGTTGCTTCCCTCGCGGAGAACCGGACAGGACGGTGCAAAGCCCTCGTTTTTAATAAGGATACGATTGACCTTTCTACCCTCGCGTCGGAGGTTCAAAAGCTTTCCCAGGACGTGGATCGGCTTATGGTCCCCGGGGAATATCGGATCCACCATGGCCCGGTATACCTTGATCCAGAAGGGGGGTGGGATCCTATAGTAGCCGATCGGTTAGAGTTCGCGGTACATCAGGGAAACAAGGGGGAGCTGGAGCGTACGGTACGGGATCTGGCTAAAGGTTGGAGCGTAAAACGGACAGCCATAATGGTCGCCGAAAGTTCTCTCCGTTCGTACCTGAGGCTTGTTGTTCGTTCAGCCTGTTCCCCCCTTCCTCTGGCGGATCTGGAATGCCGTTTAGACGAATCCATAGCCCTGGTGGAGGATTACGATCAACTAACGGATCTGGCCGTGGAATTATCCATTCTAGCCGCGGGGTTCTCCCACATCCCGGATAGGCCGCAGGACGCTCCCGCTTTTTTTGAGGAGCTTCGTCGTTGGGTCGCCGACCATTACGCCGACCGCTTAAGCCTGGATTCGGTGGGTCAACGGTTCCATATTTCTCCTTCGTATCTTAGTAAACTTTTTAGAAAATACGAACAAAGGTCCTTTGGGGAATTCCTTACCCAGAAAAGAATCGAAGCGGCCCAAGCGTTACTGCTCCAAAGTCCGGCCATGCCCCTGAAGGATGTGGCCGACCGGGTTGGTATTGGGGATCCCTTTTATTTTAGCCGCCTCTTCAAATCGATCACCGGGGTCCCCCCCTCGAATTTTAAATCCCAAAAAACGACGGAGTGATGGATTTTGCAAAAGGGGCCGCTTAATCGTCCATGTCAGGATTCTAAAAACGGATGGTACCCTACCAGTATAGGGCTGATCTAAATCCAAACGGCCCAGACGTAGGAGGTTTATATGAAAAGAGGCTTTATGGTACTAGCGGCGGCGTTTTCCCTGGCGGCCGTTACGGGTCTATTCGCGGCGGGGCAAAAAGAAGGCGGGGCCCCGGCGCAAGGTATGGTAAATAAGGGACCAAGAGAAAAAATAGTATGGTTACAATTTGCGAATCAAGAAAATCAAAAAGCAATCGATGCGGTAGTCAAAGCTTTTGAAGCAAAATATCCCATCGATATCGAATTTGAATTTAAACCAGGGGGCTCAGAAGGGGAAAACCTTGTAAAGACACGCCTTGCGGCCAACGATATGCCCGATCTTCTTACGTACAATTCGGGAGCCCTGTTCCAAGTCATTAACCCGGATAAAAACTTGGTCGATCTTTCCAAAGAACCCTTAGCAGATAAACTATTAGATTCCTTTAAGAACGTGGTTGGATCGAGTCAAGCGTTTTATGGGGTTCCTATTCAGACAATACCCGTGGGGGGAATCCTCTATAATAAAAAGGTCTATGCCTCTCTCGGTCTGTCAATTCCTAAAACCTGGAACGAGTTTATGGCAAACTGCGAAAAAATTAAAAAAGCAGGGAAAGTACCGGTCATAGCCTCTTATAAGGACGATTGGACAGCCCAATTATTGCTTTTGGCTGATTATTATAACGTTAATGCTGTCGATCCCAACTTTGCGTCCAATTACACCGCGAATAAAGCAAAATTCGCCACCAATCCTGCGGCACTCCGGGGCTTTGAAAAAATCCAAGAGGTGTACACCAAAGGGTATATAAATAAGGAACCTATGTCCACAACCTACGACATGGCACAAAAAATGCTTGCTTACGGTGAAGGGGTACATTATCCCATGGCAACCTGGGTGCTAGCCGCAATTAACGAAAAATTCCCCGATAAAGTTAATGACATTGGATTCTTTGCTGAACCAGGGGACTCGGCGGATAAAAATGGTGTAACCCTATGGATGCCAACCAATGTATCAATTCCAAAAATTTCTAAACATATTGAAGCTGCTAAAAAGTTCCTCAATTTCTTTGTTACTTCCGAAGCTTTAACTGCGTATATGAGTGTCGGAGCCCCCGATGGAGTCTTTGCTATCAAAGGGGTACAACTTCCTGACAACGTTTTTGCGGCAGTTAAGGACACACTCCCCTACATCAACGCCAACAAGACCGCCCCAGCCCTAGAATTCCTTTCCCCCATAAAGGGGCCAAATCTTCCCCAGATTTGCGTCGAGGCCGGAATGGGCCTTAAGTCACCGGCCGAATGCGCCGCCGAATACGACCGGGACGTGGAAAAGCAGGCCAAACAGCTAATGCTTCCTGGCTGGTAATTCCTAAGGAGCCGCCCTATTTTTAGGCGTAACGGAACTTGACGTGTTGGGGACCGCCGATGATGCCTGTTCGGCGGTCCCCCTTTAAAAACATCGATACTTTTTACGGAGATATCTGAATGACCACAGGGACTTCCAAATTATACTCCTATCGGTTTTTTATACCCGCAGGAATAATCTATCTACTGTTTTTTATCGCCCCAACCTTTCTCTCGTTTTTTTTTAGTTTGACCATTTGGACCTTATCGGATTGGAAGTTTACGGGTCTGGATAATTTCAAAATTTTTATGACCGAGCCTTCTTTGGTTATTGGTTTTAAGAATTCCCTTATTTACGCGGTCCTGACCTGCGGTCTTAAGGTGGTCTTCGGTTTCCTTTTGGCCGCCTTCCTTACAACCGACATAAAAACCAGGGGGTTCCTGCGCTCCCTCATCTATTTTCCCAACATTCTCAGCACCATCGCTGTGGGTATTATTTTCAGCAGTCTGATGCACCCCTCCCAGGGTCTTATCAACCTGGTCTTAAAAGCCGCTGGAATTCCCGGCCCCGATTGGTTGGGGGATCCTAAGATCGCCCTTCTTTCGGTCGCTTTGGTAGATGTGTGGAAGGGGGTCGGCATAGCGATGACCATATTTATCGCCGGTATCCAAGCCATCCCACCCCACTACTACGAAGCCATTATGATCGACGGGGGGTCGGCCTTTCACAAGTTACGGTACATCACCTTTCCCCTTTCCCGATCTTCCTTCAACTCGGTTATCATGTTGGCGTTTATCGGCGGGATACGGACCTTCGACCTGATATGGGTAATGACCAAAGGGGGCCCCGGATTTACCACCGATTTAATTGCCTCCATTATTTACAAACAGTTCCAAGGGGGCTTTTACGGTATCGCCACCGCGGGGAACGTGCTTCTATTTATCCTTATTTCTATCATCGCGATCCCTTTGTATAAACAGCTTACCCGGGTGGAGGTGAATCTATGAAACGCCGAGGGATACGGATTGTCGTTGAAAGTATTGCGGTGTTTTTTGCGTTGGTCATCTTTGGTATACCCCTGTCGTACGTGGTCACCAACGCGGGGAAGACCCCAGCGGAGGCCGCGACCATGACCATACAGCCGTCGACTACCCCCCAATACGTACAAAATTTTTCCGTGGTCATCAAAGAATACGATTATACGCTCCTTCGGGCCTTTCTTAACAGTTTTATTATTACGGTGTTTTCGATCCTCGTATTGATTGCCGTTTCATCCATGGCTGGTTTCGTAATGGAACGGAGAAAAAGCAGAACCGTCTCGTGGGTTAATTTCCTCGTTCTAGCGGGGCTTATGGTTCCTCCGGCGGTGGTTCCCACCATTTGGATTTTAAAATTGATAGGTCTGTACAAAACCCTTACGGGATTGGTGCTAGTCGAAGCGGCCCTATCCTTCCCCTTTTCCGTCTTACTCTACCGGGGGTACCTGGGGGCCATACCCAGGGAATTGGACGAGGCGTCCTTTGTGGACGGTTGCTCGAGTTTCCGCCTGTTCATCGACGTCATTTTTCCGTTGATGAAACCGGTGACCGCGACCATCGCCGTTATCACGGCCATCACGATCTTTAATGACTTTGTAAATCCCCTCTATTTTTTACCCGGGTCTAAAAATGTTACGGTCCAGCTGACCCTGTATAATTTTATGAGTATGTATCTGACCAAATGGAATTTACTGTTCGCGGATATCCTTTTAATCTCCATTCCCCCGCTTATATTCTTTATAATTTTTAACAAAAAAATCGTTTCCGGTATGGTCGCCGGGGCGGTAAAAGCCTGAAGGAGTTTATCATGTTGAAAGCTGTGGATCTTCGTTGCGAGTATTACCGGAACCCCCTGGGGTTAGACACGGCCAAGCCTCGGTTCGGCTGGAAAATAGAGACGGACCGCAGGGATTTTAGACAGGGAACGTACCATGTCCAAGTGGCCGAAAAGGCTGATTTTTCGGTCCTCCGCTGGGATTCCCAGCGGGTTTCCTCCGACCAGTCCCAGTTTGTCGAGTACGCCGGAGAACCCTTACAAAGCCGGAGGCGATACTATTGGCGGGTCCAGGTTACGGGAACGGAGGGCGAAGCAAGCCCCTGGAGCGATACCGCCTGGTTCGAGACGGCCCTGCTCAACGAACCGTGGGAAGCCCCCTTTATCGCCACCTCCCTACCAGAAACGGGCCGATATCCAAGGCCCCAGTACCTTAGAACCGAAATCGATTTGGAAAACGCCCCTGAATCCGGTCGGGTATACGTTACCGCCCTGGGACTGTACGAATTGTGGATCAACGGGCAACGGGTTTCCGACGCCCTTTTGACCCCCGGATGGACGAGCTACGGTAAACGCTTAGCCTACCAAACCTGGGACGTGGGGGCCCTGCTCAAGCCAGGGAAAAACGCCATCGGCGCGATCGTCGGCGAAGGCTGGTACGCGGGGGATCTGACGTGGTTGAATATGCGGAACCTGTACGGCGAACGGACGGCCCTGTCCCTCAGTCTTGTCGTAGGGGACCGACAGGGAAAGGAATCGCGGTTCCACAGCGATCAAACCTGGAAGGCCGGCTACGGACCCATAGAATATTCGGAATTGTACCACGGTGAACGGTACGACGCCCGGCTGGAAGATTCTGCCTGGTGCCAGGTAGGCTACAATGACTCGTCATGGAACAAGGTAGAGATCATCCCCTTCGACCCTTCCCGCCTCGTAGCCCAGGAGGGCCCCTTGGTCCGGAAACAGAAAAAGTTCTCCGCCCAAAAACTTATCGTCACGCCGAAGGGTCAGCGGGTCATCGATTTTGGCCAAAATCTTACCGGTTGGGTAGCCTTTTCGGCGCGGGGCCGCCGGGGCGACCGGGTGGTTTTAAAACACGCCGAGATTTTGGACTCGACGGGCAATTTTTATACGGAAAATATGCGGTCCGCCCGAAACACGATCGAATTTATTTTAAAAGGGGAAGGGGAAGAACGGTATGAAAGCCACTTTACCTTCCAGGGGTTTCGGTATGTGATGGTGGAAGAGTATCCTGGGGATATCGATCTGAGCCGGTTCGAAGCCTGGGCTATCCATTCGGATATGGAAAGTACCCTGGAATTCCACTGTTCCCACGAAAAGCTGAATCAACTCCACCACAATATCGAGTGGGGATGGCGCGGGAATTCGGTGGATGTGCCCACCGACTGTCCCCAACGGGACGAACGGCTGGGCTGGACCGGGGACGCCCAGGTGTTTATCGGTACCGCGTCGTATTTGATGAACGTGGCACCCTTTTTTACCAAGTGGCTTCGGGATCTAGCCTCCGATCAGTTGGACAACGGCGGGGTTCCCTTTGTCATCCCCGATATCCTAACACCGGTAATCGCCCGGGATTCAAAAATAACGGATTCCCATTCCTCCACCGGCTGGGGCGACGCCGCGACGGTGTGCCCTTGGACGATCTACGAACGCTATGGGGACCGGCGGCTTTTGGCCCAGCAGTACCCCTCCATGAAAGCCTGGGTGGAATACATCCGCGCCCGAGCCGATAAGGGGCTCCTTTGGAACACGGGGTTCCACTTTGGCGATTGGGTGGCCCTGGACGCAAAAGAGGGGAGTTATTTCGGCGCCACGCCCAACGATTTGACGGCCACGGCCTACTATTTTTATTCGGTAACCCTAAGCGCCCGGGCCGCCGAAGTTTTGCGTAAGGCCGATGACGCCGACACGTACCGCACCCTGGCTCAGGACATCACCCAGGCCTTCCGGAAAGAATTCTTTACCCCCTCGGGCCGCCTCGTGGCCAGAACACAAACGGCCCACATTTTGGCCCTGGTCTTAGGCCTGGTCCCTCCGGAGCATCGCCTGCGCTGTGTGGCGGACCTGGGCGCTCTGATCGCCGAAAACGGGGGACACCTGACCACCGGTTTCCTCGGTACCCCCTGGATTCTGCGGTCCCTCTCCGAAAACGGCCGCCTAGACGAGGCCTACAACCTGCTGTTAAAAGAAGATTTCCCCTCCTGGCTGTTCCAGGTCAACATGGGAGCCACCACGGTCTGGGAGCATTGGGATGGGATGAAGGCCGACGGCACCCTGTGGAGCGCCGATATGAACTCCTTTAACCATTACGCCTACGGGGCCGTGGGCCAATGGATGTACCAAACCATCGGCGGCCTGGCACCGGACTCGACGTCGGAAGACGGGGTGGGCTGGAAGGCCGCCCTGTACAAGCCCCAGCCCGGGGGCGGCCTCACCGAAGGCCGCATCGGCTACGTTAGTCTGTACGGCCTCCACAGCGTCGAATGGGTTATCCGGGATGGACGGATGGAAACCGTCGTAACGGTTCCGCCGAACACCCGGGCAACCCTGATCCTTCCGAGCCGAGGGGCCGACATACAGGGTCCCGAAGGTATTATATTTACGGATGGACAAGATGGAGGTCGCTGTAGCTTAGGGTCGGGAACCTACCGGTTTTCCTGTCCCGCGTAATAGGGCCTGGGCCATTTCCAAAATCCGATCCCCCGCGTAAGCAAAGAATTCTTTGTAGGATTGGCAATAGCGGTTCAGAGCCGGTTTCCCATCCACAAAGGGTTCCCGGTCCCGGCGGCACCCCCCTCGGCAGAGGGGGTACGCAAAGCAGGTCCTACACTGGGGGTCGATATATTCGGAACTGGTCGTAAAACGGCGGGCGGTCTCTCCCTGGGCCATGGCCGCGAGATCCGTGGTTTGGACGTTTCCCAAACGCCATGGGTCCAACACGTAAAAATCGCAGGGGTAAACCGAACCGTCGGCCTCCACGGTAAAATATCCCTCACAGCGCCCCGCCATGGAACAGCTATCGGGTGGATAGCCCATGGCCATACCCACCAGGTTATCGAACCAACGTACATGGGCGGGGTATCCCCGGTCCCGTACCTCATACCAGAGATCAAAGGCCTTTCTTAGAAAGACGCCGTACGCCGCAGGGCTGAGGGACCAGGAATGCCCCCCCGGTGCTTCTCCCAGGGGATCCAAACAGGGGATAAACTGGACCCAATCAAAACCCCGGTCGAGAAGGTGGGTGTACACGACTTCCACGTTGTCAGCGGTCAGCGCGTCGACCACGCAGAGGGCGTTGATCGGAACCCCCTCGTCCCGCAACGCCTGGACCCCCGCCATCACCTGCCTATAACTGGGCGAACCATCCCAACGGACACGGAACGTATCGTGGATTACCCGGGGCCCGTCGATGGAAACACCAACCAGGAAATTTTCTCGTTTTAAGAACCGGGCCCATTCAGGGTCGATCAACGTGCCGTTGGTCTGCAGGGTGTACGTCACAGGGACCCCTTTTCGGTTTGCTTCTCCTACGAGCCGGACAAAGTTTTCAAAGAAATCAAGCCCCGCGACGGTGGGTTCTCCACCCTGAAAGCCAAAGGTATAGGTCGGGGAATCTAAGGAAAAAGCCTTTTCTATCAGCGCCCTGGCGGTGGCTTCGGTCATGATGCCAAAATCGGCGACATCCCGGTTTTCGGTAACATCCCGATAAAAGCAATACCGGCAAGCTAAATTACACCGCCCCGACGCGGGTTTTATAAGGAAAGACGAGGTATCCATCCTTTGATGATCCCAAGAAACCGAGGTTTGGTCAATCGTACACCCCATTACGATTATTTTCTTGACGGAATCGGAGTACCGTGATATATCACAGTGTGATATATCACACTATAACACATAGGAGGCAGGGATGAGAAAGTTAATCGCGATTACCGCGGCGTTATGCCTAGCGGTACCCTTCGTATTCGCGGGAGCTAGCCAGGAAGGCTCGGGATCTTCCAGCGGTACCCCCCAGACGGTAACGTTGAAGGTAGCGTCGTGGACCGTGGTCGAAAAGGGAACCCAGGAATATTTGATGAACCTTCAATCGGAATTTGAAAAAGCAAATCCCGGGATTAAAATTGAATGGGTAGGATTGCCCTACGGTAGTTATAAACAGCAATTGCTGGTTATGGCTCAAGCGGGGGAACTTCCCGACGTCCTTCAGGCGGAACGATCCATGTTTAGCGCCTTTACGGGCCCCGGGTATTTGGCAGACCTGGGTGCCGTACTTCCCAAGGATTACGTGGCCGATATAGCCCCGGCGTTGAAGGACGACCTAACGATCGATGGAACTTTGTACGCTACCCCTTGGCTCTATAGCGGCTTTGTCTTGTACTATAACAAGGACCTCTTTTCCAAAGCGGGTCTTGACCCCACCAAACCGCCAAAATCCTACGAGGAAGCCCTGGCGTACGCGGAAAAACTCTCCAAATTAAAGGATGCCGATGGAAATACTGTGTATGGCCTGGGAATCAGTACCGCGTCGGTGCCGGTCAGCGGTTCGTCCCTGTTGTCCATGTTCGCCAGCTTTGGGGGTGGAATTTGGGATGCCTCCGGGCAAGTCAATTTTAATCGCCCCGGAAACATCGCGGCCCTGGCCTATTTAAAGGATCTCAACGATAGGGCATACAATCCAGCGGGAAGCAAGCTCAAGGATCTGCGGAATCTTTTTGCCATTGGTCGGTTGGGTATGTACTTTGACCAGCTTTGGGGATTAAACGGCGTTCTTGCTATTAATCCGGCGGCTAAAAACTTTGCCGCCGCTTACCTCCCCCTGGGTTCGGGAAAAAATCCCCCGCGAAGCACCCTGGAAGCCCACCTTTTGCTAATATCCAAGACCTCTAAACATCCACAGGAGGCGGCTAAGTTCATTGAATTTGTCACATCGGGCCCCCAATTGGCTAAATATTTCCCCATCAGCCCCTTTGTTCCTGGAAGGACTTCCATCGCCGCAAATCCGGATTTTGCAAACCAGCCTTTGATCGCGGGACTGAAGGGCCTGGATTCGACAATTTTTTCGGTACCGAAAAATCCCAAAATCGAAGCCGCCCTATTGGAACTCGCCTCTGCGGCCCAGCTAGTTATCGGCGGACAGGGGAGCCCCTCGGAGGTGGCCGCGTCGACGAACGCAAAGCTTAAAGATATTTTACAGTAGCCTTCCTGGAGGATCCAATGACCAAATCCCGCTCGATTCAGGAACGTAACTTTGGCTTATGGCTTTTACTGCCCGCCATCCTTTTAACGGGGGCCTGTATCTTTATACCCATCGTCCGATCTGTCGCCCTAAGCTTTTTTGATGGTCGCCTTGAAACCATGAGCCGGGGACAAGTCTGGAAGGGAATAGGGAATTATCAAGCGATATTCAAGGGCGGCACCATACTGCATTCTTTAACCGTAACGGTCCTATTCGCCGCGGCGGTTACAACCGCCATGTTTGTGGTGGGGTTAGCCCTCGCTATGCTTCTGAACACCAAAATTCAGGGACAGCGGATCCTCCGCAGTTTGGCCCTACTCCCCTGGGTGACCCCCACGGTCATATCAGCGTTGTTATGGTCATGGATCTTCCAGGCCCAATACGGTCTGGCAAACTATCTTTTATTGAAATTCGGAATCCTGCAACGGCCTATAGCGTGGACCTCCGATATACACTGGGCTCTCCCGACGGTTATGGTCGCCGCTTTTTGGCGGGACCTACCGTTTATGTTCCTCATGATGTTGGCGGGCCTCCAGTCGATCCCCGCCGAAATGTACGAGGCGGCGACCATCGATGGCGCGGGGCCCGTAACTTCTTTTTTTCACATAACCATTCCATTTCTTCGAAACGTCATCCGAACAACCGTCCTTTTGGCGATCATCAATAATTTCAAACAATTCCCCCTATTCTGGACCATGACCGGCGGCGGTCCGGTGGATAGGACCACCACGCTGGCGGTACTGACCTACAAAGAAGCCTTTGTAAACCTGGATTTTGGAACTGCGGCGGCGGTCTCTTCCATTTGGTTGGTATTACTGGTGGCTGTGACCCTAGCCTACACCCGTATATTCGGGGTTTCGGAACGGGAGTAGTGTATGAAAAGAATAATCCGTTTAATTGTCCTGTTCGGTATCCTTGGTTTGATGTTATTTCCCATCTGTTGAATACCCGAATCGGTCTGGTACTAGTCCTGGCTACCATGGCTATTCCCTTTTGTATTTGGTTGATCAAGGGGTTCTTTGACGATATTCCCCGTTCGATAGAAGAATCGGCGGAGATAGACGGTTGTTCCCGCATGGGAATCCTTACCCGTATCGTTGTCCCCCTTTCTAAACCAGGTCTTTTGGCGATTGGCTTGTATACCTTTATGATCGCCTGGGATGATTTCCTGTTCTGTTTAACCCTTATAATTACCGACACCCTGCGTACCCTGTCCGTTGGCATTTCTATGCGGTACTTGGGGGATGCGTCCTTCGATTGGGCGCAGGTAACAACGGTTTCCATCATGGGTGCTATACCCATGTTTTTCCTATTCATCTTTTTTAATCGTTATATGATCCAGGGTTTAACCGCCGGATCAGTAAAAGGATAACTGTATGAACCAAAATTATATCGACGGACTTCGTGGTCGCGGGGCCTTTACCCTGGGGGATCGAAAAAGACCGAACATACTTTTCATCAGTTTTGATATGGTTCCCCGGGAATTATACCTGCCCACCGAAGGTGATCTCGCGCCCCGAACCCCCAACCTAGACGCCCTCCGCCGGGATGGTCTCTTTTTTTCCAATGCCTACGCCGCTTCGCCCCTCTGTTCTCCCTCCCGGGCCGCCCTTTTTACGGGACGCTATTCGTACATCACATCCAACGGCGAACGGGCCCACGACGGGCACCAAGTCCACGTTCGGGAAGACGATACCATTTATCCCGAGTACCTAAAGGCTTCGGGGTACCGAACCCGGCATTTTGGGAAATGCCACATTGGAACCGCGAAATTTATGGCCGCCTTTGGCGAAAACGATCACCCCTGGGATCGTTGGTCGCCCCCATGGTACGACGATGATGGCTACCGCGAGTTTCTCGCCCAAAACGGCATTACCGGCTTTCGCTTTTCTCGGGAAATCCACGGGGTAGCCCCATCGGGTCGCGGGAAAGGCAATTTTATGGGCGGTTGGGTAGAAACGGAAAACGGAAAGCCCTTTACCAAGGAGGCAACCTATCCGGCCTATACTACCGCTTTAGCGTTGGCGGGGCTCCGCGCCCGGGAGGCCGATCCTCGGCCCTTCTACTTTGAGGTGGATTATTTTGAACCCCACCAACCCTTCTTCATCCCCTCGGGGTACGAACAGCGGGAACGGGAACTGCGGGCCCTGGTGACCATACCCGAATCGTGGGAAACGGCCCTATCGGGGCGGGGAAGACCGCTTCCGACGGTTTATGCCAGGTATCAAAAATACTGGGGTTTATCGGAACGTCAAACCGTGGAAGATTATCTAGTCGCCAACGTTTTGCAGTACGAAATCCTCGATGAAAACGTGGGCAAGCTTCTTTCGTACCTCAAGGCCCAGGATCTATACGATGAATGCCTTATTGTAGCTACAGCGGACCATGGTGAAATGAATTGCCGAAACGCTCTGGTGGATAAGGGAGCCTATCTTAACCCTCGGGTACTACAAGTCCCCTTAACCCTAAAACTTCCCGGGTCCCGAAATCCCCACGAGGGGTCTGCCACACCCGGTTCGATGGTGGATCGGGCGGTTTCTCTCCTCGATATCGCGCCGACGATTTTAGAAGAATCGGGTATAAACGCCATCGCCCGGTTCGATGGGGTTCCCCTGGTGGGAAACCACGCCCCCCGAAAAAATGAAAGTCGCCCCCCCATTTTGGCGGAAGTCTTTAGCCATGTGGTTCCCAATCCATCGGCGAGCCTCCTGGAGCAAAGGGAGGGACGAACTCGCCTATACACGATTAATTTTTCCGATGTCTTCGATGAATACTACGTCCAGGACACCCAGGGTCGCTGGATAGAGCATAACGGAATAGAAGACGCGGAAAACCGGGAGGATATCCTTTCCATGAGAAAAGCTCTGCTCCACGTTTTTGAATCCGATGAGCGGTGGAATTCCTACGCGGCCTTTTTACGTTTGATCCACGCGGAAAGTTTTACCGCTGACGCGGATCTTCAAAAATTCGTGCTGACCTAGTAGACTGGGAACCGTGAACGAAAACGAAAAACGGATATTGACCGTTTTAAATCAATCGGGGCCCGCGACTCGAAAGGAAATCAGCCGGGCCTGCGGTATATCCTGGGCCTCCACGGTCAAACTGGTCGCCCGGTTAGAAACCAAGGGATTTATTCGTTGCCTTGGGGATAGCGATACAAAAACGGAAAACGGAAAAACATCCCTGGTATACGCCCTGTCCGAAACCCGCCCCTTGGCCATCGGAATTGACGTGGAATATTCCCAGACCCGGATTGCGGTCTACAACCTGCGCCGCGAGACGTTTTACCATGACACGGTCCCTACGGAACCCCTAAGGGACATCACGGCTCTGATAACCTTTTTAGATCGACTGGTGCGACGTTGCCAAACGGAATTAGAAAACCGACATTTAACGATAGAAGGCGTTGGAGTCGGCATCCCCAGCTGGCTTATCCCCTCCAAAAAATTAATCTTTACCCCCGTAGCCCGGGGTTTATCGGAAGCCTGCGGGCTCCCGGTGGTGGTGGACAACAACACCCGATCCTTTACCCTCTACCTCCAACGGAAATACGGTATCGGCGGGTCCTTCGCCGTTTTTGTCGTCCGCAAAGGCGTTGGCATCGGTATCGCCATAAAGGGAGAGCTTTATAGAGGAGAAGATGGACTCGCGGGCGAACTGGGTCATCTAACCATCGATCCTTCCGGACCCCTTTGCCGGTGCGGTAAGCACGGCTGTGTGGAAACCCTTTTCAACGAGGATCTGCTCGTCCAGGCTTGGAAGGACCACAGGGATAGCGATGGGTCTACCGTAAACAGGGAAAAAGCGCAACCGGAAACGGATAAGGAACTTTTGGAAGAGCTTTTTTCCCGGGCCTCCGAAGGCTCCGCCCAGGCGAAGGAGGTACTATCCCACTCTGGAATTCACCTGGGAAAATCCATCTCCGCCCTTTCCTTGGCCATGGATATTCGCCGTATCATCCTGGCTGGTCACTTTGGAAACGACGCCTCATACCTAATCCATCTGATCGAGGACCACCTTAAAAAGGAACTCCACCCCCGCTTTCGTCACTCCGTCAGTTACGAAAACCTGGAAGACGACGGCTTCCTCATCGGCGCCTCCATGCTCTTCCTGAACGCCTACTGCGACTATCGAGTTTTGGGGAACAGGGAATAAAGCGGACCGCCATTAGGAAAGCCTTAATATTCCAAAGTAATTTCGAATGGCTTAGACCGATAATACGGACCCCTACACCTTAAACCGCCGCAACTCCGCCAGCAGGGTCTCGATACTTTCGTTGTTCGTCCGGCTGATCTCGTTTACCCTGTTGGCGAAAGTGGTAATCTGTCTCGCCCCGATGGCCATTTCGTTCATACCGCTGGCGACTTCTGCGGTTATTTGACCAATGTTTCGACTTCCGGTGATACCGTTCTGACTGCCGACCAACATTTCCTTGACCAGGGCCGCCACCTTTTCGAAGGTCCGGTTCACAAGCTCCGCCATTTGCCCCGTTTCGTCAAAACTCAGGACTTCTATCCGTTTGGACAGATCCGTCACGTCTCCGCTGATGATTTCATTGAGCGTTCGGACCATCTGATTGATAGGCCGGGTGATGGTTCGCGCGATGAGCAAAATAAGGATAATACCGATGACCGTAAAAAACAGGGAACCCACTATGACGCTGAATCGCAGTACCGCCGTCTGCTTAAACACATACGCCGTGTACGCGCCTACGGCCAGGGACCAGGAGGTCTCCGGGATAGGCGCGTAGCCAAAGATGCGATCCGAACCCTCAAAGGGATACTCGTCGTACCCCGTTTCACCCTTGGTCATTCTGGTCAGCATGGCCGCCAGCCGGGTAAAATCCTTGTGGGTCTTAGCTTCCTCGATAAAGTTTCTCTGCTGGAGCACGTAATCCCGATTTGGGTGCGCTATCATAGCCCCCTGCCCGTTTACCACGTAGGAATAACCCTTCTTGCCATACCCAATCATATCCGTAATATCGCTCAGCCAGGTCGCGTCCATCACGGCGAAAAGGATGCCCATGGGTTTTGACGTCCCTTCCACGATCGGTACCGCCACCACCTGGACCGGTTTTCCTACATGCAGGTATACCCGCCGTCCACGATGACGTCGCTTCCGGTGGTGTAGCCCGAAGCGTCGCTGGCTAGGTAGAGGATCGCGGGGATTAGTTCCTCCGGTTTACCCATCCGGTGTTGGGGAATCAGGGGCATCCAGGCGTCTTTCAGTTCCTGGGGGGTATCCACCGACATGGGGGTGGCGATGTAGCCGGGGCTGATGCTGTTTACCCGGATGTGGTAGGGGGCCCATTCGACGGCCAGGGATTTGGTCATGTGGATAACCCCCGCTTTGGAGGCGTTGTAGGAGCACTGCCACTGGGGGACGTTTACGATGGAACCGGACATGGAGGCCATGTTGATGATGCTTCCATGGATATTCCGTTCGATCATGATCTTCCCCGCCGCTCGGGCGACTATGAATTCCCCCGTGAGGTTCACGTCCAGCACCTCCCGAAATTCGGCGATAGTGGCTTCCAAGGTCGTTTGGTGCATGCAGATTCCCGCGTTGTTAAAGACGATATCCAACCGGCCGGATCGTTTTAGTATTTCAGAAAGGGCCGCATCGACGCTGGCTTCCTTGGTCACATCGGTGGAAATATAGTAGCCCTTCCCCCCGGCCTTTTTTAGCAATTCCAGGGTTTCATCGGCCCCGGATCGGCTTAGGATTACCACTTCGGCCCCTGCCTTTGCTAAACCCAGAGCAACGACCTGGCCAATACCCCGGCCACCGCCGGTAACGATGGCCACTTTTCCCATTAATCCGAATAATTCTTCTAAGTACATGTTTCTCTCCTTAACAAAGCCCTTGTGATAGGGTTTTATACTCCCATGCAGAGCGCTTTCATAGGTCTATTATACCTTACCAGGTGCCCCGGGTCATCCCGCCGTCCAGGGATATCAGCTGGCCCGTAACATACGAGGCGGCGGGAGACAACAGCCATAGGGCGGTACGGCCGAACTCATCCACCTGACCGTACCGTCCCAGGGGTATAGCCGACTCGGCCCGCTGTCGAGCCTCCTGGGGGGTAAGTCCGAGTCTCTGGGCCGTGGCTTGGTCGATCCGCTCGACTCGGCCCGTGGCGAACCGGCCCGGGGCCAGGCAATTGACGCGGATTCCATCTGCGGCCAGTTCCACGGAAAGGGTCTTGGCCAGGGCCACCGTGGCGGACCGGAGGGCGTTGGAAAGGATCAAACCCTCAAGGGGTTCCTTGACCGAGGTGGAAGACACGATAAGGATTGACCCGCCGTGGACCCTTAGGCCCGGTAAACAGGTGCGGATAAGCCGAACCGCCGAAAGGACCAACAGTTCAAAGGCCCCTTGCCAGGCGGCGTCATCGAAGTCCAAAAATTTCCCCGGGGGCGGTCCACCGGAATTGACCACCACCGCGTCAAGGGTCTTTCCGTAGGCCCCCTGGGCTTCTTGAACCCAGGTTTGAATCGAAGGACCGCTGGTCATGTCCAAAACAGAGCCCCCAATCCGTTGGGGATCCTGGATTTCCCCCCGTAGACGGGCGACGGCTTGACGGACCTTTTCTCCGTCCCGACTCCCTATCCAAACCCGAGCCCCCTCGGCATAGGCCGCGCGGGCGATGGATAGCCCCAAACCCTCGGAAGAAGCGGCCACCAGGATTGTCTTTTCCCGTACACTCAAATCCATGTGGAACCTCCTGTAAAACTAGGTGGAGAGACCCTGTAAAATGACCCGGTCCCGGCCCTGGTCTTTGGCCAGCCGTAGAGCCCCGTCGGCGGCGGAAAAGAGGGTTACGGGATCGGTGGCGTGATCGGGGGCGATGGCGATGCCGATGCTCACCCGCACGGACAGCTCTTCCTGTATCGAGGGGAGCCGAATAATCGAATGGGATAGTTCCATTCTAAGCCGCTGGGCCACGTCCTGGGCCACGATCGTATCCGTATCGGGGAGCAGGACGGCAAATTCGTCCCCCGCCAGCCGGGCCGCAACCGCGTCTTCCCGCAGAACGCCCCGAAAGGTTTGGGCCGCCTGGGCTATCACCCTATCCCCCGTGGCGTTGCCGTAACGGTCGTTTATCCCGTGGATTCGGTCCAGGTCCATCATCAGCAGGGCCATCTTTCGGTGCCCCACGGCGCCCTGGGAGAATCGATTTGCCAGGGTTTCCTCCAAGAACCGGCGGTTGTACAACCCCGTCAGCTCGTCGGTAACCGCCCGTTTCCGGGCGGTCTCGCCCCATCGAACCAAATCATTTAGAAATTTAGAGGATTCATCCAACCAGGAAGTCATAACCGTTCCGATGGAAAGGAGTAACTTATTGGCCAGCCGGGGATTTTCCGTTACCAGGCGGTAAAAATCCGTTCCCTGGAGCACCAGCAGTTCCGAATCCTCCAGGGCTACGCAGGTAGCCGATCGGGGAGCCTCCTCGATAATAGCCATTTCTCCAAAAAAATTACCCGGCACAAACTCGTAGACCCTTCGGGGACTGCCATCGTTTTGAAGGGCCGTGGCCAAAATCCGTCCGGAGAGGACGATAAACAGGGCGTCTCCCTTCTCCCCCTCCCGAAACACCAGACTCCCCTGGGGGTACCTTCGGCGCTGTAATAGAAGACCGAGCCGTCGAATTTCCTCGTCGGTCATGCCCGAAAAAAGGGGCCAGGAACCTAGGGCTCCGTCAAAGGTTAAGGATGCCTTCATACCGAAGGGCCTTGACCCAGGCGCGCCAGACGGGGGTCCGAATTCCGCCACGTTTCCAGCAACAGGGCGTACAGGGCGGGGAAAAATTCCGCCCAAGGGCCCGCATCCTCGGGCCAAACGCCAAAACAAGCCGAGGCCGTAAAAGAAAAGGGGGGCAAATCCCCGGTGGCGGGCACCGGTTCCAACGCTTCAATGGCACCCCGCACCCCCTGGGCAATCGTTTGGGCCTCCTCTGCCGTACAGGTAGGGAGCGCTAGGGCCACTTCGTTGCTCTTAAGCCGGAGGGCCCAACCGGTTCCCCGGCGGCGAACCGTTTCCTTTAGAATAGCGGCGATTTTGACCATCCCTTCGTCCCCCGCCGCGTGTCCCCGGCTGTCGACCAAGATTTTAAACCTATCGGGTTTAAATAGGATAAGCGAAAAGGGGGCCTCCGGATTTTTAGAGAGTTCTTCCTCTAAAAAAGACCGGTTCCAGAGTCCTGTCCCCGGGTCCTCAAAGGATCGGCGGCGCAGTTCCTGCACCCAGGGGGCGTTTTCGGATATAAGCCGCTGGGTAGCGCGAAGCCGTCCGGAAATCATCACCAGGGACCGAAGGTTCACGTGGGCTATCGGTTCGGGGGCCTCCTGGGCGAGGGTGTCCATATCAAACCCTAGACCTGGAAAGGCCCACACCACCGAAGCTTCCCGCGCCTCGGCGCAGGCGTCGTAGAGGGCCCGACGGGCAAAATCAAAATCTCCCAGTACATCCGGGGGAGTAAACACCGCTAAATCGTCGACCACGCCGTCTTCCTGTCGTTTAAAAACCCGGACCGACCCACTTTGAAGGATATAACACCGGTCCGCCCTCTGGCCGGAAGAAAAGAGCCGTTCCCCCTTTTGCAGGGGTATAGGGCTCATACGGGAAATTACGTACCCCAGATCCTTCTCCGAGAGGCCCTTAAAAAGGTCCGTATTTCGAAGAAGCTCCGTATGTTTAAGGAGATCCGTATCCCCGGTTACCGCCATGCTAACTTCCATATTTAATAAATATAGCCACAAATGGAATGGTTATCACACAAAGGAGGGTAGAAATAAATACCAAGGCGCTGGCCCCCTCCGTATCGCCCTGGTAGACCGACGCTAAAATCGTGGTGTTGGCGGCGATAGGCATGGCGGTAACGAGAACCGGGAGGGTGAACAAAAGCCCCCGAAGGCCCAAAACATACAGAAAGATCCCCACCGCCAGGGGAATAAGGGCCAAGCGGAGCACCACGGTTACGTAGTATCTCCAACTGCCAAAAATCCGCCGACCGTCCATATCCGCCAGAATGGCCCCCACCAAAATCATGGAGAGGGGGCTGGTGATATCTCCGGTCATTTTGAGGGTTTGGAAGAGGGGGGTGGGGAACCGAATTGTGGCCAGAAAGCAGGCAAAACCGATCACCGTGGCTACCACGCTGGGGTTGATAAAGGTCTTCCAGGAGAGGGAGAGGGGTCGATGACCCTCCTTGGCGATAAGCCACGCCCCGATAGAAAAGGCGAGTACATTAAAGGGAATATTGTAGATGGCCAGGTTAAAAAGCGCCCCTTCCCCCAGTACCGCGGCAACCACGGGGTACCCCATAAATCCCACGTTGGAAAAAATAACGGCGTACCGATGAACCCCCCGTTCCTGGGGTGAAAGGCCGAGCAAGCGCGGATAGATAGCCGCCAGGGCAAAAGAGAGGGCGTACACGGAAAATGAAAGGGCCAGGGTAATCCCCGCTTGCCCCAGAAGGTCGGGATTAAAATCCTTTTGAAGGGACACCAGGATCAGGGCGGGCAGAGAAAAATTAAGCACAAAAACGGTAAACTGGGATACCATATCGTGGGTAATGACGGGGACCCTTCGACCGACGAACCCGATGAGCATAAGGAAAAAAAGCACCAGCACCTGGTTGATCACGTCCATGGGTAGACTATACCGGAAAAGGCTCCCTAGCTTCTATCCCAATACCGGAAGAAGATTTTGATAACACCGGGGATAGCGGCCAGACGCTTCTTCCAACTGCTTCCGTACAGAAGGGTTAGGATGCCCTTTAGGCCCCGGTACACCGATTCCGAATAGGGGTGCCACCAGATATTCTTTTTAGCCCCCGGAAGGATATCCTCCACCACCACCTTGGTTTTTAGCATTTCGTGGAACCCCAGTTCCCCATGGGTACGACCCAACCCCGAATCCCCAAAACCGCCCCAGGGGGTTTCCGCCAGGCCGTGGGACATCAGATGGTCGTTTACCATTATGGCCCCGGCGTTCAAGGCTTGGGCCAACCTCCGGGCCCGGCGTCGATCCCGGGTCCAAATGGAACCGGTAAGGCCGTAGGGCGACCGGTTCGCCATTTCCAGGGCCTCCTGGTCATCCTCCACGGGGATCACCGCCACCACGGGGCCGAAAATTTCCTCCCCCATAATCGGCATATCCGCCTTTACGTCCGCCAGCACCAGGGCTCCCATTTCCGGCCCATCCCCATCCAGGTCGCCCCCCTCGCTTTGGGCGGCTATCCGGGCCCCGGCCCGCAAACACCGCTGGACCTGGTCCCGCACCGCCGCCTTTTGCCGGGCCGTGGTCAGGGGCCCCATATCGGTAGTCCACGCGGAACCGGGGCCCACCCGGAGGGACCGAACCCGCTGACCCAGTTTCTCCAAAAACTCGTCGTATACCGACCGATGAACCAGCACCCGCTGGACCCCTCCGCAGGATTGGCCGGCGTTGGAAAATCCCGCCCAGAGGATACCTAAAGCCGCCCGGTCCAAATCCGCGTCCGCGCAAACCAGGGCCGCGTCCGCCCCCCCAAGCTCTAGCACCAGGGGCAGTAATCGCTGAGCGGCCAGGGCCATCAGTTGACGGCCCACGGCGGTGGAACCGGTAAAAAAGAGTTTATCGATTCCCCCGTTGATAAAGGCGGGCCCCGCCTCTTTACCCGGCAGAACAACGTAGGCAAAAAGCCCCGGGGGAAGGTCGATTTGGGAAAAAATAGCCCCTAACGCCTGGCCTACCTGGGGGGTATCCGACGCGGTTTTTAAAACCACCCCGTTTCCCGCCAAAAGGGCCATAACGACCTCGGAAAAGGGTATGGAAAAGGGATAATTCCAGGGAGAGATGATCCCCACGACTCCGTAGGGTTCGTAGACCAAGGAGCTCCGTTTGTTGAACATCAGGATGTTGCCGCCGCGGATACGCCGGGGAGCCAAAAAGCGGCGACCCATTTTTCGGTAATACCGCAGGGCCATCGCCGCGGGCAGGATCTCCGTCGCCAGGGCGTCAAGCCGGGGCTTCCCGTTATCCCGACAAATCAGATCCGCCAATTCGTCCCCCCGGTCGGCCAAATACCCCTCTATGGGTTTGAGCCGCCGGGACCGTTCGGCAAAGGACATGGCGGCCCAGAGCCCCTGGGCTTCCCGGGCAGAACGGATTTTTTCGAAGACCTCATCGGGGGTATTCATTTTTCAGCCCCCCCGGAGGCGGCGGTAGCGCCGGAAGCGGCGCCCGACTCGACCTTTGGAGCGCGGCCGGTAAAATTATCCATGGACCGGTTGACCCCAAAAAAATCCGCCATGGCGTCAAAGACCCCCACCGGAAGGAGCCGGAGCAGGTATACCGCGTAGACGAACCGGGGCATTATTAGCCGCTTTTTGTTTTTAAGGATACTTTGAACGATGCGCCGGGCGGCGTAATCGCTTTTCAAGATCGGCAGAAGAAAGGGAAACCGGGTCTTAACCCCCGCGAACATCCCCGTATCGATAAAAAATGGGCAAACCACCGTGGTTCGAACGGCGCTCCGTTGACGCCGCAGTTCCATCCGTATGGCTTCGTGGAGTCCAAAAACGGCGAATTTTTCCGCCGAATAATCGGCCAAACCAGTAACCCCGATAATCCCTGCGGCGGAAGAGATGGTAACGATATGCCCCTGGTTCCGTTCGATCATGGAGGGGAGCAGGGCCTTGAGGGTCCAAAAATGGGAAAAAACGTTCACGGCCATGGTTGCCAAGATCCGTTCATCCGGAGTTTTCAAAAAGGACTTGCCCGCCACGATACCCGCGTTGTTCACCAGCACGTCTACCGGTCCCAGGGTCGCTTGAATACGATCCGCCTGGTGGTACACCGCGTTCCGGTCCGAAACGTCGCAGACCATGGTGGTAAGCACCAGATTCCGGGCGGAAGCCTCGGCTTCCATCGCCCGCAGGGCCCCCTCGTTCAGGTCCCAAACCACCACCCGAGCTCCCCGTTGGGCCAAATCCAGGGCCACAAGGCGGCCGATACCGCTGGCCCCACCGGTCACCAGGACGACTTTGGATTGCACATCCCCCATACCCTTTCCTCCTTGTGTTTTCCTACCCTACAAAATGCCAAGCTACGAGCCTGTCGGGCCGTATCAAATGGACCCCTATTTTAATTTTTTCCGCAGTTTTCGCCCTTCGTTTTTCTTTTCGGTCCGGTTTCCCGGCTGTCCCGGGGAATTTCCGGGGGCCATGGTCGGGGCTCCGCCCTGGGCAAGCCGGGCGGCGATGATAAGCCAGAGCCCCCCGCCGAGGATCATTAAAAAGCAGAGGATCTGCCCGGTGGAAAAGTTAAAGGGGGATGAGAAGAGGGCCGGCGGGATTCCCGTTTTTACCAGCTCGATTCGGTACCCCAAATCGGCGTCGGGTTCCCGAAAATATTCGATCACAAAGCGGATAAGCCCGTACCCGATGACGTAGAGACCGATCATAAACCCCTTGTAGGGCCGTTTTTTCCGCCACAGCCACAGCACAAGCCAGAGAGCGAGGCCCTCAAAAAGGGCTTCGTAGAGCTGGGACGGATGCCGGGGCAGGTTGACCATCCCGCTGGGGTCCGTCAAAGGAATTCCCGTCTTTTCGGCGATGGATCGAACCCAATCCAAGCGGGTAGAAAACCGTTCCGCGTGGGGGAAAATCATCCCCCAGGGGGCGGAGGTTACCCGCCCGTAGAGTTCCCCGTTGATAAAGTTCCCCAACCGGCCAAAGGTATACCCCAAGGGAACGGCGGTGGCCAACATATCCCCTAGGTCCCGAACATCGATACGCCGGAGGGCGCAATAGATGATCAACGCCACCGTGGCGCCCAAAAGTCCCCCGTGATAACTCATGCCCTGGAGTCCCACAAAGCGCTTCCCGTCGAAGGGCCAAAACACCAAATAGGGCTTTTGCAGGTATACACCGCTGGTATCGTAGACGATGGTGGCAAACACCCGGGCGCCGATGAGCAATCCGAGGATAATCCAAAAAAAGAGGGATGAGATTTGATCATCGTTCAGGGGGTAGGACCGTTCCCGAACCTGTTTTCTAAACAAAAGATACGCGATTCCGAAGGCGATCAAATACATTAAGCCGTACCATCGGAACGGCAGGCCCGGAATAATTTCGGGCTTTAGCCAGGATGGATACGCTACGGTTAAACTCATGGTATACCTCGTTCCACGGGGATTTCCCCTACGCCGTTAGGGGTTTTTCTTGAATCCGTCCAAGCTCCCGGTCAAAATAAAAAACAACCCGGCTTCTTTTTTGGGTTACCTCATAATAACGACCGTGGCTTTCCATAATCACCCCCGGGAAGATGGTCCCCCGGACACGGACCTCGCCCCCGTGGTGTTCTTCGTATTTTTCCCGAAGGGTAAACAAACGAATTCCGTATTTTTCCAGCAATTTTATCAACTTTACTTTTTCCGAGCGCAGAGCCTCCAAGGGTGCCGGGGCGGCGACGTTCTCTTTTAACCGTTTTTCCAGTTCCATAAGGGCTTTTTTTATCTTTTCGGTTTCCCGTTCCATGGTTTCAATTTGATCCATGATCAGATAATCCTGCCCAAAGGATATTTCCGTGCGATTCCCCCGTTCGGACCCAATGGTCGCCGCGTCGACCCCCAGCCGGGCCCTGCAAAGGCCCCCGACCAAGCCACCCTTTTCACCGGCCAAAAAGAGCCTACCGTTGGTTTTTATGTTGCAAAGGAGACAGCTATTCTTTACCCGCACGTCTTCCACCGCCAAAAGGGTGGCCTGTTCCACAAAGGCCGCGTCAATGGTCCGCCGGGAACGGACTATCCCCTTCCCCGCCCCTATTATCCCCTGGCCTACCACCGCCCTGCCGCCGGCGGAAATAAGGGCGGCTTCCACCACCCCTTGGACGATAACATCGCCCCCCGCAATGACCGTATACCCGGGGCTCACTTTCCCGGCAATCCGAATCTCCCCGGGGAAATTAAGGTTCCCCGTGGCCAGTCCCACGTCCCCAGAGACCGTATGAATGGAGGAGATAGTCCCGTGATTTTCTTCAAACCGTAGTTCCCCGGAACGGGCGGCGATCCACCGGACGCCACCCTCGATGGGCTCCTCCCGGATCGTCTCATCGTGGTCCGCCACGGGACCGGCGGTCGAAGCTTCCGCTTCCGGGGCCAGGGTCTTCCCCTGAACGGTAAAACCTTCCTTTCCTTGGCTCCCCTGGGTTACCAATTCCGCCAAGGGCTGACCCTCGGAAACCGCCACAAACCGCTTCTGATTTTTATAATCCGTCCGACCATCTTCCCGCAGGGTTACCGGCTGGGGGGTAAAATTCACAAGCCACCGGAGGGTCTGGCCCCCCTGGGGGACCGGGGCTTCTCCCCGGGCGACGATCCGGGGGGGGCAGGTTCCCCGTTCCAGGGCTATCCGAAGGGCCTCCGCCACCTCAGCCCCCTCTATGCCCCGGCGTACATCCGCGTCCGCCAGGGCCTTGTTTATCCGCTCGGCGCTAAGGGGCAGACCCGCACCCAGTTCCCGTTCCAGGGTAAGGATAGCGGTCATGCCGTCGGGAGAAACGGTAACCTGGATCTGGGCATCCCGATACTCTACCACCCCGCCGGAACAGCGGTTCCCCTCCCGATTCAGCAGGAGGAGGCCCTCTTTTTCGGACACCAGGTTCGTTCCCCGCAGGGCTAAACCATCAAAAAATTTTAGTTCCGGATCGTTTCCCGGAAGCCCCGGCAGAACCTGACCAAAGACGTCGAGCCCATCGGTTCCCGGGGAACCGGAACTGATCTGGGCCACCACCGAATCCTTACGAACCAGCGCGGCGTCGGTTACCGTATCGATAGAAAAGCCCCGATCCCCCTCCGCCCAGAGATTTTTTCCCACCGAAGCACCGAGCCTCTGGAGAAATTCCCTTCGCTTATCCTCCGGTAGAACCTGGGTTAAAAGTTTTATTTCCTTATCCGACCCCCTCGTGGGGCTCTTGCCTTCCGCCAGAACATAATCCCGCAGTTCTACCGCACTCCCGTGAAAAAAAGCCAGGATATCCTTTTTTATCTGTTCGGCGTTAAAGTTTTTAAGCCGCGAATCCCGGATTACCTGGGAGACGGTTTTTAGATCCAGCGGAAGCCCGCCACCCACCCCTTTGTGCAAGTACAAAAGGGCCCGAAGCCTATCGGAAGAGATGTCGATACGAGCAAGACCGTCCACCCGTAGGGATAGGGGGATGGGCGGGGGTTCTTCGCGGGCTTCGGTGGCCCGCTGAAGGGCCCCTTCGACCTCCGCTGGGGGAACCAGGTCCGATTCCGCGGCTCCCAGGGCCTTGGCGGCTTCCATAATCTCCGATACCGGGGGAAGGGGGAACCGACGGTCCCCGGGTTTAAAGTACAAGTACAGGGTGGCCCCGTCGTTTCCCCGGTCCACCTTCCAAGAGGGTTTGGCCAGTGGAAGGATATCGGCCCAGTTTTTACCAATCCTCACCAGACCGGGAAATGAGGCGCGAACCTCATTTTTATCCCGTATAAGCCCCTCGCCCAAAAGGAACTGGGGGTCCCCATCCATGGCCGGAGGAATAGGCTTTCCAAAAACGCTCTTCCCCGGTTTTCCCGGTTTCGGCGGGCTGAGGGTCCCCACCTTGCTTCCCCCGGGGGCATACAGGTGATTCACCAGTTCCGGGTCCACCACCACGGCTTCCTTGGTTTCCCGTTTATCCCAGGTCACCACCACCTCGGTCTTGGGGGGTAGAAAAGGCAGGGGGGCGGATTTTTTGACGACGGTTTCCCGTTTAATTTTTTCAACCCGTACTCGGTACAACGAGGGAGGGGGCGCGGAGGCCAAGAGTTCCTTCGCCGCCGCCTGTAAATCCTCCGGTACGGGTAAATCGGCCCAGATAACCCGTTCTGGCACCGGAGCCTCCGGCGCCTGCCCCTGGCAAAGAACCGCAGAAAACGATGTCTTTGATTTGGCCGCTTTTTGGAGGGTCTCTTCCAAGACCCGGGGGTTGGGAAGGGGCGATACGCGCTTTTCACCCAATAACTTAAGAAGCCCCTCGGCGTTCCATTCGGGACCGTCCTTCGCGGGCGTAAATACCAGTGTGACGTTCAAACCGAGGGCGTCTATGTCTAGCCGTAGGTCGCCTTTTATTACCGTTCCCGCCATGGTTGTACCACCCCCCTCCCGGTCTAGGGCTTAAAGCCCTTGGAGAAGGCTTGGGATAATTTACTCTTTAAAAATAAATTTTCCTTTCTCAGCTGGGTAATCTCGTACTGCTGGCTCTTCACCGTTTCTATCAGATCCCCCTCGGACAGGGCTCCGCAGTGGAGCAGTTCCTCCACGTACCCCATCTTGTTTTGATAATCCACCTCCGCTTCCATTTCCGCTTCCGCGAAACTTTCGTCTATCCCCCGTTTTTCCAAGAAATAATCCTTTTCATCGGATTGGAGGATCTTGTCGGCAATCCGGTAGATGGCCTGGGAAAGGATGGCTTGATTTTTATAGAGGAGGATCGGAAGCCGAGCCTGCAATGCCGTGTCCTGGATGGAATCCCGGTAGATAATTCCCAAATGTTCCAACTGCAAATCCAAATATTCCACGCAGGACCGTCGAATTTTTTGGGCCACCTCCGCCTGCTTTGGTTCCTCGATCATATTCAAAATAAGCCGGGGATGAAAAAGGGATATCCGTTCTTTAAACTTCCCGTGGGATTCCGGGTCAATTTCGGCGATTACATCCATCAGTTTTGGGATATACAGCTTTTGCAACCCCGATTTATCCTTCCGAAGCTTTTCCAAATATTCGTACGCCCGGCTCCCCTTAGAAAAGGAGGAGTACATCAGCCGAAATACCACGTTTTTAAGGAAAAGATAGGCGTTAAGGGTCGCCGTGACCGTTGGGGTGGTTACGATGATGCCCTGGCCGGACAGGAGGAAAAAGTCCAAAATGCTTTGATGGGTCCCCGCCCCCAGATCGATGACTAAAATATCCGCTTCCAGGCTTAAAAGCCGCCGGGCTAGGGCGTTCATTTGGGGGGGCTTTAGGTTAGCGGTCCCGGGAATTTCCGCATCCCCGGGAATAAAACGGAGGTTGGGGATCCCCGAATCCACAATTACCTGATTAAAATCCGATCGGGTATCGTTTAAGAACGTACCTATGCCGGAACGGGGGGAACGACTGCCGATAATAAGATGGAGGTTCGAGGCCCCCAAATCCAGGTCCGCGAGGATCACCCGCTTACCCGCCTGGGCAAAGGCGATGGAAAGATTCGCCGCCACGAGGGATTTACCGACTCCCCCCTTCCCACTGGCGATAGGAATTACCCGCATTACCGCCCCCCCTGGGAATACCGGAGCAAAAGAATAGAAATCCCGTCCCCCACCGCCAGAGCCAGAGTCAGTCCCGCGACGGTTATGGTCCCCAGGATATCCATTCCCAGGGATAGAAAAACATCCCTAAAGGATAGGATAAACCAGGTAACCGACGCGGTTATCCCCAGGACCTTTCCCGCGACATACAGGTTCCCAAAGGGCGCATAATCCGCCGGACGGAACCACAAAAAAAACGACATAAGCAAAAACAGGGCGTTCGGAGAACCCAGGGCTATAAGAGGAAACAGGTTTCCTAAACGGGCCGACGCTAGGGACGAACGAAGGAGCGACAACAGACCTATCAAAGCCGCCAACCGGACCAGGTCGTACAGGAAGAGCGCAAACCCAAAGGAACGACGTACATTCATAGTAAAACTGTACGGTTCCGCTAGTCGAGGGTCAAGAGGTTTTTGATAAAGAAACCACAACGGATTGACAATTTAGCGCTCTTTTCTAGAATGGTACTATGAGTGATCAAATACCCCAACCTTCCAAAGGGAAGCCCCGACTTTCCGTGTCCCTCGTGTGGTTCATTTCCACCATTGTCCTCTGTGCCGTCTTTATTTTAGCGTCGGTGCCCCGCCTCAGCGCCCAAAGCAACGCCGATGACAGCCGACGGTATACGGCGATTATTCAGAACGTTTTCGACTTTATCCAAAGGCATTACGTCGATACGGTGGATCCTAAAAAGCTCTACGAAGGCGCCATGTCGGGCATGTTCAAGGCCCTGGGCGACCCCTATTCCACCTTCCTTACCGAATCGGACATGTCGGATTTGAACGACACAACCCAGGGTAATTTCGGCGGCGTAGGACTCTATATCACCAAACAGCTAGAGGATCAAACCAACGGGAAACCGGCCTACGTCGAAGTAGCCGCCCCCATCGAAGATACCCCCGGTTGGCGCGCGGGGATCAGCCCGGGGGACCTGATTACCAAGATCGACAACGAATCCACGGAAAAATTAACCATGGACGAGGTTTTGGCCCGTCTGAGGGGTGCTCCGGGTACCCAGGTGACGATTCAGATTAAACGGGGCGAAAAAATGGACTTCCCCGTAACCCTGACCCGGGCGATAATCGAGGTCCCCACGGTAAAACACGGGATGATCGGCGACGATATCGGCTACGTACGGATCATTACCTTTACGCCCATGACCACGGAACGGGTAGCCCAGGCGATTAAGGATTGCGCTTCTAAAAACTACAAAGGCCTGATCATCGACCTGCGGAATAACTACGGAGGCCTCCTCCAGGCGGCTATCGGCGTTAGCGATCTTTTCCTCGATGGCGGGGTGGTTGTTTCGACCAAGTCCCGGCTCCCGGAGGAGAACCAGGTCTTTACCGCTAAAAAAGATACCCTGGTCCCCCCCACGATTCCCGTGGTGGTGCTTATCAACCGGGCTTCCGCTTCCGCCTCGGAAATCGTCGCGGGGGCCCTGAAGGACCGGGGCAGAGCGTACCTGGTGGGCGAGAAATCCTACGGAAAAGGTTCGGTCCAGCAGGTCTACCCCATCGATTCCTCGGGCTTTAAAATTACCATTGCCCGGTACTACACCCCCAGCGACGTGAATATCGACAAAATCGGTATTCCTCCGGACCTGGAAGTAGCCTTTCCCGTTCTAACGGATAAGGAAGCCGAGTCGTTAAACCGGCTCGTCAAGGATAATAGGATCCCCGATTTCGTTAAAGCGGAAGGCCAGGCCAGCCCCGACCGGATCGCCTCCTTCGTCAAAACGCTTTCCACAGAATACGGCCTGGATACCACCCTTCTGAGCCGCCTGGTCCGGGATGAACAAAACAGGACCACCATAGCGCCGGTGTACGACCTGGAGTACGATATCCAACTAAAGGCGGCGGTGGATCTTCTTCGAAGCGGGAAATATCCCAACCTCATAAAAACCACCAAGACCCTTAAGATGCTCCAAGACGAAGCGTCCGCCAAAAAGAACGCGGAAAAACCTGCCATCCCGACGCCGTAAGACGGCGGTTTCATGCGACGTTTTCTATTAACCCTTCCCCCGGATTCGGAGGGAAGGGTCCGTTTATCGGGAAAGGACCACCGCTACCTGTGCCGGGTGTTGCGGCTTCGACAGGGCGATTCGTTTCCCGCCTCCCTCCCTTCGGGGGAGGATATTCGGGTTCGCATCCTTTCCATCGGGGCCACCAGCCTGGAAGGCCAGGTACTGCGGGAAGAAGGGATCGATGGCCCCTCCAGCCCCCTTGGGGAAAGCCAACCGCTGGTCGGCGGATCGATTCCCCCCATCATCCTCTGCCAGAGTCTACCCAAGGGCCAGAAAATGGACCTTATCGTTCGGCAGGCCACCGAAGCGGGTGTAGAGCGGATTCTCCCCTTCGTATCGGAGCATTCGGTTCCCACCCTGGGGAAGGACGAGGAGGGGATTCGCAAAATGGAACGTTGGAACCGGATCGTCAAAGAAGCCCGCCAGCAAAGCGGCTCCCCCGTGGAAACCGTGGTAGAAAAACCGACCACCACCGGCGGGATCATCCAACTTTGGAAATCCTTTTCCCGTTCCCACCCCAGGGCCGTGGGGATCCTTTTTCATCAGGACCCCCTTGCGCAGGGAACCCTTCACGGCTATCTTAGCGATTGTCCCGAAGCTGTAATCCTAGTGGTAGGTCCCGAGGGCGGATTTTCCGACTCCGAAGCGTCTCAATTTTTGGACGCGGGGTTTAAACCCATTCTGCTAGGTGGTACTATTTTGCGGACCGAAACCGCCGCCCTTTTCGCGGCGGCCGCAACCCATGTTATTCTTCTGGAGAGCGCATCGTGGATGCCGAAACCCCTGATTCCCCAACAATCGAACGTATCACCTGTCTGAATGTACCCCTAGATATCCTTTTTCCAGAACAAATTCCAGCGGTGATTAACCAAATGATCCTGAAGGGAGGGGAACAGCATATCGTTCTGCTATCCCTACGGGATCTGCTACGGGCTCGCAAGGCCGGGGAATACCGAAATTATGTCCTCAGCGCGGCCCTGGTAATTCCCATTTCCAAGAGCATTATCGGCGGAGTACGGTTCCTTACGGGAAAAACCCTTCAACGGTACATGCCCTTCGACTTTGTAATCCGGCTTCTTTCGACCCTGGAAGAACGGGGGCGGACCGTGTACCTTTTGGGGGGAAGACGCAAGAGCATCCAGACCACGGAACGGAACCTAAAGCGGACCTTCCCGGGTCTCCGGGTTGTGGGACGTTGTGCCGGCGGTTTTCGGCACACCGATGAGGCGAATATTTTCCAGGCAATCAAAAAAGCGGGTCCCGCCCTGTTGTTGGTTAACCGGGGAGTTCCCGGGGATGAACGATGGATAGGCAGGAACTCCGGGGCCTTTGGTCCGGGGATACGTCTGTGGTGTAGCGACCTTTTTGATGTGTTCGCCGAACGTCGGCATCGGCCATCCAAGGGGGTCTTCGATAGGGGCCTGGAATGGATAGGTTTTTTGGCGAAAAACCCCTTGCGAATTTTCCGCATTTTTCCATACTTGTATTATAAAATTCTGCTCGTATACCATAGGCTCTTCAGGGGGTGGTAAGCTATGGACTCGATAGTTTGTATCGACGATACGGAGGAGGAGTTACAAGCCCTGTCCTTCCAGCTTGCCGAGTACTATCGGGTTATAACCTGCCAAAGGCCCCTCACCGCTGTGTCCTTGGTTCTCCAGGAACAACCCGCCGCAGTGATTTTAGACATCCACATGCCCGAAAAGAGCGGCTACCAGGTCCTGTCGGAATTACAAAAACTTCCCCAAAAGCCTCCGGTGCTTATGCTTTCCGCGTATAACGACCCTATCTTCGTCGTCCGGGCGTTACGGGCCGGGGCGGCGGATTTTTTATCCAAGCCCTATATCACCCCCATGCTCCTGCGGCGGGTACGAAACCTAATCCATAGGGGGAATATGAACGGGGGAACCCCACCCAAAGGCCAGGGGTTATCGTCTTCCGGGGACGTAGAAAACTCCAAAGGGCGTACGGAGTACACTTTGATAGGCTCCTCGGGGTCTATGAAACGGATCCGGGAAGAAATACTAGCCTACGCGAAAAGCGACCTTCCGGTCCTTATCCAGGGGGAGAGCGGAACGGGAAAGGATCTGGTAGCCCGGGAAATTCACCGCGCGTCCTTTAGAAGTGGCGGCCCCTTCGAGGTACGAAATATAGCCGCCACACCGGATGGTCTTGTGGCAAGCGAGCTCTTTGGGTGCGAAGCCGGGGCGTATACGGACGCTAAACCCCACAGGGGAATTTTTGAACAGGCCAACGGGGGAACCCTGTTTCTTGATGAAATTGGGGACGCCAGCGCCAGCATTCAGGCGGCTCTGCTCCGGGTCGTGGAGGACGAGAAGGTTCAACGCCTGGGGGGAAACCGATCCTACCCCTTAAATTGCCGTTTAATTTTTGCCACGAACCGAAATTTGGACGAGCTAATCGCCCAGAAAAAATTTCGTCAGGATTTAAAGTACCGGGTCGAAACCCTATCCATCAAAATTCCTCCCCTGCGGGAACGCCAGGATGACATTGCCAAACTGGCGGCCCATTTTCTCTCTCCGCCCGCCGAAATAAGCGACGATGCCCTAGAATTTCTTATTCACTACCCCTGGCCTGGCAACGTACGGCAACTTAAAGCGTGTATCCAAAGGGCCATCCTGCTTAGCCAGGGAAGTCGAATTGAGCGGGCCCACATACGGTTACCCTAGGAGCCTGTGGGACGGCATAAATCGCGCACCCCGAACCCCTGGGATAGGGTCCCACGGGAGCCTCAATTGGTTAGCCGGAGGCCCAGGGCTTCGACCACCGCGATGGGGGTTGTTTCGTCGTAATCCACGCCCAACCCCAGATAGCGGGCCAAAAGCAGAACATGCTGTCCCGTTTGTACCCTTTGGGGAGAGGTCTTAGAAAAAAAAGCCCGGAATTCGGGGTCCTCGAATAGGGCATAGGCCCGGTACAGCTCCACCGAATCCTCCCCGTGCCAAGCGCCCCCTATCAATTCGACCTCCGCCGCAAATTGGGTATCCGTGTCCGCGCGGATGGTCACCGAACCGATATCAGCGTTTAAAACGAGCAGTTTCCCCCCGGGAATGGAACGATCGTCCCCCCGCTGGGCCGCCCGATGGAGATCCCCCAGGGTAATAGAAAAATCCACCGGCAATAACAGATCCTTCGCCCGGTTTCGATTTTCTTGGGCTCCCAGGGTCAGCGTAAGGGCGCTTATACAGACAATTAGGAACATAGATCGCTTCATAGGGTAAAGTATGCCCCCCCTACGGGTCTTTATCAAGGGCGCTTGTAAAAAGCTTACGGGCCTTTTGTACAATTCCTTCCAAATACCGATATTCGTCCACGGTTAGGGCCGTGCGGGCCAGAAGATCCCGGAAAAAGAGCCGCTGATCCTCCTTACCCGCCTGGGTATAAAACCCCACCGCCCCCAGGGTTTCTAAAATAAGTTCCGTCAGGGTGGAAATTGTAGCCATATCCACGGGTACCCAGTGTTTCGCGTCGGCCTTCGCGGCCCCTTCGGTAGAAAGGGTGGTGTACAACTCGTAGAAGTAGATCTGCGCCGCGTGGGAAAGGTTTAGGGAAGGGAAAACATCGCTGGCGGGGATATGGGACGCCAGGGTACAGAACTGAAGTTCCGCCGCTTCCAAACCCGTTCGTTCGTTTCCAAAGACTATGGCGGCCGTTCCCTGCTGGTTCCGTAAATAGGTCGCCGTTTCCTCCGGAGTTAGGGTAAAATCCTTCCGTTTTTTTCCCCGGCGGCGGGTAGTACCGATGACGATGGAACAATCGGCCACCGCTTCCGCCAGGGTCCTATGGTGTTCCGCCTGGGTCCACAGCTCCTCCGCGTGGACCGACCGGGCCAAAATCACCGATTCGTCCATGGGGGCCTCGGGGGCCACGATCCGTAGGCGGCTTAGACCCATATTTTTCATGGCCCGGCAAACGGCCCCCACGTTCCCCGATTCGGAAGGCCGGGAAAGAACCACCCGGATGTCTGAAAGCTCCATTACACTTCCCCCTGATATTGTAGTATCGTGTATACCATGGAAACGGATTTTTCCGGTAGACAGGCCCTGGTGGTCGGGGGAACCGGCGGGATAGGGGCGACGATCGCCCAAGGGTTAGCGGAGCGGGGAGCCCAGGTCACGGTCCACGGAGGCTCCTCGGAGGACCGATTGCGCCGGGTGCTCCAGGGGATCTCTTCCGTTGGCGGTACCGCCCAGGGGTTTTTACACCCCATCACCTCCGCCGAATCGGTGGACAGCCTTTTTCGTCGCCTTCCCAGGGTGGATATCCTGGTGTGGGCCTGGGGGCCCTTTCTCAGAAAACCCCTGGAGACCTACACGAGCGGGGATTGGGAGTACCTGGCCAAGGCGAATTTTTCTTGGCCCGGGGCCATGGTTTCTTTAACCCTCCGTGGTATGCTGGATAGAGGATGGGGGAGGCTACTCCTGTTTGGGGGGACCAACACGGATACTATCCGAGGCTTTACCAGCACGGCGGCCTATTCGGCGGCGAAAACAGCCTTGGCCGTGGTGGTAAAATCGACCGCGAAAACCGCCGCAGACCGGGGTGTAACCTGTAATATGATCTGCCCCGGGTTTGTGGATACGGAATACCTTTCCGAGGAGGCCAGGGCCTACGGAAAAAGCAAAAGCCCGAACCACACCCTCCTGTCCACCCGGGCTGTGGCGGAACTGGGAATCCAAATTCTCCTATCGTCCCAAATAAATGGGGCCATAATCCCTATGGACGGAGGGGTAACCCTTTGACAAAAGAAAAAAGGAGTATAAAATTAATAATACTCGTTTGACAAAGTTGCGCCTGCTTAATAATATATGATATAGTGAGCTGGCAACGGCCGATACTATGAAGAGGATACCCATAGTGTGCCAACGGTTCTACTTTAGAACCGAACGGCCTTCGGAACGGAAGGAGCGTCATGACAAACAACGATATTGTGCCTGGGTTTGACGACGAAAAGGATGAAAGCCTTAAAATCAAACTACAAAAGGTCGGTGATGTAGAAGGGTGCCTCGTATTGTTCCTTACCGGATATATCGACACCTATAATTCCAATTATTTTCAAAAACGGGTCGCTAAGGCGATAGAAACGGGATATACCAAGCTGATTTTTCAATGTGGAGGATTAAATTACGTTTCATCCACCGGGATTGGATCGTTTACCGCGTTTTTAAAATCCGTAAAGCCCCGGGGGGGCGATTTGGTCCTTTTGGAAATTCAACCCAAGGTCTACGAAGTTTTCCAGCTTTTAGGGTTTTCACAATTTTTTAACATAAAGGATAATCTTGAAGAATCGATCGATTATTTTCGGGCCGGGAACGCATCGGAAAAAACCTCCGTGTTTCCCAAAATTTTTTCCTGCCCCATCTGTTCAAAAAAACTCAAGGCTGTTAAACCCGGCAGGTTCCGCTGTTCCGAATGCAAAACAATTTTAGCCATCGATAACGCGGGGCAGGTGTTTTTAGGTTAAAAGCCGCCGCAGGGCCCGTTGGAGGAGTTTTCCATGGCCAATTCAAAGATTGAACGGTTTCTCATCGATTTGATGCTTACCTATAGGGAAATTGATGAGAATATGTGGCTCATCGAGGATCCAAACCATGGGCTTAACGGAGTGGTGGTCATGTACGCCCCACCGTTGGTGGTTATTCGGGTGGTCGTTATGCCAGCGCCCAAGGAAAGGCGTCTAGAGTTTTTCACCAAACTGTTGGAATTAAACGCCAACGACATACTCCATGGGGCCTACGCGCTGGAAAACGAAGAAATCGTCCTGGTGGACACCTTAGAATACGATACCATGGATTTTGAAGATTTTAGAGCGTCCCTAGACGCTATAGCCTTGGCTTTGGCCCAGCATTATTCTATTCTTTCACCGTTCCGAACGTAGGTCCGTCGGAGTACGGTTTCTAGGAGGTTACAATTTATGGGTATTTTTTCCCGCTTAAAGACTTTAATTTCGTCGAACGTAAACGACATGATCAATAAAGCCGAAAATCCCGAAAAGATGCTCAATCAACTGTTGATTGATATGAGCGAACAGCTGATTGAGTCGAAGAAAGCGGTAGCCATGGCTATCGCGGACGAGAAAAAGCTGGAACGGGAAACGGCGAATCAGCAGGCCCAAGCCCAGGAATGGGAAAGGAAGGCCATGCTGGCGGTCCGGGCCGGCCAGGATGATTTGGCCAAGGAAGCCCTCCTGCGCAAACAGGAATACGATACTAGCTATCAGGAATATCAGAAACAGTGGACCGCCCAAAAGGCTTCGGTAGAAAAGTTAAAGGAATCTTTGCGGGAACTGCAGGCTAAAATAGAGGAAGCCCAGAGAAAGAAAAACCTACTGGTAGCCCGGGCAAAACGGGCGGAGGCCCAGCAGAAAATTCAAAATACTATTTCCAGCGTCACCGGGAATACCAGTGCCTTCGACGCCTTTGACCGGATGGCCAAAAAGGTCGACCAGATGGAAGCCCAGGCCGACGCGGCCAAGGAGCTGGAAGACCTATCGGCGGATGCCAATTTGGAAAAGAAATTCGCCGCCCTAGAAAAATCGGACACCTCCGCGGATCTAATGCTGACCGAACTAAAAGAAAAAATGAAAGCCCTGCCGGAGCGTTCCAGTTAGTGGTCGACACTCCTACACCGACCATTATCGTTGTAAGCCAAGACCCCTTTTTAATAGGTTTATTAGAAACGGGGTCTTTTCCTTTTGCCCTGCGCTTTGTTAGCCAAATTCCCAACCTTCGGGAAGATCCCGAAACGATGATCCAGGGGTCAGCGGTCCCTGGGATTGGGGAAACAAGCCTCCGTCAACTCTATCTTGTTCCTTTCCCGTTGCCTGGATCCGTGGATGGCATAGGTTTTTTGTACCCCTTTATGGGGTACGGTCCCGAAACCTACATGGAAGAGGCTTTTACCAGGGGAGCCCGGGATTTTATACGGGACCCCTTTAGCGTTCAGGAATTTAAAGCCCGGAGCCAACGGCTTTTGGGCATCCAGGGGATGTACGAAATCCCCTTTTCCAATCTGAAATTGATAGAAACCACCCTCTGGGGGCCCCGAGGTTCCGTCGAATTGAGCCCGGAGGAGGCTAAAATTCTCAGAATCCTCTGCGATTCCGCCCCCCAACGGGTTTCCCGAAGGGCCCTCCGACGGTACCTTTGGCCCACCGTTTCAGATTCATCCCGGGTTGTGGATATCACAATTTGTCGATTACGGAGACTACTTCAGCGAATTCAAAACGAGGATGGGAACCTACAAATTCGTTCTATACGAAGATTTGGTTACTATGCGACGGTCCAAAAAAATTGTTGACAGGCTGTGGATAACTTGTTAAAAGTCCGTGGGGGGAACCGGGAGTGTATAGCTTTGTATACGGTTCCCGTCGTTACCATATTCAAGAATATTTAAAAAATTTAACATGTCTATGTATAATATATAATTACATAATATTTCAGCGTACTTATAGTTTAGAAAGAATGGCCGAATCTCCATTCTGTATAAGTTAATCAAATTTTAACATTCCCAAAACATTCATTAAGTTGTGGATAACCTGTGCAAGAGTCCCTACTATTTTACGTTCATGCTTGCATTCACGTTGGAGCCGTGTTAGGCTAGGGTATTGTGAAAAGCGCGGCGCGGTTAATTCTATTTTTTTCAATTACCTTTATACTCCTCCTCGTGGCATCGACAAGCCTGCTTTTTTTTTCCCGATGGATCCAGAATTCCATTAGGATTCCCGAGCAGGGCTTTGCGGTGGGGACCGAGGTCTTTTGGGCCTTAAAAAAGGCGCTTTCACTTACTTTTTACGGAACGGTCCTTCTGAGCCTTAGCTATTCGGTCCGAAAGGACGTTGGGGCCCTGGGAACGCTTTTTATTCTGACCCTTGGGGGAACCCTTCTAACCGCCGGTATAACCGAAGGTTTACGGGGGCTTTCCACATCCTCCGCGTCGACGGCCCTTTCGAAGGTGGTGTATAAAAGCCCTTCCTTGGGAGAACCGGGGCTTATCAGGACCTATACCAATGAATCCGGTTCCACCATCCGGGCGGTTCTGAGCAGGGGCGGCCAAGGGCGGGGAAGTTTGATCGCCCTGGAGGGGACCCAGGCTCTGCGGACCATTGATTTTCCCGCCCCGGGAACCGTGGAATGGGAAAACCCCTTTGAGCGGCTCTCCATCGGTACGCTCCGAAACCTGGAGGGGGAATTGTTTCTCAGCTCGGATCGTTTTTTCCGTAGGGCGGACCAAGGGTGGCTCTCCCTCCTTATTTTTGCGGGAACCCTATCCCTCTTTTTAGCATCCTTCCAATTCGTTCTCCGTTTGACCTCCTGGCCCTTGGCAAACCTATTTCTCGGGGCTCTCCTGTTTCGGTTTTTAGTGTTGTTAGAGCAGGGGGTCTACTCGGAAGAGGCGATCCAGTTTTTGGGAGCCCTCAGTCAGGGTCTTCTTCCGGAGAACCTGACGGCCCCCGTCGTGTTGTTAGCCCTGGCGGTTTTAGTAAACACCTATACCCTGCTCCTGTACCTATCCCAGGATCGAAGGAGGGCCCATGGCAAAAGGTAGGGAGTTTAAAATCAGCACCATCATGGTTCTCTACCTCCTCCTTGGTTTAATCGGTTCCCTGGGGTATCGCTTGGTATGGCCCCAAGAACCGGCACCCTTGGCCATTTTCAATCGCCCCTGGACCTTACTACTGGCCCTTATCGATTTTATTCATCTTTTTCCCGCCCTCGCTTTAAGCGGTATAGTCGCCTTTTTTGGGTTCCACATCTATGAAAAAAGCCAGTTTACCCGATTTTCTCCCCAGTTTTTAGAAAATATGACAAAACCCATCGTAGGGACCATCGTCGTGGCGGGAATTTACGGGCTTTTAATACTGCTGGCCCTCCCCGTCGCCCTCAATGCTCGGTCGAACCTGGTGTTGCAAGGGCGCCTCTATACCACGGCGATTCAGAAAGCGGCGGAGGAAGCGGCACAAAAAAACTGGGAAGACGCGTCGTATTATTACTTTGGAATATGCAAAAAATTATGGCCCCAAAACCAGGAATACGCCAAACTGGAAAATACTATCACCGTGGGGAGGGAATCCCTCCGGCATCCTAGCAATGCAGGGACGGTCAATTCCATGGCCCCGGAAGCGGCGGAAAAAACGGTCCAGGGATCGGAAAACCTTTTACCGGGTATGAAGCCCCCCGTAGACGCCACGGACGCCCTGGGGATGGCAAAACAGGCGTTACAGGAGGGAAGGCCCTACGACGCCCATTGGCTAGCCACCATGGCAAGACGGTTAGCCAAGGAAGGAAGCCCCGAAGCCGCTTCGGCGGTTCAGCTGGCGGCCCAGGCGTGGGAGGCGGTTAAAACCCTGACCCCCAGCGCTAAGGAAACCCAGGCCTACAACCTTTTTCAGAGAAAACAGGAGGGGTACAACGCTCTGGTCTCCGGGGATTGGGTCCGGGGGTACTATATTTTTAAAGACCTGGCCCTCCAAAATCCCAAGGATCCGGATGTACGGAACTATCTCGGTCTGGCGAGCAAGGGCTTACAAAAACAGGCCTTTTTTGTCGATGAAATCGGTAAATCCCTGGGAACCGTTTTTGGAAATCTTTTATTTTCCCTTCCCGGAGAGAACGGAAGGTACATCCTCCGGTTAACCACCCTTTCCCTCTTGTCCGATGGGGCCTACGCCCTGGGCATTGAATTGCTTACGGTGGATCCTTCGTTCTCTATCCGTTACAGGGTTACGGCTCCCTATGGAAAAATCGTGCCTTTTACGGTGGATTCGGGGGAACAAGATCAGGATAAGGCCCAGAAAAAGACCCAGCTCGCCCTACTCCTGCGGGCGGTGGATAGAAATGATTCAAAACGGCAATGGAGCGCCACCTGGTCCACCGAGGTTCCCCCGGAAGGACCGACCAATCAGATTATTTTGCCCGTTTCCTTTGAGGATTTTAACCTGGCGGTCCGCATTGAACGGGGGCTTCGGGATCTTTCCATTACCGACCTGTTTAAAGGGTCCCAACGGTTTTCATCCTACGGCTTTATTCCCCAGACCTTTCAGGCGGAACTGCTAAGACGTATTTCCGAACCCCTGGAATTCCTTATTTTAGCGGTATTTATGCTTGCCCTGGGGTGGCGTCTGAGGGCTACAAAAAAGGTGGGCATCCTGGGGATACCCATGGTAGTCCTTCTTCCCTTTGTGATGAACGGAATTACCCAGCTCTTTGGTCGATCCATGGAAATAGTCGGCCAATGGCTGGTCCTTACCCAACCCTTTGCCCTGGCCCTGCCCCTCTTTATCACATTGGAAGCGGGGCTTATCCTCGGGGCCCTAATCTTTTTAGCGGGACAGCAGGGATAATGATCCGCTTCCCCCCCTGGCTTGCCTTTACCCGAAACCGACCCTTTCCCCTCGGCAAAATTCTGGGGGCTCTGGTGGGCCTTTCCGGTGGGTTTGTGGGCCTTTTGGGAGGACTGGTGATCGGACATCTGCTGGACGAACTGTATAAACAATGGGCCACGGACCGGCAAATCGGCCTGTATTTTGAAAATCCCGGCAAATCTTCCTTCTACGAACCCCAGCCGGGACTCGGGGCCTTCTGCGCCCTGGGGACCCTCCTGGTAACCCACTCTGTATCCGGGGATACGGGCCAGGGGGCCTCTAAAAGGCGTTCCGGGATCGATGGGGCCCTGGTTACGGAAACCGTGGAACGGGCGGCCCTGCGGGCTTTTCCCTTCGAATACGGCGAGGATCCCCACCCCTTTATCGAATCCTTTTGCCGGATTGCGGCGCAAAGGCTTGGGTTCATCAACGCGGACCTTTTGGCCGAAAGCCTTTACGCCCGGCTCCCATCGGTCGAAAGCCGCCGTCGGGCGTTTACGGCGCTCCGATTCCTGGCGACCACGGTGGAAACGGCGAAGGAGGCGGAGCGGCTTGGTTTGGCGGAGGAAGCGGGGACCGTGGAGCCGGAAGATGACCCCTGGATCGTGCTGGGTCTGCCAAAAAACGCCCCGGTGGAGGAGGTTAAGGCCACCTTTAGACGCCTGGCGGTCCAGTTCCACCCCGATGGGTTTCAAAATCTTGAGGCCTACCGGCAGGAACGGATAACCGAAGCGTTTATGAAAATAGAATCGGCCTACCGCCGCATTATGGACGACCGAGGGGGGAGCTAACATTCCTCCTGCCGGCTGATCCGGGCGCCCAGGGCCGCAAGCCGGTCCACCAGGTGTTCGTAGCCCCGCTCAATCTGATACACGTTTTTTATAACACTGCGGCCCTGGGCGCACAGCGCGGCGATGACCATAGCCATGCCGGCCCGAACGTCCGGGCTGGTCAGTTCGCTACCCGTAAGCCTGGAGGGCCCCGAAATGACCGCCCGGTGGGGATCGCACAGCACGATCCGGGCGCCCATGCCTATCAATTTATCCACAAAGAACATCCGGGATTCGAACATTTTTTCGTGGACCAGCACGGTCCCCTCCACTTGGGTCGCCACCACCGTGATGATGCTGGTTAAATCGGGGGGAAAGCCCGGCCAGGGGGCGTCGTCGATCTTGGGAATCATGCCCCCGAGGTCGCAATTTACCATCATCTGTTGGTTGGGGGGGACGTAAATATCCGATCCTACGGCATCCCAACGGATGCCCAGTTTTCCAAAGGCGATTTTGGCGGGCCGAAGGTCCCGGATGTTCGTCCCTTGGATGGTCAACTCACCCCGGGTCGCGGCGGCTAAGCCAATGAAGGACCCCACCTCCATAAAATCGGCGCCGATTTCATAGTCCGCGCCCCGGAGTTTATCTACCCCATCGATGGTAAGGATGTTGGAGCCCACGCCCCCAATTTGGGCGCCCATGGCTACCAGCATACGGCACAGGTCCTGGACGTGGGGTTCGCTGGCGGCGTTGGTCAGAATAGTGCGCCCCTGGGCGAGTACCGCCGCCATAACGGCGTTTTCCGTGGCGGTTACCGAAGCTTCGTCCAAAAAAATGTCCGCCCCGTAGAGCCGTTTGGCGGTAAAAACAAAGTTCCCGTCAATCTCCACCTCCGCGCCCAGCTCGGTCAGGGCCAAAAAATGGGTATCCAAGCGGCGGCGGCCTATCACGTCACCCCCGGGGGGCGGAAGAATCGCCGTCCCGGTACGGGCGAGCAGGGGTCCCGCGAAAAGGATGCTGGCCCGTATCTTCTTGGCGTATTCTATCGGTATTTCCGAAGAGCCCAGGCTTGGGGCGCTCAGTTTAAATGCGTTGGGGCCCAGGGATTCCACCGTACCGCCCAGGGAACGGTACACATCGAGCATGACCTGCACGTCCTCAATGATAGGGATATTCCGGAGGATTACCGGCTGGTCGGTTAGGATAGCCGCGGCGATACACGGAAGGGCGGCGTTTTTATTTCCACTGGCGCGAATGGTGCCCCGAATGGGTTGTCCACCTTCGATTACGTACTGTTTCATGGAGCGACTTTACCCCTCGGCCCCAGGAAGGTCAACCGTGGGGCCTCCAGGATCAGGCGAAAGGGCCCCTTGGGGCCTGGATAGAGGGGACACATTTTGGTATGCTGGGACCGCCTGCATGCGTAGTTTTAGACCTTTTTTTTTATTTTTTGCCGTTCTTCTCTTTCTTTTGTCCAACGCGATCTGGAGCGGGGCTCAAACGTTTCGTCCCTTTACGCCCCTACGGGTGGTGGATACTACTTATTTTAAAATTATCTTCCCGGAACAATCAGCCGAGACGGCCTACGCGCTAACCCAGTTCGCCGATAGGGACTACGAACGGGTTTGCCGTCTCCTGGGGATTCAACCCAGCGTGGGGCCCATTCCCGTAACCATCACCCCCCAAACAGATCGGTTCAACGGGTACCTGAACCCCCTGCCCTACCCCCACATCGTCCTCTACGATACCCCGATCGACCTGGAATGGACCAGCTTTGCCTACCCCCTGGAGTCCCTGTTTATCCATGAATTGACCCACGCGGTCTCCCTGGAAAGCCGCTCTCCTTTTTTTCAGGGTCTGTATAGCCTTTTTGGAGGCTGG
>Ga0272446_1000578_pt1 | contig 56803 bp, 57 predicted proteins | sample YNPCB0061_FD_194587 | JGI IMG/M metagenome (GOLD analysis project Ga0272446, IMG submission 194587) | Hot spring microbial mat communities from Yellowstone National Park, WY, United States - YNP-CB-006-1 | ecosystem: Environmental > Aquatic > Thermal springs > Hot (42-90C) > Sediment | place... | reverse complement strand
ATAAACCTTAGAATAGGGGAGTAATTTACAAAAATTTAACTAAAATGCTCCGTCTGGAACACATCCAAAAAATTTATCCCACAGGTGAAGTGCTCAAAGATATAAATTGGGAAGTAAAAGCGGGCGATCGCATCGGTTTAGTCGGTGTAAATGGGGCAGGCAAATCCACCCAACTCAAAATTATTGCAGGGGAAATTGAGCCTACGGCGGGACAAATCATTAAACCCAGTGGTTTGCGGGTGGGCTACCTCAGCCAAGAATTTGCGGTGAATCCCGACAATACTGTTAAGGCAGAATTTTGGACGGTATTTCAAGAGGCAAATCAAATTCAAGCAGAATTACAGCAGGTCAATCAAGCCTTAGAAAATATCCAAGAGGGAGAAGATTTTACTCCGTTATTGCGCAAACTCGATCGATTACAGCGTAGATTTGAAGAAATTTATGGCTATGAATTAGAAAGTCAAATCGATAAATTATTACCTGAACTAGGCTTTACCCCCGAAGACAGCGATCGATTGGTGGGGCAATTTAGTGGGGGCTGGCAAATGCGCATCAATTTGGGCAAAGTAATGCTGACTAATCCCGATGTGATGCTATTAGATGAACCGACTAACCACTTGGATTTAGAAACTATTCAATGGTTAGAGGAATATCTCAAAGGGCAGAAAATGCCGATGGTAATTGTGTCCCACGATCGAGCCTTTTTAGATCGGTTGTGTACGCAAATTGTGGAGACAGAGCGGGGCATTTCTAGCACTTATATAGGCAATTATTCCCAGTATTTATTACAAAAAGAAGAGGCAAGGTCAGCCCAACTCAGCGCCTACGATCGACAACAAAAGTATTTAGAAAAACAACAGGCATTTGTGGATAAATTTCGCGCCAGTGCCACGCGCAGTACCCAAGCCAAAAGTAGGGAAAAACTATTAGAAAAGATCGATAAAATTGAAGCCCCTACCGCCCAAGTCCGCACCTTGAAATTTCGCTTTCCCCCTGCCGAGCGGAGTGGCAAAATTACGGTCACTATTAAAAATTTGACCCATGCCTACGGCGATAAAATTCTATTTTTGGGCGCTAACTTAGAAATTCACAACGGCGATCGAGTGGCTTTTTTAGGCGCTAATGGTACGGGTAAATCCACTTTATTAAGACTAATTGTGGGGGCTGAGACTCCCAATGATGGGGAAATAATTTATGGGCACAATGTGCAGATTGGCTACTTTGAACAAAATCAAGCGGAGGCGCTGGACTTAAATAAAACCGTATTTGATACCATTCACGATCAATTCCCCGATCGAGACCATCAGGAGGTGCGCAGTCTCTTGGGACAATTCCTATTTTCAGGGGATACGGTTTTTAAGAAAGTAAGGGACATCAGTGGTGGTGAAAAAGCCCGTCTAGCCCTCGCCAAAATGTTGTGGCAACCCGTCAGCTTTTTGATTTTGGATGAACCTACTAATCACCTAGATATTCCCGCCAAAGAAATGCTGGAAACTGCCATCAAAGAATATAATGGCACAGTTGCCATCGTTTCCCACGATCGATACTTTATTGCCCAAACCGCCACCAAAATTGTGGAAATTCGGGATGGACTTCTCCATGTCTATGCGGGAGATTATCAATACTATTTAGACAAGAAAGCGGAAGAGGCACAAAAAGCGAAATTAGCCAAACAAACCAAGGGTAAAAAGCGTTAGACCAGTTAATCCTCTAAGGCTAACTGGATTAATTGATCGCACAGGGTCGGAAAATCTAAACCCGAATACTGCCAAAACTTGGGATAACCGCTGGTACTGGTAAACCCCGGCATGGTATTGATCTCATTCACCAAAACCGTGGCTCGATCGGGCAGATAAAAAAAGTCCACCCGTGCCAACCCCCGCCCCCCGATCGCCTGAAAAGCCTTGATGGACATGGACTGTACCGCTTCCTTAACCGTTTCTGGAATTGACGCAGGAATAATATAACTGGCTCGCCCTGCGGTGTACTTAGTTTCATAGTCATAAAAATCACTGGTATAGGTAACTTCGCCCACACAGGAAGTGCTGATGTCCGCATTCCCCAGCACTCCACACTCAATCTCTCTGGCGGAAACACCCTGTTCAATAATGATGCGGGAATCATAACTAAAGGCAAGCTCAAGGGCAGACCACAACTGCTGACGATGGCGCACCTTAGAAATACCCACCGATGAACCCAAATTAGAAGGCTTGACAAAACAGGGATACCCTAATTCCAACTCTATCTGTTCTATCCAACTGTCCTTGTACTTGTGCCACTGGGACAATAACAAGGGTAAATACCGTACTTGGGGCAGTCCCGCCTGAGCAAAGGTGGACTTCATCATAATTTTGTCCATGCCCACCGCCGACGCTAACACCCCACTGCCCACATACTTTTTATTACACATATCCAACAGCCCCTGCACCTTGCCGTCCTCCCCATAGGGGCCATGCAGTACAGGAAAAAATACATCTGTATTAGCAAAATCTGACCATCTATTATTATTGGAAGAAGCGGCTGGCTCACCCGTGCCTAACACCTGCTGACTAAGTTCTATATCTGCCCACTGTCCATCTCGATCGATATAAAAGGGCATAACTTGATAAATGGTTTTTAGTGCCTGATACACAGATTGGGCTGAGGCGATCGACACTTGGTGCTCTCCCGATCGTCCGCCAAAAATGATGCCTACGGTTGTCATTGCCAAAATGGTTGGATTATTAAGGTTTGTAATTGTAACACGCCTATCTCAATTCCAGAGGTGGGGTTTCCCAAGGGGCTGGCTCAAAGCGCAAGCCTTTTAGGGCAAATTGTGCCACCGAGTCTTTGAACAACTGGGAGACATAAATGCGTGAATAGTTGTACAGGGGCAATTTAAAGATGTGTTTGTCATCTAGGCAACCTGGGTGAAATGCGAACTGTCCCACACTCCTAATTGTGCCATCCTCCCAATATGTGATATTTGCCCGCTCACGGTCAAGGCAATCTAGCACTTGCACAACATTGAGCAGGTGGAAATCACCTTCTGGGCATTGCAGGGGCAATAACTCAGCCGCGCCGCTGATCAGTGGGGAGAGAACTGCTATAGCCCGTGCGCTGAGCGCCAAAACCCCGTGATATTCACTGAAGTCCCCATCCCTGAGATAGGGCGGGGGTGGTGTTGGATCATCGGGCACTTCTTTTAACACTTCATCATCCCTGATGAAACGCGCTGAAGGCGATTGCCAAACGCCCAGCCATGAGCGTGGGTGTCCCAGCGCCACAGGACGGACATGGTCCCGCAACCACAGCACTGTCTCGTGAATTTCCACTAGGTGAGCGTAATTGGTATCAAAAGTGATTCTCCAGTTAGGCATGAGCCTCAAGTTATCTCTGGGTTTGCTAGTCGATGATAGTATCTAGGGAAAAATTGCTGGACAGGGTTCCCCCCGCAAACTTGCATGACCAAATCGATCGTGATCAAAATTGGCACTTCTAGTCTCACCCAACCCGAAACGGGTAATTTGCACCTTGCCACGATCGCCCAACTGGTAGAAACTATTCATCAACTGAGGCAGAGCGCCTATCGGGTGGTGCTGGTATCCTCTGGAGCTGTAGGGGTAGGTTGTATGCGGTTGGGCTTAGCCACACGCCCCAGTAATCTGGCAGAGAAGCAGGCGATCGCCGCCGTAGGACAGGGACGGCTGATGGGGATTTACGACAATTTGTTTGGACTACTCAACCAACCAGTGGCGCAAATTTTAGTGACCAGACAAAATTTTAGCCACCGCCAACAATATAAAAATATCAAAGCTACCCTGACCACCCTCTTAGATATGGGCATTGTGCCGATCGTCAATGAAAATGACACGGTATCCGTAGATGAATTGAAATTTGGCGATAATGATACCCTGTCCGCCCTAGTGGCCAGTTTATTAGAAGCGGATTATCTCTTTTTACTGACCGATGTGGACTATTTATACTCGGCTGACCCCCGCACTAATCCTCACGCCCAACCCATCCACCAACTGGCATTTCCTGAACTGGTGCGCCTAGAGGCAGAGATGCACAAACAACAATTAGAACCCAAAGGTGGCAGTCAGTGGGGCACAGGGGGAATGCTCACGAAACTGACCAGCGCCAAAATTGCCGCCATCGCTGGGGTAAAGACCGTAATTCTCAGGGGCAAATATCCCGATCGGGTTCTGGCTGTCCTCAAGGGCGATCCCCAAGGCACAGTGTTTTTGCCCGCCCCCACCCCCGTCACCGCCCGTAAACGCTGGATTGCCTATGCCCTCAACCCCGCAGGTACGATCTACTTGGACACGGGAGCCGTCCAGGCCATCACCCACAGGGGCAAATCCTTACTGTCCGCAGGCATTACCCACATTTCTGGTAAATTTGAGGCAGGGGAAACCGTCAGCCTCTGTGATGCCACAGGCACAGAGATCGCCAGAGGCATTAGCAACTACAGCCACGAAGAGGTAGAAAAAATTAAAGGCTGTCAATCTCAGCAAATTGTCGATCGATTGGGGTATGCGGGGGCAGAGACCGTAATTCATCGGGACGATCTGGTACTTTTAACCGACCCCAATTCTGGTTTACCCCACCTAGCAGTCGAGCCAACAGAGTGCTAAATTAAAAACGCAGTTTCAGCTAGACCAAGAACCATGGCTAAAAAAGTTGTTTTTGATGAAGAATCCCGCCGTGCCCTTGAGCGGGGAGTGAATGCCCTTGCCGATGCGGTGCGGGTTACCCTCGGTCCCAAAGGACGGAATGTGGTATTAGAGAAAAAATATGGAGCGCCGCAAATTGTTAATGACGGGGTCACCATTGCCAAAGAAATTGATCTAGAAGACCCCTTGGAAAATAGTGGTGCCCAGTTGATTCGGGAAGTTGCTTCCAAAACCAATGATGTGGCAGGGGATGGCACTACCACCGCCACCGTGTTGGCCCAAGCCATGATCCGCGAAGGTTTACGCAATGTGACCGCTGGTGCCAATCCTGTGGGGGTAAAACGGGGCATGGACAAGACCGTGAGCCATCTGGTGCAAATTATTGCCGATCGTGCCCAGCCCGTTACAGGAGATGGGATTGCCCAAGTTGCTTCCATTTCCGCCGGGAATGACCCCGAAGTGGGGCAAATGATTGCCAATGCCATGGATAAGGTAGGCAGGGAAGGGGTGATCACCGTAGAAGAATCCAAGTCCCTCAACACCGAGTTAGAAGTGGTAGAGGGTATGGAAATCGATCGGGGTTACATTTCCCCCTATTTTGTAACTGATATGGAGCGGCAGTTGGTGGAATTCGACAATCCCCGTTTGCTAATCACCGACAAAAAAATTAACCTAATTCAGGATTTAGTACCAGTCCTCGAGCGGGTTGCCCGCAGTGGCTCTCCCCTGTTGATCATTGCCGAAGACATCGAGGGCGAAGCCCTAGCTACTTTGGTGGTGAATAAACTGCGGGGGGTATTGAATGTCTGTGCCATCAAAGCTCCTTCCTTTGGCGATCGCCGCAAAGCCATTCTGCAAGATATTGCCATTTTGACAGGGGCTAGTGTGATTTCCGAAGACATGGGTTTGAGTTTGGACACCGCTACCCTAGATATGTTGGGCACAGCCCGCAAGGTCACCGTCAGCAAAGACAGCACCACGATCGTTGCGGGCACAGAGCGCAAAGCCGATGTGGATAGACGGGTGGCCCAAATCCGCAAAGAGCTAGAACTCAGCGACTCGGAATACGATCGAGAAAAGTTGCAAGAACGCATTGCTAAATTGGCAGGTGGAGTGGCAGTGATCAAAGTGGGTGCGGCCACGGAAACCGAGCTGAAAGACCGTAAACTGCGCATCGAAGATGCCCTCAATGCTACCCGTGCCGCGGTGGAAGAAGGAATTGTACCGGGGGGAGGCGCTACCCTGGTGCACCTGATTGCCACAGCTCAAGCATTTAAGGCAGGTCTCAACCCCGAAGAAGCCATCGGCGCTGAAATCATTAGTAGAGCATTGAGCGCTCCCCTGCAACAGATTGCCGATAACGCTGGGCTAGAAGGTTCCGTCATTGTGGAAAAGGTCGCTAACAGCGATTTCACGATCGGGTTTGATGCCTTGACGGGCGAATATGTAGATATGATTGCCAGTGGCATTATTGATCCTGCCAAGGTAGTCAGGTCTGCCCTGCAAAATGCCGCTTCTGTAGCGGGAATGGTTTTGACCACCGAAGCCCTTGTGGTAGAAAAGCCCGAACCCAAGAAAGCCAGTGCCCCTGACATGGGCGGCATGATTTGATATATTCCCCTCAGCGAAAGCTGGGGGGCGTATGTCAAAGGGTGATCACCTGATCGGGCTTGGCTTCCGCCAGCGCCTCATATAACTGTGGGAAACAGCCACACACAACACCTTCAACTAATCCTTTAGCTTTTACTGAGCCAGTTCCACATTGATCAAAGTCCCCTTCTGCCAATCCGCGCCGTACTGCACATTGATCGCACACCATCAGTAGCATGCCATTTTGTTTAGCAATACGGGCAAGTCTTTCGCCCACAGGATCACCAATGCGCAAACAGAAGATATTGTCATCAAAGAACATCATCCCCACAACTTCAACACCATGATTCCCCATTTCCAACTGTGGCAAAATCATCGTTCCCAACTTAAATGTACTAGCCATATTTGTGGCAAAAATATAGGCTACTTTCATGGCATTCCCCGCCAAGATTAGGTTGTAAATCTATTTCAGAATTTATCAGGGAAGGTATCATTTGGCAACATCTCTCCCCGACAAAATGAGATTGACACAAGTTTTGGGAATTTCAGCCATTACATCCAACTGAATCTTACTGCTATTTCCACCTTGAAAATCACTAAATTTCATTTTTTAATATCTCTAATCCCCATTCATATAGAGAGAGTAATAGCGGTTTCTCTCCCAATTCCGAGAAATGCATCCAAACTGGTCGCAAGGGTAAAAATAGAGCTTCGTCGATCGGGTCAGCATTTAAATTGGCTTTTTTCCACCAATCTCTAATTTCTGCAAAAGTTACATTCTTCGCTTCATGTACGATTTTGTTTCGTCTTGTTCTAATTACATCTATCAATTCACTAAAACTAAGGTCTAAATTGTAATTGGCACTCCAAATTTTACTCATTTCTTCAAGGCGTGGAGTAAAACTTTCTCTGCCTATACCCATCTTCACCAAATCTTCGGGAATAGTAATCCATTGTTTTTCTAGCCATTTGTCTTTTTTGTATAACTCAAATAGAAGTCTTTCCAGAGTCTGAGCCATAGTAAAGAAGGCAGTTGTGAATCTTTCATTTTTAGCATCAATCGGGATTGAGAACGCAGACTCCCAAATGATAGCAGTGGTGTTACCTTGATTTTTCTTGAGACAGTGATAGCTTTTCCATAACTCGATCGTTTCTGAGGAAGCCAGTTTCTTGAGGTGTTTAGAATTGAGCCAGTCAGTAATTTTAGATTCGATAACCGTTCTCAGTTCGTTATTTCTGGCATCATTCAAATAACTGGCAAGGGTATCTAATGGAGCCAATTTGTTTTTATGCCCCTCTAACCACACTTTAGCCTCGCCAAAATCACCTTTTTCCCAAGCAGAAATAATCTTTTGTCTTTCTAAAGGGAAAAAGTATTGATTGAGAAATTGATGGCTGAATTTTTCGGCAATCCGTGCAGAGCCAGTCTGTAAATCAAACATGGGGTCTGGTTCTTGGGGAGTGATTCGTTTGATAGTAAATGACCTAGTTAATGCCGCTAAATAAATCTCAAGACTTGATGCAATGGCAGGTACAGAGCCTTTATTTTCTATTAAAATGGTCGGTTTTTCACTATCTTTATATTTATCTTCAAGAAGCAGGACAAATTTCCCAAAATTTTCGCGCACTTTGTTTGTGTCACTTAAATTTACTTGTAAATTCTGAATATGTACCTGTAAATTCTGCCATGTTTGTTTGATCTTGCCTACCATTAGTCCCGCCAGCCATAGTGTATCTGACGATCGATACTCCTGAGAAATATCTTCAGGTTGGTCTGTGCTAATTAACCATATTTCTTGCAGGCTATCTTGATTTTGACATTCTTGCTCGATGATATTTCGATCGAGGAGTAATTCAACATTAGAAAAGTCTCCCCTTATTTGGCATTCATCATATAAAAGTTTACCCAAATGTCTAGCATAGTACCTTTGTTTTGGTTGTTCTACATTCATTTCAGCGTAAAGATGAGATACATGATCGGGAGTATTATCTTTGGGATTAGCACTCACCCCCGGACATCTGACTATTCCATCTTGACAGCGCCAACCAATTTGCCGATTTCCCACTGTAATAATTAAAATTTTCATTCTCTTAACTTCCTATAAAATTCCTGCTCTAATAAAAAATTGTTCAGCCGTCACCGCCAAATCGGGAAATAGCTCATCGTTAATCATACGATCGTTCCTGTAAGTTTCAGGCGGGCGATCACCATAAAATATGGTAATACTCCGCATCGGTGGAAACACCACCCACACCCGATCGACACCCGCACTCAAATAGTCCAATGCTTTACGAGTCATTAAATTAAATGTCTGCTCCAGCGACATAATCTCGATCACTAACTCAGGCAACACGGGGCAAGGCGCATCCTCACACCAATCCTTAGGTAAACGATCGTAGGAGACATACAACAAATCAGGCACAGGAACCCAATCCTGCCCCCCTCGCTTTAGCACTACCGCCCACTCGATCGCTACTTGACCACGCCCAGCACACCAACCCGAAAGTTCAGCCCAAAAAGCAGTTGTCAAACGGGAATGAAAAAATTTAGGAGACATTTTTGGTACTACTTCTCCATCCACTAATTCCAAACTTTCATCCGATTCTGGCAACCTCAAAAATTCCGCCAAGGTCAGTTTTGGCTTTTCATCGGACACTTTCACGACATCTCCCTTACCAACAGCAAAAGTCATCAGTTTATCTCCTCATAAAATCTAATTGTAGGGTCTAAATCAAACGATCGTTCTAACTCGTCTTTGCAAATCTCGCATGGCGGTAATTTCATCTTCCCGCGCCGCCACTAAAAATTCATATAGCCATGACTTGGGAACACGGGGAAAAGTCGGACTATTTTCTATCTCTTGATACCGTCCATCTTTCAGAGTATAAATGCGCCACACTTGCCCATTGTAGCGCCAAAATTCAGGCACACCCAGCGTCGCATATAGTTCTAACTTGTTAATATCTGTATGGGTAATATCCACTTCCACCACTAAGTCAGGCGGCGGGTCTTTACTCAAATCTACATTGCGCCCTTTCACTAAAGGCTGATTTTGAATATAGTAAGCATTATCAGGCTCTGCTCCTCTTGTCAAATCTTGGCGACTTAATGTTGTTGAACCCATTGTTTTTATATTCAATCCTAGTTCCATGACTAAAATGCGTACAAATTGCTCAAACATTGCTCTAGCAAATTCATGTAACTCTAAAGGCATCACAATCTCCAAGCGATTTCCATCAAAATTTATCCTCACGGGACGATCGCCCAAAGCCTTAACAATGTCTTGATAGGTCTGCCAATTAACATTGTGGAATGCTATCCGCCTCTCCCCGATCGGTGCTTGCACTGGTTCTTTAATCAATGCCATAATTGTCTGTCCTTTCTATGATCATCAATTATTTTCCTTAATTTGTTCCATAAACCAAGCTCCCAATTGGGAATTATCCAATTCAGAACTACGGCTTAAAGCCTCTTCTAGGAAACTTAACTGTAAACCTGCTATAACCAAAGACTCAGTGATTCTGATACTTCCTAAACTATCTAAAATCTGAAATGCGATAATCTTCATGGTCTGCACATCAATCACCCAGTATTCCCGCACCTGCATTTCTTCGTAGAGCAAACGCTTCATCCCCAGATCATCAGCCAAAGAAGAATCAGCAATTTCAATCACTAAGTCAGGGGGAGAATAATTGTCTAAGTTAGCAATTTCTCTGCCAGTAGGTGATGCGTTTACAGAGTCGCCAAAATAAAAAGAGCTATCGGGTTGACACTCTCGCAAACCGGCTTTTCGATAACTGGCGTTGGTTAATCCACGAAATGGAATCCCACGCACAATGCAATACAACTCAACTAACAGAGAAATAATGAGATTGATTGCGGCGTGATTTGCTCCTACACCCATAACAAATTGGTATGCTCCTCTAAAATAATAGGTTTTAGCTTTTTGATAAATAGGCTGCTGAGAAAGAGTAAGAAAGGTCTCCCATGAGCCTGCCTGCCAAGTTGGCACTGGCTCTTCAGCCCGATCAATAGGTACAGTTTTTTCAGTAACGATCGTCATTTCTTACCTCCTTGCAATGGAAAAATCTGGATAGCTCCTTGTCCTTTGAGGTTCTCAACGAACCCTCTGCAAGGAGCTACCGCTTCTGTCCATGTCATCCCTTCATTCATAAACTTTTTGGTAGCGTCATTCCTTGCCACCCCTCTCAAACTACTGGAGGAAATGAAAGGTATTCCTAGAGCGTTCAAGCGGTTAGCAACATTTCTCTGCATCTGCACGCCCGCCTCGATTATTATTTTGCCTTCTTCCATTAGAATTAGACATAACTAACTCTCCTTCAATCTATTACTTAAAAATTTACGAAACTCTCTTAACATCGCACTTGCCCCGATCGTCATTCCCTGTTTTACCAGTTGCGGAATTAGGGTTTTTATCTCTAAATTGGACAATAGTAAACTATCATCAGATTCCACATATTTCCCATTGTTCAACAAAAAGATACTTAACCTATCTTTACTATATATCCATAACTCAGGTACAGCGATCATTTCATAGGCAGAAAGAAAAGTTTTGGAAGTTACATCTGACTCGATCGCCAAATCAGGTGCTGGATAAATATCCACATCAATCCTTTCCATACAATCACGCACTAAATCAGCGTTAGTTATATAAAAACAAGTATCAGGTTCAACACCCGCCCTATCTTTGCGATAAAAAGTAGTAGAGCCAAAATCTTCCCAATCTCTGCCTTGAGCGTCTAAAATTGCCGTCACAATGTAACCGATAATGCGATGGGGGCGTTCGTGTCTGGATAATGGTGACATAATTTCTAAAGTACCTTCATAGTATGCGACGCGGGTATGGCGGTCTTCCCCTAATTCCTCAAGAATGTTTTCCCAATCCTGCCATGTCAGAGAGTGGAGCACGATCATACTCCCTTCTCGTAAATCAATGGATTTGAGGGGAATAGCTATAGTCATTTACGATCGTCTCCTGATATAACAGTATCTCTTAATTGGTTATGGTAGCACATTGTGAGAGAGAGGAATAATTCCCCTCACCCCAACTGGGAGGAGAGTATGGTTCTATAGGTCTAGTGGGTGGTCTGTTCGTAATATATCTTGGCGATCGAGCGAGCAAGATTCCTTATTCTACCAATGTAACGGGTGCGCTCAGTGACGGCAATGACACCCCTAGCATCCAATAGATTGAAAGTGTGAGAACACTTCAAGACAAAATCAAAGGCGGGTAAAATCAATTCTTTACTAATCAAGGTTTGAGCTTCCTGCTCATACTGATTGAATAGGGTAAACAGTAAATCTGCTTCTAATCCTTTCTGCCCAAAATTATAGTGGCTGTGCTCCACTTCATTGCGATAATGCACCTGCCCATAGGATATGCTTTCATTCCATGAAATGTCATAAACTGCATCGACTCCCTGCAAATACATGGTCAGGCGTTCCAATCCATAGGTGATTTCCGCTGAAACAGGACGACAATCAATGCCCCCCACCTGCTGAAAATAGGTGAATTGGGTAACTTCCATGCCATCTAGCCACACTTCCCAACCCACACCCCACGCCCCCAGGGTAGGCGACTCCCAGTCATCTTCCACAAAGCGAATGTCGTGATCGGCGGGGTCAATACCCAACATTTTCAAGCTGTTGAGATACTGGTCTAATACTCGATCGGGAGAAGGTTTGAGGAGTACCTGAAACTGATAATAGTGTTGTAAACGATTGGGATTCTGCCCGTAGCGTCCATCGGTAGGTCGGCGACAAGGCTCTACATAAGCCACTGACCAAGGTTCAGGCCCGATCGCCCGTAAAAAAGTATGGGGACTCATGGTACCTGCGCCCTTTTCTGTGTCATAGGGTTGCACTAAGAGACAGCCCTGATCACTCCAGTACTGTTGTAAAGCCAAAATCACCGACTGAAAATACATCAGTTATTCTTCCTCATCTGTATCTGTGAAGCCAAAATCATCTGGAGTAGGAGTGGTTTCCCCTTCTTCTAGTCCAGCGCTGAACTCTTCGTAATCTGGTTCTTCTATCTCTGGACTGCCCCTGCGCCCTTCAATAATGGCATCGGCTAGTTTGCCCACAATCAATTTCACGGAACGAATAGCATCGTCATTGGCAGGAATGGGCACATCCACCACATCGGGATCACAGTTAGTGTCCAGCAGGGCAACGATCGGGATGCGTAATTTTTGGCACTCCTGCACCGCGTTATATTCCCGCTTCTGATCCACGAGAATGGCGATGTCTGGCGGGCGTCGCATGGTTTTGATGCCCCCCAGATACTTTTGTAGTTTTTCCATCTCCCTGCGCAACATGGAAGCCTCTTTTTTGGGCAGGCGGTCTAAGGCTCCACTCTCATTGCGCCGCTCTAAATCCTTCAGTCGATCGACCCGTGATTTAATCGTGACCCAGTTGGTGAGCATTCCCCCCAGCCAGCGCTGATTGATGTAATAACTTTGGCAACGCATAGCCTCTTGGGCAATAATCCCTGCCGCTTGCCGTTTTGTGCCAATAAATAACACCTTTTTTCCCTGTTCCGAGGCTTGGCGCAGATAATTGTACGCCTCATCCATATATTGGGCAGTTTGCACCAGATCGATAATGTGAACGCCGTTGCGCTCTGTGAAAATGTAGGGTTCCATTTTAGGATTCCAGCGTCTGGTCTGGTGCCCAAAATGAACCCCCGACTCTAGCAGTTGTGCTAAAGAAACTACAGGCATGATATTCTCCTTTGTTGTTCGGGTTGAGCCTAGCACTTGGTGTGGGTTCTGTTTGAGTCAAGAACACCCGAAGCCCCAAGTGGGTGGATTGTCAAAATAGCTTTTCTAGTATAACGGGCAAACGGCAATTTTAGTTAGGAGGATTTTCAGTTTCTGGTGAATTTTCGGTGTTATGCTTTGAGGATTTGGTTTGACGCAGTTGTTCTGAGGTCTGTGCCGCTCGGTCTTCCTCCAGAAACTCAAACCGTTTGGCTTGTTTTTCCCGCAAGGCACTCATGCGCTGAGAAGTAGATTGAAAAGCACTTCTTACCCCTTTGCCAGTTTTATCAAATGACATACTGGATTGGTAGGAGAAACTGGTATTTTCCGCATCCTCTATGGCTGATAAATCACTGCTGAGAAATACAAACTGCCAACCCTGTTTGTCCTGCTTTTGCTGAATCATATTTTTAATGTCTTGGTGTCTAAATTCACGGCTGGAATTTTCTTGACCATCGGTAATTACTAAGACCACTACCTGTTCGGGGCGTTCTGCATCGGGCATTTTGGCAATTTGCGTATCTAAGTCCACAATTCCCCTTCCTAAAGCATCTAATAGGGGCGTACCAGCGCGGGGTACAAAGTTAGTGTTATTTAATTCCACCACTTCACTTAGGGGCACAAAGTGGCAAAGTACTTCGTAGGGGTTTTGGGTATCAAACTGCACTAGGGTCATGGTGGCATGGTTAGGCTGTTGCCGTTGTTCCTGTAAAAAATGGTTGAATCCCCCGATCGTGTCGTCTTTGATAGATGCCATTGACCCCGATCGATCTAAAATTACAGTAATATGAGTATAATTGGCGCGCATGATTGATTGTGGGTGTAAATTAAGCCACTAAAATCATATCATAAAAATAGCAAATGCTATATTTGTAATAGATGGGCAATTTTTACGGGTTTTATTATTGTATGGTGGTTGAGGATGGGGCAAACTGTGATAAGATGCTCAGGAAATGACACCCACAGGCAAAATCATGGCTTCAGTTGGAGCGTTATCCATGTTAGAGAATAGGGACTATACCTTAATCATAGACAAGAGTGGCAGTATGTCCACTAGGGATCAGGCTGGCGGCAAAAGCAGGTGGCAAGCGGTACAAGAATCTGCCCTTGCTTTGGCTAATAAGTGTCAAGAGTTAGACCCCGATGGCATTACGGTTTATATCTTTGCCAGTAGGTTTAAGCGTTATGACAATGTGACGGGGAGCAAAGTGGAGCAGATTTTCCGTGAAAATGACCCTGTGGGTGGTACAAATTTGACGGCGGTGCTCCAAGATGCCATCAATAATTATCTAGCCAGACGCAGTAGAGGCGAAACCAAGACAGGAGAAACGATTTTAGTGATTACTGATGGGGAGCCAGATGATCGTAAGTCCGTATTTGAAGTGATTATCAATGCCACGAAACAATTAAGTAATGGGGAAGAGTTGGCAATTTCTTTTATCCAAGTGGGCAATGACCCCCAAGCTAGCCAATTCCTCAAAGCCCTTGATGACCAACTGACGGGGGTGGGGGCAAAATTTGACATAGTGGATACGGTGACAGTTCAAGATATGGAAGACATGAGCTTGTCGGAAGTATTGTTGAATGCCATCCTTGATTGAGTTGCGCCCCATAACCAAGGAGTTATTACCGCAAATTCAGGCGATCGATACGGCAGGTTTAGGTAATTTTTGGAGTTTGTCCCATTATGAACAGGAAATAGATAGCCCCTACAGTCATTTGTTGGGCGCAATTAGTACGGAATTGATCCTGCTGGGATTTGGTTGTGTGTGGCGGGTGGCAGAGGAAGCCCATCTCACAATTTTAGTGGTGCATCCCCAATTCCAAGGGCAGGGCATAGGTAAGTATCTGGTGTGGGGTTTGCTCGATCGAGCGTGCCAGACGGGAGCAGAGTGGATGGTACTGGAAGTGCGGGAGTCCAACCACATTGCCTTAAATTTATATCAGTATTTTGGGTTTGAGCAGGTGGGGAAGCGCCCCAATTATTACCAAGATACGGGGTCAGCCGCCCTGATTTTGTGGTGTAAAGGACTGCAACAGCCAGCCTTTCGGGGACGGTTACAGCGGTGGCAGGAGGAAATTCACCAAAAATTAGCTAAATACCACTGGCAAGCCCTATGATGGAAAACTAGACATGAGCATCTAGGAGGATAGGTTTGTCTGTATATCTGTTTACTTCTGAATCGGTGACCGAAGGGCATCCTGATAAAATCTGCGATCAAATTTCCGATACCATTCTCGATAATTTACTCATGCACGACCCTCGATCGAGGGTGGCTTGCGAGGTGGTGGTCAATACGGGGTTGATGTTGATTACGGGAGAGATCAGCACCAAAGCCCATGTGAATTATGTGGACATTGCCCGCCAGAAAATTAAAGAGATTGGCTATACGGACGCGACTAATGGTTTCTCTGCTGATAGCTGTGCCGTATTGGTTGCCCTAGATGAACAGTCCCCTGACATTGCCCAAGGGGTGAATGAGGCGATGGAAAAGCGCCAAGGTTTAGATGATTCTGCCCAACTGGAGGCGATCGGGGCGGGGGATCAGGGGATTATGTTTGGTTTTGCCTGTGATGAAACCCCTGAGTTGATGCCCCTACCCATTGCCCTGTCCCATCGGCTGGCGCGGCAGTTAAGTGTGGTGCGCAAGGATGGGACTTTGCCCTATTTGCGTCCCGACGGCAAAACCCAAGTGACCGTAATTTATGAAAATGGCAAGCCTGTGGGTATCGATACGGTGCTCATTTCTACCCAACACACCCCCACGATCGACCAGATTCAAGATGAACAGCAGGTGCAGGAGCGCATCAAACAAGACCTACGGCAATTTGTGCTACAGCCTGTATTCGCCGATCGACCAGTCCAGCCCTCAGCCAATACTCGCTTTTTGGTCAATCCCACTGGTAAATTTGTCATCGGTGGTCCCCAGGGGGATGCGGGGTTGACAGGGCGAAAAATTATTGTGGATACCTACGGCGGTTATGCCAGACACGGGGGCGGCGCATTTTCTGGCAAAGACCCCACGAAAGTCGATCGATCGGCGGCTTATGCCTGTCGTCATGTGGCTAAAAATATCGTCAGCGCTGGACTTGCCCGCAAGTGTGAAATTCAGGTGAGTTATGCCATTGGGGTCGCTCGCCCCACCAGTTGGCACATCGATACTTTTGGCACGGGTCAGGTGGATGACAGTAAATTACTGCAAGCGGTACAGGAATTATTTGATCTGCGCCCTGCGGCAATTATTAAAAATTTCTGCCTGCAAGAATTGCCCGCCCAACATGGGGGCAGGTTTTACCAAAATGTAGCCGCCTACGGACACTTTGGACGCACCGATCTGGAATTGCCCTGGGAACGACTCGATCGAGTAGAGCAGTTACAGCAACTTTTATAGACCTGACTTAGATTTATATTCCCAACGATTGCCCTCACCCCCTGCCCATCTCCCACAGGGCGAGGGGAGCTACAGTGCCTCTCAGGGATGGGGGGAGCGAATCAATATCCCTTTTTCAGAACTTCAATTTATTTCCCTGCTCTTGTGATGTACTCCCGCACTTCTGCTGAGGCATAGAATGCGGGCTTCTCAGTGACTCCTGCTGACGCATAGGACATTTCCTTAGCTCTAAGAACGGGACATCCCACCGCTATGTATTTATATTATACTTGTTGAAGACTAAATATGCAAGCCTTTCATCCCGACACTGACCCTAAGCGTACAAAGCGGGGCTTCTCGACGGGTTAGCTAACAAGCATTCTAGTTTCTGTGTTGAGCGCCATGGGTTTTCAAGAAAATATCCTCCAAGCTCTCTTGAGTGGGATGAAAATCACAGATACTAAGCCCTGCGCTGATCATAGAACGCAACAGGTGAGCCACTGCCTGACTATCACCGCTGAACTGAAAAGAAACTAATTGAGGATTAGTGGCAGATACCTCTACCCCAGACACCAACGGATATTCTGCTAAGAAATGCAATAGACTGAACACGGGATCGATCGAGACTACTTGAATTCGTGATTGATTACTGCGTTGATAGATGTCCTGTAGTTTAGAACTTTCTATCAGTTTGCCCCGCTCCATGATACCGATGGCGGTACAAATTTCTTCTAAATCACTGAGAATGTGGGAAGAGACCAAAATGGTCATCCCTTGGCTCTGGAGAGATTTAATGGTCTGGCGTGCCTCTACTCTGGCTGAGGGATCGAGACCAGATACGGGTTCATCCAACAATAAAACAGTGGGCTGATGAATGATACTGCGGGCTAAACTCAATCTTTGGCGCATCCCCCGCGATAGGTTGGCAATGGACGATCGAGCTTTTTCGGTCAAATTCACCACCTCAATCACTTCTGCAATGCGTTGCTGGCGTTGCCTATCCCTCAAGAAATAAAGCCTTGCAAAATAGTCTAGGTAATCCCACACTTCTAAATCATCATAGAGGGGAAAATCATCGGGTAAAAAACCGATTTGCCGTTTCAATTCAGGATTATGACCACTTCTCGTCAGATTGATGCCATTGATCCAAATTTCCCCCGCACTGGGTTCTTCTGCTGTTGCCAACATTCTAATCAGGGTAGTTTTGCCCGCGCCATTTGCGCCAATCAAGCCATAGACCTCACCCTTGCCAATCTCTAGGCACACCTGATTTACAGCTATATGATCAGCAAATTGTTTGGTTAAGTTCTGGGTGCGGATCAAAATATCGGTTGTCATAGGTTTGGGGGAGTCCATTCCGCTATCCATCCATAGTAAGCTGAATAGGGAAAATTTTGGCATTAGTGACCATGTCCTCATTAGTTTCTATTGCGCCCCATGGTGGGCAGTTGATCGATCGATTAGTTAGTCCTGCACAGTATCAAGAATTTCATCAGCAAAATTTGCCCCGCCTGACCCTGAGCGAACGCAGTCTGTCGGATTTAGAACTGATTGCCATTGGCGGTTTTAGCCCCCTGACGGGATTTATGGGCCAGGCAGATTACCTAGCGGTGGTCAAAGATATGCACCTCAGTAACGGTATAGCTTGGACAATTCCTATTACCCTGCCCGTCGATCGAGAAACTGCGGACCGTTTGCAAATTGGCGATCGAGTGCGGTTAGATGACCCCCAAGGGCAATTTATCGGCATTTTAGAACTGGCGGAAAAATTTACCTACGATCGAGAATTAGAGGCACAGCAGGTTTATCGCACCACCGATGGGGAACATCCGGGGGTCAAAGTCCTCTACCAGCAGGGGGAAATTTATCTAGGGGGAGACATTTGGCTGATGGAACGGCGACCCCACCCCCTCTTCCCCAAGTACCAGATCGATCCCCGCCAGACTAGGGAATTGTTTCAGGCAAAGGGCTGGCAAACGATCGTGGGTTTTCAGACCCGTAATCCCATTCACCGCGCCCATGAATACATCCAAAAATGCGCCCTAGAAATCGTGGACGGATTATTTTTGCATCCGTTGGTGGGAGCCACCAAAAGTGATGATGTGCCCGCCGATGTGCGAATGCTCTGCTATGAAATTCTGCTGGAAAAATACTATCCCCTCGATCGGGTAATTTTGGCGATTAACCCCTCAGCCATGCGCTATGCAGGTCCGAGAGAAGCAATTTTCCATGCCATTCTGCGCAAAAATTACGGCTGTACCCACTTTATTGTCGGTAGAGACCACGCAGGGGTTGGCAATTATTACGGTACTTACGATGCCCAGCACATTTTCCGTGAGTTTAGTCCCCACGAACTGGAAATTACCCCACTGATGTTTGAGCACGCCTTTTATTGCACCCGCACCCAGGGGATGGCGACCAGTAAAACCAGCCCCAGTCGCCCCGAAGAACGGATTCACCTGTCGGGCACTAAGGTCAGGGAGATGCTGAGACGGGGAGAATTGCCACCACCCGAATTTACCCGCCCAGAAGTAGCCCAAGAGTTAATCAAGGCTATGCGCCGTTCTGAAGAACCTACGCAAATCTAGCACAAGGCTAAACCGCTTCATCCTAGCTCTCAAGGTGATCACGGTAGAACTCCTTTCCCGTACAACAAGGCTGTGGTTCTGAGCAAAATAATTAAGTTCACAAACCGAGACCATCTCCCCAAGGGCGAGGGGAATAGCTGACAGGATTAGCGATCGGTGAGGGCGGCAATCCCCGGTAGGACTTTCCCTTCAAGGAGTTCCAAACTAGCGCCACCCCCAGTGGAAATGTGGCTCATTTTATCGCTCACGCCTACTTTTTCCACAGCCGCCACCGAATCGCCACCGCCAATAATGGTGATGGTTCCTTTGGCGGTCAAATCGGCAAGGGTACGGGCGATCGCCTCTGTGCCTACGGCAAATTGATCGAACTCAAATACTCCCATAGGTCCGTTCCAAATTACGGTTTTACAATCTTGGAGTGCATTTTGGAAGGTGAGGATAGATTCGGGGCCAATGTCCAACCCCATCCAATCGTCGGGAATTTCGGTTATGGAAACGGTTTGGGAGTTAGCATCAGGCTTGAAGGCATCCGCTACTACCACATCCGTAGGCAACAAGAACTGCACCCCCTTGGCTTGGGCTTTGGCGGTGAGGGATTGTGCCAGTTCCAGTTTGTCCTCTTCTACTAAGGATTTACCTACCTTCAGCCCCTGGGCCTTGAAGAAGGTAAAAATCATGCCCCCGCCGATCAAGAGTTTGTCCACCTTGTCTAAGAGATTCTCGATTACGCCAATTTTGCTCGACACCTTGGAACCACCCACGATCGCCGCTAGGGGTCGCTGAGGATTATCCACCGCTCCACTGAGATATTGCAGTTCTTTTTCCAGCAAAAATCCCGCCACCGCTGGTTGCAGATATTTGGTTACGCCCTCGGTGGAGGCATGGGCACGGTGCGCCGCACCAAAGGCATCATTGACATAGAGGTCGGCGACACTGGCTAGTTTCTTGGCAAATTCGGGGTCATTCTTTTCTTCTTCAGGATAGAAGCGCACATTTTCCAACAGGAGTACCGCCCCCGCTTCCATGTTGGCTACCGCAGTGGCTACCTCTTCCCCAATACAGTCGTTACATTTAATCACAGGCTGACCTAGTAATTCGCTCAGTCGATCGGCGATGGGATTGAGACGGAGTTTTTCGGTTACGCCTTTGGGACGACCCAAGTGACTGGCAAGAATTACCTTTGCCCCCGCGCTGGTGAGATGGCGAATGGTGGGCAGGGCGGCGCGAATGCGGGTATCATCGGTGATAGCGCCTGTGTCATCTTGGGGTACATTGAAATCTACCCGGACAAATACTTTTTTGCCTTGCAGGTCGGTGAGGCTAGACAGGGTCTGCTTATTCATAAAGAAAATCTCAATTTTGGTTATTCCCCCTGATCTTACAACGGAGGGATCACTGTTCACCACCAATCTTGATGAACTCTACTGGGACTGTCGTCCCTAACCTGGGGCATTCCCTGCGCTTAAAATGGAAAAGGGAGGGGGCATGGAGTATGTCCGTGACACCTGAGAAACTACTGGTAACAAGAGTGCATGGCAAAAATTACAGTAATCGGGGCAGGCATTGGGGGGTTGACGGCGGGTGCCCTTTTGGCAAAACGGGGGCATCAGGTGACGGTCTATGAACAGTCCGCCATTGCGGGGGGGTGTGCTTCTACTTTTCGGCGCAAAGGATTTATTTTTGATGTGGGGGCGACCCAAGTGGCGGGTTTGGAGGTGGGGGGCATTCACCAGCGCATTTTTCAAGAGTTGGGACTGGAGGTGCCGCCCGCTAGCTATTGTGATCCGGCCTGTGCGGTCTATCTACCTGACGAAACCGAACCCATTTGCCTGTGGCACGATCGACACCAGTGGCGGGTAGAACGGGAGCGGCAATTTCCCCACAGTGCCAATTTTTGGCAGTTTTTAGAGGATTTATTTCAACGCAGTTGGCGCTTTCAACAGCGGGAACCGATTTTGCCCCCCCGTGCCCCCAGTGATTGGTGGCAGTTGTGCCAAGCTATTCGCCCCGACACGATCGTTACCTTCCCCTTTACTTTGGCTACGGTGGGGGATGCTTTGCGGGGATTTGGTCTGGCCCACGATCGACGATTGCGGGCGTTTTTAGATTTGCAATTAAAGCTATATTCCCAAGTATCTGCGGAAGAAACTGCCCTGCTCTACGCCGCCACTACCCTGTCTATTGCCCAAGCGCCTTTGGGACTGTTTCACCTCAAGGGGAGTATGCAGGTTTTGAGTGATTTACTGTTATTTGCTTTGGAAAAATACGGGGGCAAATTTTATCCCAGACATCGGGTAGAAGCGATCGAGGTGGGTGCTCAACCTAAAGTGCAGATTCACAATTTAATTACTAAGGAAAAAGGGCAGATAGCTACAGATCAGGTGGTGGCAAATGTAACCGTGCAAAATCTCTGTCAATTACTGGGGCAACAACTGCCGCAGGGTTATCATCGCAAAGTAGCAAGACTACCCACCGCTTCTGGGGCATTCGTGGTGTATTTAGGGGTGGATGAGTCAGCCGTGCCCGCCCATTGCCCGCCCCACCTGCAATTTTTAGACCGCTATGGGGACGATCGATCCCTGTTTGTATCCGTGAGTCAAGGGGGAGACGGGCGCGCCCCTACGGGGAAACGGACAATCATTGCCTCTGAGTTTACCGACCCCCACCTGTGGCAGGTGGACAAACCCCAATATCAACAACTGAAACAACAATTTACCGATCGAGCCATCGCCCAACTGGGCAAATTCTTTAATTTGACTAATAACATCATTCACCAAGAAGCGGGTACGCCCCGCACCTTTGAACGCTACACCGCCCGCCATCTGGGACAAGTAGGGGGCGTGGGCATGCGGGTCAGTAACTTTGGTCTATTTGGTTTTGCCAATCGGTTACCAGTGCCCAAAGTCTGGCTAGTGGGGGATTGTACCCACCCCGGGGAAGGCACGGCAGGGGTCAGCTATTCCGCATGGACAGCGGTCAATCTCCTTGAACAAGACCTAGAACAGGAACTGTCTTAGCTCCCCTCGCCCTAGGGGTGACAACTACACGGCGACGCGGTCTGCCACCTGTTGTAACCGTTGTTGGCTATCGATCGGGGGGTGGGGCATCACCAAATTTACATCTGGCAGGGCGGGCAGATCAGCGCAGGGACACCCCAAGCACATCCCTTGCTGAAATAGGGGAGTGGGGATCAGTCCGTGGCAACGATAGCAATTGACAATTTGCCAGCGGGGACTAAGTAAATCCTCGATCGATTGGTCGCACCCACTAAGATAGATTTGTTTGGCTGTCGCTGGACAAGAAATTTTTTGCCACAGGATTTCGTAATCAGGGCTGTAGGCATGGGATTGGCGCACAGTTGTAAGGGTAATAGTTTGGTCGCCTATTTCTAAATGTTTGCCCAATTGTAGCCACTGGGCTATGTAGTCTTTCACTTCCTTACTGCTTGCCATATCTGCTCCTCTGCCTGAAAATTTGCGGGTGTCATCTTTGCTGAATGGGGGAAATGCTCAAATAATAGTCGTAATGAATTGGTTAAATTGGTTAGGAAATAGCAGTTATCAACAATGAACTTGGGGGACTAAATCTCTTATGGCTAGTATAATGCTTTTACTGTTTGGCAATTCTGCATAAATTCTAATGATTCCTACTGTCCAAATCCGTAATCTCAATTTTTATTTCGGGACAGGTGAGCTACGCAAACAAGTCCTCTTTGACATCAATTTAGACCTGCACGGGGGCGAGATTGTGATTTTGACTGGTCCATCTGGGTCGGGTAAAACTACCCTTGTGACCCTGATCGGTGCCCTGCGCACGGTGCAGGAAGGAAGCCTCAAAGTGCTGGGGCAAGAGATTCGCGGGCTATCCCTCAAACAATTAGTGCAGGTGCGGCGCAATATCGGGTTTATTTTTCAAGCCCATAACCTGTTCCATTCCCTCACCGCCCGCCAAAATGTGCTTATGGCTACGGATTTGATGCCTTCTCCTGACGATCGACAAAAGGCGGCGCAGGTATTGACCCAACTGGGTCTGGGAGAGCGCATCGACTACAAACCCCATGCCCTGTCGGGGGGACAAAAACAGCGGGTAGCCATTGCCCGTGCCCTCGTCAACCATCCCAAATTGATCTTGGCGGATGAACCAACGGCGGCACTGGATAAAAAGTCGGGGCGGGATGTGGTTACTTTGATGCAAAAATTTGCCAAGGAGGAGGGGAGCACCATTTTAATGGTCACCCACGACAATCGGATTTTGGATGTGGCGGATCGGATCATTCACTTGGTCGATGGTAACCTAGTGTCTGACCAAGCCCCGTCCACTACCCCAATTTTGATGCTATAGATGAATTTTGCGCCTATGCACTGGCAAGTCCGCGCCATCAGGGGAGCCACCACCGCCGAAGCCAATACCTGCTCTTCTATTCAGTCTGCCACTTGGGAATTAGTCCATGGGGTAACCACTGCCAATAACCTCGACCCCACCACCATCATCAGTGCTACTTTTTCCGTAACCCCTGATCTGGATGTCCTGTTCCCCGCTCAGGTGGCTCGATCGTACCCCGGTTGGCAATTTGTCCCCCTGTTGGATGTGCAACACATGGTGGTGAAAGGGGATTTACCCCGCTGTATCCGTTTACTGCTACATATCAACAGTCTGTGTTCGCAACAGGAAATTAAACATATCTATCTGAGGGGAGCGCAAAATCTCCGCCCCGATTTGCGGAATCCTATCTCTTCTCCATAGCTCTGGGGGTTGGGGGTGAGGGACAAATTGCCCAGTTCTGAGCACGCGAACACCAAAGAACTAGACATGAATCAGTTTTATACTTCTAATAAATCCTCCAAGGTGCGCTGATACACCTCACTGATGCTGGCTAAACTGATGGAGAGAAGTTCCCCATTGATCATTATCTGTAAAGCTTGGTCAGCAGTCACTGTCCCGATCGACCACCAATGACCCGCCAAATTTTCCTGTAGATAGGCTTCCCATATTTCTATATGTTCTGCAGATACGGAAACAATGATTCTACTGGCAGATTCCCCAAACAGGGTATGCAGAGGGGATTGATAAACGGGCAGTTCCACGGTGATAGATAACTGGGAACTAATGGAAGATTCACAGAGAGCCACAGCCAAACCACCTTCAGCGCAGTCATGGGCTGATTTGATCCACCCTTGGCGAATACCTGTCCTACATACCATTTGCACTTGCTTTTCTAAGGCAAAATCTACGGGGAGGGGTCTGCCTGCCACTTTTTTATGCACCTGGGCCAGATATTCACTGCCTCCTAGGGTGGTCTGTTCTGCACCTAAGAGATAAATACGATCGCCCGCCTTTTGCCAGCCAATGCCACAGACGCGGCGAATGTCCTCCACCAAGCCCACCATGCCAATCACAGGGGTAGGATAAATGGGTTGGGAAGTGCCATCGGGTTTGATAGTTTCATTGTAGAGAGACACATTGCCCCCTGTTACAGGTGTATTTAGGGCACGGCAAGCGTCAGCAATGCCCCGACAAGCCTCGGACAATTGCCAGTAGCCCGTATTGTGTTCAGGACTGCCAAAGTTGAGATTATCGGTTACCGCCAGCGGTTCTGCCCCCACACAGGAGAGATTCCGAGCGGCTTCGGCTACCGCCAACTGGGCACCGCCATAGGGATCGAGATAGACATAGCGGGCATTACAATCCACCGTTCCAGCTAAACCCACCCAGCTCGGTTCCATCCCTTCCCCTAATTCCCCGATCGAGTAATTGGGATTTCTGAGGCGAATCACTCCCGCCGAACTGGCTCCTGCCATGAGTACCGTATTATTTTGCACCTGATGATCATATTGACGATAAATCCATCGTTTAGAAGCGATCGAGGGAGTGGCTAAAAGAGTGTTCAAACTGGCGTGGAAGTGGTCTGCAGTCTGGGGATAGACTGCTCGATCGGGTTCCTGCGTCCACGCTTCCAACGCATAATTGGGTATTCCCTGCACTTGACGATGATAGACAGGAGTATTTTCGGCAAGGGCTTTGGCAGGAAGTTCTGCCACGATTTCGCCCCGATAGAGAATCCGCACGATCGGTTCAGCAATCACTTCTCCTGCCACCACGGCATGTAGTCCCCATTTGTGGAAAATATCTATCAATTCTTGTTCCCTGCCCTTTGCAATCACCAACAGCATGCGTTCTTGGGATTCCGACAGCATATATTCGTAGGGAGTGAGGGACTGTTCCCGAATGGGAATTTTATCCAAATCCAGAATCACACCCACGCCCCCTTTGGCGGACATTTCGGCGGTGGAACAGGTCAAACCTGCGGCTCCCATATCTTGTGCGGCGATTACAGCCCCTGTCTTAAAGGCTTCTAAACAGGCTTCAATCAAGAGCTTGCCCATGAACGGATCACCCACCTGCACGGCGGGGCGGTCTTGCTGGGATTTATCACTCAATTCGGCACTGGCAAAACTCGCCCCTTTGATACCATCCCTGCCTGTGTCAGCGCCCACATATAAAACAGGATTGCCAATTCCTGATGCTCCTGATTTCACAATCTGATTAGTTTCTAAAATACCGATCGCCATAGCATTCACTAAAGGGTTACGATCATAGGCAGAATCAAAATAGACCTCTCCCGCAATGGTGGGCACGCCCACACAATTCCCATAGCCCGCAATTCCTGCCACCACTCCTTTCACTCTATTCTGTACCCATTTATCTTCTATTCTGCCAAACCTGAGGGAATTGAGAATCGCCACTGGTCTGGCTCCCATGGTGAAAATATCCCTGAGAATGCCGCCTACTCCCGTGGCTGACCCCTGATAGGGTTCTACCGCCGAGGGACGATTGTGGCTTTCAATCTTGAAACAGATAGATATATGATCAGTGATTTTGACTACTCCCGCATTTTCCCCAGGCCCTACTAAAATTCGCTCTCCTGTGGTGGGAAATTGTTTTAAGAGGGGGCGGGAATTCTTGTAACAGCAGTGTTCTGACCACATCACCCCAAACATTCCCAGTTCCACGGGATTGGGTTTACGGCCCAGTTGAGCGCAAATCATTTGGTATTCTGCTAGGGTCAATCCTTCCCGTTTGATGGCTTGCCATTCCTCCACGGTATAGGCATTGATTGCTAGAGCGTGAATGGCACTGCCCATCCATTCAGATAGAGCCTCATAGACCAGGCGATGTTGTTGTATGAGGGTTTTATGGTGGAATTGGTGGGAAACGATCGTCAGTTCATAATGCCCCCCTTCTCCCCCTTCCCGATGGTGTCTGTGCTGTGGGGATTGGTCAGTAATCTGCACTAATTCCGCTTCCAACTCGATCTTCAGTCGATCGATTATCTCTTCAGGTGTGAGCATAAATTGCCTTCCTAGTGTTGTAGTAGTTCAGAATGGACTGTACCCTGATGCACAGTTTTGACCCATTTGAGGCGTTTGGGAACCAGACACATGCGCAGGGTAACGCTGATCATCACAGGAATCCAATGTAGCATATAGAGAGTTCCCCGCAGGGTGTGCAGGAGAGAACCTTTCCAAGATAATTGATAGGAGCGTTTGACCCCAAAAAACATACCAATGGAAGATAGAATTACTGCCATACTGCTGAAGGGAAGGATTACGGAACCATGGCGCAGGGCAATGCTGGCGATCGTATCAGGGACAAGGGCGCTGGGAATCAGATACTGCATCAAAAAGAAGAGAAATAAATCTATTTTCTTTGGCCACGGTAATCTACTAAATAGAGCCTGCCAATAGTCCAAGTAGCGCTGAAATCCACCTTCCGCCCAGCGATTGCGTTGATGCCACAACTGCCCTAGGGAAGTAACTCCCTCTTCATTCACGGGGGGAAAGTTCATACAGCTAATTTGCCAGCAACATAGATGTAAACGAAAACTCAAATCTAAATCATCGGTGATGGTCTGTTCATTCCAGCCCCCGCATTGCAGTAGTGCCTGACGGCGCACAAATTGTCCATTGCCCCGCAGTTCGCCAATGCCCCCCACCTTTTGACGGCGTTCCTGAAAGAAGGCATCCAGTGCCATTTCCGCCACCTGCCCTTTTGTCCAAAAATTTTCCGCCCCGTTGGCGATCGCCTTGCGCAACTGTACCGCCCCCACTTGGGGATTATGAAACATGGGCAGGAGATGGTAGAGAAAATCTCGATCGATGGAAGCATCCGCATCAAACACACCGATAATTTCGCCTTGGGTGAGTTTGAGCACCTGATTGAGCGCGCCCGATTTACCGCCCCCCGCATTCTCTGGTCTATGCAGGACATGGAGTTGGGGATACTTCTTTTGTAGTTCTGTCAAAATCTGGGGAGTCTGATCCACACTGTAATCATTCACAATCCACACTTCCAATCGATCAGCGGCATAGTCCAGACTACAAAGATTGTGTGCCAAGCGCCCAATCACGGTTTCTTCATTTTTGGCGGACACCAGAAGGGACACTTGGGGCAGAGGCTCATGGGGGGACACAGGTTCGGTAGTTTCTAACGGTCGCCGTACCACCAACAGGCGCAGGGCATGAATTGCCACGGGACACATCAGCCCCAAAACTACCCACTGCCCCCAAGAAACAAAATAAGTGAGTAAATGCAGACCAGTCACACACCCGTACACCGACACCAATACTAGGGTTGCCTTGAGCCGTCGGTAACCTCCCCGCGGCTGGATCGCCTCCACCTTCTCCATTTCCATGTCCCCATAGCAAATCCTAGTTTTAACATTAGCGCAAACCTTCAGCAATTCATCCTTCCCCAGTGCAGAAAATTGCCTCTCCCTAGTCTCGATCGTCAAAGAACCGCAATTGTAACAGTATGATGGCAAAAACCACTATTAGTAAAGTAATTGCCGATGATGCCCCATAGCCAAAATCAAATAGGGTAAATGCCTGTTCATAGACAAAATAGACCAAGATATTGGTGGCATTGAGGGGCCCTCCCCCCGTGACCACAAACACCTGTTCAAAACTGCGCAGGGCAAAAATCACTGTAGCGATGGTAACAAATAGAGTAGTGCCCCGCAGGCTGGGTAGGGTAATGTACCAAAATTTTTGCCACCAGCCCGCCCCATCTAAGGTGCTCGCTTCGTACAGACTGACGGGAATTGCCTGTAACCCCGCCAAAAATACCACCATGTTAAATCCTAATTGTTTCCAGATGCTCATGACAATCAAAATCGCCATTGCCCCCCAAGGTTCGTTGAGCCACGGTATGGGCGGATTTAATCCCAGCCACCGATTCACCAAGCCATCCGTCTGAAACAGCCACCGCCACCCCAACCCCGCCGCCACGATCGACACGACCGCTGGTAAAAAGTAGATGGAGCGCAAAATGCCCCTGCCCACCATGGCCCGATCCAAGCCCACCGCCAACAACAGGGGTAAAACCACACTGGGAATGACTGTAGCGGTGGTGAAAATTACTGTGTTACCCAGCACTTGATAAAAGTCTGGATCACGGAAAAGACGCAGGTAGTGGCGCAGTCCAAACCATTGCACCCCCTTGAGGGTAAAGTGCCCCGTAGTAAAGCTGAGGTAGATTAAGTACACCACAGGAAATAGGACAAACAGTGCCAAAATCACCAAAGCTGGGGCAAGTAAAATCCACCCCGCCTTTTGGGGATGATCTAGCCATTTACTCAGTGGTAATTTAAACTGGGAAATGAACACTGGGGTTAATAATTTTTGCAGGTTGCTCTTTGGCTCTAATGTATCACGCCTCAATTTTCCCCCTTGCCCATTTTGCTGGGCAATTCCTATCAGAAACTATGGTAAATTGTAAATTGCCCTGCGGGCATAGCTAGTGATGGTAGAAATTCTCCAAGCGATCATAGATGGGGTGGCAGTAGGTGGTGTGCTGTCCCTTGCCTCGATCGGTCTGACTTTAATTTACAGTATTTTGCGGTTGTGTAGTTTTGCCCATGGGGACATGGTGACTCTGGGGGCTTACATTACCCTGTCCGCCAATGTGGGACTGGGTTTAGACATGGTTTCTGCCAGTGCCCTGGGAACTGTTGGGGCAGTCATTTTTGCTCTGGTGTGCGATCGCTTGTTGTGGCTACCCCTGAGACGGCAAAGAGCCAATGACACTACCCTGATGATTACTTCCATCGGCTTAGCCTATGTGATTCGCAATGGGATTATTTTGATCTGGGGAGCATCGCCCCAACGCTATAATTTGCCTACTTTTCCCCCCATTCCCTTGGGCGAATTGCTAATTACTCGCAACAAACTCTTGGTGATTGGGGCATCGATCGGGGCAATTATAGTCGTGGGTTTGATTTTGCAAAAGACTAAAATTGGCAAAGCCATGCGGGCGGTGGCAGACAGCCCTGAGCTGGCAAAAATTGCGGGGATCAATGTCAAGGCAACCATTATCGGCACATGGATTCTTTCTACGGTACTGACGGCGCTGGGGGGGACTATGTATGGTTTGATTGCTAACCTGCGCCCCAATATGGGCTGGCTGTTATTATTGCCCATGTTTACGGCGGTGATTATGGGGGGCATTGGCAATGTATATGGGGCGGTGCTGGGGGCACTCATAGTGGGGCTGGCCCAGGAAGTAGGAACGGTGTGCCCGCAATTTTTGGGCGCAAATGCCCAATACTGTATTCCTACGGACTATAAACTAGGGATAGGTCTGTTAATCATGATCCTTGTCCTGTTATTGCGCCCCCAAGGTCTATTAAACCCCCGCCCTCGATCGTGAGCCTATGCTTCAGCCCCTCAAACCCCAAACTTTAGATCAGTTGATCCCCGCCGTACCCACCTCGGATCAATACGCCTATTACTGGGGCACGCAACAGGAAGTGTTTCGCAGGGTGCTGGCATCGGTGGGCTTTTTAGTGATTTTTACCATTAGCTACAATCGGGTTCACGACAGTAATCCCGATAGTTTTGCCGCCCTGGTATTGTTTGTGCTAGCCGCCCTCGGTGGACTGTACTGGATGCTAGAACCAGTGGTCAAAGCCAGTTTGCGCAATAGTACCCTGCGCCGCTATCCCTACTGTGCTTTTTGGCAGACCCAAGTCTATGATGTATATCTGTCCCAAGAGGTACGCAATCGGCGGGAACGGGTATCTAATCGGGGCACGATCGATATTGACTACGACGCGGAAAGTTTTCTCAATGTGGAATTAGAGGATGAAACGGGTTTTGCCATGACCCTCAGGGTGCCCATGCACAGAGCCTACAAGCGCATTCAACCGGGGATGACCGTGTGCCTACTCATTTTTGCCCAAGACCGCGATTTTCGCAGGATTAGCCGCATTACCAGTGATGCCTATGTACCTAAATTAAATTTGTGGGTGGGGGAGTACCCCTATCTGCGTAAGGATGCCTTTATGGACATTGCCCGCTACCTGATCAAACGATCTTACGATCGGCAATCTTCCCACCGCAGTTAGCTAGACCGCCGAGAGAGCAACGCACTGTACCCGCAGGGTCAGAGTCGTTTGGGAGAGGCGGGAATGTTTTGGTTCTCAATACATTGATGCTACAATGAGCACAGCACGGTTTTACCGAAAAAACGCCGTAAAGCCCTGCACTTTAGGACAGGGATATAAGGCGCAAACCATTTTATCAAAAAAAACAGCAGAAGCAAGCTAGTAGGACAGCTTTGTGCTATACTAAAGCAAGAGGCAAGGGTAATCAACCTCTCTAAAAACCCAGTAGCCTAACGGCTAAAAAACAACCTAAGGTTTTCTGGTTGGCTCAACAGTACCTTTGGGCAAAAGGGAACTGCCCCGCAAGGGGGAACGCTTGGGGAGATCAGCACCTCTGCTTTTGATGGGCAACCTGATGAAGTAAGTGCGCTCGCAGAACCAAGAACAAGAATCCCCTGCCTAAAGGCAGGGGAGTATGTCAATACACCCATCGTGAGAATTGCTTACCAGTATCGCTTACGCCCTAATGCTAGCCAAGTCGCCCTGATGGATAAATGGCTGGAGTTACTGCGTAAGCAATACAACTACCGTTTGGCACAGCGGTTCCACTGGTGGGAACAAAATCGTTGCGCTGTCAATTCTTGTCCCTTAATCTGCCATCTGCCTGAGTTGAAGGAACAGCCTAATTTCTACTCCCAAAAACGGGACTTGCTGAACACGAAAGAACTATTTCCTGAATATAAAGAAATTCATTCGCAGGTACTGCAAAACTGCATAGAGCGAGTGCAAAAAACTTTTGACCGATGGCTAAAAGGGGACTGCAACGGCAAGCGAGCCGGTAAGCCAAGATTCAAGGGAGTAGGTCGGTATCGCTCCTTCACATTTCCACAAATGAAACAGGATTGTATTCAAGGGAAGTTTATTCATCTGCCCAAGATTGGGCTGATTAAACTGATTCAGCATCGCCCTTTGCCTGATGGTTTTACAATTAAAACAGTTGACATCACCCGTAAGGCTGATGGCTGGTATGTAACATTAAGCCTGCAAGATGCCTCTGTCCCTGAGTTTACCCCTGATCCCGCTGTACCAGAAAACACCATAGGGATAGACATGGGGCTGAAGGCTTTCTTCGTAACCTCGGCAGGCGAATCGGTTGAGATTCCCCAGTATTATCGCAAAGGGCAAAAGAAGCTAAAACCATTGCAGAGGGCTGTATCTCGTACAAAGAAGGGGTCAAACCGCCGTAAGAAAGCGGTAAAACGGTTGGCTAAGGCACATCAGAAAGTAGCCAATCAGCGCAAGGATTTCCATTACAAGATAGCTAATCAACTGGTGAGTAAGGGGAAGCATATTGGGTACGAAGCGCTCAATATCAGGGGTATTGCTAGAAGCAAACTAGCAAAATCTACATACGATGCTGGATGGGGACAATTCCTGCAAATCCTGTCAGTCAAGGCTAAAAGAGTTGGACTGTTAACAATTGCGGTGAATCCCAACGGCACAAGTCAAGATTGCTCTGGGTGTGGTCATAAAGTACCAAAAGTGATCCGAGACAGATGGCATTCTTGTCCCCATTGTGGATTGGAACTAGACCGCGACCACAATGCGGCGATAAACATCAAACACAGAGCGGTGGGGCAGACCGTTCTTAAAGTTCAGGAAACGCCCGATGGGATACCAGGGGTCACTGAGAAGCCTGCACTCTATGGGTCAGCTTGAGTGCGGAAGTATGTCACCGATGTTTGAGCATTCTCGCCATATCCCGTTGGTCTTCGCGCTTGCGTATATCTTCCCGCTTATCGTAAAGTTTTTTGGCACGCACCAGCGCCACTGCCACCTTAATCCACCCCTTTTGCAGATAAAGCCGCAATGGTACTAGGGTTAAACCTTTTTGGGTGACCGCCCCTTCCAATTTGCGGATTTCTTGCTTGTGCATCAACAATTTACGGGTACGCCGTGGCTCATGGTTGAAATACTTACCCGTGGTTTGGTGCGGTGCAATGTACATATTGAGAAGGAATAATTCCCCATTCCTAATTAGAGCAAAAGCATCCTGTAAATTTACCTGCCCCGCCCGAATAGATTTTACTTCTGTGCCTAATAGTTCAATGCCCGCTTCGTGGGTTTCGAGGATTTCGTAGTTAAACCTTGCCTGCCGATTCTCACACAATACCCGATCATTATTCATTTAACTGTTCCAGAAATTGCCACTTAGTGCTAGTGCGGAATGCTGATAATAACTTGTCTGATACACTTTGGCAATAATTCAAGGTCTGTAGTTGCAATTCGCCATTTTTGGTGACACAGGTTAATTTGATACGATCAATCTGCATATCGGATTTATGGATCAACACCTCCACCTTCGCCAATTTGTTGAAGGGTATTTTCCCCGCCGACTCCTGTGCCATGACATAGTCATCGGTTTTATAGGTAACCATTAACCCCTGCTCACTTAACAGTTCCGCAATAATTTGGGGCAGGTCTGGGCGGGGTTGGACTAGGCAATAAAAGGCATAGCGTGCCATACATGGAATTTACGATCGGCACAGTCAGTTTAATTCAGTGTGCCCAAGTTAGCACACCTTTGCCAGAAGTATCGCTCAGAAATGAACCTGAAAATAATTTTATCTTAAGCAACCTAAAAAATTGTTAAGTCAAGGCAGGTTTTTCCTGTGGCAAAGGTTGACTGTTAATGGTTTTGTAGGTTACCTTGCCCATTTCTCACCCAAACCCCCAAGGATTGCCAAGGACTGCTCCCCGTGCTACCCTAAAAAATGAAAGAATTATGAAATGTAGGGCATGGCTCGATCGATCCGCAAATGGGGCACTTGGTTTGGGCGCAAGGGTTGGTTGTTTGTATTAATTGTGATGCTTACAGCCAGTTGTGCCACAGCAAACCAAGGGAAGGGGGAGGTACTCACCACTTTTACCGTATTACAGGATATGGCGCAAAATGTGGCGGGATCACGGCTGACGGTTGCCTCTATCACTAGACCGGGGGTAGAAATTCACGGCTACGAACCCACTCCCCAGGACATCATTAGGGGGCGGTCTGCAGTTTTAATCCTTGATAATGGCTTGAACCTAGAGGCATGGGCACAGCGGTATTACAGCAATTTCCCTAACTTGCCTAGGGTCACCCTCAGTCAGGGCATTACTCCCATCCCCATCCGATCGGGGGAATATGCGGGTAAGCCCAACCCCCATGCTTGGATGTCTCCCCGCAATGCCTTAATCTATGTGGACAATATCCGTCAAGCCTTGAGTCAGATTGATCCCGACCATGCCCAAGAGTATCAACGCCGTGCTGACCAGTATCAAGGGGAAATCCGCCAACTCGATCGTCGTCTGCGGGAGAGTGTGCAAAAAATTCCTGCCGATCGACGGTTCATGGTCACCTGTGAGGGGGCATTTTCTTACTTGGCGCGGGACTATGGTTTGCAGGAAGTTTACCTGTGGGCGGTGAACAGTGAAGAGCAAGGCACGCCCCAACAGATTGCCAGAGTAGTGGATCAGGTCAAAAAACAGAACATTCCTGCGGTATTTTGTGAAAGTACGGTCAGCGATCGCACCATGACCCAAATTGCCCAACAGACGGGAGCCAAATATGGCGGTGTTTTCTATGTGGATTCCCTCACCGCCCCAGATGGATCCGCCCCCACCTACCTGCAACTGCTGGAATACAACATCAATACTCTGATAAGGGGACTGACATGATTGACATTGAAAATCTGACCGTGAAATATCACCATCACATCGCCTTGTATGGGGCTAATTTACACATTCCTAAAGGTTCCATTTGTGGCTTGGTGGGCATGAATGGCAGTGGTAAATCTACCCTATTTAAGGCAATTATGGGTTTTGTCCCCGCCACGACAGGTAGGGTGTTAATTGGGGGGATGGGGGTACAGCGGGCACAGCAACTGCATCTGGTTGCCTATATGCCCCAAAGTGAACAGGTGGATTGGCAATTCCCCGTGGTGGTAGAAGAGGTGGTGATGATGGGTCGCTATGGCAAAATGAATTGGCTCCGTCAGCCCAGCCCCTGCGATCGGGCCCTAGTGCGCGCCAGTCTGGAGCGGGTGGGGTTACTGTCTGTGGTCGATCGACAAATTGGTGAATTATCGGGGGGGCAAAAAAAACGGGTATTTATGGCGCGTGCCTTAGCCCAACAGAGTCCACTCTTACTCTTAGATGAACCCTTCGGGGGCGTAGATATAACTACAGAAAAATCTTTGATTGAATTGTTACTAGACCTGAGGCACCAGGGTTACACCATTTTGATTTCCACTCACAATCTAGAATCTATCTCTACTTTTTGCGATCGGACGGTTCTAATCAATCGCACTATTCTTGCCTATGGTACTACCCAAGAAGTATTTACCACAGAAAATCTCGCCAAAGTGTTTTTGAATTCCCCATCCTCTGCTCAAGAGTCGGTGAGGAGGACTATCTTACCGTGAATTTTCCCTTCCGCCAACAACTGATGTGCCCGTGCCGCCTCCCGCAAAGGTAGTTGGTGAGCCACTTGTACCCGCAATTTACCCGTATCAAACAAATGGGCTGACTCGGCTAGAATTTGTGCCTGTCTTCTCTGCAAATCCTGCCGTTCCTGTAGGGCAGGAGTGAGCATCAATTCTAAACTAATGCGTAGATTCTTATCCCTTGCCACCTTCCAGTTAGTATCTGCCGCAGGAGCGAGTAAAGAAACCACATCCCCATATATCTGCATGGCATCAAAGGTCTGCTGGAATACTTTACCCCCCACCGTATCCAGAGCCATTTCCACCCCTTCTCCCCCAGTCCACGCCTGCACTGCCTCCACAAAATTTTGCTGGGCATAGAAAATGGGATGAATATCTGGACAGAGCGATCGACAAAATTCCGCCTTAGCCTCAGAACTCACCGTAGTACACACTTCCGCCCCTGCCAACTTAGCTAATTGGATAGCGATATGCCCCACTCCCCCCGCCCCGCCGTGAATCAACACTTTTCTGGCTCCTTCCAATTTGGCACGATCGTACAGGGATTCCCACGCCGTGATGAGTACCAACGGAACCGCTGAAGCTTCCGCAAAGGATAGGGACTGGGGTTTGGGAGCCACCAAATCTTGGTCAATCACGGTGAATTGCGCATAATTGCCCTGTGCCTTCCCTAAACCGCCATGACAAAAATACACTTCAGAACCCACCTGAAATTTATTCACTGCTGGTCCTACAGCCTCCACAATGCCCGCTCCATCACAGCCAAGAATGGCGGGAATCTGGTTATAGAAATTGCCCCTTTGGCGCAGTTTAGTATCGATCGGGTTTACACTTGCGGAATTGATGCGAATTAACAGTTCGGTGGGGGAAGTGATTTGCGGATCGGGCACAGCCTGATACTGTAGAACTTCTGGTGCACCCAGGGCGGTCATCAATACGGCATACATCTTGTTTCTTTCTCCCTTGCTTCAAATATCTAAATCTTGCAGAGTGAGTTTAGAACCATAGGTTTCAATAAATTCCCTGCGGGGAGCCACCTTGTCCCCCATCAAAATTGTGAAAATGCGGTCAGCTTCGGCCGCATCCTCGATCGTGATTTGCTTCAACTTGCGAGTGGCTGGATTCATGGTAGTTTCCCACAGTTGTTGCGGCATCATTTCCCCTAAACCCTTAAACCGTTGAATTGTATAGTTGGCATTGGCAGGAAAAGTAGCAATAATCGCTTCCTTCTCTCGATCGCTATAACAGTAATGGATAGTTTTCCCCCGTTCAATCTTATACAGGGGCGGACAACCAATATAGATGAATCCCTGATCCACCAATTCCCGCTGATAGCGATAAAAGAAAGTGAGCAATAGAGTTCTAATATGCGCTCCATCCACATCCGCATCCGCCAGAAGGATAATTTTGTGATAGCGCAAATTCTCGATCTTGAAATCTTCCCCCTTGATCCCCAGACCCAGACCAGTGATCAGGGCTTGAATCTCATTATTCTTGTAAATTTTACTATCTTCCGCCTTCTCGATATTCAATACCTTCCCTCGCAGGGGCAAAATAGCCTGAAAATGCCTGTCCCTGCCTTGCTTCGCGCTCCCGCCCGCGCTGTCGCCTTCCACAATGAAAATCTCTGATTCTTTGGGATCACGGGAACTACAATCCGCCAATTTACCGGGGAGAGTAGAAGATTCCAATGCGGATTTGCGGCGCACCAATTCTCTGGCACGGCGGGCGGCTTCAGCGGCATTATAGGCTTGAATAGCTTTATCAATGATGGCTCCTGCCACCGTAGGATGGAACTCTAAATACTCATTTAAGACTTCCCCTACAAAGGAATCCACTATGCCCCGTACTTCAGGATTGCCCAGTTTGGTTTTGGTCTGCCCTTCAAATTCAGGATTGGGTACTTTTACGGAAATCACCGCAGTTAATCCTTCCCGAATGTTCTCTCCCGCTAGATTAGAATCTCCATCCTTGAGCTTCTTCAATTTGCGGGCAGTGAGGTTGATGGTGCGGGTCAGCACTGTGCGTAATCCCTCTAGGTGAGTACCCCCATCGATCGTGCGAATGTTGTTGGCAAAACCCAAAATGTTGTCATTGTAAGCATCGGCGCACCACTGCAAGGCTACTTCCACCTGTACCCCTTCCTTCTCTCCCTGCACATAAATAATGTCGGAATGCAGGGGTTCTTTTTCTCTGGTCATGTAGGACACATATTCCTTGATGCCCCCTTCATAGAGATAAACTTCACGGCGCTCTTTGCCCTGACGACGATCGATAAATTCTATCTTCACGCCTGCATTCAAATATGCCAGTTCCCGCAGTCTGCCTGCCAAAGTGTCATAGTCAAAATTAGTATCAGTGGTAAAAATTTGCGGATCGGGCTTAAAGCGCACCCTTGTACCCCGCCTTTGCAGATCAGGGCTGGGTTTGGCTGACAGGGCTTGCTGGGCAATGCCTCGATCGAATCTCAGGAAATGTTCTTTGCCATCCCGCCACACCGTAACTTCCGTATATTCCGATAAAAAGTTCACCGCTGAAGCCCCCACCCCGTGCAGACCACCAGAGACCTTGTAACCGCCCCCGCCAAACTTGCCCCCCGCATGGAGTACCGTCATCACCGTTTCTACCCCTGATTTGCCCGTTTTGGGGTGAATATCGGTGGGAATACCCCGACCATTATCGGTAACCGAGGCAGAGCCATCATCCCAGAGTTCAACCAGAATGTGATTACAGAACCCCGCCAGAGCTTCATCCACACTGTTATCGACAATCTCATAAACCAGATGGTGCAAGCCTTTCGTGCCCGTGGAACCGATGTACATCCCTGGGCGAGTGCGCACCGCTTCCAAATCTTCTAAAACGGCGATGGTGGAAGTATCATAAACTTTTCCCTGAGCCTCCACAGCAGGTGAATTGGTGAGGTGGGCAACACCATTGACAACATCTTTATTAGAGGGCATAGGGTTCTGGCACTAATCAAAATAGAAGATAGTGACAATTTTACGCTGTTCTTCCGCCCATTGACAGGTTTCCATCAGGGTATGGCTATCGTGGAAGGCAAAACAAATCAACTGTTGACATTTGGCAATAATCTCCTGATTACAGATAATGCTGGCTTGGGCTAGGGGTAAACTGTCATTCTCCCCGTGCTCAATCAAGTGCATCACATTCTCTAACTGTTCCCTGGACTCGTGGGGTTGTTTGGCTAAACTCTGGGGCAAAATCACCGTCAACAGGTTGGGATCAGCCCGCAGTGCCCCGCGAATGACGGCAAAATTTGTCCCCGTAGCCCCAGAAGTTAAAATGTGATTCCCCGCCAGCACTAGGGCATAGCTCAAGGTTTCGATCAGGTGTTGATGGGTAAAGGGCACATGGCGAGAGCCGAGGATGGCAATGCGCTTAGAACTTTGCTGTTGAATTGCCGCCAATTCCTGTAAAAAATCGTCAATTTTGGGGAGGTTAATTGCCTGAGTCAAGGGTGTAGTACCTAAAAAATTACCTAGCCATCTTTGCAATGTATATCATATACTAGACAAGCACAACTTTTGGAAAAGGAGTATGTCTCGATACAGAGGACCACGACTGAGATTAGTACGCAGATTGGGCGACCTGCCCGGTTTAACCCGCAAACAAGCAAAGCGGGCATACCCCCCTGGGCAACACGGACAAAACCGCAAGAAAAAGTCGGAATACGGTGTACGCCTTGAGGAAAAACAAAAACTGAAATTTAACTATGGCATCACCGAGCGGCAGTTACTGCGTTATGTGCGTCGGGCGCGGCGGGTCAAAGGCTCCACGGGTTTGGTATTACTACAGTTGTTGGAGATGCGTTTAGATAATACCGTATTTCGTATGGGTATGGCTCCTACTATTCCTGCGGCACGCCAATTGGTTAATCATGGGCACATTACTGTCAACGGCGAAGTGGTGACGATTCCCAGTTATGGTTGCAAGCCTGGGGAAGTGATCGGCGTGAAAAATAATGAAAAGTCCCGCAAACTGGTGGAGCAAAATCTGGAAAACCCCGGACTATTACACACCCCTGGGCACTTGGAGTTTGACAAATCTAAATTGACAGGTAAGATTAACAGCGTCATCGATCGAGAGTGGATCGCTTTGCAGGTGAATGAACTTCGGGTAATTGAATACTACTCCCGTCAGGCTTAACATGGTGGCTGAAACCGCTCAGGTAAACCAACCCAAAGGGACTGATGAACCAGAGTCTTGTCCCCGTAGCGTCAGGATCGAGTTGGACTACATCCTGTTGGCGATCGAGGCTTTGGACTACGAGGCGATGGAAGCGATCGTCGATTGCATACACTACTTACAGTTAGAGTCAGCAATTCCCAGTCGGGTTGCCCTGTGGCGGTTACGCAATACCAATCCCTTGCGGGTTACTTACCAACGGGGCGAGTTTACGGTGGCGCAGGCAAAGGCATTGGTGAAAATTATTGCCACCCTCGCCCAGCGCATTAACACAGGTTTGCGACTGTTGGTAACTACCATTCAACAGGTGCGGGAGGGTAAGATAGAGGCGCTAGGTTTACAACAAAATCAGGAATTCTTGAATTTATATTTAGACAGGTTTGTTTATTTACATAAGTGTCGCATGAAACCCTCGCCCCTCAGCGACCAGGAGTTAAAATCCCTAGGGGAGGATTTGATTGTGCAATTACTATTTTGCAGTGGCACGGCGGGGGAACAGCGCCTGTGGTATAGCCTCACCGCAGGAGAACTGGCATGAGAGCACAAAGAGTTTATACCCTGCCCAACTGTACCCTTGGGGTGATGGGACTGGTAAATGATCAGGATGTGATGCACATTTTAACGGGCTTTGAGTTGCACTTTTTTCATGACCCAAGGCGGATTAAGGGTACCCGTGAGGTGTTAGAGCTGTTATTGAAAACTGTGAATGTTTATTCTCTGGCTTTTCAGCGGGGGCAGGAGCAAATTACGCCTATTTCCGATATGGTGGTGCTGGAGGCGGAAAATGCCGATACCCACAAACTGACCGTGAAATCCATCGATCCAGATGCCCAGCAGACCCAAGCCGAACCCATCCAAGTGGTGTTGAATACGGTGCAGTTATTTGATCTGATGGAAAGTCTCGATCGGCTGTGTACCGATGAATTAACTTTGCCCGATTTGACACTGAACTTGTCAGCGCCAGTGCAGTTCCGCCGTGAGCAGTCTGTCGGTTGGGGATCAGCGCTAGCAGGCTTGGGCGTGGTATTGGTGGCGGCGGTGGGGCTGAGTTTTATGCCCGTGCCTGTCCCCGAAAGAACCCCTGCCCCTGAACGCCCCGTGCCCACCCTGCCCCGATAAGGTGTTATATTAAGAATTATGACATGGCTAGAACACACAGTCCAAGTAGAGATTAAACATCCCGTCGATCGAGTGTGGTCGGTGTGGTCGGATTTATCGGCTGTATCTAACTGGATGCGCTGGATTCAGGCGGTAGAGACTCCCAAAGACCAACCGGGGATTTCCATCTGGCACTTGGGGGCAAATGGTTTTAGCTTTGCTTGGAAATCGCGTATGTTGAAACAGGTCCCCCAACAGCTACTGCAATGGGAATCGGTAGATGGTTTGCCCAATCGGGGGGCAGTTAGGTTTTATGGGCGGGGAGACACCACGATCGTTAAACTGAGTGTTAGTTATGCCATTCCTACGGCGATCGCCCAGTTGATGGACAATTTATTTTTGGGGCGGTTGGTGGAATCTACCCTGAAAGCTGATTTAGACAGATTTTCTGATTACATGGATAGAACCTATCAATAAACTAACCCACCTGTACTACTGATGCGCCTCATTTGCTGTTAGACAGCAGAAGCGCCCGCCAAGGTACGGCGCTTGGTGACCATGCGAAATGCTTCAATAATGTCATTCTCTTGCCAATCGTTGAACTTAGCCACACCTACGCCACACTCAAAACCTGTGGCTACCTCCTTCACATCATCTTTCATGCGCTTGAGGGAATCCAGAGTGGCTTCACAAATGAGGGCTTTACCCCGCTTCACCCGTACCTTGCAATTTCTGACCAGCTTACCAGACTGCACATAGCATCCCGCCACTTTGTTGGTGCGTCCCACAGGGAATACCGCCCTCACCTCGGCAATACCTAAATGTTCCTCCACCAGTTCTGGCTCCAGTAGCCCTTCCATTGCCCCCTGCACATCCTCTAGCAACTTGTAGATGATGTTGTAATCCCGAATATCTACCCCCAATTCATCGGCACAAGCCCGCGCTCCACTGGCAAGGGTGGTATTGAAACCGAGAATCACAGCGTCGCTGGCGGCGGCTAGTACCACATCGTTTTCCGTAATCTCTCCAGGGGCGGCCAGCAAAATACACAACTGCACTTCGTCTTGGGGCAGTTGCTTGAGGGCAGTGGCGATCGCCTCCACTGAACCTTGCACATCGGCTTTGAGAATGATATTTAATTCTTTTAAGTCCCCTTCCTGTACCCTAGCTGAGGCGGTGCTGAGGCTGATGCGCCGCGAAGCCAGCGCCTGTAACCGATTTTGCCGACTTTGGTCGGCGCGCTCGCTGGCTACCTGACGGGCTTGTTTCTCATCCGTAAATACCTCGAACTCATCCCCTGCCGCAGGCACCTCACTCAACCCTAACACTTCTACTGCAAAGGATGGGGAAGCCGCTTCTACCCGATTGCCGCGATCGTCAATCATGGCGCGCACTTTACCCAAAACTGACCCCGCCACAAAAACATCCCCCACCCTGAGGGTGCCATTTTGCACAAGGAAAGTAGCCACAGGTCCTCTGGCTTTATCTAGGTGCGCTTCAATGATTGTGCCTTTAGCGGGACGATTGGGGTTGGCGTGCAGGTCTTCTACTTCTGCCACTAGCAGAATCATTTCTAATAGGGTATCCAAGTTCTCACCCTTGATGGCACTCACGGGCACCATAATTGTATCCCCGCCCCATTCTTCTGCCACTAAACCGTGTTCAGTCAATTCCTGTCGGATGCGATCGGGCTGGGCGGTGGGTTTATCAATTTTGTTAATGGCTACAATAATCGGCACTTTAGCGGCTTTGGCATGACTAATCGCCTCGATCGTCTGGGGCTGAACCCCATCATCGGCGGCAACCACCAGCACCGCAATGTCCGTAACCCTTGTGCCCCTTGCCCGCATGGCGGTAAAGGCGGCGTGCCCCGGCGTATCCAAAAATACCACCTGCTGGGTTTCCCCATTGTGTTGCACATCCACATGGTATGCGCCAATATGCTGGGTAATGCCCCCCGCTTCCCCTTGGGCAACTTTGGTTTTGCGAATGGCATCCAAAAGGGTAGTTTTCCCGTGATCCACATGCCCCATGATAGTGACTACGGGCGGGCGACGACATAGGTGGTCTAGGTCATCCACATCCAGCATTTCCGTAACTTTTTTGGCGGCAGACTCTACGGCGACTTCTTCCACCTCATAGCCCAAGTCCAAGGCAACCTGTTTGGCGGTGGCAACCTCCAACGACTGGTTAATGGTGACCATTACCCCTTTCATGAAGAGGGTGCGAATAATCTCGGTTTCTGACACTATCAACTTTGCCGCTAACTCAGCCACAGTCAGGGTGTCATTGATATTCACCTTGGTGGGCTTGACCACCTCTTCTACCACTGGGGCACTGGGGCGCTCCCGATGGGGAGCACTACCCTTTTTGTGAATTTTGGGTGGAGCTTCGGATTTGGGGGCGCTAGTTTTGGGACGACTGGAGGGACGCAGGAGGGACAGGGCAATATGGGCTGGTTCGTCCCCATCTCCATCCAGTAATAAGTCCACATCATCTTCATCATCCTCATAGACCTTGATGTGCCGTTTCGCCTTAGCCCGACTTGCCCGCTCTTGCATTTCCAGTAGTTCCGCATCTTCATTACTGCTTTTACCTTTGGCCCGTTTGGCAGTAGTTTTGTGTACGGGTTTGTCTAACAGTTCAGGAAATTCCACCACCGAGACCGTATCGATGGGAGGCTCAGGTTTTTCTTCCTTGGGAACAGGACGGACGGGGGCAATGGGTGGCTGGCGCGGGATACGGGGCGGATCGTTAGGAGCAGTAATGCCTCGATCGAGCATCACCGAATTTTTCACTGGTTTGGGCGATCGAGAGGGGGGAGGGAGGACTTCAGGTTTTGGCTTAAGCACCAGTTTGGGAGGGGTAACACTGGGCGGAACAGGTTTCTGGGGCTTGACTGGAGTTTGTTTATTCTGGGGCTGGGGTACTTTTTCTGGCTCAGGGGGAGCGGGCTTGACCAGATTAGCCTTAACCACTTTAGGCGGTTCTGGGGGGGCTTCTGGCTGGGGTTTATCCTGAGGCGGTTTGGGGGGCGCAGATAGTTTCACAGGTGGTTTTAGGGCAGGCTCTGGCTCTTGAGGCACTGGCGTATCTACCTCAGGTTTGGCTTGCACCTTGGGCTTGGGGGCGGGTTTGAGGGCAGGGGTGTCTGGACTTGAGGGGACTGCTGGTTCGGGGTGATCCCCTGCAGGAGTTGGGGTAACCTCACCGTTGCGGGTGGGCTTGTGGGTAGAGATGGAGAGAATCTGTTGCCCTTTATGTTCTTTGGGCTGTTCCTTTTCAGGAGCAGTTACCTTTTTAATAGGACTGGGCTTGGAAGATTGCATCCGCCGCAAGACACTGCGTAGGGTATCTGCTTCACTGGCACTGATGGTACTGCTAATACTCTTGTAAGCAATATGTTCTTGATCACAAGCCGCCAGCACCTCTTTGGTCTCCAGTTGCATCTCCTTTGCTAATTCGTACAGTCTTACTTTGTCCCCAGCCATGAATTCCTACAATTATTTAGTAATCAATTATATTAGCCTATTTTAGAATTACAGCACTGCTAATTGCAACAAAGGAGTACACCCACACCTACTTCCTTCCCAGTGTAGGAATAGACAGAATGCTTACACTGGACTGAACTCCCCTCGCCCTTGGGGAGAGGGAAAAACCACCAATTTGACAGCGGGAAAGGATTTGCAATCCGCTTGCCTAAAATCTTTACATAAGCGTAACTATTGTAGTAAAATTACAGACCTGTGAATTTTCTAACCCTATGACCTACGCCATTATCCAGACAGGGGGCAAACAGTACCGTGTAGAGGTGGGCAGATTTTACGATGTGGAACTGCTGGCGGTTGAGCCCCAAACCCAAATGACCATTAACGAAGTGCTGTTGGTAAATCAAGACGGAGAAGTTAGTATTGGGCAACCTTTTGTAGAGTCTGCCAGTGTTTCCGTCAAGGTGATGGAACATCGGCGCGCCAAAAAGGTGATTGTCTATAAAATGAAGCCCAAAAAGAAAACCCGTCGTAAAAATGGTCACCGCCAGCCTTTGACCAGAATTATGGTGGAGGAGATTAAAGTGCCCGCCCCTGTGGTGGCATAGTTTTAGACAGTTAATACGCCATAAATTTAACATTTAATAACATCTAGGAGAGGGAAATATGGCTCATAAGAAAGGTAGTGGTAGTACCCGCAACGGCAGAGATTCTAATGCCCAGCGCCTTGGGGTAAAGCGTTATGGTGGTCAGACGGTCACCGCAGGTAGTATTCTGGTGCGCCAGCGGGGCACAAAGTTTCACCCCGGTAATAATGTGGGTAGAGGCGGTGATGACACCCTGTTTGCCCTGATTGATGGTGTAGTTAAATTTGAGCGCTACGGCAAAACCCGCCAAAAAATTAGTGTTTATGCCCCTGAAGTGTCCGCCCCATAATGATGGACGATCGAGGGCATTTAGTCACGGAACAGGCAAACCCAGCCAGCGCCCAACTAGATACCCTATCTATTGCTGAGTTTGTGGCTCTGTGCCAGCAGGAAGACCTGAAGGCGGTACAGGCGGTAATTGCACAGCAGGCATCGATCGAGCAAGCCATCGCCCGCATTGCCGAAAAACTAGCCAGTGGAGGCAGATTATTTTATGTGGGTGCAGGAACCAGTGGTCGTTTGGGGGTATTGGACTCGGCGGAATGTCCCCCCACCTTTTGTACCGATCCCGATTTGGTGCAAGCAATTCTGGCGGGGGGGCTATCGGCGATGGTGAAAAGCTCGGAAGCGCTGGAAGATAGTTGGCAGGATGGGGCACAGTCCATACACCAGCGGGGGATTACGGCGCAAGATGTGGCATTGGGCATCACAGCAGGGGGCACTACACCCTTTGTGCATGGGGCATTACACACCGCCCAAACCTTGGGGGCAGTGACTATTTTTTTGACCTGTGTCCCCCCAGAGCAAGTCCCCAGTACCTACGACCTAGATATTCGCCCGATCGTAGGACCAGAAATTCTGGCGGGTTCCACCCGTCTCAAGGCAGGCACAGCCACGAAATTGGTGTTAAATACCATTTCTACAGGGGTAATGGTGCAATTGGGCAAAGTCTATGGCAATCGCATGGTGGATGTGGCGGTAACTAATCGCAAACTACTCGATCGAGCCTTGCGCATTCTCACCGACCTGACTGGTTGCGATCGAGCCACTGCCCTAAAAGTATTGGGCGAAGCAGATAATCACACCAAAACCGCCCTATTTATGCTGTGGACGGGAGCCGATAAGGCAACTGCCGTCCAAAAATTGCGGGAAGCCAAGGGGAATTTACGGCAAGCCCTAGCCGGGTGGCCACTGCATGGGTCGTCCGCCCAAAATGTGTAAATGGAGATGAAATACGGTTTGGCCGCCCCCTACACCTGTATTTACCACTAGGCGAAATCCATCCGTTAAACCCTGAGCCTTGGCAATTTGGGGAGCAGTGAGCATCAAATGCCCCAATAACTGCTGATCCTCTGGTTGGGCTGAGGACAACATGGGTATAGGTTGCTTGGGAATCAGGAGAATATGCACGGGGGCTTGGGGGTTAATGTCCCGAAACGCTAGACACAGTTCATCTTCGTAAACAATGTCCGCAGGAATTTCTCGATCGATAATTTTTTGGAAGATGGTGGACATAAATTTCACAGCTAGCCTGATTTAGGCTTGATTTTAACTAATGGGGGTGCGGATAAGCCCCGCACTGTACTTGTAAATTCAGTGTCGGGAGTACATCACGCAATTTTGCCCCTATCTTTCTAAGGTTGTGGGTGGATGAAGATCATCCATTCCCAGTGTGGGAATAGACAAAATGCTTACACTGGATTAACTCCCCTCCCCCTTTGGGAGAGAGGACAAAAGTAAGCAAGTGGGCATCTATTATATTTGGGTATATTTGGAAAATCTAATGCCCCTAATTTACGACTGGAAAAAGATAGATAAATTAAGTAAGAATTTCTTGCATTAAGCCACATAAATTTAGTATAATTACTGAAAAAATTTGCATTAACTAACACCACCGCCCATGACTCCAGAGCCACTCCCCCTCTCGATCGAGCCTAGTCCAGACCGCATCAGTTGGGCAAGGGATTTAGAACAGCGGTCATTTCAGCGGTGGGTGTTGTATGGTACGGCCCTGTCGGCAGGACTGCACATTGCTCTGGGGGGAATAGGAGTCAATCCTCCTACGGATGTAATTAGCCAGAGGGAATCCCACCAATCGATCGATTTTGTGGTGATAGAAACTCCACCTGAAGCAGAAATTGAGTCAGCCGCCGTTAGTAAACCAGTTAATAGTCCAGTCCCGCCCGCGTCAGAAACGGTTTATGTCCCCAGATCAACTCCCCAATCAACATCTAGAACAGTTACGAGACCAGCTCCTGTCCCCAACCGAGAACTGAGGAGAGCATCCGCCGACCCCCACTCCCCAACTAGAACTATGCCTCAATCTCCCCCTAGGGAAACAGTTGAAAATCGGACTGAGAGTGCTGGGACAACCCCAACCTCCCATCCTTCTGCCCCAGCTCCAGTGGACAATTTCCCTGAGGCAATCCCCAGCCCTAATCCTTCTGTCCCAGCCCCAGCCGACAATTTTCCTGAGAGTACCGCCCCTGCTGAAGCAGTCCCAAACCCCAATTCTTCTCCTATAGCCACAGGGGAAAATGCAGAAAATAGCTCTGGGAACCTGCTTCCTGATAGCATTCACTCCCTACTTAGGGGGATTACTGGGGAAACTCCCGCTCCCAGTACAGGGACTGCCCCGACCCGTGAACGCATCCGCTGTTTGCGTTGTGATAAACCTGAATATCCCCCTGAGGCACGGCGGCGTAATTTACAGGGTGAAGCCAAAGTATCTGTGGATGTGGACAGCAATGGCAATGTGATCAATGTGCGGTTAGTCCAGTCCAGCGGACATCCTGAGCTGGATCAAGCCGCCCTCCAGCAGGCACGCCGTTGGCAATTTTCCTCTTCCACCACGGGCAAACAGGGCATCAATGGCAGGGTGGATTTTCAATTAGAAGGTTCCGAGTATCAACGCCAGCGCCGACAAGAAGTTTCCAGAGAGACACCTAGGGAGAATATCAGTGAATCTGTGCCAACGCCGAAAATAGAACCTATCACTGCACCAAGGGAAACTGCTACTCAGCCCAAACTCCCTAGCGCCCCTACTGCTAGTGAATCTATGCCAACGCCGCAAGCAGAACCTATCACTGCACCAAGGGAAACTGCTACTCAGCCCAAGTTCCCTAGTCCCCCTACTGTTGGTGAACCGCCCCAAATGGAACCTGTCCCCCCGCCCCCTACCCCAGTGGAATTACCAGTTGAACCAGCCATTCCTTCAGAAAATCCATGAACTTGATTGAACTCTTTTTGCGGGGTGGCATTGTCATGTATCCCCTCCTGATCGCTTCCATCCTGACCCTAGTGATTGTGATGGAACGGTCATTCTTTTGGTACATGGTTCTCAAACGCCAAGAACCAGTGGTGAAAAAAATCCTCGCCCTGTATCGGGAAGACTGGGAGCAAGCCCGCCAACGCCTTGAATTGGATATGGATTTGTCGATCGTGCGTATCTTTTGGTCTGCCCTTTCCTTGGATAATCCCACCCCTGAGGAATTTCGTTTGGCTTTGGAAGCGGGACTACATGGGGAAATCCCTTTATTGAAAAGATTTCAGAACCTGCTAGATACGATTATCACCCTCTCACCCCTGTTGGGTTTGTTGGGAACTGTAACAGGATTGATGACCTCTTTTGCCAATATCCAAGTGGGAGAAATCACAGGGGAAAAAGCTAGCGCCGTATCGGGGGGCATCAGTGAAGCCTTGATTACCACTGCCACAGGCTTGAGTATCGCTATCTTTGCCGCTCTCTTTGCTAATATATTTCGGGGGCTGTATCAGCGCCAACTGGCTTTCATGCAAGAATACACTACCCAATTAGAACTCTATTTTTACCGTTACCATGCGCCTCATTGATGAACCAGATTCCCCGCCCCGCCTTGATGTTACTTCGCTGATTGATGTCACTTTTTCCATTTTGGCATTTTTCATTCTTTCTACTCTGTTCTTAGCACAAAATTTGGGCGTTCCTGTGAACTTGCCTAAAGCGGATACTGCCAATCTCCAGAAATCAGTACGAGTCGCCCTCACCATTGACCAGAATGGACAGTTGTTTTTTAATAAAGAAAGAATTGACCCTGCTATTTTGGAAGCAAGAATCAAATCCACTCAACAAAAATATAAGGGTAAGGAAGTGGTGGTGTTGATTCAGGCAGATAGGGCGGTGGCTCACGGACAGGTGGTGACAGTGCTCGATCGATTGCGTAAAATTGCGGGTATCAAAATGGCGATCGCCACCAGCAAGAACTAGGGCACGAACCCCAAACTATTTGCTATAGTGAATAGCTACTTCCATTTGCAAAGGCGCAATGACCAATCCCACCCCGCCCCACCGTCCCCAAAAACCTGTCAAACCCCCCGCCCGCCCGCAAAAACCGATCGAGGTGGTACGGGTTAATCCAGTCAAACCCACCCCACCCCCACCCAAGAATAAAGCCATTGACCCGCCCATCACCCCCCCCACCGAAATCATGCAGTATCGGGCGATCGGGCTAGTCCACGCCATTTATACTCCCAGCGCCACAGCGATCAACAAGGGCACACTGGTCACCAGAGAAGGGACGGAATTTCCTGCCACTGTCCTAGGCAAACTGGTCTCGATCGTGAAAAAGCGCCTCGATCTGAATCAGCCCCAAGAGTGGATTGTCTATCCCCGCACCCAAGACAAGGAAGGGCAAGTGCATCTATTTTTGCAAATTGCTGGGGTATGGGCACCGCAAGCCATGGGCAAATCCACCGCACCGATCGAGCACGGCATCAAAGATGGTTATTTTTCCGTGCGGGGCGAAGTCACCAAGCTGACAGAGACAGGATTAGTAACGGTCAAAATTCGGCGCATTTTAGCCAAAGCCAAAGTTAAGCCAGCCAAAGACAGTAAAGGACGCATCAAAATTCCCGCCAACAAATTTAAGATACATCTATTTGGCAAATTGCCCGACAACGCCATCGGCTATTTCTGGAACTTCAATGTGCAAAGGGAAGGCGGAAAACTGGTAATTATTGACGGGCAGGCGATCGCCCCCGTGAAAAAAGTAAGTCGCAAACCCAAAGTAGCAAAACCGCCCAAATCTTCTAAACCAGAGCGAGGGAGTGGCTCAGCGCCCCGCCCCGTCCTGCGCCCCCGCCTACCCAGACCCTAACCTCAGCGCATGGTCACAAATTCCTCAGCCGTACTGGGATGGATACCAATGGTGCGATCGAGGTCAGCCTTAGTGCCCCCCATATTCACCACCACCGCCATGCCCTGAATAATCTCGGCACTGTCCTTCCCCGTCATGTGCATACCCACAATGTGTTCCTTTTCCCCCACCACGATCAATTTCATAAAAGTCTTGTCTGTGCCCCCCGTGAGACTGTAAAACATGGGACGGAACTGACTGCGATAGACCTTGACCGCCTGACTGCCATACTGGCTAATGGCTTCCGCTTCCGTCATGCCCACCGTGCCCACCTCTGGCTGGGAAAATACCGCCGAAGGAATCTGTTTGTGGCTGATATAGCGGGGCATATGCCCAAATACCGTATCCGCAAAAGCTCTCCCCTCAGCGATCGCCACAGGGGTCAAATTTACCCGATCGGTACAATCCCCTACGGCGTAGATATGGGGGTTACTGGTGCTACTGTCGGGCTTGACCACGATCGCTCCCCCCGCCACCTCTACCCCAGCCTTATGCAAATTCAGGGGCGCTAAATTCGGTTTACGACCAGTAGCGGCAAGCACCACATCAAATTCCCAAGTGCGGGTCTGATTGTCCTGGTCATCCACCTGCACTTGAATCCCCATATCAGTTTTGCGTAAGACCATAGTGGGGGACTTGACCCCTGCCACTACCTCAATCCCCTTGGTAATCATGCCCTCTTGCACCTGAGCGCGAATTTCCTCATCAAATCCCCGCAAAACCATGCGGTCGCGAATGATTTGGGTAACCTGTGCCCCCAAACCGTGCATAATCCCCGCAAACTCTACACCAATGTAACCACCACCGATGACCCCAAACCGCTGGGGGAAACGCTCTAAATGAAACATCTCCCGCGAGGTAATGGCATATTCCATGCCTAGATGGTCGGTTTTACGGGCTTCCCCCCCCACCGCAATTAAAATGGTCTGGGCAGTAATCCGTCGATCGCCCACTTGCAGGGTATGGTCATCCACAAAGGTAGCCCAACCAGAAATCAATTCTACCCCCGCCTTTTCTAACAAGCTAATGTGCAGGGCGCTGAGACGATGCACTTCCTGTTGTACCGCATCCTGCAATTTCTGCCAATCAAAAACGGGTTCCACCTTGCTCCAGCCATAACCCTCGGCAGACTTGTACAAATGGGCAAACTGGGAAGCATAGACCATCAACTTTTTGGGCACACAGCCCCTGATCACACAGGTACCCCCCACCAAATCCCCCTCGATGATGGCTACCCTTGCCCCGTAACTGGCTGAGCGCTTGGATGCCGCCAGACCACCCGAACCTGCGCCAATTACACACAGGTCATAATCAAATTGCATAGGTCATCCCTCTGAAATGTTTGCCCCTAGTTTACCGTTTCTAGGGACTTCAGGGGCACCCAGTCGGGAATGTCGGGGTGAGAATCTTCCATCTGTAACTGTTGGCAAGGAATAGTATCAGAGAGAATGGCACTAGCCATCATCCCTGTATGAATTTCCAAGAGTCCATCCGCTACCGCTTGGAAAATTAACCTTTGGCCAGGGAAAACTACCCGCTCAAAGTACCAGTTGGGTATATTGGCAATGCGGGCAATCTGTATCTTGTTGGTGGCATTCACATAGCAACAAATTATCGGCTCTCCACAGGTGGGCGGCAATTGATCAAAGGCGGACATGATTTCCCTCTCTATATCTGAATCTAAAGTAGGCAATTTTTGCATTAAGATGGCAGTGGGCAAATAGTTGGTGCTCATAAAAGTAGTATTGCTTTAGTGTAAGTGTAAAATGTAGTGCCAAGTACCCTCCTTAAGTGTCATGGTCGATCGGGGGAAAAGAAACTATCTAAAGAACTAGATATGAAGAACATAGGGACTCTGGTCTAAAAGAATAGACTTTTGCAAACCTAGACTGGATGGTATGTTATCTGCAGTGTTGAGCGTTGTAGTTACTACTACCATCTGCGGGAATTTTGCCCTTTCCATTACCCTATTTGTCTAAACCATCTGGTATTTGTGTAAGAAGTCTGTAGCTCTAGGCTGATTCAAGGAAATTACATAATGTAGGAATGGTTTCGGTGCATCAATGTTTCAGGTCATAGGTTAAGATAGATCAGCTATTTGACTTAGCACTTCATTGCGGTTTATGGACAGTGCCATAAATCAGTCAACGGGATTTTGGGGATTAGAGCAGTGGGCATTGAGACATGAGTAAAGAGCTTGAGCCATTTTTTATAGCTCTGCGGGACAAGGATCGCTATGTGCGGCGCAAAGCCACAGAAGCCCTCGTCCAGATCAATAATTTTCATGCGGTGGAACCGCTTTTATTGGCGCTGAAGGATGATGATTCGGTGGTCAGACGCACGGCATCAGAAGCGTTAAGTAAAATGAATGACCCTCGATCGATTCCCGCATTCATTAAAGCCTTAGCTGATGACCATGATACGGTGCGCAGAATTGCCACCGATGCCATTTTGCGCATTGGTCAGCCCGCCATTCCTTTTTTGATCAACAGTGGGGCAGATACCAAGTCCAAGATACATCCCATCGCCATGGAAATTCTGTCCCGCTTGGGCGGAAATTCGGTGCAGTTTTTTATCAATTCTCTGCAAGACCCTGACCATCGGGAATTGGCGTTAGCCTCTTTGTCTCAAATGGGGGAAGAGGTGATTGTGCCCCTGATTGAGTTTTTGGGCACTCCCGCTCCCGATGCTAGTTTGACTAAATCGATCGTGGCAATAATTGCGGGTTTTGGCGATTCTGCCGTACCTTATCTATTGGATTATTTCAGTCATAGTAATCCCCGCATTCGTTGTGCGGTTACGGATGCCTTACTGTTGACCGATGGCCATGTGGGCAATGCCATTGAGCCGTTTTTGTATGCCCTCCACGATCGAGAGGAACGAGTTCAGGAAGGAGCCATTTTTTTACTGGCTAAATTGGGGGACTTGCGGGCGGTGAAGCCCCTGATCAATACCTTGTCTAGCCCTTCGCCCTTGATTCGTCGCCGCGCCATTGATGCCCTCGGACGGATTGGGGATATTAGGGCGGTGCCTGTTTTGATTGAGCGCTTAGAGGATGAAGACCCAGATGTGCGGTGGCGGGCGGTGGAGGCGTTGGGCAGTATTGGCGACCAACGGGCGCTGGAACCCCTCCTTAGGGCTTTGACTGATCCGGATGAAGATGTGCGGCGCAGTGCGGAATTTGCCATAGGGGCAGTCAGTGACAATCGATCGATCAAAATTTTAACTACAGCCTTAGGGTCGGATGATCCCACAGTGCGCAGGGTGGCGGCCCGTGCCTTGGGGGAAATTAGGGATGTGCGGGCAGTGGTGCCTCTGACGGCAATGGTAAATGACCCTGATTCCCATGTGCGGTGGCGTGCCGCCGAAGCCTTGGGCATGATTGGGGATGTGCGGGCATTACCTGCCCTGTTTGTGGCAATGCAGGATGAAAATGCGGATGTGCGTTGGAATGCCGCCCAGGCTTTGGGGATGATTGGGGATGTGCGGGCGATCGAGGCTTTGACCGTTGCCCTGTCCGACCCTAGCCCCTATGTGCGGGAGACCGCCGCCGAGGTGCTGGAGAAGTTTGCGGAACTGGGGGCAGATAACCCAGAAGAGTTGGCTGTTAGTCCAGCACCTGAACCAGACCCAGCCACCGCCGAAGTGCATAAAATTATTGCCGCCCTCAAAAGTCAAACCCCAGTCCTGCGGCGCATTGGGCGCAAAATTGCAGTGGAAAGTTTAGTGCGTCTGGGGGAGTCCGCCGTTCCCCCTATGGTCACTGCCCTTGGGGATGAATCGGTGCGCAGTATCATAGCAGAAGCTTTGCAAAACCTAGTACCCACTCTGCCTCGATCGACCATTGAGCCTTTGGTGAGTGGCTTGGATACCCCTAATCATGTGATACGGGATACCATTGCAGAAATTTTAGCCGCCATGGGCACAGGGATTGTGGATTCCCTGTTGGGTATGCTCAAACAGGGCAATAGTTTTAGTCGATCGGGAGCCGCCCTGACTTTGGGTTTAGTGGGTTCTTTGCGGGCGGTCAAACCCTTAATTGCCAACCTGCAAGACCCTGAAGTATTGGTGCGCCGTTATAGTGCCCTTGCTTTGAGTAAAATTGCTGACCATCGCGCCCTTGAGCCGCTCTTGCAGGCTCTGGCTGACCCCGACGGGGAAGTGCGCTATCAGGTGGTCATGGCTATTGGTGCCATCGCTGATCCGTCGGCGGTCGATCGCCTATTACCTGTCCTGCTTGACCCAGACCCAGATGTGGTCAGGGCGGTGGAGTCTGTGATTATCAAAAGTGCCGATAGCCGTTCAGTGAAGAGTTTAATCCATGCCCTAACTGCCCCTGAAGCAATCATCAGGCAAGTGGCTGTCCGTGCCTTGGGAGAAATTGGCGATGAGCGGGCGGTCAAACCGCTGATTACGGCTCTGCAAGACCAAGATAGTGGGGTAAGGTGGCGGTCAGCGGAATCCTTGGGTATGTTGGGGGATCAGCAGGCACTTTTGCCCCTAGTCCATGCCCTGCGGGATGAAAATGTAGATGTGCGTTGGAATGCCTGTAAAGCCTTGGGGACGATCGGGGATCAATCGGTAGTGGTGCCCCTGATTGAGGCGCTACAGGATGCTAGTGCGGATGTGCGCTGGAATGCCGCCGAAGCCTTGGGCGCGATCGGGGATGTGCGGGCTGTACCCCCCTTTATCCACGCCCTGCAGGATGACAGTCTCAAGGTACGCACCAAAGCGGCCCAGGGTTTAGAAAAGATGGGCAATCAAGCCGTGCCCCATTTAATTCACGCCCTAGAGGATGTGAGTCCCTATGTGCGGGAAAGTGCCGCCCAAGCCCTGTGCGCCATTGCCCAACAGGAGGCACAGCAAGAAAATGCCGCTTATTTGTATCAGTATCTGCGTCCCCTTGAGCAGTTGATCCACAAGGGCAATCAGGAAGCCAAAGCGGTGCTCAATACTTTTCGGGAATATGTCCCCATGGTGGGCTAATTTGCCAGATTTGAGTTTGCCTGCCCCTGTGGTGGCACCCCAGTTACTGGGGCACATTCTAGCGCGGGAAATTGCAGGGGGAGTTTATCGGGGCACGATCGTGGAGGTGGAGGCATACGACCAAACCGATCCCGCTTGCCATGGCTATCGCCGTCAGACCCCCCGTAACCAAGCCATTTTTGGCGCGCCCTCCACGATCTATGTGTATCAAATTTATGGCATTCATTTTTGTGTGAATTTGGTATGCGATCGAGTCAACTATTGTAGTGCGGTGCTCATCCGTGCCCTATCCATGTTCAATTACCCCCCGTGGGTATCCCATCCAGATCACCGATCGTCAGCAGGTCCTGCCAAGCTGTGTAAATTACTACGCATCGATCGATCGTTAAATGGCAAATTTCTCGGTCAATCTACGGGTTTATGGCTAGAACCCAACCCCTGTGGTATGGCCTATCCCATTTACCAAACTACCCGCATTGGCATTACCAAAGGTACGGACATCCCATGGCGCTGGTATTTACAAGGGCATCCCGCCGTATCCAGAGTTTAGGCTTGGGTAATGTGGCGAAACCCCTGATAGATTAACTCTTCCTTGACCTGATCCGTAATTTCTACCTTACCGATCGAGCGGGGCAGAATAAATTTAATTTTCCCGCCTGTTACCTTTTTATCTCTGGTCAGGGCAGTATAAAGGGCATGAGGGTCTAGGGGCGGAATCTGTTCAGGTAATTTAGTTTTACGGATGATCTCCTGCTGTTGCTCATATTCTTGCCCTGTCCACCAGCCCATCTGATGGGCAACCCACCCCGCCCAATTCATGCCCACCGCCACCGCTTCCCCGTGGTTTAACAGTTTATAGTTAGTCACCGCCTCAATGGCGTGCCCCACCGTGTGCCCGTAGTTGAGAATTGCCCTAATCCCTGATTCTTTCTCATCCTTAGTCACAATTTCCGCTTTGGTCTGGGCGCAACGGCAGATAATGTTAAATAATAAATCGGGATTAATACGGGTATATTGATCGAGGGTTTTGGCTTGACGCAGGAGCATCCACAGTGCTGTATCCCAAATCACCCCATATTTGATCACTTCCGCCATACCCGCCCGCAGTTCCTTGGCTGGTAAAGTCTTGAGCACTTGGGGATCAATGAGCACCAAACGGGGTTGATGAAATGCCCCAATCAGATTTTTGCCCTGACTGTGATTGACTCCTGTCTTCCCCCCGATCGCGGCATCCACCATAGCCAGCAGGGTAGTGGGCACTTGCACAAAATCCATGCCCCTGAGCCAGCAGGCGGCGGCAAAGCCCGTCATATCCCCCACCACCCCGCCCCCCAGGGCAATCATCAGGGAATGGCGTTCTAGGCTGTGTCCATAGGCGCTGTCCCAAATTTTGCTTACCCCGTGGATAGTTTTTTGCTGTTCTCCCCTGGCTAGTACCACCGTGGCACAGTTAAATCCCGCCTCTTGCAAACTGCCCCGCACCACACTGCCATAGTGCCGATCGACCACAGGATTAGTGACTATCAATACTCGATTGCTCTTTTGCCCCAAACCCAGCAGGCGCAACTTTGCCCCCAACCTTGCCAGCCCGTCCCGCTGGATGTGAATTTCATAACTACGGTCGATCGTGCTCACCAGAGGCACAGGGATAGTAACAGCTTCAGACATCTATAATAATAACTCCATAATAAGGGGATAAGTAATCAAGCTTGAGCATGGGTAAGAGAAGTCTAGGAATCATTCCTCTATGGTATAGCAGTCGTCTATTTGATTAGGACATGTTTCGGCTGGTTCTCCCTCACCCTGTGGGAGCGGGTCAAATTTCCCATAACCGAAGGTAGCTCAATCCGCCTGTTGACTGATATACTACTGATATATTGAGGAGGCTATGATTCTTCCTCGGCAATTTCTAGCAATATCATTTTATTTAACTTATTTAACCTTTGTTTTTCGGTAAAATTTCCCTATATACCCAGACATTATTAAATGTTTATTAAACAATTATTCGATCGAGACGATCAAGGTATTTTCTCTAGGTGGAAGTCATGATTTATCTACCGGTTGCCCATCTCCTCTTTTTACTATTGCTCCTCGCCTTCCGCTCTGGAAAACCTATGCAAATCTAGCACAGGGCTAAACTGCTGTTTCCTTCCTGCTTCATCCTAGCCTCAAGATGACTCTCAAGGGGTTTGTCTAGTCCACAGGCTATCTTGGCACAGCTTGCCATTTGATCCATCGGAATAAAAATTCCTGCAAACCAGCGACCGATATTTTTAGCCGCATTCAAGTCTCGGTCTTCTCTATGTCCACAGTTGGGACATTCATAGACCCGCTGTTTTAGTGG
>Ga0272446_1000577_pt1 | contig 56832 bp, 49 predicted proteins | sample YNPCB0061_FD_194587 | JGI IMG/M metagenome (GOLD analysis project Ga0272446, IMG submission 194587) | Hot spring microbial mat communities from Yellowstone National Park, WY, United States - YNP-CB-006-1 | ecosystem: Environmental > Aquatic > Thermal springs > Hot (42-90C) > Sediment | place... | reverse complement strand
CACAAGTCAGAAGATCACGGTGTGCTGAATGAGCAGGGGTAATTCATTCTGATTGGCGAATTCAATGTGGTGTGACTCTGTCATTCGCCGTTGAAAATGCTTAGCAAGTTGGAAGTCCCATCCAAACTCGAGTTTGCGAGCTTGATAAATGGAGCAGGAGCTCAATTAGTACAACTACACTGTACTGTAAGCAAAATTGAACTCGACTCATTCCGGAATTACAAAACGTCACTCAAGGTCCGATAATTTCAAGAACTCACCGGCTTGAATTGAAGTTTTAATCATGAGTCGACTTCATTTTTCCGCCACGGTGGGATAATTTTTTAAGACTAGACTAGTATTAACGATAAGAGGCAAGTTAGTCTTGCGTCCTGTCGTTCAACAGCAACCGATGGAGCTCTTGAGTTATGCCTTCTGTGCATACAGTTCATCGGCCAATAACCGCCGTGGGTTTCATGGTTGCTTTTCCAGCTTTAATGATGGGACTTCCAGGAGAACTCTATGCCCAAGCCCCACCCCTGGAGGCGTTCTATCAGCGTCTCGAACCCAAGACGAGTTTCAAATACCGTTGGAAGGGCGAGGAAAAGATCTGTAATGTGGGCGCGTTTCGCTGGGAAATCGCTCCATCGCAATTCTCTACGAGCGGCTTGGACAGAAATTTCACAGGGTATTGTGCTGAAATCCTTGTCCCAATTTACGCGGGAAAAAGTTATCGATTTCAGCCACAGGCACTGAATGAGCCCCAGGCGTTTGGTTTGCCGCTGACACCTGAAGGTAATCAGCTTGCTGACCAGCGATCGACACTGATTCGGGAGTTATTTGGCCGCCATTTCCGCAAAGAGATGAATCCGAATGAGGTATTTGCTCTCCAGGTCGCTTTGTGGGAACTCAGCCAAGAGCCGCAACCGAAGCAAGGGGAAGTAAAGTTTGATCTTTTTGCAGGCGAATTTATCGCCAACTATCCGATTGAAGAAGCGCCGCTTTTTGTTAATCAAGCTCAAGAGTACTTGGCGTCCCTCACCAACGATGATTCTTCATTTTACACGAATGAAGCAATAGGTGGCCGCGAGTTGATTCGGCTTCAAGGCATTCCTAATGCCGAAGGTATTATTGCTCAATCTCAATTCGCCTTACGTTATGTGAATGGTCCTGCGCCTGGGGGTGGTGATGCCTTTGGAATGGGATCCGGGATCATGGGGGGCGGCCGAACGGGAGTGCCGGGTGGTGGTTCGGGTGGTGGGCTAACGGGTGGCGGTGGTTTGGGCGGTGGCAATGCCGGTGGCGGAGGAGGGTTGATCACCGGTGGCGGCAGCGGGAGTGGGAACGGAACGGGAGGCGGCTCTGGTGGCAGTGGTGGGGGTACGCTGATTCCACCAGCACCAGGAGGTGGCAACAAGAAGCCTCCAAGTGGTGGGGGTGGGAGTATCACCCCAGTTCCTGCACCACCGGCCGTGATCCTGGCTTTTTTGGCAGGTGGGGCAATTATTGCCCGACGCATTTTTTTGCGAAGATTACAGAAAGCCTAATTTCACCAAATACTCGTCCAGGCGGTCAGCAACTCGTGCTGGATGCTGGCCGCCCAAATCGTTCTTCAACTGGGAGAGTGACCTTGGAAGTAGTCGAATATCGAGGATGGAAGAACAATCTACGATTATCAAATGGACAAGCGGAGATCATCGTTACACTTGATGTTGGACCACGGGTGATATCGTATCGCCTCCTCGGTGGTTTCAATGTGATGAAGAATTACGATGCCATGATGGGTGGTACGGGCGAACCTGAATGGCAAATCCGGGGGGGGCATCGGTTTTGGCTGGCTCCAGAGGACCTGACCCGAACCTATTATCCCGACAACCGACCAGTGGCTTACGAACCACTAGGCTTAAGTGCGGCACGATTTACCCCACCCCCCGAGCTGGAATACGGGGTGCAAAAGCAAATGGAACTGCATCTGGCTGCTCAGGGTTCCGCCGTTGATGTTCGTCTCAAAGTGACGAACATCGGCAATCAACCCACTGAACTGGCACCCTGGGGGCCTACGGTTCTGGCCCCCGGTGGATTGGAGATCATCCCATTACCTCCTAAACGCAACCACCCCGGCCACGTCCGCAATGCGAAATCTCCGGCTGATTTCGGACCCAATCAGGAACTGATTCTCTGGCCCTACTTCGACTTTACCGACACCCGTTGGACTTTTGGGAGCCGATATCTTTTTCTCCGACAGGATGTGACACGAGGACCAACCAAGATCGGTCTGGCTCACCGAATGGGCTGGGTGGCCTATCTCAACTCGGGAACATTGTTCGTTAAGCGATTTGATTATCGTGAAGGAGCGGTTTACCCCGATTGGGGCACTCGTTACCAGACCTTCAGTAACGAGGACATGCTCGAGATGGAAACTGTTGGCGAACTTGTGACCCTAGAACCCGGACAATCGGCAGAACTTGTCGAAACCTGGGAACTTTATGGTGATGTACCACCCGTTCACACTGAGACGGATGTGGATCGAATTATCCTACCTCTTCTTAAACAATCGAGAGCGTGATTCTGTCCGGGTGGTTCACTCCAAATACCCTGCGGAGCAATTCACGTAATGTGGGCTCCTCGACTCGGTCGATTGCGTCATCCACGCTTACCCAAGCTCGTTCTCGGAGCCCCCGTTCGGGGTAGCTATCGCGTGCTTCGATCACCCTCATTCGGTAGACTAAGACGTGATGAGGACGGTTGCCTTTGTCATAGACATAATTTCCGATCGGCTCGGAATCCAGAAGGCCAACCAATCCGGCCTCTTCCCACGCTTCGAGCAAAGCCGCTTCCCCGGGTGTGTGACCACTTTCGATAACACCTTTTGGAAAGACCCAGCGGCGGCCATTTCGTGATGTCACCATACACAGGCGGTTCTCCAGAATTGGGATAACACCTGCTTGATTAACTAAAAGCGGTGGTGGCATATCATGTTCCCCCCAGCGCGATCTCAAACGATTTTTATTAGTCGGTTGCTCATGTCGAGCACATAAACGTAGTCTGTTCGAATCTCCATGACTCTCTTAGAAAGCTGCCCTATCATCGCCACTGTGTGATGTGTTTGGAAGAATCACTATTGATCAAGTGTGCTCTGATGGCCGATCTGGTTCTTCGAGTTCGTGAACTTATGCAGCCGAATCCAATCGTTGTGGAACCTGATTGGCGGTTACGTGATGTTTTACAGTTAATGAACCAGCATCGGATTGGGGCAGTCGTGGTCGTATCCGCCGATAGGTCGCTCTTAGGTATTTTTTCTGAACGTGATCTCTTGCGGCGTCTCAATGAAGCAGATCATGGTTGGGGCGACTGGCCGGTGTCGCACTGGATGACTCCCAATCCCCATACTGTCGGCCCAGAAGTGGACTGGGAAGGTGTAACGGCTTTAATGGATCGCCTACGGGTGCGGCACTTGCCGGTTGTCGAACATGGGCGGGTGATTGGGATTATCTCCGCACGGATGCTATTGAGTCAGCGAACACGTTATCTGGATCAGCAAATCGAGCAACGGACGCGTCAGTTAAAACAGGTTAATGATGAGTTACTCGCACGGGATGCGGAATTGCGAGCCCATCTCCGCGCTGCCGGGCGACTCCAAGCCCGTTTGCTCTTGCCGCATTCTCCGCCGTCTTGGCCAGAATTGCATTGGGGTGTCCACTATTTGCCACTGAATCATCTGGGTGGTGATTATTACGACACGGCCCAGCCCGATGAAGATCACTTGGGTTTCCTGATTGCCGATGCGAGCGGTCATAGTGTTGCGGCGGGCATGGTCGCAATCATGTCGCGGATCGCGTTTTCCGAAGTCGCCCGACAAACGGTTTCTCCAGGCGAAGTTCTAACCGAAATGAACCGCCGTCTGCAGGGACTCGCCGATGAACGGTTTGTGACGGCATTTTACGCGGTCCTCAATCGACGGACCCGAATCCTGACCTATGCCAATGCCGGCCATCCGTATCCGCTCCGATGGATTGCAGCGACGGGGAAAGTCGAGCCGATCGCTGCTCAAGGTTTTATGCTGGGCATTATGCCAGGGGAGCAGTACCGCGAAAGATCCATCGAATTGATGCCCGGTGATCGCATCTGCTTCTACACCGATGGCCTGCTTGAGGCCCATAACGAGATCGGAGAGACTTTCGGGATGGATCGTCTCTTCAGCTCATTGCAACGACATGGTCATTATCCAGCCAAAAAGTTGCTGGAACAAATCCTCGCTGCTTTGCAACAGTTCCAAGGAACACACCCACTGACGGATGATTTGACTATTGTCGTTACGGAACTGTGTTCAAATCACCTCAATCGCTAGTTGCAAGCAAAACAACCTCCGGTTTTGCTGTGTTGATTTCCAGCGCTTGGCAAGGTAGTGGGGGACTCTATCTGTCCGTTGCACCTCGTGTTGACAGCACTGGTTTCCAAGCTATACCTCGCGTCCCCTTGGGAAGATTGCCGCCGGGGGAAAACAAGCGGCAACAGCACCCAAGCCAACCTTAAACTGGCGGGCGATCACGATGTCGGATGCGACCACTACGGTGGCTACGCTCAAGGACAATATCCGTCGCTTTGCCCGTGCCCGTGGTTGGGACCCGTACCACACGCCCAAAAACTTGGCATTGGCACTGGCGAGTGAAGTGGGGGAACTCTGCGAAGTGTTCCGTTGGTTGACGCCGGAGCAATCGGTTTCTGTGACAGACGATCCGGTCAGCCGTGATGCTATTGCCGACGAGCTAGCGGATATTACCAACATTGTGTTGTTGCTGAGTGAGCATACCGGGATTGACCTGAGTGAGGCGTTGCGCGCCAAGATGGCCAAAAACGCAATCAAGTACCCTGAGCCCGATCGATCGGCCGAGGGAACACCGGAATGATGGGGTAACCCGCTTCGCCGATGGGGAATCGGCGTTGCGAATCGTTTGGGTAGGATCCGACTGAATTATTGCTGGGGGGGGAGCTGTGCGAACAAGACCCGTGATACTTTCTGCAGTGGCATTTGCCGCTGTTTTGTCCGTGTTGAGGACCGTGGTGGCACAAGCGCCAGTCAATAGCACTCCCACCTCACCCAAGGTGAGCTCAACTAGTGGTCTAGCCGCCAAGTCAACAGTGCGTCCTTATTCAGAATGGACGCCAACGCCTCCCGGCTCAAAACCTTTGCAAGTGGGAAGTGCACGCTCAACCGGTAGTTACTTACCACCACCAGCTGGTTACTCTCGCCAACAACCCACTGCGAGTTACCCTGACTCCCGACCACGTCTGACGAGCCCAGTGATGGCCGGTGGTGATGGGGTTCGGCCAGTCAGTTTAGAGCTTCCGCCGCCGAGTATGGAACTCCCGGGGTTTCAACCAGGGGTCGGTGCTGCGAGCGGTTCGTTGCCACCGCCCAGCGTTACTGTTGAACCGCAGGGGAGAGATAACACGGTGCCAGCGGTTCCACCATTAGATGGCAATCCTACGGTTCCTCCACTTGGATCAGGCGGTCCCATTCCGCCAGCACCGCTTGCTCCACCCAGCTCCACACCAATTGTTCCAGTCCTAACTCCGCCTCCGTCTGGACTCCCAAGTGGTGAAGGGACCCAGACCCGATCGGGGGTGTCATCGGTTGGAATGAGTAATGATGCCGGCTCTTCCTCAATGCTGCCTATGTCAAATCCATCGACCGGCGTCGCAACTGGCTTATCATCCAAGACGACGCAGAGCGTAACCGTCGAGGCCGTGTGCCCCGAGACAATTGTATTTGGTCAAGAATACCGATATGAGTTGGTAGTCCGAAACACGGGTGGTACCACCACAATGGGGGTTCGTGTCGAAGATGAGGTGCCAGTGAGTGCACGTTTCATCAGTAGCGATCCACCGGCTGAATACAACGGAGATCGCCTCGTCTGGAATTTGGGTCAATTGGACCCGTCAGGCGAGAAACGTATCGTGGTTCGACTGAAGCCATCAGATGAAGGTGAGTTGCAAAGCCGAGCGACGGTGACATACACCACTGCAGTGGCTGTGCGCACCCGAGTCACACGTCCACGTATTGCCGTGATTGTCACGGGGCCCGAGGTTTGTCGCGTTGGAGAAGAGACGACTTTAAGCATCAAGGTTAGCAACACAGGCACTGGGCCGGCTCAGCGAATGATTCTCCAAGCCGACTTGGCTGAGGGGTTAATCCATCCTCAGGGTAGGAAAATCGAAGCCGAGTTGACTCATCTCCCGGCTGGTGAATCGAAAGTGGTTCCCTTGAAGTTGATGGCGGGGAAAGCGGGATTGCAACAATGTCAAATTACGGTTGCAGTCGAGGGCAGTTCCGATGCTACCGCCCGGGCTTCCATCAATGTTGTAGAACCGCTCTTGCACCTAACCCAATCGGGTCCCACCAAGTGTTTGGTTCGCGGTGAGCCGGTTTATGAACTCACACTTGCAAATCCCGGTACTGCAACGACGGACCCGATCACGATGTACACGGTGTTACCGGAGGGATTTGAGTTTATCCAAGCAAGTGATCAGGCGAGTTACAACCCTACCAATCGTGCAGTTGTGTGGAAACTTGGAGGGTTGGCTCCGGGGGCTAGCCGAACCGTCACTGTCAAACTCCGAGCTATTGCCGCAGCCGATGGTTCGCTGCGAACAATTGCTCAGGCCACCCCCGAGCAAGCGCCGATTGGTCAGGCAGGGGTGAATCCAGCTCGCCAGGTCGTCCGGCCATTGGAGGCCAAGACCGAAACAGCCATCAAGTCCGAAGGTGTTGCAGCCGTTCGATTCGAGGTCATTGATTTGGAAGATCCGGTCGAGGTGGGCAAAGAAGCTGTCTATGAGATCCGTGTTACCAACCAAGGCACGGGAATCTGCAGCAATATCCAACTCGTAGCTGCCCTTGGGGAGGGAGCAGTTTACACGGGTTCGAGTGGTCCGACTCAGATTAAAGTTCAAGGGCAGCATCTGGTGTTCGAACCGATCCCGACGTTGGCAGTTAAGGGAGAAGTGGTGTATCGGGTCCGTGTGAAGGGGACGTTGGCAGGCGAGGCCCGCTTCCGAGTCCAGTTAACTTCGGACCAAGTTCGTACACCGGTCATCAAGGAAGAGAGCACCCGGTTTTACCAGCAGTGAAATCAGTGCCGAGCTACGGCTTTGCTGTCATCGGCGTGTGGGGTGTGTTAGGGGAAGTCTTTCGTTTCGACGACTTCGAGGCCCAAGCGGAGCGAGGGGACGCTAAGCTTTCGGGCCTGGGGGGAGGAGTCAGTTTCATGAGCACAGGACGTGCGCGGCAGAAGGACCGCAACGCTGTAGAGGTTCATATTCGCTGGATGATCCGTCGCGATATGCCGGAAGTCATGCGGACCGAACGAGCCAGCTTCGATTTCGCCTGGACGGAGGACGACTTTCTTCGATGTTTGCGGCAACGAAATTGCATCGGTATGGTTGCTGAGCAAGGCGATTCGATTCATGGCTTCATGATTTACGAACTCCATCAAACGCGGCTCCATGTCCTCAACTTTGCCGTGCACCCTTCGGTGCGTCGGACGGGTATTGGGAGCCTGATGGTGAGCAAATTGGTTGATAAACTCCGAACGCATCGTCGCTACAAGATTACTCTGGCTGTTCGAGAACGAAATCTGCCCGCTCAAATGTTCTTTCGCAAGCATGGGTTCAAAGCGACCCGATTATTGCGGAATTACTACGAGGATAGCGGCGAAGATGCCTATCACATGGAGTATCAAACCATCAATAATGAGCTGTTCGAAGGCTTCGATCCAGTTCAAGTCAATCGGATTGCTCAGTTCGAAGAGAATTGATGCGCGGAAGGACAGCGGTTGAGCTGATCGGTAGGTTGAGGACCAATCAGGGCAAGGGGGACGCCCGATGAGCGAGGCAGGACGCCGTCAATGGTGGCAAGGATTTGCAGTTCTGATTCTCGTGGCCAGTGCTGCCGCAGGAGCTTGGGTGGGCTTTATTAGCCCTTCAATCACTCCACCGATTCGTACCAGCACAGCGAAGACTCAGCCAAGGGAACCAAAGCCGTGGGTAAAACTCACGACTCCACCGGCTACATCCGCCCCGGTGCAAACTGCCCCTGAGTTGAAAACACCTGCAGGACTATCATCGAATTTGCCACATCCTCCGGTGCCACATCCCCCGGTGCCTAATGTTGCAACCCCAAACCCAGATGCCGTGCCTATTCCACCGATTCGCGCGGTAACGTCTGAGATTCTTCCGGCAGTTGCAACGACACAGCCGAATCAACTCCCAATCCCGCCTGCTCCTATTACCACTACACCTCCACAACCCCAAGATTCCTTGGCAGTCAATCTGCCAAAAACTCCTGCTGGACTTGCCGAGTTGCCCACTTCGGCACAACCTGGGAAGTTGACCGCAGAACAACCGTCGTCGCTTCCACTTATTCCTGGTCCTGTTGCACCAAGCCAATCGCCCCAACCTCACCCGCTGCCATCAGCACCTACGCCATTACCTCACAAACCCACGGAACCTCCTGTTGTGCCACCGATCCCAGTTGCAGAGAAACCCATCGAACCACCCCTACTACCGAAAATCTCTACTCCTGCGACGGCTTTATCCGATCCGCCTCCGATGAAAATTGTGCCGAACTTACCCATTCCACCAATTGGACCGATAACACCGCCCAAAGAAAACCTTGACCCGCCTACCTCACCCATCAAATTGCCAGAGATGCCACATTTGGTTCAACCTATAAAGCCGGAATCGGGCTTGCTTGGAGGCATTCAAGGGAATACTGTCAAATCGGAGACCATGAGTGGAGAGTCTGGCTTGAGTGTGCCAAATCCTACAGCGATACCCGCACCCGAGGCTCTCAAACCAGCGATCCCGACTCCATTGCCACAGAGTCCCGACGTACCTCTGGTTGGAAGTGTGCCCAACTTGGTAGAGACTGACCGACAGTCCGGAACGGTGGTCGATCGGCCTAAGCCACCGGCGCTCCCGTTACCCAGCAGTGAACGAGATACTTTCCCGATTCCCGACTTGGTCATTCCGACTCACCCTGTGATGACACCTGGAGAAAATGTTATGACCAAATGCTCTGTCGCGGCCGCAGCAATCCTTGGTAGCATGCTGGCAGTTCAAACTCCACCCGTGTCCACGGCAGCACCAGTGGTTCCATCACCCGCTTTACCGAAATCAAACCCGACCGACGATAAGATCGAGATTGCTGAACTTAAGAAGCAAGTCGAAGATTCGAATAAGAAACTAGACGCCATTCAGGCTCAACTTAAGCAACTGAACGAACTACTGAATGGTCGACGCGACGATAAGGGATTGCGGTTAGAATCCGATCCCGGGTTGGTGGAGGAATTGAAACGATTGAAGGATAAACTGGCGAAAGTGGACGAAGACCTGGCAAAGATGAAATCTCAAACTGCGTTACGGCCGACTACTGTTGATCCGCGCGCGGGGAAGGGCACGGTCCGGATTGTAAATGAATATCCGGTCCAAGTTTCAATAGTTGTTAATGGGACGTCGTATCGGGTTGCTCCCTCCAAGACTCTTGATGTTGATGTACCCGCCGGAGAGTTTACTTATCAGCTCCTCGAGGCTGGGGCAGCTTCAACCAAAAGCATCATCAAGGAGCGAGAAACTGTAACGCTCCGTATCAAGTAATTCGACCTGGGATTCAACAAAGCCCACCCTCCCATTAGGGTGGGCTTTATGGTTTCGTGGATCGGAATCATGATCATCACGATCGATGGCCCAGCTGCGTCGGGTAAAGGGACGGTCGCCAGACGATTGGCCACCCGATTAGGATTTGATTACCTTGATACAGGGGCCATGTACCGTGCAGTAGCCCTGGCAATTCACCGAGCGCAAATCCCCTGGGACGATAGCTCCCGTATTGAGGCAACCCTGCCTCAGATTCAAATTCACATCGCTCCGGGTCAGGTTCTCCTCAACAATCAAGATGTAACCCAGGCAATTCGGTCATCCTGCGTCTCGCAAGGGGCTAGCAAGGTAGCGACGATCCCCGCGGTGCGGCAATTTCTCATTCAGAAGCAACGACAGATTGCCTCCGGACGAAACATCGTTTGCGAGGGCCGGGATCAGGGCAGTGTGGTTTTTCCCAACGCCTGCTTGAAATTCTTCATTACTGCGGATGTAAAAGTTCGAGCTGCACGGCGTTATCGTGAGTTGTCTGCCCGAGGTGATAATGTGTCTTTGCAACAAGTACTCGACGAGTTGATCGAGCGGGATCGCCGCGATAGTCAGCCTGGAGGTGGCCTAAGACAACCTCCTGACGCGATTGTGGTTGATACGACCTTCCTGAATCCGAATGAAGTTGTGAATCGGCTGGAACGAGAAATTCAAAAGCGTACACGACCTAATTGGACGGGCCGGCTCTTTTACGATTTTGTCTATTGGTCTTCTTATACTTTTTTCCGGTTCGGATTCAGTTATCGTCGAACAGGGTGGCATCTCGTACCCAAACTCGGACCAGTGCTCTTGGTTGCCAATCACCAATCCATGTTCGATCCGGTTCTCATCGGGCTTGCTTCGCGTCGGTATCTGTCGTTTTTGGCGCGAAAGAATCTGTTTGAACAACCCTTTTTGGCACCAATCATCCGCAAACTCAACGCCATACCGATTGATCGGAGCATGGGTAAGGAGGGCATTCAGTCTGTACTTGATGCTCTCGAACAAGGCCAGGCGGTTCTGGTATTTCCTGAAGGTGAGCGAACGCATACAGGTGAGGTTCAACCTCTGAAACCCGGCGTGACGTTACTGATCAAGCGTGTCAACTGTCCGATCGTGCCAGTGGGCATCGCCGGTGCTTTTGCAGCGTGGAATCGCCATATGGATTGGCCTCAGCCTTCGCCGTTGTTTCTACCTCCCGAGTCAAGTACCATCGCTGTGTCTGTGGGCGAACCGGTTGATTCGGCACAGTTCAAGAATCTGGATCGAGATTCGATTCTTCGCGACTTGCAAATGCTACTCATTCACCAAGTTAGCAAAGCTGAGCATCTCCGCAGGAAATAGCAACCTAAAGATGGAATAGGCAGACACACTAGCGACTTAGCCATGTATAGAACTGGGCGAGTTCGGCGAAAGTGGATGTTCTTGGCTATTAGATGCTAATTTCAATCGTGTGCTTAACTGACATCGGTTTGTGCAATTTTCAAACTTTACTCGCCAAAAAAAGGCCAGCACATGCCGTCTACACGGCATGCCCTCCATTGCCGTGTTGGACTAAAAAGGCCAGTTGTTCTAACTGAATCGAGAGATCGACGGTAACTAAACGGACACGCTCCGGCAAACGCAAGACTATGGGGGCGAAATTTAAGATACCTCGGATTCCTGCTGCGGCCAACGATTCGGCTACTGATTGAGCTACTTCTCCCGGTACGGTTAGTACTGCTAACTCCGCTTTGAGTGTTGCGATTCGTGATGGAATTCGTGCGACAGGCTCGATCTCCAGCCGTTCGACGAATTGACCAATTTTACTGGGATCGGAATCAAAAAGGCCAACGATTTCAAAGCCTTGGGCTCGAAAACCCTTGTAACGCAACAGAGCACGCGCAAGATTTCCTACACCAACTAGTACGGCTCGCCAATTCCGATCGATCCCTAGTGCGGAGCGGATGGCATTGGCCAACTCACGAGAGTCGTAACCAATTCCTCGTTGCCCCAAATGCCCCAAAGCGGCTAAATCCCGTCGTACCTGAGCATCGCTAACTCCTACAGCTGCAGCAATTCGGCTGCTGGAAATCATGCCTCCCTCTTGAGGCCATGTGGCCAAGCACCGCAAATACAAACTCATGCGTTGAGCGGCTGCACGCGAAAGTCGTTGTTCCATGCCGGGTTGCCGTTGGTCCACCACAGCCGCCCTCACCCTGAGAATAATGCGTTTGTTAATAGAACGTTTTGTCAGGCTTCTGGAGTCTTTGACAAAGTATTCTAATTTAACCACGCTACAGTTACCGCTTCCAGGACACCGGGATGACAACCTCCTGTCCAGCAGGTTCAGTCAATTTGACGCGCACTTGACAGTGACCTGATTGCTGAGCTGCAGACTCAGTAACGGTTACCCGAACGACAACAACTGATGCTGAGCCCGAAGACACCTTGACAACCACTCCGGGGTGGTCGCTTTCAGCACAGGCGATTGCGATGGGTTTGGCATCGAATGCACGTAATTGCACCAAAGTTGCTATTTCTGTTTGTCCGGGAGCAAATCGAAGAGCAACAGAATCTGGGATTGCAGTCACTCCATTGAGCGGTCGCTTCAAGATTCGGACAGGGATGCGAAATTCGGTATAATCCGGGTCATCGGTATAGAGCACTACGATCTCATCTCTGTGTCCAACAGGGGCTGATGCTGCCAGTTTGACGGTTACACGCTGGGGTTTGCCAGCTTCCCGCTCTCCGACATCGACTGAAAGATGTTCACTACTCACAGCGGTCTTAACGACGCGCAGTGATTGACTTCGGGTGTCATTGATGAACAAGACTTGCGAAGCTGCCCCGGTGGTGGAAAATCCGAGTTGCGGGGGTGTGATGGTTACCTCCTGAGTTAACGTCGCTCTGATCTGAAGCAAGAGGTGGCCCTGTTGTGTTGCGGATCCCGGTTGGTCGAGTTTGTAATTGACAGTGAACTGCCAACGGTTGGCCCCGGCAGGTTGGGTCAAGGTATTGACTTCAACCGTTAGCTTCGCCGTTTCGCCAGGCTGAAGCACATTCTGTGTGAGTGACTGACGCAGACAACCGCAAGTGCCTTCGATTTTTGTTATTGTGATGGTACCGAGAGACATCCGGTTGGTAAGTTCAAAGGTATGAGCTAAGGGTGTCCCGCCTTTAACGTTGCCCCGATCGGCTACAGGAGTAACGCAATCCAGAGGACTAGAGGCGGGATTTCCAAAACATAACCCTACAAGACAAATGAGAGTATTCATAATCCGGCTGATTAGCTAACTTTGAGCCAGGACTCAAGCCCAATACGCAGGGATTGCTATGATGTAGTTTAATTTCATGAAAAATTATCCGATCCAGCTTAGCTCTAAGCGATAAGCAAAAATTATGCAAAACTTTCGGTGGGTGGGGGAACTTAGGGATGACGTCCACGTCTATCGTATTAATTTAAATCAACCACCTGATGTCATCGATGGGTTCCTGAGCTACTTGTCGCCCGAGGAACTCGAGCGAGCTAACCGATATCGAATCGATCGAGCAAGACTTCAGTTTACGCTGACGCGAGGGTTCCTGCGTCAACTATTAGGAGACAAGCTAGGAATTGCTCCGGACAAAGTGCCCATCACTTACACTGCTAGCGGTAAACCGACTTTAGCGAACCCTGACCTTCAACTGTACTTTAACGTAACGCATACTGATGGTTTAGCGCTGATTGCACTGTCGGACCGACTCGTGGGGATTGATGTTGAGCGACAGCGTTTCTTGAGTAATCCTGAAGGACTTGTTGATCGTTTCTTTTCGCATGTCGAAGCACAAATTTTCCAGGCTTTGAGTCCGGAACTTCGGCTATGGGGTTTGTTCCGAGGTTGGACGTGCAAGGAAGCGATCCTAAAAGCTGCCGGATTAAGCTTAGCTCACCTCGACACATTTGATGTCGAGCTGCACCCAGCTCGACCAGCGACCCTGTTAGCATCCCGTCACCCGGCTTTGCTAGAGGGACGTTGGTGTTTAACTACTTGGGAGCCTGCTGCAGGTTACGTGGCCGCATTGGCTACCAAGCTTGATTCTCTCAAATGATGATTTGTGATGTTTCAGTGCCCGCCGAACGATTTGGGCGGGCAAATGAGTTAAATGTGACTGCTTGTGATTGTCACGGTGCCGGCGGTGGCATATCGTTTGTTGGTACTCGGTTGAGATAGGGAGCGGCTGCCTGGTTGATTTTATCGGGCGTCAAGTCGATCTTCATCCGATACCCCATGCGCGGGAAAATATCGCTGAACTTGATCGGTTGAACGCCTTTTTCACGTCCATACGCCACAGCATTACCCATCGCGGCCAGTAGTTTTGTCTTATCATCACGGTTGGGGTCGTTAGCCGACTGAACAGGATAATAACCTTCAACAATAAAGCGAGTTTGTTCCGTTATTTCGCCCACCCATTTGCGTTGACGCATATCAAAATAGGCATCGACGGGAATACCCATGCGGGTGAGGTCCCGAACAACTGATTCGATGTCATCGATTCCGTCACCGTTCACGTCAAAAATACCTAATAACGCGATATGGTCAGCTGTGCCCTTACGCCAGACCGAGTTGTAGAGCAAGTCTCCGGGGGCCGCTCCATCGCGTATGGAGTCAAATTCCTGGGTAATTCGGGCACGGGACAGTTTTGGACCAAGCACCTCGATCACTTCAATAGTCGCTTTTTCAATGAACCGATCAACTGGTTTGTACTCGCCTCGCTCATTAGGTACCCGGATGCGGAAAATCCGTGACTGACGGCCTTTCTCAGGGAAGTCGCTAGGTAAAACGGTGAATGTCAAACCCGGTCGTACCAAAGCATTTGAGCCCAAGTCTATTTCCACGATGTTGTCAGGTAGGCGACGTAAAATTTTACCTTGTGGTTCGTCGTATACGAACGCATCTTGTTTTTCAGCGATCTTCCGGCTTATCTCGCGGATCTGATCGACCAATCCTTTGTTCTCGTTCAGAAGTCGATTACGTTCCCGTTCGATTCGTTGCTTTTCATCATTCAAGGTAGAGAGTTCAGTCTGGGACGCTGCTTCTTTTTTCACATATTCTTTAGTCCGTTCATCAAAATCTTTAATGCGTGTGTTCAGTTGGTCAGCAAACTGCTTGGGTAAGGCATCCGAGATTTCCTTGAACGATTTTTTGAGATTTTCATATTCAGCAACGATAGATTTGTACTTTTTGATCTCCTCGGCATAGTTGTTGCGGTCGGTGGTCGCAGCAGCGATTGCTGCATCGCGTTTGTTAACAGCATCGCCAACCACGGGTATCAAGCCCGTCGCTTTTGGGTCTCGTGGCAAGCCTTTATCATCCAATTCCCAGATTCGTAATTCGCTTGGCAGATCTGAAGGACTGCGAACCCCAACTGCTTTCGCCAAGTTCTCGTTGATTTTCTTGATTTCAGCAGCGATTTTCTCCTGACCTTTAGTCTCTTTCTTCACTGTTTCGAGGTCGCCGGTTTCACCCGCTTCCGGAATGCCCATGAAAATGCGATACACTCGCGCTTTCATGCTAGCGTCCGCTGCTTCACCCGCCTTGGCACTTGCGTCAGCATTGGCTTTCTTGACAGCTTCGTCCTTGGTCACTTGATCTGAGAATTGCATGTACCACATCACACCAAATGTGATGGTGGTTAAAACGAAGAACACAAGTGCAACAATCAACGGAGTGCTAGTTTCTTTGGCCGCGCGTTTCGCCATGGCTTCCTCTACGGGCGGAGGCATCGTCGGAGGTGAAAAGGGAATACCCGCACCTTATTTGAGCATAAAGGCGACTGGGTCTGAGTCAACCCGAAACGTCGCTCGATCCTCGGGAGACACGACAGTTGTAGGGAGTATGCGAATCGTGCCGAATCGCTCCCTGTAGTCTTCGCAAAAGTAGCTTCTCCAAAAGCAAAATCGGTTTGATCGAGTCCATCGTTGAATTGGGAGCATGGAAGCGCTCTTGGTACAGTACCTAGTTCTGAAACGTCCCATGATTAGTAAGCAATCAAAATACATGAGGAAATTGTGGATCTGCAATCGTAGTCGTGTTGAAGCTTTTGTGTTTCAGCGTGGGTTCTGTACGTTAGTATATCAAAGTTTGAGCCTCATAAGTAAAATTCTCCCAAGTTCAGCGGGCTACATGAAAACTTTTGACGTTATGAGCATCACATGTTGTTCAAATGAATCTGGTCGTTAACCATTTGGATCGCATCCGTTGGACAGATTACTTGACAGGCAGTGCAAGAAATACAATCGAGTGGTCGAGTTAGCCAAGGAAACTGACCCATGGATTCCAAACAATGGGTTGGACAAATGAAGATGCAATCTCCACACGCTGTACAACGGCTAGGATCGAGTAACGGAAGTTCGATCTGCACTATCATGCCTGGGTTTCTTGATCAGCCAAGTCGATCACAGCGTTTCGCTGAGTCGATTTGTGAGTGAGAACTCTGTTTGGTATTGCTTGGCGAGCGATCCGGTTGATACTGGCACTTAGCAACCCGCTGACCACATCTTCAAGGACTGGTTTTGTGAGTGGGGGGAACAACACATATCGCGCTCCGAGATCAAGGATCGCCGTTGTCCAGGCGCACCGCTCGGCGTCAGGCAACTTAATATCCGAAACGACGATCACCGAAACATCGGGGTCAAGACGACGAATGTCATCGATCAGTGCTAGGAGTCTGAGTTGTTCCTCACTCAAGTCGGTTTGGATAAGTACAACTGTGGGGTTACCACGTTGGAGGTGTGCCTTGACCGCGGAAGAAGTACGGACCGAGTGAATCAACCAACGACTCTCCCGAGCCAAGTCCCGGAGTTGTTTACCTAGCCATCCATCATATTCGAGGGCAACGACTTGTGGGTACTTCACAGAGATCCATCCTCTTTCTCGGATCCCGAGAGAGAAGTTAAGTTGATGTCTAGTGCCTTCATGCGACGGAGCAAGCGGCTTTGCCAGATCCCAAGTAACTCCGCAGCGCGGGCTAACTTCCCCTTTGATTGACGTAGTGCTTTACGGATCATTTCCTTTTCGATACTTTCGAGGATTTTATCAAGTTGGAGTGTAGGGCGTTGTGGAGCCGGGGGCACGCGTTCGGCCTGTACACGATACTCGTGGGGCAGATGTTCAGACCGGATAGGCCCAGAACCTGCTTGCTGATGAGCTGTGATCAGTATCTGACGTAACTCTCGAAGGTTGCCGGGCCAAGGCTGGTAACGCAGTACCTCGAATACAGAGGGTTCTATTGTCTGATCCGGGAGCCAATGTGCTGCGAGACGCGGGAGATCGTCCAATCGATGCCGCAACGCCGGTACTTGCAGCTCCAACACCGCCAAATCAATGTGAAAGTCTTGCAAGAGGTGTCCCGTCGAAACCTCGTCGGCTGCTGACCGAGTCGCGCTGGATATCAGTCGCACGTTTTGAGTCTTGGAAAACGCTTCGACTACCTTGGCTTGGAGATCACGGGGTAGAGCCATGGGATTTTTCAGGTAGAGGGTACCAACATGCTGGCCCTCCAAGATCCCACCATGCCCAAATAATAAGCTATCAATCAGATACGGTTGGAGGCCGACACAATCAACACCAATGAAGGCTTTTTCCCGACGCGGACCGTTATGATGAACTACCCGGGCTGCCGTTTCCTTACCACTTCCTGGCTCTCCCCAAAACCAAATTGGAACGTCGGTTGCCGCTGCATGGCGGAGTTGCGTTAGGAACTGTAAAATCTGGGGAGAGCAGCCTTGGAACAAATCAAATGCGTATCTGGCGGCGTGGGCATGTCGTAATGTCATGATTGAGGGGTGTAGCTTCCGACTCATCGTCGTTGGTTCGGAGTTAACCACCTCAATCGTCCCAAGAATCCCATAAAGGCCAACTTCACCCCGCAGTGGCGTGAATGTGATATCCCACCATTGATAACCGGGTCGAGTGAAGGGAGCAGACCGTCGGATCCGATCCACCTTGCCGGCTAATGCCTCGGGAGTTGGCATCAGTGCCTGAGCCAAAGCAGAACTGTGCCGACGGCTCGAGCAGACTAGATCCTGAACATCGGTGAGTTTAACGCCACACAGCTTCTCCCAAGTTCCGTTGGCATAGCGAAGGCGGCGGTTGCTGCCCAAAATGAATACAGGTGTGGTGCTTTGTTCGAAAAACGAACGCCAACCGAAGGTCTGTGAACCTTTTGGTCGTCCCCGGCGTTTTGGTGAAGGTGAAGGGGGCATCTCAAAAACCGAGCCAAACTCATTCACCCGAATTTGGAAGTAATTTACACCAAAATTGGTAATTCGATCGAGAAGACAGTTTTCCCTGCTCGACGTTGCCACTTGATCAGTCCGCCATGAGCCGTTGCTACCTGTTGTGCGATGGCAAGGCCTAGGCCGACACCATGTTCCTTGCCCGTCACGAATGGTTCAAACAACCGCGGGGCAAGTTCACACGGCGGCCCCGGACCAGTATCGATCACTTCTATAATAGCATAATTTTCTGATTGTGTTACTTCAACCTCTACACCTCCTCCCGACCCCGCAGCTTCGATTGCATTAGATAACACATTTACGAGTAGGTGGCTCAGTTGTGTTGGATCACCATGGACTACAACATCTCCGGATGGCCGTTGGTACTCGACAAGCGTCCCACAATGGTGTGCTTGTGGTTGGAGCAAGCATATAGTTTGCTCCAACAAAAGAGAGAGGTTGCACGCCGTTTTCATGACGCAGGTGGGTTTACCAAGACTGAGGAATTGTTTCAAATTCGATTCGATTCTCACTAGCTGGCGAAGTGCAACTCGCAACGGTTCGGGATCGGTCTCTGGGTTTTCTTCGCAGTAAACTTCCAAGGCCAATCGCGCGCCTGTGGCAGCATTTCGGAGCTGATGAGCCAAACCACCAGAGAATTGGCCAAGTAAGCGTAAACGCTCGGTCAGTTGTGATTCCCGTTGAAAATCGGCTAAACGTCGGGCCATGTCGTTGACTGATTGGCAGAGGTCACGAATCTCGTCGTGTGCCCGGGGTAAGGGCATTGGTTTGAAATCGCCGGCAGCGATCAGCCGCGTGTGGCGATCGAGATCGCGGAAGCGTTCGACCAAACGCGAACCAAGTCCAACCATGAGTCCAAAAGCAATCAGCCCACCGGCACCACCCAAAATGATCAAGGGTTGCACAGCGTCTCTAACAGCGGTTCGCCGAAGAGACTCGGGGTAAAAGATGTACAAATCGCCACCTGCGTTAGGATGGGGTGGCCGAAGTCGTAATCGAAGACACCGATATTCACGTCCATTCACCAAAACAGGTGGACCGAGAACATGTTCTTGACCGTGTGCAGGTACCGTTGCTGTGGGGACGTTGTCCGGTGGCTGAGGAAGGGGAGGTACCAAAGTGGATTGTGAGGGAAAGCCAGTGTGAACGTAACAGAACTCCGCACCAGACAAGTCTTGCATTTTTTTAAGGACCGGTTCGGTGAGCTGGAAAAAGGGGGGTTCGGTCAAAGTTCGGGCCACTGCCCATTGTTGTGCAGCCAAACGTCGCTCAGTGTTACGAGCGGTGGCCCAGGCAGCCCAACCAGTTGCTCCTGCGTCGCCAAGCAGAAGTAGCGTTAAGGGTATTAGCAGACGATAGCGAAGAGACAATCGCATGGGTACAGTAAACAGCAATCTGCCCGAGCAGACAACGCAAAGTCAAATCGAGGGAATCATGTGCCGATTCTTTCTGATTTTAGTCGTTTTGCTATCACCAGGTGGGCTAGTAGCAGCATCTCCTCCGAATATTTTGCTCGTTATTTCGGATGATCAGGGATTTGGGGACCTTGGAGCCCATGGTAACCCGATTGTGAAAACGCCAGTACTGGATGGATTTGCCAAGGAAGCAGTGTGGTTGAAGAACTTTTATGTCTCACCAGTCTGTTCACCGACCCGGGCTAGTCTTTTGACCGGTTTGTATAACTATCGAACGGGTGTTGTCGATACGTACTTAGGCCGTTCGTTAATGCGACCTGATGTGAAGACACTTGCTGATTACCTCGCTAGTGCCGGTTACCGCACAGGATTATTTGGCAAATGGCATTTGGGCGACAATTACCCATTGCGACCCGAGGACCGCTCTTTTCACGTGACACTTTGGCATCAGGGTGGTGGGCTGGCTCAACCAAGCGATTCGCCATCAATGGACTCCAATAGCGCCTACTTCAGCCCCGTGCTCAAGGCCAACGGCAAGGATTTGAAAACGAAAGGCTATTGCACGGACGTGTTCACGGACGCCGCCATCCAATTTCTTTCCAAATCCGATGGCAAACCGTTTTTTGCATACGTCTCATTTAATGCTCCCCACGCACCCTACCAGGTACCGGATGAATTAGCAGCCCCATATCGCAACCAGGACCTTGCTGAATTGGGATTCCCTCGGATCGGGCAACCTTGGATCACACCAAAGTTTAATCCGGATGAGATTGCTAAAGCTTATGGAATGATTGAAAATATCGACATCAATTTTGGGCGACTCCTCAAGACGCTTAACGATACTCACCAAACACAAAACACGATTGTACTTTTTCTGACGGATAATGGACCCGGTGGTGTGCGCTGGAATGCTGGGTTACGTAACCGCAAAGGTACGGTCTATGAGGGGGGAATTCGGGTGCCGTGCTATATTCGCTGGCCAGGTCGCTGCAAGGCAGGTCATGTCATCAATACGGCACTTGCTCACATCGATATCACTCCAACACTCCTAGATGCCACTGGCTTTTCAAGTGATGTAAAACTTGATGGTCGTAGTTTTCTACCTCAACTTTTGGATCAGCAAGTCCATTGGCCTCCACGAACGCTTTTTTTCCAATGGCACCGTGGAGATGAACCTGAGAAGTACCGTGCTTTCGCAGCGCGGGGACCTCGCTACAAGTTGGTTCAGGCGGCAGGCCCTGCACCCGGTGAAAAGTGGAAACCAAAATACGAGTTATTTGATATCCAAAATGATCCTTATGAGTCGACCGATCTGGCTGAGAAGTTGCCCAAAGTGGTTCAGGAGTTGAAACAAGAATACGAAATGTGGTTTTGCGATGTGACCCAAACTGGGTTTGAGCCGCCCCGGATCGTGGTAGGCAATCAAAGGGAAAACCCCATGCGACTCAGCCGCCAGGATTGGCGAGGCCCCCAAGCAGGGTGGAACAACTACAGCGTGGGTCACTGGCTAATCGAGGTTGAACAAGCGGGGCGGTACCGTATTACGCTTCGAAGTGTGAATGAATTTAACCGGTGGAGGGTGGCTCTAGGTCAAGCCAGCAAGCTGGCTGTGGAATCGAGACCCACTCGAAAGAGTGTAACGGAGTTGCGACTAGCGACAGGACCAGCTCTTTTAGAAGCCTTGGTGGGCGATGAAACAACATGGCGAGGAGTTCACTACGTTGAATTGGAATATCTGGAAGGAGACATGAAAAAGTGATCGAAGATCCTGGCTTGGGCTTGTGCGAGTTACCCGGTTTGCCTATAGCCATGTCGCAAACCGGATCGACAACGCCGGTGAAGGACTGCCATGAGCCTGGAGATTCATCCCGATTTCCTCGCCCGCCTGATTGCGAGTATTGTGGCGAGGGTTAGCCGGCACCCACGAAAAGTGATTGTAACTTCAGCTGTTGTGACTTTGGCTGCCATTCTCACAGCCTATCTCAAACTCGAGTTTCATACACAACGGAACGATCTGTTAAGTGCCGAGAAACTTTGCCAACAACGATGGCAAAGGTACATTGATATCTTCGGGGATGATGATGATTTGGTTGTGGTCGCTGAAGGTCATGATCGCTCAAAGATGATTGCGGCTCTTGATGCTATAGCGGAGCGTGTCAAACAACAACCTGATCTTTTTGACAGGGTTTTCTACCGGGTGGATCTTAGGCATCTCCAGGACCGATCGCTTCTTTATCTCCCTATTGAACGGCTCACTGCACTTCAGCAACAAATTGAGCGGATGGGTCTGTTGTTAAGATCTCATGGTCATATAGCATGGCGTGCTTTCTCGTTACAGTCTTTACTAGGACATGCTGTTCACGCGATCGAAGCACAACACAATGGGCAAGCCCTGACAGCCGCAGACCGAGACTTACTCAATCATCTTCCGCATATTCTTTCATCAGCTTCGGCCTCTCTTACGGATCCTTCGAACTACAAAAATCCTTGGCGCTTCTTAGCTCCAATCAGCATCGATCCTGCTGCTGCTGCTCAACACAGACTTACTGAGCCTCAATACTTCTTTACAGAAGATGGTACCCTGGCACTATTGACCTGTCGCCCCAAAAAGACCAATCGGTCGTTTGCACCGGCTAAGGAAGCCAATTCGGCCATTCGTACGATCCTTTCCGAGGTCGGACCAAGACATCCCGATGTGGTGCTCGGCCTCACGGGGATTCCGGTGTTGGAAACAGACGAAATGACGTTATCCGACACGGATTCTTTTCGTGCATCATGCCTGGCCTTGCTTGGCGTGACGTTGCTTTACTTTGTTGTCTATCGTGGCTGTCGCTATCCCTTATTGACAATTACAACGTTGGTTGTTGGTACGATATGGGCATTGGGTTGGGCAACGATTACGGTTGGCCACCTCAACATTCTATCAGCGACCTTTGCAGTCATGCTGATCGGGCTTGGGGATTATGGTGTATTATGGGTGACACGATACGATGAAGCACGGTTGCGTGGCGAAACCGTGGCTCAAGCCCTTTGCACAACTGCAATTCATGTTGGCCCCAGTATAGTCACAGCTGCAGCGACAACGGGCTTAGCTTTCTTCGCGATTATGTTGGCTGACTTCAAAGCCGTTACTGAGCTGGGCTGGATAGCCGGCTGGGGTGTATTGCTTTGTGCGGGCAGTTGCATTGTCCTCATGCCCGCTTTCATTGTGCTCTTGGAGAGCTCACCGGCTCGGTCATCGGTCCGGCAACCGATTCGAATTAACTCCTCAGCAAACAACTCGATTACGAATAAGATCCTGCCTCTTGGTATTTGGTTGCCAAAAGTATCCCATCGACCACGTAGTATTCTAATAGCTGGCATAGTAATATGGATAATAAGTGGATTATTCGCAATAAATTTAAAATATGATCACAATCTCTTGAACTTACAGGCATCTAGTTTGGACTCAGTTCAATGGGAATATAAACTAATTAGCAAAGCTGCTGGCATAACGTGGGATGCACTCAGTATTGCAAGGACACGTGAGGAAGCGATAAAACTCAAATCGAAATACGAATCACTTCCTTCCGTGGATCGTGTAGTTGAGGTGGCCACTTTGATCCCCGATCAGCAAGATGCAAAATTGCCAATAATCGAGGCAATTCACAAGCACTTGGCGCACTTGACTGCGATGGATGCGCTACCAACGCCAATCGCTTCGAATCCACAGACGATTGGCAAACTTGTACATCGACTTGCTGATTTAACAGCTCATGACAGTGATCTGTCACTTGCGGCAAGGGATCTTATTACCCGACTTCATTCTTCTCCCAAGGCTCGTGACTATCTTCATGAGTTTGATCGGCAATTTGGAGCCGATCTCGCACGGGAATTGGTTCGTCTCAAAGCTGTTTCACGTCCAGAACCAATCACCCTTGTCGACATACCTCCTGAGCTTTCCGAACGCTACATTGGCTCAAACGGCGAGTTTCTGGTTCGGGCTTTTGCACGCGAGAATCTTTGGGATTATCAATCGCTCTCGCAATTTACTTTGTCAGCTGCGACAGTCGATCCTGAGGCGACGGGTAAAGCCTTTCGCACATTGGAGGGGCTACGTCAGATGAAACTTGGCTTCGAATGGGCAGCGATTTATGCACTCGTTTCGATTGTCCTAATATTACTCCTCGATTTCCAGCAGTTTGGAGATCTGTTACTTGCCCTCCTTCCCTTAGGTATTGGTGGGGCGGTCACGTTGGGCGTCTTGGTGATTTTGAATGTCTCGCTCAATCCAGCAAACATGATTGCTTTACCGCTAATTGTCGGAGTGGGTGTGGATAATGGAGTTCATGTCTTGCATGATTATCGGGCTAGGCAAAAGGGTCAGCTCTATCAAATCAGTGGCTCGACGGGACGTGGTATCCTGGTAACCGCTTTGACAACTATTCTAGGCTTCGGTTCACTCATGACTGCCCGTCATCAGGGGATGGCAAGTCTGGGTTTGACGCTAACGATTGGCGTGAGTTCGTGTATGTTCGCGGCACTCGTGATCTTGCCAGCCGTTTTACAATTGAGAACGGTGAAACGAAAACACCAGGAATTGATGAGTGCGGATGAACCATGTCCACAGGTAATCGCGAGAGCAGCTTAGCCTTTGTTAGGGACTTCAGACCGCCCTATAGCTCTGATGAGTCCCTAACACGCTCTGTGACCATGACTAACTCCGTGATAGCTTGCTGGAAATTTGCTTACCGACTCGGATAACAGAAATTATCGCTCAGGACGATATAAGCTGGCTACCACCTCATCCCACGACGGCACATTCCAATTGGCAATCAAGTCGCGAAGTACCTCTGCTCCAATGTCGTCATCTCCATTTCCATCAGAGCGAGGCATTTCGATTGCAGTTTCGTTTTCGAATTCTTCGTCAAAAGATGAGTCAATTTCGGCAGATTGATCTTCAGAATCGCTCGTTTCATTGTCTTGAACTTCTGCAGTTCCTCTTTGCTCCGAAGGAGAATCGTGTGTATCGCTTATGTTTGATTTTCGCCGCCTGCGTCGACGTCGGCGGCGTTTGCGAGCGGAACCGGGTTGGTTTTCATCCCCCTCGAAATCGGACTTATAGTGATCAGATGCGACGGCATCCTCTGTTTGCTCGTGTGCACCAATTTGCTCGAATTGGTCTGTGTTTGTCTCAGTAGGCATCGAAGAGTTAGCTGGGGCAGTTTCTCCCAGTGCTGGTTCCTTTGCTGAGGGGATATCGCACTCCAACTCTCGTGCGAGTTCGGCCCAATCGTCTTCATGGTCAGAGGTCATTGTGCAAGTGCCTCAATCGTTGAATATGGGCTTAAGGAAGTTATCTGAGATAGTGTTCTACAAGGAAGTAATCATTCGCTTCCTAAGCTAGTGGCAGAATTCACGCATGATAGGTAAGACTCTTGTGTGCTGCCACGATGTTTACACTAGGGCTCTCCTTAGCCTTAGTCTATTTGGAATTGAATGAGGTTCCAGTTTCTTAACCAGATCAGATGGGCTGCCTCAGTTGGTGAGAAACACTTGCATGAGTCTCGAGATCTCACTACAAGTGCAATTCTAAACTGCTTGAGGTAAGACGAACATCAACAATGCGGTCGTCCGGCTCAGCACCGTAGGCTGTTCTCAACACTTCGTTGATGGGTAATTCCTCGGGAATGTCATCGCGCGGAACCAGGTAGACATCGGTGGGCCAACGAGCGAGTTCGCTGATTCGCTCGATGACAGCCTCCCAACAATTTGAAGGAAGTGATAAACCCGGTAATAATCGCTGGAATACGCCGCCCACGATGAGTTCAAGGTTTTCCCTGGGCGGCAGCACGTAAAAGGTTGCCATGCTCGAACTCCAATGTTAATGAGCTTGAAGAGTAGCTAAACGATCGACTTTAGACCTTGGCGAACAAAATTGAAGTAGTCGTGGAGGACTTATTCGAGCGAGGCAATGAACCTTACATTACGCCCAATAGGTAGAAACGATCCAATTTCTGGCTGGCGAACCCCTTGAGATTAAATGTACTGCGCTGATGTGTTAGTATTAAATAGTTAGGTGAGACCTTTTATGAGAACACGTGATTTACGGCCACTTTGATCGTATTTTTCTCGCCGACTTGGCGGAAGGTCCTCAGGTGTCCCGAACTGAAATCCCCCCTTTTGAATGAAATAGTTGACTGCCTGGGTCGAAAGAGCGACTAATTTGGAAATACCCCGCGCTTTCGCCACATTTTCAGCGTACTGCATGAGCCGGGCACCAATGCCTTGATTTTCATAGCGAGGGTCTACAAAGACACTTGCTAATTCTGCGATGTTTTGCTCGGGATAGATATGTAGAGCACAACATCCGACGGGGTTACGATCAACCTCAAACACGTAGTAGTCCCCAATGATCTTCTCCAATTCACCGCGGGTGCGTTTTAGTAGTTCGTCATTTTGCATGCCTTGTTGGATCAAGTTGTAGATAGCGCGGACATCTTTTTTTTGGGCCTGTCGGATAGCTTGGTATTCATTCGCGTAAATAAGTGTTCCGATGCCCTCGTTGGAGAAGACCTCACCGAGAAGACCCTCCTGCTCACGTCCATCAATGATGTGAACCCGCTCGATTCCCTCTTTACCAGCACGTACGGCGTGTGTAAGTTTGGTTATAGATTCTGGGGTTAAGTCAGCTCGATAACGCTTAAGGAACGCATCAGCTTCTTGAACGGTCATTTGACGGACTACACCATGTGGTCCAGCGACTCCTCCCTCCGTGTTTAGGTAGATAAGCTTGATCGCTTTTAGTGCCTTTGCCAATTCAACGGCCACGGCATCCGAATTTAATCGGAAAGAGTTACCCGTTCCATCGATTCCAATCGGTGGAATCACCGGGATAACGTCGTGTTCCATCAAGGTCTGGAGTAGACCAATATCGACCCGTTCTACCTTACCGGTAAAAAGATGATCGACACCACCGAGAATTCCTGCAGGGTGAGCCACGATGGCGTTGGGGCAAGCACCTTTGAGATCGTTGGCGGAAAGACCTTCCAGTATCTCGTGAGTAACACGGTTGGCAGCTGTGATGGCGACTTGAAGCGTCTCTCGATCGGTAATTCCAGTTCCATCCAAGTCCGAGGGTGTAATCTGAAGCAAGTTTGCAAACTGACGAACCTGATGGGCTGCCCCATGCACCATCGCGACCCTTATGTTTAGACTCCGTAAGAGAGCGATATCGAGCAGGAGGTTGGGAAAGTTGTCATCTTCAACCACTGCACCATCAACCGCAATGACAAATACCCGGTCGCGGAACCGGGGGACATATCGCAAGATTTCGCGAAAATAAGTAAGCCGTTCATGCATTGGTGTCGTTGTTGTTCAATTCCCAAGGGTATGCCGAGCAGGTACCAATTGGGAAGACCAATGACCAAGTCAAAGAGATACTATCGGCATTGGTATCATCGACTTCTAGAATACTAGCTCATGGGAAGTTAATATACCATCCAACCGTGTTTACCCCGAGTTAACACATGGCAGAAAATATTGTGATTATTGGGTCTGGACCAGCCGCTTGGACTGCGGCGATCTACGCAGCACGCGCTAATATTAACCCCTTGGTGTTTGAAGGTAATCCATTTGACGAGAGAAATCGACAGAACGGGACTTTACCCCTTGGTCAGCTGGCATTAACTACCGAGGTCGAAAACTTTCCTAGTTGGCCCGCGGGTGACACACGCCATTATCTTCAGTCTGCACTCAAATCCGATGACCCTGATTTCCCCAATTGGGTTGCGAACAACCAGCCTCAGCCAACACATGGAATTAACGGACCAGAGTTGATGGCCCTGATGCGTCAACAGGCGAAAAACTTCGGTACGCGTGTTGAGTCTAAAGATGTGGTGAACGTCGATTTAAGAAAGCGTCCTTTTATAGTGACCACGCATGACCACACAACAATCGAAACTCACACACTCATTATTGCTACAGGAGCTCGGGCTAACTATTTGGGTCTTCCCAGTGAGGACCGATTTAAGAACCGTGGCGTCTCTGCTTGTGCGGTTTGTGATGGTGCGCTGCCCCGTTTTCGATCCAAGCCCATTGTTGTAGTTGGGGGAGGCGATTCGGCTGTGGAAGAAGCAAGCTACTTGAGCAAATTTGCAAGTCAGGTACATATGCTAGTACGACGTGATGTGTTACGTGCAAGCAAAATCATGCAGGACCGGGTCAAGTCGAATCCTAAGATCCAGATCTATTGGCATACCGAAGTTGATGAAGTTTTGGGCGACGACAAGAATGGCGTAACGGCAATCCGAGTGAAAAACAATCAGAGTGGTCAGAAAATGGAACTCGAAGCAGCTGGTTTATTCCTGGCCATTGGTCATACACCTAACGTTGCCTTTCTTCAGGGTCAGGTAGAATTGAATGATAAAGGTTATATCAAGTGGACTACGACAGCGCGAACTTACACGAGTGTCGAGGGTGTCTTTGCTGCGGGCGATGTAGCCGACGACTATTATCGGCAAGCAGTTACTGCGGCCGGATCAGGCTGTATGGCGGCTTTAGACGCTGAACGTTATTTATCTCATCATGGTTTGATTTAGTTATCGAAAACTACTGATTTAGTATTGTGTATTTTTGTAGTCTTGCCCATCAGAGGGGGTGGAACAGCGGGCTATGTTAGGTTACTGCCAACTGAACAATAGCTTGGCGACTTAGCAGATCAGAGTCAAATGAATGAAGCTAATCTTGATTGTATTTGATCAAAACTTATGGGCTTTGGTGCACTCAAAATCGTGGAGGCTGTTTACGTACCAATTCATTAGCATAGTCAAGGCTGTCTAAAGTACCGGCATCGGTCCAATATCCCTCAAGGTGAAAGCACCCCATACGGCCATGTTTGATGTAATGATTATTGACATCAGTAATTTCGAGTTCTCCGCGCCGACTCGGCTTTAAACTTTTGATCATACCGAAGACATCGGGTGGGTAAATGTAGATCCCTACCACCGCGTAATCGCTTTTGGGATGCTCGGGTTTCTCTTCAATCCCAAGCACAGTGTCGCCTTGAAGTTCAGCAACGCCATAGCGGCCTGGATCAGGCACTCGCTTCAACCCAATCCATGCCCAATCAGGGCGAGTGTTTGCCTTCTCTAATAGCGGAACCAGCGGGTCGAGGAAAATATTGTCACCTAATAAGACACAGGAACGGCTTCCCATGCAAAAATGTTCTGCCAGTCCCAAGGCTTGCGCGATACCACCTGCCTCGTCTTGAACGCGGTAGGTCAAGCGACAATTGTGGTCGCGACCAGATCCCAATAACTCCACGAAATCGCCCATATGCTCCGTACCCGAAACCAAGAGAATTTCTTGCAAACCTGCTCCCACAAGCTTTTTGAGGGGGTGGTAAACCATAGGCCACGAGCCAACGGGCAAAAGATGCTTATTAGTAACCTTAGTCAGTTCCCCCATGCGGGTTCCTTTCCCACCGGCGAGAATCACCCCTCGGATGGCCATTGCGGCTCCTCATTCAGTCGTAAGAGTGTTCTGTAAAATAGCAGCTACCGATTCTAGGCTGCTAAAGTTTTCCATACTGTTTCTCGTAATAACTCAAATAGTCCTTGTTCCTGATACTGGCGACCCAGTCTGGGTTCGCACGATACCAATCGATGGTCGTGCGAAGTCCCTCATCAAAAGCAATTTGGGGACGCCAGTTTAGCGTCTGCTCGGCCTTGGTGCAATCAATAGCATATCGTCGATCGTGGCCAGGCCGATCTTTGACGTGGCGGATCAGTGATTCAGATTTACCTAATAGTCGGAGTAGTGTTTTCGTCAGTTCAAGATTGGTTAGCTCACAGCGTCCACCGAAGTTGTAGACTTCGCCAGGTCGACCGTGACGCCAGGCTGCCTCCACACCCCGGCAATGATCGAGAACATGAATCCAATCGCGGATTTGAAGCCCGTCACCATAAACTGGCACCGGTTTGTCGTTCAAAAGATTCGTAACAAACAGGGGAATTAGCTTTTCAGGGAACTGAAACGGTCCATAATTGTTCGAGCACCGGGTAATAACAGTAGGCAATCCAAACGTATGATGATAGGCTTGAACCAACAGGTCACCACTGGCCTTCGTTGCCGAATAGGGACTGTTAGGTTGAAGCGGAGAAGTTTCAGTAAACAGACCGTAAGGTCCCAAGCTGCCGTAAACTTCGTCAGTACTAATTTGGACATACTTGCTGATGGCGTGTTCCCGTGCCATATCTAACAACACCTGGGTACCAAGCACATTGGTGCGGACAAACGGTCCCGAGTCCTGAATGCTGCGATCAACATGACTTTCCGCGGCAAAATTAATAATATCTGTAATGCCTTGTTTCATAGCTAAACGAACTTGCTCACAGTGGGTTATGTCCCCCTTGATGAAAAAGTAACGTGGATGATCAGCCAAGTCCCTGAGATTAGCAAGGTTTCCGGCATATGTGAGGCAATCGTAATTTATCACCTGGACTTCAGGGTCACTGCCAAGTAAATGGCGAATGAAATTCGATCCAATGAATCCACAGCCGCCTGTAACCAACACTTTCCTCATGCTTTGGCTCACATAAAACAGAGTCAAGATTACTGATCGTATTTAATTATCTGATTATATATCATTTATTATATATGCATAGAGCAATATGATATATTAAAATCTTAATACATATGTTAATCATTACAATCTACTGCTTACTTTGAACAATTGAACAATTTTAAGTTCATGCTAGACATTTGCCATGGTCGTAGTTTTTAGCTAATAGTTGGCAACGTTACAGTCGTGACTGATGGTGCAGTTGCCATCTTGAGTAGTTCGATCTCTCCCAAAACACCGTCTAGAATTCTAAGGCAGGTTTCAACTTGATTGGAATTTACACATAGTGGTGGGCAAAAGCGAATAGCTGCTTCACCACAGCCCAAAAGTAAGAGTCCTCTTTGGAAGGCTTCCTGAATGACTTTTTCACGGATTGTGGTGCTAGGCAAATCGACAGCTGTCATCAATCCCAAGCCTCGTACTCCAGTCAAGCTGGGATGGCGACTTGCGAGTGTCCTCAAGCCCGTACGTAGCTGTTCACCTCGTGCCGTGGCATTGGCCATGTACTCGCGCTCCAGCAGATTAATGCTTGCCATAGCTGCACGGCAGGCGACGGGATTGCCTCCAAAGGTACTTGCATGACTACCGGGAGGCCAATCCATGACGTCGGCCCGGGCGATGATAGCCCCTAATGGCATACCGCTTGCGAGGCCTTTTGCGGAACAAAGGATGTCTGGTTCGACACCATAGTGCTCGATGGCGAACATCTTACCCGTTCGTCCCATCCCGCTTTGCACTTCATCAACCACAAGCAAGATGCCATGCTGATCACACAGTTTTCGGAGTGCGGGGAGGCATCCTGGGGGTGCTGGATAATAGCCCCCTTCACCCTGGATAGGTTCTACAAAAATCGCGGCTACTTCATCCGGAGGGCATGTTCGGCGAAAAATGGTTTCTTCTAACTCGACCACCAATTGACACTTCTGGGAGCAACGCTCACCCTCCGGACACATCCGGGGATAATTGACATGATGAATATCGGGAACGAGTGGTGAAAATCCACGGCGGTGTACAAGCTTGGAACCTGAAAGAGACATCGCTCCGTAGGTCCGTCCGTGGAATGCTCCAAAGAAGGCAACGATTCGGTTGCGTTTGGTATGCCATCGGGCTAGCTTCAATGCTCCTTCGAGAGCCTCTGCCCCACTGTTACAAAAAAAAACTTTTTTGGCACTTGGACCTGGAGCAATATTGGCCAATTTCTCTGCCAGATCGATTTGAGGACGATAGTAAAAATCCGTGCCGCTCATGTGCAGCAATTTTTCAGCTTGCTCCTTAATTGCTGTAACGACCTCTGGATGACAGTGCCCAGTATTAGTGACGGCGATTCCCGCTGTGAAGTCCAGGAACAGGTTGCCATCGACATCTTCAATCACGCAGCCACTACCTCGTTCAACGAATAGCGGATACATGGGAGTGTACGAAGGGGACACGTACAACTGATCTCTGATCAACAGTTCTGAGCCGCGGGGTCCCGGGAGTGGTGTTCGTACATTAGGAACTATTCGGTCATCAAACAGCCACATCACAAGCCTCCTGGCCTAAGCGAGTGCAAGTTGTTTGATTCTAAACCTACTGCGAATTTCGTCTTACATGTATTCGGGCCGGTGATAGTAATTACTGCTAAATGAGGCCAATTGCAGAGTGGGCACCATAGTTGCTAAGGATTCGGGTTGGAATTACACCGCTAAGATCAACTTCGTCTTCCTGTACTACCGGATTGCTAAGGTCGACTTCATCTTCTGCCGGTGTACATGTCACTATCCTTTCATTTCGAACCCAACCATACTTCCCAACAAGAAATTCAGCATAATCCGTAAGCTGGGTTAGTATCTCGGGAGGTAAAGTCTGGGTAATATCCACTAACCTTCGAATAGCCGGCGTTAGATTGATCCAACTCACAATTCACCTCGTTAGGAATGATGCCCTTGGTCAGCGAACTTATTAAATGATCATGCGGGCGATCCATCGATGGATGTTGTCAAGCCTTGTGCCATCTTGATTTCGGTTGCGTGGTTCACAGTCCAAGCCGTCTTGTGCGTTACAGCTTCAATCAGTCCTGCAGCTGAAGGATGCCCATTACCACTTTTCTTCACCCCACCGAACGGCAGATGGACTTCTGCACCAATGCAGGGCAGATTGATATATCCCATGCCATAGTCGCACTCCTCTCGATAGAGGCGCATCCGCCGATAATTTTCAGTGATGACCGCCATAGACAATCCATAATCCGTGTCATTTGCGATTTGTACCGCCTCCTCATCATTTTTGAATGGGATCAGGGCAACGTGAGGCCCGAACACTTCTTCCCGAATACTTCGAAGACTCGGTCGCCACGGGGTCTGGTACACGAATGGAGATAAGTAGCAACCCTTGGTATGGGGCACGGGCTGGACTTCACTCCCTTCGAGCAATACCTGGACCCCTTCTTGCATAGCCAGAGCGTTATAACTCAGCACTTTCTTCACCGACTCCGAGTGGATCACAGGTCCCGCGAAATTCCGCGGATCTAAAGGATCGCCAAATTTCAGGCGTTGCGCCATCTCGACGAAGGACTTGCTGTAGGACTCGATCAACGATTCATGGACTAGAATACGGCTAGCGGATACACATCGCTGCCCTGTCGTTTTGAAGGCACTTATGATCCCAGCAGTAACTGCCAGGTCGAAACGTGCGTCTTCACAGACAATAACGGCATTCTTTCCCCCCATTTCAGCGGCTACCAAGCGATCGTGCATACTGGCAGATATTTCTTGTATGCGTTTACCAACATCATAACTACCCGTAAATAACACAACGTTCACGCCAGAATTGCGGACAAGAGCTTCACCGGTTTCCGCAGCCCCATGGACAAGGTTAATCGTGCCTGCTGGGAATCCTGCTTCATGGAAGAGTTCCACTAATCGTTGCCCGACCGCGGGGCTGTCTTCGCTCGGTTTAAAAATTGCGGTGTTACCTTCAAGCAAGCTGGGACCCAGCATCCAGAGTGGAACTGCAAATGGGAAATTCCATGGCGTAATGACCGCGACAACCCCCCATGGCTTTCGTCTCATGTAGGAGTCTTTCTCGGCGATTTCACTCGCGATCACCTCTCCATAAATACCCGTGCGGCCGGTTCCGAAGACGTATTGCACCATGTGCAAGCCTTCGATCACCTCAGCTCGACATTCGGTGATATTTTTCCCACACTCACGCGCCATCAGTTGAGCAAGAGTGTCGGTGTCGCGCTTGATCAACTGAGCCAATCGATCGAAACACTCTGCACGCAGGATTCGACTGGTTCTCCGCCACTGGGGATAGGTACGGCGAGCAGCATCAACCGCTGCCTGTACTTCATCAGGTGTGGCAGATGGGAATGTTCCAACGATATCAGCTAAATCAGCGGGGTTGGTGCTCGGGAAGTCCTCACGCTCTGGAGACCATTCCCCACCAATCGCATGCCGTCCTCGAACAGGCGGCAAGAGAAGTGCCATGCTTGTACCTCCGAGATAGGCGACTGCCCCGACGAGCTGTTACCGAATTCTACGCGAATTCCGGAAAAGTCGCAAAGCCTAGCCTGCCATTCAAAAGCCTGGCCTGCCACTCACCTGATAGGAAGCATGAGTGTGCATGATTGATGTAACTATAATGGTGGTGTCCCTCGTCATGAGGTGAAGTTGGTATGTCGGATATAACACAACTTGTGGTTGGTACTGAGAAGTGGCTTTTACGAATTCCAGCTGAGCGCCACATTGCTCTCGAGGGTTTGTCTCAGACGGCAGTAACCGCTTCCCCAGCCGAGTTAACCCGTGAAGCCTTGGAACATCCTGTTGGGTTAGTGGCACTGCGCCAAGCCTTGACCCCAGACGATCAAGTGGCGATTGTACTTGAGCCGAATTTACCTGCCATCTCAGAGATATTACAGGAGGTATTAGCCTACTTATGCTCAGCTGACATCCAGCCAGCCTCAATAACAATCATTACACCCCCAAACTCCGTGCAAGACTGGGTTGATCAGCTACCAGAGGCGTTTGCGGATGTGCGAACGGAAATTCACGATCCTACTGATGCATCAAAGTTAGCTTACCTCGCGACCACCGCCGCCGGCCGTCGTTTATATTTGAACCGAACCCTTGTTAATGCTGATTTGGTTCTATTGCTAACTGGGCGGAGGTTCGACCCAGTCACAGGATACGCCGGGGCTGAAACAGCCATCTTCCCGGCTATGACTAATGAAGCAACTCAAAAGTCGTTTGTTGGACAATACTCAACCGAGGTTCCAGGTGCCGAGCCTTGGCCAGTACGCGCGGAAGCTGCAGAAATTATGTGGTTACTCGGGGCACCCTTTCTAGTCCAAATCATCGAGGGTTTTGGTGATACGGTGGCCGAAGTGGTTGCAGGACTTCCTGAGAGTATAGGAAGTGGAATTCGGTCGTTGGAAACCCGGTGGCGCGCGAAAATCCGTGAATCGCCGGATACCATCCTCGCGACAATAAGTGGAGATCCAAGTCGAATTAGTTTTCTGGATTTGGCCAAGGCTGCTGCAACTGCCGCCCGCGTGGTTCGCAAAGGAGGGCGAATTGCAATCCTAACAAGAGCGTCCCCGCAGTTAGGTGATGGCGCTCAGTTATTACGCTCAATGGACAGCCTAAAGGGAGCACGGAAGCGGTTAGCACTTCAACAGCCACATGATTGGTTGGCGTGTTATCTCTGGGCCTTTGCAACTCGGCATAATAGTTTGTTTCTTGCCAGCCAATATCCCGATGAGGTTGTCGAGGACCTCTTTGCCACGCCGATCCGAGATCCCGAGGAGGTTCAACGGCTCATCGATAATGGTGGAACGATCCTCATTGTTCCTGATGCCCACAAGACGATGGTCAGCCTTGAGTAATCAATTGTCGTCTGGTCCTTCGCTATGGAGCTCATGATGGAGATTAGTCCTGATTATCAGGCTGCGTGTACTACTGCAGCCTTATTTGATGTTTCAACTGTCGGTAAGCTTCTCCTGACTGGTACAGATGCTCCCCTGTTTTTGAGTAACCTTTGCACAAATGATACGAAGAACTTGCCACTTGGAGGCGGCTGTGAGGCCTATTTTTGTGATCACCGGGCTAAAGTTCAGTTTGCCGTTTGGATCTATCACATCCGACTCGCGGATGGACGCCATGCTATGTGGGTCGAAACCGCAGCTGGCTTTAACGTGGATTTGGCTAGATATCTGGATCGCTATCTCATATCGGAACAGGTTGAAATCTCGGATGTGACTGAGCAATTCGCGCAGTTTCATCTGGCTGGGCCAAAGTCGCATAGTGTTCTTTCAGCAGCTCTTGGGGAAACGATACCTGATCTAAGCGAATTCTCTCACATGGAACGGACATTTGGTTCCGCCGCAACATGCAATATCCGGCGACGAGATCAATTGGGCTTTCCAGGATTTGATATCGTGTGTCTTCGGAACCGCGCTGAGGGAGTCCGTTCGCTTTTGGTCGCTGCTGGAGGATTTCCGGGAACGCCGGACTCTTTTGAAATACTTCGAATCGAGGCTGGTACACCCTTTTTGGGGCTCGATGTTGATCAGACTCGTTTTGTAATGGAAGTGGCCCGTGCGACTCGAGCGGTGAGTTACACCAAAGGGTGCTTCCTTGGCCAGGAACCCATCGTAATGGCTCGTGATCGGGCTGGCCATGTGAATCGGACCTTTCTGGGTTTAAAAGTGTTGGAAGGTGGACCTTTGCCTAAGGGTACGCAACTGTTTCAAGAGGGGAAAGAAGTCGGATTAGTGACATCGAGTTGTCATTCACCTCGCCTTGGGCTCCCAATCGCATTGGCCTACCTTCGCTGGAACCATCAGGAACCTGGCATGCGCATGGAAGCCGTTACACCTTCTGGTAAGCAAGCGGTGGAGGTTGTCGGCTTACCTCCAGTTAAATGAACAATAGCAAGAGTCCTATTAACTGTCGTCGATGTGATAAAACATCACGTATGCAAATCGAATTCTACTTGGTGAAGTCAAGATCAGGGTTCGGTGGCTCCGGTTTGACTAGGGAAGGGTCAGGTTGAAACGGAGTTTGTACTGGCGTGGCACGAGCACGCCGAGTGGACCAAACGACATACCAACGAGCCAAATTCAAACAGCCAAAAACCAAAGCAAGTATCCCACCTAAGTTCATACGCAACGGGTCAAAGCCCAGTCCCCAACCGGGCAGAAACCACTGCCGTGTCAAGATGATAGTCGCCAGTACCAGGAAAAAAATACCAAGGGCAAGCCGCATCCTGTGAATAGCCATCGCTAGTCCTCCCGTTTACTGGCATGATATTCGTAAACTTGGTCGCTGTGGAACACCGGCTGAGGTGGATGATTGCACTCGTTGCATGCAGTTCGAGTAGGAGATTACTGAAATGAAAAAGTATCGCGTGGCGGTGATTGGTCGCACCGGGAAAGGCAACTACGGTCATAACTTGGACACCGTTTGGCTTCGATCCGAAAGAGTGGAAGTTATTGCTGTGGCGGATGAAGACGACCAAGGACGAGCAGCCGCGGCCAAACGATTAGGAGCGAGAAATGCCTACCGTGATTATCGGCAGATGTTGGTAAAGGAAAAGCCAGACATCGTCAGCGTTGCTGATCGTTGGCCAGATTGTCACCGAGATATGGTTATCGCTTGTGCTGAAGTGGGTGCGAATGTGTTCCTTGAGAAACCTGTTGCACAGACCCTTCAGCAAGCTGATGAAATGATTGCCGCTTGCGAAAAGCATCACGTAAAAGTTGCAGTCGCGCATCAGACCGTTTACAGCCCTCGTGTCAAATTGATTAAGAAATTGATTCAAGATGGTGTCATTGGCGATGTGATTGAGCTTCGAGGACATGGTAAGGAAGATCGTCGAGGTGGTGGAGAGGATCTCATGGTCCTTGGGAGTCACACCTTTGATCTGATGCGCTTTCTTGTGGGCAACCCCACGTGGTGTTTCGCCCGCATTCAGCAAGGTGATCGAAAAGCTCTTCCAGCTGACGTGCGATCAGGTGGCGAACAGATTGGACCAATTTTAGGCGACCACATCGTTGCTCAGTACGGATTTCCGGGATTGACCACCGGCCGCTTCATCACTCATATTGCGAAGGCCGGAGCGAACACCCGCTACTGGTTAGAGGTGCGCGGCACTAAGGGCACGATTCAGGTTGGCTTCGGCATTTTGCCGCCTGCTTTTCTTTGCGAGGACCCATCTGGATTCTTTGGCCGTAGTAAGGCAAGGTGGCAAGAGATTACATCTAATGGAGTCGGTCAGCCAGAAACAATCGATCTGAAAGCGATCGACAACGGTAACATTCTCATTGTTAATGATTTGATTGATGCAATTGAAAATGACCGGCCACCACTCGATAGCTTGGCAGATGGTCGTGCGGCTTTGGAAATGATCATGGCAGTATATGAATCACACCGTCTGGAGAAACCTGTTGATTTACCTCTAAAGAATCGTAAACACCCCCTGACCAAGATCTAGTCAACCCGCCGTTGACACTTCTGTTAAGCTCGCGATACACTCCCTAATCCAGAATACGGGTTACAGAGCCATTAAGTTTCGTTACGTTACTCTGATGGTTTTTTGCGCAGTCGCGATTGAGAACCTATATTGAGGATTCGACTTGCGTTACAGAGTCGAAGTCTGGCAAACTCTCGCTCATGGAGGTTATCATGGGCCGATATCAACATTAGCTCGAATGGGTTTGAAAATAGCCAGCTGGCCTTATGGGTTGGGGGTCTTGGTTCGAAATACCCTTTTTAACCACGGGTGGAGAAAAATCAATCGAATGTCAGTGCCCGTTGTTAGTGTTGGCAATTTAGCACTTGGCGGTACTGGCAAAACACCTTGTGTCGAGTATATCGCGCGATTTTACCGTGATATGGGCTTGCAGGTGGCAATCATCAGTCGAGGTTATGGGAGTGAAGTTGGACGAAATGATGAAGCTTTGGTGTTGGAAGAAAATCTACCCGATGTTCCACACCTACAAGATCCTGATCGGGTCGCAGCGGCGATGCGAGCAGTCGAGGAGTTAGAAAGCGAACTGCTCATTGTTGATGACGGCTTTCAACACCGTCGGCTGTATAGGGACTTGGACATCGTATTGATCGATGCCATTCGTCCTCCGTATCGCGATGCTTTGTTTCCCAGAGGGACACTTCGCGAATCAGCCAGGAGTTTATATCGGGCCGATCTGGTCGTGCTAACTCGATGTGATCAAGTACAGTCTAGCGATGTGGATCAACTATCGACATGGCTTAAGAGTTATGCACCGAACACACCTCTAGTCATAACGGAGCATCGCGCAATCGATTTGCTTGGGGGTACGGTTCCCGAGCCGGCTGAGAACTTGCGAGGGGTCGAAGTAGCAGCCTTTTGTGGGATTGGAAACCCTGCAGCATTTCGCAAAACTGTAGAGCAGTTAGGTGCCAAGTTAATGAGTTTTCGGAGTTATCCCGATCACCACCTTTACACTCGTGACGATGTGCGGGAGTTGGCGAAATGGGCTGCCCCGTTGCCGCTGATCACGACTCAAAAGGATTGGGTGAAACTCAGAGTAAGTGAACTGGGTGGCCGCCAACTTCGTGCCGTTCGTATTGGCTTAAGTGTCCGCGAGGGTCATGAGAAGTTTGATCAGTTACTTCGAAGGATAGCACTGGTTAACAAAGATCAGTAATTACAAACGAGCTAAGTCTGCTCAAAGGAAGAACGCACGGATGCGCCCCTTCGACCTGTCTGGTCTTCGAACTTACGAACTACAGTCACGACCGAGTAAGGTCTTTATCACCGATTTGGGGCGGCCTGTTGCTCCCTCCTCGACGATTGCTGATTGGTTTGATTCATTACCCAAGCAACTTGCAGCTGTTCAGCTGCGAAAAATCGCCGAGCATGTCTTGCGAGCACACCAAAGTAGTAAACATGTGGCGATTGCAATTGGTGGCCATGTGATAAAGACCGGTTGTTCACCTTATCTGATCGATCTGATTCACCGTGGAATTATTCGGTCGGTTTCGATGAACGGCTCTGCTGCAATTCACGATTTCGAGCTTGCTTTCGCTGGGAAAACGAGTGAGGACGTTGGGGCACAGCTTCCAACGGGTAACTTTGGCATGGCTCGTGAGACGGCGGATGCATTCGCTGTTGCAGCTCGAGAGGGTGCCCGGCATGACCGTGGTCTAGGTTTTGCGCTCGGCTGCTATTTGGAACAGGCAAACTGTCTGTATCCCAATACGAGTTTGGTGTTAGCGGCCTACCGGGCCAAAATACCCTGTACGATTCATGTTGCATTAGGAACCGACATCGTCCACATGCATCCGCACGTCTCCGGGGCAGCACTGGGAGAGGCATCGATGCTCGATTTTCGCATTCTCTGCTCAGTGGTATCGCAACTGGGAGGTGGTGTCTGGTTCAACCTGGGATCAGCCGTCGTGATGCCAGAAGTCTTCCTTAAGGCGGTTTCTGTTGCACGGAATTTTGGATGCAATCTTGATGGTCTAGTAACCGTCAATTTTGACAAGGAATCCAAGTACCGCACTGGTATGAATGTTCTTCGCCGTCCAGGCAGTGAGGGAATCGAGGTAATCGGTCACCACGAGTTGCTTATCCCAATGCTACACGCCGTTGTATGTCATGCGATCAACCGAACGAGTAGTCCATCAGAAACGCAAGGCCATCGCGAAGCAGCCTAGGTCTGGTGTTGAGTTCCGCCGATTAGCGCAAATACCGTGGTCACCTTGGAGCAATCTGAAATGTCGGCTGATCTAATTGAACTCGTCCGACGGATTGGAACACCACGAGTTTTGGTGATTGGGGATATTATGCTCGATCGATACATCTGGGGTAATGCTGAGCGAATCAGCCAGGAAGCACCAGTGGTTCTGTTACGAGCCGATACTCGTGAGGAACGCCTCGGTGGGGCTAGTAGTGTTGCAACAATGCTACAGGCTCTCGGTGCTCGGGCTAGTCTCGTCGGTGTGGTCGGTAACGATGCTGATGGTTTGCGAGCACGTCAGCTCCTTGCCCAATTGGACATCGACTCGGATAGTGTTGTGACCGATGAATCACGTCCAACTACAGTGAAAGAACGCTACATCGGTCGTGCTCAATCCCGTCATCCGCAGCAAATGATTCGCGTGGATTACGAGTGTCGTGAGCCGGTGTCACGAGAAGTCGAGCAACAATTGGTCAACCGCCTGACGAGTCGACTTACGACAGCCGATATTGTCCTCATTAGTGATTATGACAAGGGTGTTTGTACGCCCAACGTGCTGGTAAAGATCGTCTCAGCCGCCAAGCAACAGGGAATCAAAGTGATAGCTGATCCAACTCGAGGAGGGGACTACTCGAAATATCGTGGCTGTTCGAGCATGACCCCCAATCGACTCGAGGCAAGTTTGGCAACATCCAGAACAATTACTACTCCCACTCAGGCTTTGGAGGCTGCTGCTGAATTGCGGGAGCGATTGAACCTGGAAGCCGGGATAGTAACCCTTGATAAAGATGGGATCGCTTTATCGCACCAGGATGGTCGCTCAGCAATTTATCCTACCCGCCCACGCCAAGTCTATGACATTACCGGTGCTGGCGACATGGTGATGGCTACGCTAGGGCTTGCCTTAGCTGCGGGTGCAGATTACGACGCTGCCATTCGTCTGGCTAACGTTGCTGGCGGTTTGGAGGTGGAGAAAATTGGTGTGGCTACTGTCACGCGCGAAGAAATCGTGGCCGATCTGCTCCACGCACCCTTCCTTGCCTCGGAACGAGTGGCTAGTGCGAACAAGGTTCTTGGACTACCGCAACTTTTACTTGAGCTAGAGCGGCGACGAAAACTGGGCCAACGCATCGCATTAACAAACGGTTGCTTCGATGTCTTACATGCTGGCCACGTACAATACTTGGCTGAAGCTCGTCAACAGGCGGATTGCCTGGTAGTTGGTCTCAACAGCGATACTAGCGTCAAACAACTCAAAGGCCCATCCCGTCCGGTCAACACTGTTGAAGCTCGAGCCTTGGTTCTCTCGGGTCTTCACGATGTGGACTATATCACGATTTTTGCTGATCCAAGTCCGCTCGCATTGATCACCGCGGTGCGTCCCGATGTTCTGGTAAAAGGTGCTGATTATCGGAAAGAAGATGTTGTAGGGGCTGATTTCGTTGAAGGTTATGGTGGCCGTGTTCATCTAGCTGAGATCCGGAACGGCTTCTCAACCAGTAAGTTGATCGAACGGATGCGAGCAGCATGATCACAAATCAAGCTAATTTAAGCCAACAGTGTGATTCGAAGCAAAAGCGGATCGTATTGTTTCTTCCCAATTGGGTTGGTGATGTGGTGATGGCTACCCCCGCGGTCCATGCCCTTTATACGGCGTATCCGGAGGCGAAGCTTTTGGCAGTGTGCCGACCGTATGTCAAACAAGTGCTAGATGGATCTCCGTGGTTTTCAGAAGTGATTGCATGTGATAAGCACGGTTCCAAATCAGAACGGCTTTTCGCGGTGGCTTCTAGGCTCCGTCACGAGCAACCACACATTGCGATCTTGTTCTCAAACTCACTCCGTACAGCACTCATCGCTCGCTTTGGCGGGGCTAGCCGAATAGTGGGATATGTTCGATACGGTCGAGGTTGGTTGCTCACAGACCGGCTCTGGCAAAAATGTGATCTATACGGTCGGTATCAGCCAACTCCCATTATCGATGACTACAACCGCTTAGTCATGAAGCTTGGAATTCCAAACCCTGGTCACCGAATGCGTCTCTTTACAACCGAGTCCGACGAATCGGCTGCCAAGTCCATTTGGGAAGCCCATCGACTCGATCGGTACTCACGAGTTGTGCTGTTGAACCCCGGGGCGGCATTTGGTGCAGCCAAACAGTGGCCGATGGAATCATTTGCTCAATTGGCACGGATCCTCACGCAGAAGTTAAGTTGTGGCGTCCTCGTATTATGTGGCCCTACCGAGCGTGTCCAAGCTCGTCGCATTGCTGCTGATAGTAGAAGTCCTCATGTCTTTTCACTTGCGGATGCCCCACTTTCCCTTGGTGTGACTAAAGCTTTGGTTCGCCGCGCCAATCTGCTAATTACCACGGATAGTGGTCCACGTCACTTTGCGGCAGCATTTAACCGACCCGTAGTAACTTTGTTTGGTCCAACACACATCAGCTGGACAGAAACCTATTTTGAAAAAGCGGTTCACTTGCAAAAACCCGTTCCGTGCGGGCCCTGTCAGAAACGAGTGTGCCCGCTCCAGCATCACCGATGCATGCGTGAACTTAGCCCCGCCGATGTGTTTGAGGCTGTGCAAGTTTTACTGAACCGGTTTCCTGAGCGGGTCAGGATCGAGGTGCCACTTGCAGCTTGAGGCAATTGTGTTCGACTCACTGCGATCTAATCACGATCGTGGGCAAGTCACTGTGAATCCCGATGACCTGGCGAGGTTGAGCCGCTTGGGGATTCAGTCGGCAACTTCGTTTTTGGATCTAGCCGGAGAAGTGATCAGCGGTCACCCCGACCGTCACGTCCTACGCTTAGAGCTATCTGGTTATAGCGAAGCTCTCTACTTGAAGAGGCAGCACCGGAATAGCTTTCGGGAGCGGCTCCAAAACTGGCTTGCAGGGTATGGATGGGTCTCGCGGTGCGAACGCGAGGGAGTTATTTTACAACAACTTGCCTCCTGTGGATTGCCTGGACCTCGATTTATCGCCAGTGGCAGTGATCGAAATCGCGCTTTCCTTTTGGTGGAAGGAATACCCGACGCGGTGGACTTACGGCAAGTGCTCAGCGATACAACTATCCCAACCAAGCAGCGGCGATGTTTGGCCATGGCGATAGGTGAGCTTATTGCTGCACTACATGCCAGTGGGTTTACTACCCCAGATCTAACCGCAAAGCACGTCATGGTCTCCGCTCGGGGAATCACGTTCATTGATTGGCAGTCGAGTCGGTGGACTAAACAAATCAGGCTCAAGGACCGGATAGAGTGGTTGGCTAAACTTCATGCATCGCTTTCGGATTGGCAAGCGACCGAGCGTGAACGGTGTCGGGTTTTGTGGGCCGCATTACGTTCCGCTCGCCGGGCTGGGGTGCTTCCAGAGCGGTTCTCCACAATTGCCCGCAAGATCGATGCCTCATCACGTTCCAAGCGATCGCGCCGTTCGATCCAGGATCAACGCCACTCAGTTATCCATCCAACTGGCCAGCGATTGGTTTGGGTAGCCGATGAGGCAGTCTGTGCGATTCCATCAATTGCCAAAAATTGGCCTGAACCTGCCGTTGGATATCCTTACTACTTCGCCGATCCTGGCACCTGTGAAATCAAGTTGCCCAATGGCCAATGGGCTTATCTCATCCGAGGCCAAGCTGTGGCACCCTTTGGTCGCCTTGGAGCACGACTTCGAGGGCGTCCTTGGCGTTCGCGTGGTGTTACCCTGGGCCGTTTGTTGTTTCACCTCGAGCGCTATGGGATCGCGGCACCTAAGTTACTCGCCTTTGGGCAACGGCTGACAGGTATTTGTTCAGCCGAGTGGTTTGTCTTACACTCCTTACCTGCTAAAGCCTGTACACATCCCGACCCCTACCTCGCAGAGCAGCTTGGCAAATGTCTCAGACAAATTCATGATGCCGGCTGTCGTTTGGTCAGCTACCCGCTCACCGTGTTTGGAGTGCATCAACAAACTGTGTGTGTACGTGATGTGACAGGAGTGCAATTGGCCTCTTCGATAACAGATTCCCTTCGAGAACGTGATCTTGATCGCTTATTGAACGTCATACCTCCTGCCTCTCGTATTGCAGCCGAACTCGGTTACCGTCGGAATCATCACTTTCCCTCAAGTCTTGATGCTGGCGCAACTACCATCCAAACTCGATCGTCGATGGTGTGTAATGAATGATTCACCTCAAATACCCTCGACCGTCGATCTTCATCAATTTCTACCTGCCATGGGGAATCCGATATTTTCACTCTGGCGTCGGCTCTTTCGAGGAATGCAGCTGATTCTTCGGGCATCCGATTGGGATCGGTACGCCGGTGAAGGATGGGAAAAGCGGATCATGCTGGAACCGGCAACAGACCGGTTACATTCCAAACAGGGTCGTTCAATTGGCCGTCGGGTTTTCGCCAATGGGAATGAGCAGCTAAGTGTCTATCTTAAGCGGCACTATCGCCTCCCGTGGTGGAAGGCAGTTCTGGCTACGTTCTTGCCCCAACGACCATGGTCGCCCGGTTTGCAAGAATGGCAACACCTCATTTGGGCCGTGGGCCAAGGGATCCCCGTTCCTCGTCCTGTTGCCGCGGGTCAAACGGTTGGACCTTGGTTCAAACTGCAAAGTTTCTTAGCAGTCGAAGAATTGCACGGTATGGTGCCCCTTCACGAAGCAGTTGTACTGGCTGCAAAACAGTTGGAACCAACTCGCTTTGCCCAATGGAAGCGTGGCCTGATCACCGAACTAGCCCGTTTGACACATGAATTACATTGCCGCAAGGTCTTTCATAAGGATTTGTATCTTTGTCATTTCTACATCCTCGAAACAGACACCCAGCGGCTACACCAAAATTGGGCAAACCGGGTGGTCGTTATTGATCTGCATCGCTTAGCTCATCACCGGCTTACAGCTCTGTGGTGGCAGGCCAAGGACCTTGCTCAGTTGTTGTACTCATCTCAGGTTGCGAGTGTGACAAACCGGGACCGTATCAGGTTCTGGAAGCTTTATCGCAGCAGTTTGAGAGCAGGTAGTTCTTCGAAGTGGCTGCTGACCTTGATCCGGTGGAAATTCCGATTTTATCAACGACATGAACACCGGCGAAGGCTGGGATACTCACGGAAGGAGTAAAGCCGTGGACATTGCGTTGTGCTACGAAAGTGTATTGCCATCTCGCGGTGGAGCAGAGACCTACATTGGTGATTTGGCGCGACGGTTAGCCCAGGATGGCCATGCAGTTCATTTGTATGCATGCCGTTGGGATGCTGCGGCGCTACCTACGACGACACATTACCATCGGCTGGACGTGTCACAGGGGCCGCGCTTTCTTCGACCCTGGCGATTTTCGGCGGCCTGTGAGAAGGCGTTGAAATATCGGCAACACGATGTCAGTATTGGATTTGACAAGTCATGGGGTCAGGATTTGCTCTATCCCCAAGGCGGGCTGCATGTCGCTAGCGCCGCTCACAACCTGCTGAAATATCCTGATCGCTTCACACGATCCTTGGCGATGCTCGGGAAATGGCTGGATCCCGCTGCCTGGTCGTTTGCCCGGTTAGAGAGAAAGCAATACCTAAGCAAGCAGCGTCCGTTGATTGTGGTCAACAGCAAGATGGTGCAGCAGCATTTCTGGCAATACTACGGCGTTCCACACGAGTCCATTCGTGTTGTTCATAGTGCCATTGATCCGAAACGCTTTAGTGCGGAGGATCGCCTAAGAAGGCGAGACGAGCAACGACGACACTGGGGCATGCCCCCCAACGCCACCGTTGGATTATTTGTGGCGATGAACTACCGCCTAAAAGGTCTTGGCCCACTGCTCAAAGCCTTCGCGCTAGTACCTCGGGACAAGCAAGCCCGTTTGGTGATTGTAGGTCATCCAAAATTTGCCTGTTACCAACGACAAGCTCACCGCCTGGGAGTTGCCGAGCGAGTACTCTTTCTGGGCCATCGCCCGGATCCTCGCGATTGCTATTTCGCTGCTGATTACCTCGTTCATCCCACGTTTTACGATCCGTGTTCACTTGTGGTGTTGGAAGCTCTAGCGTGTGGCTTACCCGTGATCACATCCAGATACAACGGAGCCAGTGAATTGCTTTCCCCCCCGGCTGATGGATTAGTCATTCAAGACCCTCATGATCATCAGGAATTGGCTGGAGCTCTTGTTACCATGATGGACCGGAATTACCTCCGTGCAGCGAGTGCCGCGGCTCGTCTAGCCGGCACACGTTGGACATTTGAACACCACTACCGAGCACTCCTGAATCTCTTCCGCGAAGTGAAACAATCCAAACGTGCTGCCTGACGATCTTGGTTTGGTCATCTCATAGTCAAATCTGACCAGCGGCTCGAACGCGATCTTGCTCACGAGTTGCTACAATTTCGGCATGTCTTCGCTCATGCTTGAAGTGTTGCTCCTGATCGCAAGCTATCTAATCGGGGCAATACCTTTTGGTTATCTGATTGGCCGACTTCATGGCGTGAATCTATTTGAGGTTGGTAGTGGTAATATTGGTGCGACTAATGCGGCTCGTGTACTGGGTTGGCCGCTTGGAGCACTTGTCTTTATCCTGGATTTTCTCAAAGGTGCACTTCCCGTCGCCGGAATCGTTCCCCTTGCCCAATTTTTGAGAGCAGGATCTGAGTTCGTTGTTGGTCAGACGAGTGTTTTACAAGTCAGTGCAGCTGCTTTGTCATTTCTTGGCCACCTGTATCCCGTCTATCTTGGTTTTCGGGGTGGTAAAGGTGTCGCGACTGGTGCAGGCACGATTGTGGTCCTGGTCCCGGTACCCGCGGTTGTGGCCGTCTTGACCTGGGCTTTGATCTTGCTGGTGTTTCGCATGGTTTCCCTAGCCTCATTGACCTCTGTTAGTGTGTTGCTCCTGGTGCGATTGATTAGTACCCCAAACCCTTTCGCATATGACTATCTGCCCGTGACCGCATATCTGCTCCTTGGGGCTAGTTTTGTATTCCTGAAACACTGTGCAAACTTGAAACGTATTCTTTCTGGTACCGAGCGCCGAATCGGAGACTTCCACATGCGTGAAACCTACATTCGGTGTATTCATCTGCTTGCGTTGGGTCTTTGGTTTGGTGGTGCTACATTTTTCAATTTCATTGCTGCAGTAACGATTTTTGATTCATTCAAGCAGGTGGTGAACACTGGACCTTCTGATCGAACGGCTTTTGAAACCATCATCCCACACGATGCCTCACAAGATCGCAAAGATGCACTTGCAAACGCTTTGGCTGGTTCCGCAGTTGGGCCAATTTTTCCGCGCTACTTTGCTATGGCCACGATCTGTGGCTCGCTTGCGCTCGTTACTGCACTGTCCTGGTGGAGAACGGATTTACTCGGACGGATCCGAGTCGTTGTCATTGCTGCTGCATTAATGACTGTGGCCATAGGCTGGCCGATTTCGAATTATGTTAGCGAATTACGAATGGAGCGTTTCTCCTTAAACTCCGAAACGGCTGCGAGGGCCAAAGCGGCGTTTGGCACTTGGCATTTCATCAGCTTATTACTCAGCTTTCTCATGGTTTGTCTGACTGCACTCGGATTGGCTTTGGCAGCTCGTTTGCCCATTGGCCAAACCCCAGCTTCTGCAGAAAAGGTTTAACGAGGTTCCTGTTGGGTCATGCAGTGGAGTGTGCCAAGGCCCCAAACCAAATCAACACAATGGATCCCTACGACCTCGCGGTCTGGGACAAGCTCAGCCAATGTGCCTAAGGCAATCCGGTCAGCTGGGTCGTTGAACGTTGGGACAATAAGAACTCCGTTTGCGATGTAAAAGTTGGCATAGCTAGCCGGTAAGCGCATACCATCGAAATAGACTGGTTGGGGCATGGGCAGGGGAACCACTTCCAGCTTACGACCTTCAAAGGTGATCGTTCCTCGAAGCCGTTCCAGATTTTCTTGCAAGGGGAAATAGTTGTCATCGGAAGGATTCTCCTCAACAGCACATACAACCGTGTATTCATTCACAAATCGTGCCAGGTCATCCACATGACCATGGGTATCATCACCTACAATTCCCCGACCCAACCAAAGGGTTTGTTTCACTCCGAGGAACTCAGCGAACACCTGTTCATAATCGGCCCGCTCGAAGGACGGATTTCTCTGTTGGGTTGCACTCAACAAGCATTCTTCGGTAGTCAGCAGAAGACCACGACCGTTGACATCGATACTCCCACCTTCAAGCACGACACGGTGGCCCTGATGGGTCGGCTGCCAAACGCGTAAACCCGAACGTTCCGCAATAAACCTCGGTATTCGATCATCATTTGCCCAATCTGAATATTTGGCCCAAGCATTAAAGCGCCAGTCCAATATGGCCCGTTCACCGTGCTGATTCACTACATAGATGGGTCCCGAATCACGAATCCAGGAACGGTCGGTGGGTAATTCCCAGAGCTTGATTCTCCCGATGTCCGCCTGCACCTGCAGAAGCAGGGTTTGGGCTGCAGCGCCACTTTCGGCATTTGGAACGATCAGATTTACGGTTTCAAACCGCGTCAATACACGAATAATCTCGCCATAAACCCAGGGAATGATGCCGATTTTCCCCGGCCAATCGCTTTCTCGATGCGGCCAAGCCAACCAAGTCGCGGTATGTGGCTCCCACTCCGCCGGCATTCGATAACCACACGCTGCGGGGGATCGATCGGGTTGCGTTGGTTGTGTCATAGTTGGCTCTGCATTCTCCTAGCTAGATGGGATTGATGAATTCCCGCCTTGCTGGTCGCATGGCCTGCATCTGGGCTTGAACAAATCGTTGTGCCAGATCCCGAGTCGATGAAGCCAGTATTGCCCGACAGTCTTGAGGGTCTGAAGCCCATACTTGGTACTCCGGCGAAAGTTGATCTGGCTGGCTTCGTCGAAGTAACGGACCGGCACCGGTACGTCTCCGAGCCGGAAGCCAAAATGCACTGCCTGGATCAAGAATTGGGTATCAAAGACAAAATCGTCACTGTTGAGTTCGAATGGTATTGTCTCCAGCACTGAGCGGCGATAGACCCGAAATCCACTGTGGAACTCACCCAGGTTCTGGCCGAGGAAGAAATTCTCGAAGGCGGTCAACCCTCGGTTGCTAATGTATTTCCACCAGGGCATCCCGCACTTGAGTGCCTCGGCTCGGCTCCGGATTCGATTACCCAGGACTACATCACAGATGCCCAGTTGAATGATTCCGACCGCATGTGGGATGACGCGGGCATCATACTGGTAATCCGGATGAATCATCACAACCACATCGGCTCCGTGCTCGAGGCAGTAGCGATAACACGTCTTCTGATTTCCTCCGTAGCCGCGATTCTGGGGATGAACTATGACGCGTAGGCCCATCTCGCGGGCAATCTGAACGGTATTATCCTGGCTGCCGTCATCCACCAGTAAAATTTCGTCGACACAGCCAGGGGGAAAGTCTGCGATTGTGCCGGCAAGCGTCCGGGCCGCATTGTAGGCTGGTAAAACGGCGATCACCTTATGATCGCGTTGGGCGGGAGCAGATACTGGTCGGAGAATCCGATCCACATTAAACGTTTCGTGGGTTGGATTGAGCGGTGGTTCGGTCAGCAGTGTAGCATGCATGGGTTCGGGTTCCGATCGGTGGCAGGCCGAAATTGGATCATCCTTTGGGACAGAGTCTCGTGGTTTAACGGATTTGACTCAGTCATATTCTGTAACCGTTGTTCACTGGGCTATGTTCGAAGCGGGAAGGGATTGCAAATTTTGCCCTAATCGACGCAGTCGGTACGGTACTTCAAGCCCGTGCGCATCCATCAGGACCGAATTCGCCAAAACCTGATCTGTTGGCCCATCGGCAAAAACACGACCCGCATCCAGAACGATGACACGTGAACATAAATCGACTACCAGATCGAGATCATGAGTGGCGATCAGCTTGGTCCCGGGTAATTGCTGAATTAAGCGGATCAAATCCCGTCGACCACGGGGGTCTAAGAAGGCCGTTGGCTCGTCCAGAAGTAGCACGGCTGGTTGCATTGCCAGCACGCCGGCGAGTGCAACCCGGCGCTTGTCTCCGCCCGATAGCTGGAATGGAGCCCGTTCGCCAATCTCGCCCAATCCGACAGCGGCCAGCGACTCGCGTGCCCGCAAGTGGGCCACCTCCACTGTTTCTCCCAAATTCAGGGGGCCAAAAGCCACATCATCAAGCACGGTAGGACTAAAGAGTTGGTCATCGGGGTTCTGGAACACAATTCCAACCGATTCCGGTAATCGGCTTCGTTCGTCACTCATCGCGGGATCCAGACCACAGATGCGGACTTGCCCCGGTTGACCCGTAAAAATGCCGCACAGACGAAGAAAGAGTGTCGTTTTCCCGGCTCCGTTCGGCCCGACGATCGCGACACATTCACCCGTATGAATCGCGAACGTTACGTTGTTCAGTGCCAGTTGACCGTTTGAATAGCGATGAGTGAGAGCGTTGAGACTCACCACGGGATTTGCCAAGCCATGTTCGGAAGCTCCCTGCTTGGTGCTTTCGGAAGCGTGCCGGTTTACTTGCCCAATTCGCATGAGTTTCGATCCCACAGCAACAGGGAACAGATTAGCACCAGCAAAATCAAGAACTTGACGATATCGCTCAGTGTCATCCGGTTAACGGTTGACACGGGAAAACGGCCCTGAAAACCTCGGCAACGCATGGCGTGAGCCACTCGTTCGGCACGCTCATGACCCCGGACCAAGAGTGCACCGGTCGCCTGTGCAAGCGTGCGATAGGCGTGCCGGCGGAATCGCATCTTGAAACCTCGAGTTCGTAGCGCGATTCGGAGCTGCCGGAACTCATCCGCGAAAAGGATGGTGTAACGGTAAGCCATCCCGATCATCAGCACCAGTACTCCCGGAACCTTCAATTGGTGGGCAGCTGCAAGGGTGACATGCCACGGTGCGGTTCCGATAAGCACTAGTGCGAAACAGCCGATTGCCAAACAGCGACAGCAAACCGATAACCCTGCCGCCAAGCCCGATTGGGACACCTCAACCCAACCGATCTGCCAACTGCCAGTGTCTTGCCCCAGTGTGAACGGCAGAATCACTAAAAAGGGGACCGTTGGTGTTGCAAACAAGCTTAGTCGTACTAGTACCCAGCGGGTCGGTAAGCGAGCAATGATAACTAATAGTAGACCAATCAGAAGCCCGGTCGCAGCCGGTGCCAGCTGAGTGATCGAAGCCACCATAAGCGCGGCGAGCAGAATGCCTGCTAATTTCCAGCGGGCTTCCCACCGTGCCAGAGGCGAATCAGGGACATCCGGTAGTTTGAACACAGTTCATCCAGGTGAGGAGTCACCCGGATGTGATACTGTAGGAGCCACACTTCGTTCAGACGATACGTCCGCGATTTCACACGATGGAGCGTTAACTCTGACGACGTGGTATGCAATCCAGCTCGGGTCCTTTTTCGGAACCAAACGGCACTGACACCGCAGGGGTACTCTCGCCTCATACTGGTGACAATTTGCCGTTATCTTACAACCCAATTTACTGTTGGCCGGAACACCCACCAACGCATCGCGTCACGGATGAGCGATGAACTCCGGAAAGTCGCATCGATCATCCACACTACTATTATGGGTAATCAATCCCAAAAAGCAAAACATTCTCACGAGTACGTTACTAAACGTAACCACCGGCATTCACATTCATAGGACCTATTTGTGTCGACCCGTGGCCCAGCTGGATGACGGGCTCAAGACCCACTCGGTCTGGGGTACCCTGTTGAGAACGGCCGGATCGTATAGGAACCTGAACCGGTGGCGATGCATACCGCCGACGCCTTTTGCGCCAAGTAGCAGGGCCATCGAAGGCCGACTACCCAAGCCAGCGTGATGAGGCCGAGAAAAATCTGTGTGCTTCCTCGCCGCCAGGGTGGGGCGCACCCCGGCGGTTCAACGTCTAGCATCTTTGCGATCAGTTATTGTGACGATCAGCGGTGCGGTCCCGCAGGCTCGAAACAGACCCAGACCATAATGTGAGGCATACCCGAGGAGTAAGGGGCCATGGATGGGTTCGCGGAACCAGAGCCGTAGTCCATAGCCGGTGTCCACCTTGGGTGGAACTCCGCCGTGAGTGCGACGACGGACGAAATGGCGAAGTGAGCGGGTCAATTCGCGGTCGATTTCGACCTGCTCCGCAGCCGGCAAACCGCGCGAGGCCAGTTCGGCTTGGACTTGCCCTTCCAGAGTGTCCTTACCTTTGGACTTGAGAAACCGCGGCAACACCAACGGCGTGGCACTCACCCACTCCGTAGCTCCTTCCGGCGGGCCGAGAATCTCATCGAGTTGGAGGCGGAGAGGCGGTGGCAAACGCCGCAGCATGTCCCGATCACCACTGCCCACCACGGCGAGTTGGAGATCCCCCGCACCGCCTTTGGTCCACGTTCGCTTTAGGCTGCGGATCGCGCGTTGGGCGGTGCCGCAGAGCTTTCCCTTAGCGTAGATCAAGATGTGGTCGAGAAATTGGTCCCCATCCAGATCAAGCGGGATGAAGTGAGCATGGTCGTGCGACCCCCGGATCCGTTCCCCATCGATTTTGCCCAAAAGCGACGGGCAGTCGATCCGCGCCCCATCGGCAGCCCGGCAAATCAAGGCTCGGCGGAGATGCTCGGCTTGCGGCAAGGTCCGATGAACATGCGGCAACGCGGACTTGTTTCCACTGGGTGATGCAATCGCCAGCAACATGCACTCGACGCCGGGCGGTTCGATCCGCTTCGGGGCCAGCGGTACGCCGACTTGCAAGGCATCGCTGCACCGCCAATACAGCACACGCCGCGAACCGGGGGGCTGCGACCAGCCGTGGCCCTTCCACCAGGCCGTGTTTTTGGTCAGGCAGGACAGCAGATCGGTCGGATAAGGGCCTTCTTTCTCAAGCTTCGTCTTTTTCGTTCCGCGACTTTTCTTTGCGGGGAGTGGCGATGTTTCGGGAACATGCTGGGCACGCCAAGCTAGGTACTCTTCGGGTGGAATCGCTGCCATCAGCGAAACCTGCTCCCACCCGGGGCCGCGAAGCGCTCCCTCCTGACACGGCACCGCGTTCCACTCGGCAGAATGATCGTCCGTGAGTTGTGCCTCCACCCAACTCTCGCTCCGGCCCAGGTAGCTCAGCATCGCGACCAGTTGGCGTAGGAGTTCGCTTTCCTCGGCGTCCAGTTGGCACGGCCAGTGGATCAGCAGTGCGTCCTGCCCCACGTTGGCCCAGGTATCGAAGACGAGCGTCGTTTGCTCCCGACCATCCTTGAGCGACCCAATTGGCATGAAGTGCCGACTGTGGGCTGCGCTGGCGGCTGGTAAATGATACTTCGGCAGCACCGCGGCTAGCTTGTCGATCAGTCGCCGGGCGACCAGCGGCACCTCGCCCCAGTCCAGCTTGCTGTAGCCGGTGGCGATCAACGCCCGTAGCAGCCGCCACGGACTGGGCGGCCACTCGATCAGCCCTTCGTTGACGTGGTGACCCCAAGGCGTGGCATGGTAGCGTCCGCCGGGGAACCGGAGTTTCACGGTCGGCATGGCAGGCTCCTTTACTCGTCGTTATCGGCTTCGGATTCCTCATCTTCGCCGGAATCGTCATCATCTCCTTTCTTTTTCTTCTCGTCCTTCGCCTTCTTGAGTTCGTCCTCGAACGTGACGGTGGTATGCACCATCAGGCCATTGCACTCGGCGATCGCCGCCTTGACTGCCGATTCGAGGTCGCCAAGCGAAGGCAGCTTGAATCCAGCGGGCCGGGCCGCGACCAGATTGTCCCGGTTCAGAGGTTCCAGATCACACGCGGTCCGCAGTCGCAAGTCGCCGTCGAGGAGTTTCCGCACCCGGTACAGCGCGAGAAGGATCAGCAGCTTCTGCACCTTCGGATCCAGACCGTAGCCGCGGATCTGGGCGAGATCGAGGTTGATGTGGCAGTCGATCCGGTCCGCAACGTACTCATCCCGTGCGAAGGGTACGTTGCCGAAACCACTCTTGGTATCACCGGACGGGTTGACATGGTCGTTCTTCACGCCACCTGAAGCCGCCACAGTTGCGCCAGAGGCTTCGATGAAGGCGGACAAGGCCCGCGCTACCCGAAGCCGCCCGCCTGCCAGTTCCTTCTTGGCAAGAAAGCAGCCGTGGATGAGGCTACCGATGTCGTACTTCAGCAGAACTTCGGCGAGCTTCTTCCGGTTGATCGGGCCTTCGGCAAGTCCTCCCAGTTCCTCTTTGATCTTGTTGAAGAAGTTCTTGTCACTGCCTTCGAGAAGGTACGGGCTGTTGATGCGATGAGCTTCGAGCATCGAATCCGTCAGGAACTCGCCCTTGCGGGTGACGGTCACATGGCTGATGCCATCCAGTGGAGCGACGGGCTTGTTCGTTGCCGAGTCCCAGCAGGTGGCCTCCAGCCGGTTGGCCATGCTCTGAGCGCTCTCGACCAGAAGCTTCGGGCCGTCTTTTGTCTGATAGGTTGCCGCTCCCAGGCTTGGGAAACCAGTTGGCTGGAAGCGGTCGCCTTGCAACGGCCTGAGCGGTACCGTCATGAGCAATCGGCTGACTCCGTCGAGTGGGCTGAGGTCAAGCATGGAGTAGTCCTTTCTTGGAAGGGTCGAGTCGTTTCATGGCACGTTGAGCCGTGCCACGGTGGATCGGGAAAGCCAAAGCGGCGGCCCAACGGCGGGCCGTTTCGGAATCCGTGGTGCCGGCGTACATCGGCGGGCGGATGCCGACCGACCGCAACCGCTGGCGGGCGATTTCGATCGCTCGCACGGCATCGCCGGAGATTAACATCCGCACGATGCGTTCGTCCGCCGGAATGTCGTGGTTCTCGTCGATGGCAAACGGCAGGCAGCACAACCGCACCGCCAGCCAGCATTCCTCCGGCATGTTGCCATCTTGGGGCTGGCGGAGTGTTTGGGCATGGTGTTTGTCCCACTTCTTCCAATCGAGGGCCATGAAGGCACGGGCCAGGCCGAACAGTCGGTCGAGATCCACAGCCCGGCTGAGGAACTGGGCCAGATCGTCGAAGCGGGCACCGCAGCCCGCCGCGGCCACCAACCGCGACCGACGTTGGCCCTTCTGTGCGGCTTCGATCAGGCGGCGCTCGACGATGGCGGCGAGGTCGCGGAGCGGATCCCGGCCAGTAGCCACCACGCGGGGATCGTTGACGAGTTTCTTATCGGCGATCTGGAATCGCCGTGCCCCCGGTTCGAGGGGCAGCAAGTGGTGGCGAATCGAGTCGCTCGGTCTGTCCTTGAAGTAACTCGCAGCGGCACTGCCCAGGGCCAGGGCGAGGCGAAACTCCGGCGTGCCGTCATTCACCGCCTCGACCCATCCGGGCTTCAAGCCGTGCACCACACCCGCTTCGAAGCCGGTGCCGGTCGCTTGGAGGGATTCGACATCAGCGGCGGCCAACAGGATGGCTTGCCAGCGATCGGGCGTGTGGTCGTGAGTCAACGCAGCGAAGACGGCATCGGCCAGGCGACGTTCCGCGTGAACCAGTCGGGCCGGGGCGGTCTTGTTCCGAGCAGCACGGTCAAGCCGATCCATCCACGCGGCCAAGTCGTCGATCAGATAAGCACGGGGATGGTAGCGAACGTGAACCCGGCCAAGCGGAACGGCGAGCGTCGATTGACCATTGCGTTCGAGATAGCCGTAGCGCACGAACGCCTCGATGCCGCGAGCCACCCCCAGCCGACTGATCGCACGGGCCATATCGACGGGCCGGTTCGCGGGTTGGCGATCCAATTGGACACGCGCTTCGCCGAGCATGGTTGCAAGTTCAGCCAGCGTTGCCGGCTGACTCCACAGAGGCATCCACTGCTCGCCACGCTGCGCCTTTTCGGAACCCGGTGTGGCAAAACCGGCTGCGTGAGCGTGAACTGCGAAAGGTGCACTTGCACGAGTCATCGCGTTGGGGTCAAGTGTTCGCGTCGCTCGTGAAGAGAAGAGTACGGCTCCTTCCAACAGAAGTATGTAATCCCAGGGATTCAGGTGCGTGTCGTGTTGGGACCCGGTGCCAGTTGTAATATTTGCCCCACCTGCTCCCGTTGGGAAAAACTGACCGACCTTTCCTGCCGCTTTGGACAAGTACCCAGCCGAATGCGACGCAAACAGTGCGTTTTGGAGAAGTGCCAGATTAAGTTTCTTATCCTTTGGCATCAAGGCGAGGCTTAGATTCTCAAAGAATCTCCCTGTGTAGTCGATTCCTCCATCATTTCCGCCACTGCCCCACATCCAGGGATACTTGATCTTGTCCTCCGCTTCAACAAGCGCGCTCCGATAGAACGGGGACGATCGCGAAAAGCGGATCAAGACTTGCTGAACCTGCGCTTTGCCAGAATCATCCTTCGGAATCACCGGGAAAACCGGGCCATCACCGTCAGGGATGATGAGCAACTTTCCGAGCTGCTTCTTCTCCAATGTGGAGACATCAACACGCTGGCAATACCTCGGGAGGACTTTCCGAATCTCGTCCACCGCCGTTTGAAGTGGCTTTACGCGAAGGCCACCTTTTTCAAGCAACTCATCCAACGCCGCAGCGTTCTTGCTGTTTCGGAGTTTCTTCTTCTTCGCATCCCAGGTACGGTAAAACCCACTACCGGCGTTCCACGGCGAGAGTAGCGGTGTCGGCTCGTACTTCTCCAGAAAGAACGCTTCCAGTTCCTCCTTCGACAGCTTCGTCAGCAGGCAGAAGCGTTCGCCGTCCCACCAGCCGCGGGCCTGGGCGTCGGCCTGTTCGCCGACCAAGCGCAAGATGCCCAGGGCCTTCAGGTAGTTCGCGAGCGGGGCTGGGGAGCAGCCCTTCAGGATGTGCACGTGCTTCGTCATGGGTTACCCTCCGCAGCCAAGGCCGGGTCGTTTGTCGATAGCCGGGAAGCCCGCACGTCGGCCGCCCGCAAGATCGCTTCGAGGAACGCTAGCGCAGCCGGGCCGTGGCGCTGTTGCAATCCAATACATCGTTCCCGCCAACTAACCCCGGTTCGGCTCGACAATCCGAGTTTGGCCGGTTCGAGGGTCAGCGTCACTTCCGGGATCGGCGGTTCGCCCGGTACGAGTTCTACGCTCGGCAAGCGGTCCCCCTCCCGAATGCCCCGGATGGGCAGGCCCCGACCGTCCCGGTCGCGGTAGTCCTGATCCTTCGGCGCGGCATGCAGGCCAACCCGCACCTTGCCGTGATGGCTGGCGACCAAGTACGCCACGAGGTCGAATTCCTCGGCGGT
>Ga0272446_1000576_pt1 | contig 56869 bp, 52 predicted proteins | sample YNPCB0061_FD_194587 | JGI IMG/M metagenome (GOLD analysis project Ga0272446, IMG submission 194587) | Hot spring microbial mat communities from Yellowstone National Park, WY, United States - YNP-CB-006-1 | ecosystem: Environmental > Aquatic > Thermal springs > Hot (42-90C) > Sediment | place... | reverse complement strand
CGCTCCAAAACAGCGACAATGGTTTCCGTTTGCACGCCAAGTTTCTCGCAAAGTTGAAATGCAATGTTCTCGCGCTTTGAAAGAAGCGCCCACAGCAAATGTTCTGGTTCAAGCTGTTGGTGTTTGCTTCGGCTGGCGCGTGCGGCTGCATCTTGGAAAGCCTCTTGCGCGCGCAGCGTAAATCGATTTGGATTAAAGTTCATCTCATGCCCTGAGTTAGAGGTTAATTTCCAAACACAATTTGATAACGCAGCGCGGCAATCACGTCGGTGCTGCTGCGAACCGTGATGCCGTTGACGACCGCGCCGTTGTTGAAAAACAAATTCACATCGCCTGAAAGTTGCATCGACTGCGTGATGTCGTAAAGAAGAGCAACCCCTGCCAGCGAACGCTGGAAGTCGCCAAAGGTGATGCCGCCGCGCAGCGTTGCGCGAAGCGTATTTTCCAAAAAGCCATAAGTAACTGAGGCATCAACGGAATTGAACACTTGCTCGCGCGGCGTTGCGGCTAAACGAAGCGGCGATGCAGGAAGGCGGTTCGCGCCTCTGACGGTATCCAACACAGCAAAGCGGCTTTGCTGATTCGAAAGACCCAAACTTGCCCGCAAGTATTTGCCGAGCGTCAGATTGCCAGACAGCAAAATGGAGCGGCTGGAAAAATCTTGCGAGACCTGCAAGAGGTCGCTTTGCGAATAACGCACGCCGCCGAAGAGCGTGTCCGCTGTCGCCAAAATCAACCCTTGAAGCGAGGCAAATGGCGTGAAGTTGCGGTTGTCGGTTCGGTTAGCAAAAACGGTGGTGAGTCCGAGCGAAAGACTCGATTGCGGCGCAATGTCAAACCCATGTTGAATATCAAAGGTGAAGCTCGTTGTGCTGTTATCGTTTTGCAAACTCACACCGCTCAGGTTGTCAATTCTGCCCGTCGCGCCGATGCCGACGCTGTCGCGGAACGTGGCTGCAAATGGATTTTTGTTAGTTTGAATTTGGAACTCAATGCGTCCCGTTGGCAGTCCTTGTCCCGGAAATGCCGAGACGCCAGCGCGAATAATCGAGCGCGTGGTTGTCGCGTCAAGCGTGCCGCCGAGCCGAAGCCGTCGGTCGCGCTGTTTCAAGAGGTTGTCGGAAAGGCTCTCGAAGCCGAGCGAGAAAATGAGGCGGTTGTCCAAAACACGCAGCCGGTCGCTCAAACGAATGCCTTGCACATCGGGCTGATAGAACGCTAAGCCAAACGACTGGAAGTTCGCGCCTTGACGAATAAACTCGGCGCGAAGAAAATTGCCAAACGACTCACCTGCGTAGTTGAACGACCCGCCGATGCGCCACGCAAGCGACGACCCATCGAGCGGCAAGAGCGGAAAGAAACTCGTGTTGACGGTGATTAAGTTCGTCAAGTTTTGATAACTGCCGATGAGTGGCACTTGGTTGAGCGCATCGACAACGCCGACGTTGCCAGTAATCGAATCGACTTGCGCCGCCGTGAGACTGCCGTCTGTGATGTCGCGGTTTGAAAGCGAGAAGCCGGCGTCGGCGAAGAGTTCAACCACATTGGCAATTGGGCTAACGCGGAACGTGCCACCGAGTGCTAAGTTTTCCTGAGGTGCGACGCCGCGCGAAAGAATATCAACTCGGCGCAAGCTGCTCAATCCGCCCCGTTCCGAAATGCGCAAAAATTGTAACTCAAATTTTATCAATTGGCTGTTGACGCCCGCCAGCGCCGTGAAATAATCGCGCTGAAACGCGCCAAATGCTTGACGAATGCGGAATGTTTCGCCGCGCGCCGAGGAGTCTGTTCTCACAAACCCGCGTTGCTGCAAACTCGCAATGGTGGAATCCCGATTAACCGCGCCAAACGGCACAAGTTGCTCTGCGCCCGTGAAGAGTGCATCGTATCCATTAGCGCTTGTGCCTGTGGTAACGAGCAATCGCGCTGGACCCGGATGCGCGTTGAGTTCGACGCCGCGCACACGCACGCCGTTGGAGAGGTAGTAACTGTAATCAGGAAAAACATCGCCCGCTCGAATATCTACATACGGTGTTTTGGCGTAACCAATAAACCGATTTGCGGATTGACGGCGCGACGCTGGGTCGGTATTGGAACGGAACATCGGGTCTTCATTGGTGATAAAGACTTGCGCGCCGAAGTTGAGCCATTGCCAACTGCCGTCGACATTGAGGTTCAAACGCGCATAGTTGATGGTGCTGTCGGCGATGCGCTCGCTGCGAAGTTCAACAGAGTTTTGCGAGGTAACACGCACAGGTTGTCCCGGTTCCACAGTCGGCTTGCCAATGTCGTCGCGCGACGCCGCCTTGAAGTAGGTCGTTGCTGTGCCAATCACATCGCCTTTGGAATCGCGCACGATGATGGTTGCGCGATTGACGCCGACAGGTAAACTACGCTCTGGCACGTAAGAGACCAAGTTCTCGCTGAACACCGCTCGCTCTGTAACATTGACGCCGTTGACAAACAAATCAGTTTTACTTTTATCGACGCGGGCGCTCACCCGGTAAAAACTAAATGAAATCACGGCTTCATCGTTCAAAATGGTTTCGTCCCTTGTGGGCGAGACGATAATCACGTTATCGTCTTCGGGTTTCGGGCGCACGGTTACGCTGACAGGGTTGGCTTCAGGCGAGACGGCAGGAAATGTCAAACGTGAGTTGTCGTTCAGCAACGCCACGACGAAAAACTCAATCGAGGGAATCTCGACATCTTTACCCTGAATGACAGCAGAGAGCACATTGCCAGCGGGCTGCGCTTCAATATCGCGATAATCCGACGAGCCGAAGACTTTGAATCGCACAACGGCACGCACTACCTGCACATTTTGCGGCGGCTCAATGCGCACTTCAAAAGGCTGCCCTTCCTGAGCCTGCCCGTAGCGCACATTTAATTGTCGGTCTTGCGCCAGTCCGTCTGCCGCCGAAAGAAGCAACAGCGAAGCGATTGCAAGCATTATGTAGAGAAGTTTCATAGTTCCTCCGTTAAGTTTTGAAATTACTAATCTTCATCGCCGCCTGTTAGCATAAACAGGGCTTCACGAAGTTCTTTATTGGCATGCGTCTCTCCGCGCGCGGCAGTCAGCGCAATGCCTCTTTGGTATAAGTCTTTTGCCTTATCGGGCTGACCAAGTTTCTCGTAAATTTTTCCGTAATGGTAGTAGGTTGCGGTGTAGTTTGGGTCGAGTGTCAAGAGTGTTTCGAACTCGCGGACGGCGTTGGGATATTGTTCCGAATTGACGTATTCCAGCGCCAGCGCATAGCGTGAGAAGGAATCGTTTGGGTCTTTTTCCAAGAAGCCTTTGAGGGCGGAGATACGCTTGTTTTCCATACAACGCCGATACAGTCAATTGGATTTGACAGTTGTTTCAACAAAATAGCGAATCGAATGGATTTTTCAGCCTTTTGGAAACGGAGGCCAGCCCATTGATGCGCCGCCCATCAAATGCCCGTGAATGTGAAACACGGTTTGTCCGCCGTCTCGTCCGCAATTGAACCCGAAGCGGTAGCCCGATTCAGCGATGCCCAACTGCTTGGCAAGATCTTTGGCAACGACGATGAGTTTTCCGACGAGCGCAGCATCATCTGCCGAGAGGTCGTTCAGCGTCTCAATATGAACTTTTGGCACAACGAGAACATGCACAGGTGCAACAGGCGCGATGTCGTGAAACGCGGCGACGGTGTCGTCGTTGTAGACTTTTTTGGAGGGAATTTTATCCGCAATAATCTTGCAGAACACGCAGGTCTCATCGTAATCCAGACGCGGCATAGAATTTCAGCAGTTGATTTTTTAGAATTTTGTGAACGCTAAACCTGAATCAACTACGCTTTCTTCGGCAAATCGAGTTTAAGGTGCAGTTCGCGCAGTTGTTTTTCGTGTACATCCGAAGGCGCACCGGTCATCAGGTCTTGCGCTTTTTGGTTCATCGGAAATGCAATGACCTCGCGGATATTGTGTTCGTCGCGGTAGAGCATGACGATGCGGTCGATGCCGGGCGCAATGCCCCCGTGCGGCGGCGCGCCGTGTTGAAAGGCGCGAATCATATGACCAAACCGCGCGTCGGTTTCCTCTTTGGTATACCCAGCAATCTCGAATGCCTTATACATAATGTCAGGCTTATGATTTCGAATCGCGCCGCTTGAAAGCTCGATGCCGTTGCAAACAATGTCGTATTGAAACGCTGAAATCTCCAGCGGGTCTTTCGTGAGCAACGCGTCCATTCCGCCTTGCGGCATTGAGAACGGGTTGTGCGAAAAGTCAATTTTCTTGCTCTCTTCGTTATACTCGAACATCGGGAAATCGACAATCCAGCAATACGCAAGCAGGTCTTTATCGAGCGGATAAGTTTTGCCAAAGTAATTTCGAATCGCGCCCATAGCTTTGCAGGTCTTTTCCCAAGTGCCGGCGGCGAAGAAGACCACATCGCCCGTTTGAACATTCAGCGCCTCAATCAGTTTTGCTTTTTCGGCGTCGGAAAGAAATTTGTAAATCGGGCTTTGCACCTCGCCGTCGCGGTAGCGAATGTAGGCAAGTCCGGGCAAGCCAAGTTCGGTTTTAGCATAGTCTTCGGCTTTGTCGTAAAAAAGTCGCGGCTCGTTGGCTTTGCCTTTGAGAACCAGTGCTTTGACGCAGCGACCTTTTGCTGTGTTTTGCGCAAATACCTTGAAGCCCGAATTTTCAAAGATGGCTGTAACGTCCTGTATTTCCAAGGGAATTCGGAGGTCGGGCTTGTCCGAACCGTATCGGTTCATTGCATCTCGATAGGCAATGCGCGGAAAGGGCAGTTGCCAAATGCGTTTTTTCGAGAGCGTTTTAGTGAGCTGGTCGAAAAGTCCTTCCAGCACGACGAACAAATCGTCTTGCGTGATGAACGACATTTCCATATCGAGCTGGTAAAATTCGCCCGGACTGCGGTCGGCTCTGGCGTCCTCGTCGCGGAAGCACGGCGCAATTTGAAAATACTTATCAAACCCTGCCACCATCAAGAGCTGTTTGAATTGCTGCGGCGCTTGTGGCAGCGCATAGAATTTGCCCGGATGTAAGCGCGACGGCACAAGGTAATCGCGCGCGCCTTCGGGTGAACTGTTCGTCAAAATCGGCGTCTGAATTTCATTAAATCCTAACGCCGATAAATACTTTCGAATTTCAGCGATGACCTTCGAGCGGTAAATGATGTTCGAGTGCAAGCGCTCGCGTCGTAAATCGAGAAAACGATATTTCAGACGCAAGTCTTCCGACGTTTGGGTTTCGTCCGCTATCGGAAAGGGCATCGGCTCGGCGAGATTTTCAATCGAGAGCGCGTGAACATCGACTTCAATTTCGCCCGTCGGAATTTCGTGGTTAATCGTGTCTTCGGAGCGCGGAATGACCGCGCCAGTGATCCAAATAACCGACTCGACGCGCACGTGTTCAATGCGCTCAAACACATCGGTATGTTGCGGTTTAAAGACGAGTTGACAAATGCCAGTATGGTCGCGCAGGTCAATAAAGATAAGCCCGCCATGGTCGCGTTTGCGATGAATCCAGCCAGCGAGCTGAACCGTTGTAGAAATGTCCTCTTTGCGAAGCGCGCCGCAAAAGTGCGTCCGATAAGCCATTGATAAACTGAACCAATTAAATTCAAGTAAAGAATAGAATGAACCAATTAAATTCAAGTAAAGAATAGAAATATACGCGAAGATTCGGGCGCGGAAAAATGCAGGGAAAATAAGCCGCGCAAACTCAGCGCGGTTGGGTGTCCAAGTAGGTTTGTAACAAGAGCGCGGCGGCGGCTTTATCCAACCGTCCTTTTTGACCACGCGCTTTCTTAGAGACGCCACTTTGCACCAAAATCTGCATCGCTTTTTTCGACGAGCCAAATTCGTCAATCGGCTCAATCGGCGTGTCGGGAAATTCAGTTTTCAATCGGGCAATAAATTGTTCAACGACGGTGGTCATTCGGTTCGCCGAGCCGTCGCCGCTCGTTGGATAGCCGACGAGAATCTTTCCGACGCCCTCCGCACAGAGCAAGCGAAGTTGCGCGAAAAGTTCCCGCTCGTCGAATGTGCCGACACTTTGCGCGAAAAGGTGAAACGGGTCGCTTTTGGCAAGCCCAATGCGCTTCGAGCCGTAGTCGATGGCAAGAAGTCGGGGTTTCGCGGTTGATGAAAAATCAGCCATTACGCTGAATCGTCGTTATCGGCTTTAGCATCTTTTTGCAAAAACCGTTTGATGAGCTTGCTGGGTCTGAAATGTGCCTTGCGGCGTCTGCCCGAATAGGCGATTTTCTCGCCCGTTCTTGGGTCGCGCACCGTGGCGGCAGCCTTCATAAATTTCACCTCGAAGACGCCCAACCCGCGCAACTCGATTCGAATTTCTGGGTTCGCCGTGCGAATCAGCCGCGAAATGGAGTCGAGCGTAACATCGACCGTTTCAGCAACTTCTGATTCCGATTTTTGTAAGCGCTTAGCAACGAGCGCAACCAAGTCACGCCGCGTTAATGTTTGAGAGATTTTACGTGCGTTCGAAGGTTTTCCTTTGATGTTGTCCATGCCGCATAGTCGTTAAAGGTTTGGGTTTTGCTTCGGGCGAAAATGTGCGAGGGAATCTAACAAAAAAAAGTGCAAAAAAATTTGTTACGAACACAATAAAAATGACCGTTTGAATTTTCTCGGGAATCGCTGCTGCTGCCCCAGCGACTCAACCTATCAAAACCCAAACGGTCGTATTTTCTTTGCGCAGGGTTATTCGTAAACCGCTACAAGATGATACATTCATTGGGCTCTGGGCGTGATACCTATCACAAGACGTGGGAAAGTTCAACACAAACACAAATCTTGCAATAAAAACATGGACTTCGTAGGCGTGCCGTTAGAGAGCTTGTTTGCCTAAAAGCGTCGCTGATGTGGCTTCTACAATTTCAACGCGCACAACGTCGCCCGCCTGTGCGGACTGAGCTGCTTTCGGAAACACAACAACGCGGTTCTCGTCTGTTCTGCCCATCCACATCTCAGCCGAGCGTTTGCTGTTGCCTTCGATTAAAACCTCGAACACTTTTCCGACCAAACTGCGATGGATTTCATCAGAGATGCGGCGTTGCACGGCAACAATTTCCGACAATCGGCGCTGCTTGACGTCGCTCGGCACATCGTCGGGAAAATGCTTTGCCGCAGGCGTGTTCGGGCGCTCGGAATAAATAAATGTAAACGCATAATCGTAGCGAACCTCGCGCAGCAGCGAAAGCGTTTCTGCATGGTCAGCTTCGGTCTCGCCGCAAAAGCCCGTGATGATGTCTGTCGAGAGCGCGCACTCCGGCAGTTTTGATTTTATCATCGCAATTTTCTCGAGGTAATGCTCCCGCGTATGATTGCGGTTCATTTTAGCAAGTATTCTCGATGACCCTGATTGAACGGGCAAGTGAATGAACTTGCAAAGGTTGGGGCGTTCTGCCATCACATCGATGAGTTCTTCCGAAATATCTTTCGGATGCGATGTGGTAAAGCGAATCCGCATCGTTGGATTGACGAGGCTGGCGCGATACATCAGTTCGGCAAAATTGACTGCGCTCGTTTCATCGAGATATGAATTGACGTTTTGACCAAGCAACGTGATTTCCTTGAATCCTTCGTCGGAGAGACGTTTGATTTCATCGAGCAACGACGAGGCGGGACGGCTGCGCTCACGCCCGCGCGTGAACGGCACGACACAAAACGAACACATATTATCGCACCCGCGCATAATCGAGAGAAACGCGCTCACGCCCTCGCGCCGCACAGGCGTAATGTCGGCGTAAGTTTCTTCGAGCGACAAAAATACATTGGCGGCTTTCTGTCCAGTTTCGGCAAGTTCAATGAGCTGCGGCAAACTGCGGTAAGCGTCGGGACCTGCAATTAAATCGACGATTTTTTCTTTTTCAAAAAGCGCGGATTTCATACGCTCCGCCATGCAGCCCAAAACGCCGACAACCAATTTCGGGTTGCGGCGCTTGAGTCCCTTCAACTGTTGAAGGCGAAGGTGAATGCGTTGCTCGGCGTTCTCTCGAATAGCGCAGGTGTTGAGAAAAATCACGTCGGCGTCGCTCGCGTTGTCGGTTGTCCCATAGCCCTCGCCGATAAGAACCGACGAGATGATTTCCGTGTCGGAAAAGTTCATTTGGCAGCCGTAGGTCTCCACGTATACTTTCCCTTTGCGGTTCGTTTCGGCGGCGCGTGTAGATGTAGCAACAAAGGTCTCTTGTCCATCGGCAGCGACTTCGCGCGAGCCTGAAATGATGTTCAGTATCGGCAGGGTTGGCGTCTCTTGCATCTGTTCTCCAAAATGGTTCGAATTCTTGATGAACCGCGAAGATACGCCAAAGCAGAGGTCTCGTCAAATTCAAAGGAAAAAGCTGAGCGAGGCGGAAAGCACATTAGCGGCAACCGCCCATAGCAATGCTTGCAGATACTCCATATCGAGCAATAAATACATCAGCGTCGATTCGGCTAAAATCACCAAGCCCTCGAACAAAAAAAAGAGCGGCATCCAATCGGCTTGAAAGGACGAGGTGGCGTTGTGGATGGCGAAGTTCATCATCGGGTTTGTTATTGCGTTCACCAGCGTGCAGTAGAGCAGCGACTTGAGCCGCTCTTTGCGAAAAAGCGTGAGCAGAACCGCATACTCGACCGCAACGGTCAGCGCCCAAATAAGAATCGAGTACATCGTTTATCGAGTGGTTAGTTTCTTTTTTGGACTTGGCAGGCTGTTATTGAGGCACGGCAGTTCTTCTTCGCGGTCTTCCTCGTAGTAATAAATCACGCTGCGTTTCTCGATTGTGATCGCAATGTCGTCGAGTCGTCTGATGTCCAGAATAATTTCCATGCTCTCCGAAAGGTCGTCGGCGTCGGTCGATGTTTTTTCGCCAAGCAATGAGGCTGCGACGCGATGCAAGACAACCGCGTCCAGAAACTCTGCGCCGTGCGCCGACGAGAGCCGCCGATTCCACATATAGAGATGCTCCAAGAGCGCATCAAGCGCAAGTCGGCGCGGCGCGTCGGGCGCAATTTTTTTCTCTGCAAGAAGCCGACCAGCAACAACAGAGTCAAGCCCCGTTTTCGAAAGACGCTCTAACGGATTTTGATAACTTCCGACAATGAAAAACGCCGACGCTAAATTTTTCCAAACGCTATCTTTTAGTGTCTCCGAATATCCTGCCTTTGACAGATGTCGGTCAATCAATCCGTCCAATTCGGGAATCAGTTGATTGGTCTTTAAGATAAGCCGCAGCCGAGACAACAATATGCTGTCGAGGTCGCGCTTACGAAAGACATCAAACGCGATGGCTTCATCAGGATAAAGCCGAAACGTGTCGTCGTTGCGAACCATACGGCGTTTGGCGAAATCGGTCGCCCCGAGAACAGACAGTTTCGGAAAGAGCAAGACGTAGTCGGGAAAGTCATCGAGGTTCTCGAAGCTGTATTCGGTGAAATATGGTTTGGAGTCGCTCTCTATCTTTTGCGCTTGAACGGCAGTGCAGTAGAGCAACGCTGAAATAAGAATCGGGAGTTTCACGACAGCAACGACTTCAGGTGTTCACGGGCGTTTTGCGCTCGAAAGCGGCATTCAGGTCGGCGCGATAATTATCAAGGCGCGCGAGAACTTCGGGCATTGAATCGCCACCGAATTTTTCCAACACGGCGTTTGCCAAAACGGGCGCAATGACGGCTTCGGCAATGACGGCGCAAGCAGGCGCAGCGCACGTGTCAGAGCGCTCAATATGCGAATTGGTTTCCTCCATTGTTTCGAGATTGACGGAATGAAGTGGGTTCATCAAGGTAGAAATCGGCTTCATGGCGACGCGCAACTGCAAGACTTCGCCGTTGGTCATGCCGCCCTCAAGTCCGCCTGCGCGATTGGTTTTGCGATATGGCTTGCCATGTTCATCGAGAAAAATCTCGTCATGGACTTCCGAGCCAAAGCGGACAGCATTCTGAAACGCCGTTCCGATTTCAACGCCTTTGACGGCTTGAATTGAGAGAACCGCTTTGCCGAGTTCGCCGTCGAGCTTGCGGTCGAACTGCGCGTAGCTGCCAAGTCCAATTGGCAAACCAGTAACAAAGACCTCAATGATGCCGCCGAGCGTGTCGCCGCGTTTCTTTGCGTCGTCAATAAGCGTCATCGCTTCGGTTTCCAATGCAGCATTGAGCATTCGCACAGGCGAGCGGTCGGCTTCATTGGCAAGCGTTTCTGCGCCCGCCGACAGCAGTGCGTAAATGTTTTCGTTTGGATTTTTTTCAATGGCTTGACCGATGGCAGAAAGGTAACTGCCAATTTCAATGCCGAGCGATTTCAAAAAGGCACGCGCAACTGTGCAAGCAGCAACGCGCGCCGCCGTCTCTCGCGCCGATGAGCGTTCAATAACGGGACGAATATCATCGAAGCCGTATTTCAACTTGCCCGAAAAGTCAGCATGTCCGGGGCGCGGCACAGCGACGGTTTTAACGCTGCTCTGTTTATCTTCAAATTGATTCATCTTCTCCGTCCAATTTTTCCAATCGGCGTTTCGAATCAGCAGCGTTATCGGCGAGCCAATGGTTTTGCCGAACCGCACGCCTGAGAGAACCTCCACGGTATCGGTCTCGATTTTCATTCGATTGCCGCGCCCGTAGCCCTGCTGGCGTCGATGCAGTTGTTGATTGATGACGTCAGGCGAGAGTGCAAGCCCAGCAGGCACGCCCTCAATAATTGCGGTCAGCGCTGGACCGTGCGACTCACCGGCGGTTAAATAACGAATCATAGTTTCAAGCGGCATTGTCGTGATTGATGAAAAAGAAATGTAGCAAAATTCGTCGCTTAGCTCAATATGATTTTTGAGTAATTTTCCGCTTAAACCTTTAATTCAACTTTTCACGATGCGAGTTGTAATTCTTATCACGATGCTCACTGTCGGCGCGTCTGCACAAGAGCTTCGCAAGCTGCAATTTGTTCAAGATGGCAAAGAGCTCGCAAAGCCGATGCCTGTCTTGTTTTCCTCGTCGGAACTCTCGAATCCGATTTGGGACGGATTTCAAGAAGAACGCTCAATGCAATTTCAAACGGACGCAACGGGAAAGCGACGCTCGCTGGTGTTAGCAGGCTTGATGTCGGCAGCATTGCCCGGCGCGGGTGAATTTTACGCCGAAAGTTACTTGCGCAGCGCGCTCTTTCTGGCAATCGAGGGCGTGCTATGGACCATGCACGCGCGCTTTCTCAATCAAGGCAATCAAGCGGCGCGCGACTACAAAAATTTTGCTGATGCGCCGAGCGACCTTTTGCAAGACGGACGCTCGCGGTGGAGCGCAGCACGATACGCAGAACGCCTGAACCAGATTTACGGCGCGTCGTTGGATTTACAGCGCGTCGCCCGAAATGATTTCTCCGAACTCAACGCCTTCGAGCGCCAAGCCAAATACGCCAACGGAACAACCTTCTCGCACACCTTGCCGCCGTTTGGCTCCCAGCAGTATTACGAACTTATCGGCAAATATGACCACTACGCCGTTGGCTGGGACGATTACGACGCGCGGCAACTCAACGCGAGCTTCAACGAGCGCGCGAGCCAACGCTTTTTGGACTTCGGCGTGCGGCGACAAGAGTTTAACGATATTCTCAACCGCGCGACGACGATGGTAACATTTGTTATTCTCAACCATGCCTTGAGCTTGATTGATGCGGTCATTGCAACGGCGCAATACAACGAGCGGTTCAACGTGTTTCTGGAGTCGCAGCCCGACCCGCTCACAGGACAGCTTGTGCCGCGTGCCAACTTGCGTGTAACATTTTGAAATGTATGAACAACAACCCAATGCACCGAATTTACCTCGATAACGCCTCTACAACGCCGATAGAGCCGCGCGTGCTTGAAAAAATGCTGCCGTATTTCGCAGAGTATTTCGGCAATGCATCCTCGATTCATTCATTTGGGCAGCAGACGAAAACAGTTCTCGAGGAGTCGCGCGAGCGCATCGCAAAACTGCTCGGCGCAGAGCCGTCCGAAATATTCTTTACATCGAGCGGCACGGAATCCAACAACTTCGCCTTAAAAGGGTTTGCGATGGCGGCGGTCTTAGCGGGAAAACCGTCTTGCATCGTCAGTTCTCGGCTCGAACATAAAGCCGTGTTGGAAAGCCTTGCATGGATAGAAAAAATGTTCGGCATTGACATCGTCTATATCAAGCACGACGCGCACGGCAGGCTCGACCTTGACGATTTGAAAAATATCTTGGCGACGCGGCGCGCCGAGAGCGCTCTTATTTCGCTGATGCACGCGAACAACGAACTTGGCAATGTCAATCCGATAAAGGAAATCGCTGCGCTTGCCAAAGACCATGGCGCAATGGTTCATACCGACGCGGTGCAGTCGACGGGAAAAATTCTGCTCAATGTGCGAGACTTGAATGTGAATATGGCGTCAATGACCGGGCATAAATTTCATGCGCCCAAAGGCGTCGGCGCGATTTATATCAAGCACGGCACCGCGATCGAGCCGCTCTTGCACGGCGGCAGCCATGAGCGCAATCGGCGCGCTGGCACGGAAAACTACGCACTTGCGTTAGGCTTCGCAGAAGGCTTGGCAATTGCAATCGAAGAGCAGGAGAAAAATTTTCTGCATGCACAAACGCTGCGCGCCGCGCTCCTCGCTGCACTGGAAAAAGAGACTGTGGAATTTTCCATCAACGGCGACGCGGAAAATAGTTTGCCGCACATCGTCAATCTAACCTTTAACATTCGCTCGAGACGAAAATTGGCAGGCGATGTCTTGCTCTTAGGACTTGACGCCGAAGGCGTTGCAGCATCGAGCGGTAGCGCTTGCACGAGCGGCACAGAGAAGCCGTCGCACGTGCTTTTGGCGTTGGGTAAAACCGAAGACGAGGCGCGGGCAAGCGTCAGAATTTCCTTCTCAAAATTCAACACGGTTGAAGACATCGAGGCAGCAGCGGCGCGAATCGGAACGGTGTTGAGACGGCTCTCGCCACAAATGGCTACAATTTCCTAACGAAGTCATTTCGACTGAACCGCTTACAACGCACCTGCCAATTCTGCTTTTGAGAGTCCAAGCCGTTTCATCTCCGCGTCCAATTTCGCCATTGCATTTGCGCTTGGTGAGACCATAGGCAATCGGCATGTCTCTCCAATCAATCCCATTTTTGAGAGCGTGTATTTGACCGGAATCGGGTTTGATTCAATGAAATTTAAGTTGAACAAATTTAGATATGTAGAGTGCAGGCGTTGCGCTTCGGCGAGATTGCCAGAGAACATGGCTTCGACAAGGGCTTTCATAACGCGCGGCACTTGATTGGCTGCAACGGAAACAACGCCGTCGCCACCGAGCGCCATCATTGGCAGCGTCAGGTAATCATCGCCCGAAAGCACCGCTAACTGTTCTGGTCGGTCGCGCAGAAGTTCCATGATTTGTGCCATGTTGCCAGAGGCTTCTTTAACGGCAATGATGTTCGAGAATTTCTGCGCAAGCCGAATGATCGTCTCGGGCGCGATATTGCTGCCGGTGCGTCCCGGCACATTGTAAATCATAATCGGCACGCTGACAGCCTCGGCGATGTGCGCATAGTGTTGAAAGAATCCTTCCTGCGTGGGCTTGTTGTAATACGGTCCGACGGAGAGAATACCTTGCGCGCCAGCTTTTTCAGCGGCTCTCGAGAGAGCAACGGCGTGATGCGTGTTGTTGCTGCCCGCGCCTGCCATAACACGGATTTTTCCGTCGGCAGCCTCGACGACCGTTTCAATGATGCGGCGTTGTTCGTCGTCCGAGAGCGTTGGCGATTCGCCGGTCGTGCCGCAAGGAATGAGAACATCTGTTCCGCCCTCGATATGAAACTGCACCAAGCGACGTAACGCTGCAAGGTCAATTTCACCATCGTGCTTGAACGGCGTAACAAGGGCGACGATTGAGCCTGAAATTTGTCTGCGCTTCATCTGTATTGCTGATTGAAAAGTTGTTTTGAAATAAGATGCGGCGAATTTAAGATTTTCATTTGGGAAAACTACTTTTACATCGAGTTGCCAAACGGTAACTTTGTGAAAAACCACGCGACAAACCGCGACAAACTATGTCTGAACGCACATCAAAACCAATGTCATATTCGCGCGTTGAGATGACGCAGTTCGTTTCCCCAAACGATACAAATTACTTGGGCAATATCTCTGGCGGACGCCTAATGCACTGGATGGACTTGGCTGCTGCCATTGCCGCTGGTCGACACGCACAAGCTGTCTGCGTAACTGCCTCCGTCGACACCATGGAATTCAGACAGCCGATTAAGCTCGGCGAGGTCGTCATCATTCGCGCCAATGTAAATCGAGCCTTTACAACCTCAATGGAAGTCGGCGTCAAAGTCTTTTCGGAAGATTTGGTCAGAGGGCTAACGAAAGAATGCAACAAAGCCTATTTCACATTCGTCGCAATCGATGAAAACAACCAACCTGTCGTTGTGCCTGAAATTGTAGCTGAAACCGAAGACGACCGCCGACGCTACGAAAAAGCCGCACTGCGCCGACAAATTCGCCTGCTCAACAAAGGATAATTACCAGATGCGGTCGTGACCAAATGCGGTCGTGACCAACCGATGTGTTTGAGCAACGCGTGAAGTTAACCTTTGCTTGAAATTCGGCGACGGTGGATTGAAAATGATGAGCCGCTTTTGATTATTTTCGCCCCGCAAGTTTTTTTCATCAATGTTTCTTTACACACTCGCTAAATCTCATGTCGTTACGTTGTGGAATTTTAGGGTTGCCGAATGTCGGCAAATCCACACTGTTTAATGCGATTACCGCGCAGCAAGTCGATGCGCAGAATTATCCGTTCTGCACCATTGAGCCAAATGTTGGCACGGTCGCCGTGCCAGACCCGCGCTTGAAGCCTCTGGCAAAATTGGTCAATACCAAAACGATTGTTCCTGCCACGCTTGAAATCGTCGATATCGCTGGCTTGGTGCGCGGCGCGTCGAAGGGCGAAGGGTTGGGTAATAAATTTCTCTCGCACATCCGCGAAGTCGATGCGCTGATTCACGTCGTCCGATGTTTTGAAGACCCAAACATCGTTCATGTCGATGGCAGCGTTAATCCAAAGCGCGATATTAAAACGATTGAAACAGAACTGATTCTTGCCGATATGGAGTCGGTGGAAAAGCGGATTCAAAAGTTGGAAAAAGACGTGCGCAAAGACCCAAAACTTCAACCGCAGATAGAGTTCGCAAAGCGCGTGCAAGAGACGCTCAACGCGGGAAAACCCGCACGGCTTGCGGCGCAAACTGATGAGGACAAAGCTGCACTCAAAAGCCTGTTCTTGCTTTCCTCTAAACCCGTGCTGTATGCTGCGAATGTCAGCGAGAACGATGTCGTCAGCGGTAACGCCTTCACCAAACAAGTCGAGGAACTTGCCAGAGAAGAAGGCGCAAAGGTCGTGATTGTGTCAGCAAAAATCGAGTCGGAAATTGCACTCATGCCCGAAGAAGACAAGCCAGAGTTTTTACAGAGCTTGGGCTTGGAGATGTCGGGTCTTGATAGGCTTATTCGCGCTGGCTATGATTTGCTTGGATTGCAAACGTATTTCACGGCGGGCGAAAAGGAAGTCCATGCATGGACAATTAAGAAAGGCGCTAAAGCCCCCGAAGCCGCAGGCGTCATTCACAGCGATTTTGAAAAAGGATTTATTCGCGCCGAAGTCATGAAATACGACGACCTGATGAAATTCGGCTCAGAACAAAAAGTGAAGGAAGCTGGCAAACTCGGTGTCGAAGGCAAAGATTATGTCGTTCATGACGGCGACGTGATGCTGTTCCGATTCAACGTTTAAACGTCAAAGCGACAAATGATTTTAGACAAAGTGCAACACGCCGACAGGTATTTCGCCGTCCATCCGCGCTTTAAAGCCGCGTTTGAGTTCATCGCCAAGCCTGACGTCAAAATGCTTGCTGCTGGTACATATAAAATTCAGGACGACGACCTGTTTGTCATCATCGCTGAAGACCGCGCCCACGAGCATCACGCCAGATTAGAAGCGCATAAAAAATACATCGACATTCAACTGACAATTGATGGCGCCTTTGACATCGGTTGGAAATCCTTGGCAACCTGCCAAATGCTCGAACGCCCTTACGATGCTGAAAACGATGTGATGCTTTACGCCGATGCACCAGAATGCCAACTGTCGCTCTCGCCCGGCACCTTCGCTGTATTTTTTCCTGACGACGCGCACGCGCCTAATGCCCCAAAAACGTTTGTCAAAAAAGCCATCGTCAAAGTTGCTCTATGATTGAAATTGTTCCACTGGTTGCGGCGCATAAAGAGCCGATTCGCCGTCTCCTCTTGGAAACACAGGCGTTTCGGGACGATGAAGTCGACGTGGCGATGGAACTCGTTGAGGACACGCTCTCTAAATCTGCGCCGCTTGCGCCCGATGATTATCACATTTATGTCGCAGTTGAAAATGAAGCCGTGTTAGGCTATGTATGTTTCGGCAAAACGCCCATGACGCTCGCGACCTTCGATTTGTATTGGATTGCAGTCTCGCCAAAGGCGCAGGGCAAAGGCGTTGGAAAAAAACTGTTTGACTTTACGTGCAAGCGCGTTGCTGAAATGAGCGGCAAACTGATTGTAATTGAAACTGCTTCGCAGCCGAAGTATCTGCCCGCGCAAAAGTTCTACGAAAAAATCGGCTGCGCGTTGGAAGCAAAAATTAAAAACTTCTACAGCGTCGGCGACGACAAACTTATCTACACCAAACACCTTGACTAAGTTTACAGCAGCCTCGCCGATTGGCATTTTCGATTCTGGCGTCGGCGGCTTAACGGTTGTGCGTCAAATCCGGGCGCTGTTGCCGAATGAACCGCTTGTCTATTTCGGCGATACGGCGCGCGTGCCTTATGGAACAAAATCGCAGCCGACCATACGCAAATATGCTGCCGACGATGCGCGTTTGCTGTTGAAATACGACCCGAAGCTCATCGTCGTTGCCTGTAACACCGTCTCGGCGCTGGCGCTCGATGTAGTCAAGGAGCTTGCAGACAATATTCCCGTCTTGGGCGTGATTACGGCAGGTGCGCGGCTGGCAGTCGAGCAAAGTAAAATCAAACGAATCGGGGTGATTGGCACATCGGCGACGGTCAATTCGGGCGCATACCAATCGGAGATTTATCGCATCGAAAAAAATGCGTTTGTTTTTTCGAAAGCCTGTCCGCTCTTCGTGCCGCTTGCCGAAGAAGGGTTCGCTACACACGACGCAACAAAGTTGATTGCAAAAGAGTATTTGACAGAGCTTTTGGAGGCGAACATCGATGCGCTTGTTCTTGGCTGCACGCATTACCCGATTTTGCGCGGCGCAATTAGAGAGACCGTCGGCAACAGCGTTACAATTATTGATTCCGCCGAAGCGATTGCGCGTGACATAAAATCAACGCTAACGGAAAAGAGTCTGCTTAATTCGTCGATGCCATGCGTGCCGTTGAAACTCTTGGTGAGCGATGTGCCGCAGCGCTTCAAGAGCATCGCCGAAGTGTTCTTGGGCGTCGAACTTCCCGGTATTGAATTGGTTGAGGTGTGAACTAAATGCCGAGTTGTCGGATAATTGGATTCGTCCGGCGTTCGTCGCCAATGGTTGTAGGCGAGCCGTGTCCAGAATACACTGTCACATCGTCGGGCAGTTGCATCAAGCGCGAAAGCGAGTGCGAAAGTTGGTCAAGGTTGCCATCAATGAAATCCCAGCGACCGACCGAGCCTTTGAAAAGTGTGTCGCCTGCGAATAAAACGTGGTGTCTGGGTTCGTAGAAGCAAACACCGCCGAGCGTGTGTCCGGGCGTGTAGATGACCTCAAACCGAAGCGAGCCGACGTCAATTAGGTCGCCGTCATGAAGATAAGTGCTGGCTTTCGTCGGCGTTATCGGAAACGGAATTGGAAAGTTTTCTTTGTAAGGCTCAATGAGTCGCCATTCATCGAGGTGGTGAATGAAGATAGGCGCGCCTGTTGCCTGTTGAAGCGGAAAGTTGTCGGCGGAATGGTCGAAATGTCCATGCGTATTAAGGATTTTCTCGATAAGAAAATTTCGTTTGGAAATTTCTGCCAAAAGGAGCGGCGTGGAGCCGTAAGAGCAATCAATCACGCACGCCGACGCAATGCCATTCGGAGCTGGAACTGCATCGCTAACGAGATACGCGAACGTGTCGAGCGGTCCGCATTCAAAGCCTTTGATGAACAGTGCAGCGCGAGCCACAAGCATAAACTTTCCTTAACAATGGATTCATTATTTTCAAAATTAAAACAAATCGACCGATGACACATCTGTTTTTGCTGTGGCTCTCGCTGACGCCGACGAATATGTCGCTCATTGATGATAAAGCGGACATCCTTGCTGTCTTAAACGCGCAAGTCGCAGCATGGAACAATGGCGATATCAGGGCGTTTATGAACGGCTACAAAAAGTCGGACTCAACGAAGTTTGTGTCGTCCAAAGGTGTAACGCTGGGCTACAACGCGGTCTTGGAGCGGTATCTGAAAAACTATCCAACCAAAGAAACAATGGGCAACCTCTCGTTTAGCGAGCTGGATGTAAAACTGCTCTCGTCAAAGAGTGCGCATGTCGTTGGACGGTGGATGTTGGCGCGACCTGAAAAAGACGGCGGCGATGTCGGTGGATATTTCTCATTGCTGTTTGAGAAGACGCTTGATGGCTGGAAAATTATTGCCGACCACACGTCCTAATCCAATTAAAGAACACACGCCAGAATTGCCTGCTATGGAGAAACGGCAAGACGCGGAGAAGGAAAAAGCCCACCAGTTGAGCGTTCAAGAAAGAATTGACGCGCTCATTGAAATGGCGTGCGAGATTAGCAACCAAGATGCTGCCCGCGCGCTCGCACTCTCCGAAGAAGCCTACAAACTTTCCCAAGAGCCACTTTACCCAAAAGGCTTAGCGGGCAGTTTGCTACAAGCGGGATATGCGCTGTGGCAACTTGGTAACTACGATGAATCGCTCGCGAAATCACGTTTGGCATTAGGCTTGTTTGAAGCCATCTCCGACGACTTAGGCAAAGCCTCCGCATTGAACAATATCGGTTTAGCCTACTGGAATTTAGGCGATTATGAAACTGCGCTGTCGCATTATCAAGAAGCCTTGGAGTTGATGCCGCTCGTCGGAGATAAAAAATTAGAAAGCCATGTGCTGAGCAACATCGGCATTATTTATCGCACGACGGGAGACCAAGACAATGCACTTCAGTATTATGAGCGTGCAATGAAATTGCGCGAAGAGTGCGGCGACGAGCGCGGCATTGCCAATTCGCTCAACAACATCGGCGTTGTGTGCTTTCAGAAGGGGGACTACACAGCCGCGCTCTCTTACTTTGAAAAGAGCTTGGAAATCCGCGAGCGGCTCGACAACGAGCGCAGCGTCGCATCGTCGCTCAACAATATCGGCGAGGTCTATGTGAAATTGGGAATAGACGAAACGGCGCTGACGTATTTCAACGAGAGCTTGAAAAAAAACAACGGACGAGACAAAGAGGCGGAAATTATTTGTTGTATAAATCTGGGAGGGCTCTATGCGCGGCGCGGCGCGCTGCAAGACGCGGTCGAGTATCTTCAACAGGCATTAACAACAGCGCAGGAGATTAAAGCTAAACCAAAGATCTTTGCTGTGCATGAAACACTCGCCGATGTTTATGCAAAAATGGGCGACTACGAAAGCGCATTTGAACATCATCGAGCGTTTTACCGCGTGCAGTCGGAAGTGATGAGCGAGCAATCCAAACTGTCGCTTAAAGGCGCGCAGGTGCGGTTGGAGATGGAACGCGCTGAAAATTATCGTTTGAAGAACGTCGAGCTGGCGCAAACCAACGATGCCTTACGCGAAGCCAATCGCTTGAAAACAGAACTCTTGCACATCGCTGCACACGACCTGCGTAATCCGCTCTCCGCCATTATTAGTTTACTCGACCTGATTTCCCAGACGCCAAACACTTCGCCCGACGAACACCGACGATACCAAGAAATGATACGCGGACAAGTCCGGCACGTCTTGCAACTCATCAACGATTTACTTAACTCTGCCTCTATTGAAAGTGGCGAAGTAAGGTTGCGTAAGCGCGCGATTGACATCGGTCAGTTAATGCAACTTGTGGCAATGAGCAATGAGCATGTAGCCAGACAAAAGTCGCAAGAGTTCATGCTGCATATTGAGCCAAACGCAATTGCCGAAATTGATGAAGACCGAGTGCGTGAAGTCCTCGAGAACCTCATCAGCAATGCTATCAAATACTCTCCGTCAGGAAAAAAAATTTGGCTGGAGGTGAAAAAAAACGTCGAGCCAAGTTCGCAGGATAGAGCAAGCACAGCAGCAGGCGAGCCACATGTTCTCATTTCTATTCGCGACGAAGGACAAGGCTTAACCGACGAGGACAAGAAAAAGTTGTTTGGAAAATTTCAACGATTATCAGCGCGACCAACAGGCGGCGAGAGCTCGACGGGATTAGGCTTGTCGATTGTCAAGCAATTGGTGGAACTGCACGGCGGCAGAATTTGGGCAGAAAGCGAGGGTAAAGACAAAGGCAGCGCATTCGTCGTTGAACTGCCTGTGAAATCCGCATCCTGAAAGAGGCAATATTGTAATGTAACTCAAACACTTGAACCAAATGCCATATAAACACCTGCTTGTCTCCCAAGAACTTGAAACAAAAATTGCCGTCGTGCAACTCAATCGTCCGCAAGCCTTGAACGCGCTGTGCTTCGAGTTGATGGATGAACTGATTGAGGCATTAGAAGCACTCGACAAAAATACAGATGTGAATGCAGTCGTTCTCACAGGAAACGAAAAAGCATTTGCGGCGGGCGCGGACATCAAAGAATTTGCAGAACGAAATGTAACGCAAATGCTGCTCGAAGATCGCCTGTCGCAGTGGAAGCGGATTGAGGCAATATCAAAACCTCTCATTGCGGCTGTGTCGGGCTTCGCGCTTGGCGGCGGCTGTGAATTGATGTTGCACTGCGACATAGTGATTGCGTCTGAAACCGTTAAACTTGGTCAGCCTGAAATCAACATCGGTGTTATTCCGGGCGCAGGCGGCACGCAGCGCCTGACAAAACTCGTTGGCAAGTTCAAAGCAATGGAGCTTGTATTGACAGGACGGTTCATTGATGCCAAAGAAGCACTGGAGTTAAAACTCGTTAATAAAATTGTGCCGGTTGCCGACTGTTTGGAAGACGCAAAAAAACTCGCTCGCGAAATCGCCGCCAAAGCGCCTATCGCGGCGCGCGCCGCCAAAGCTGCCATCCGAAAAGCACTGGAAACGACGCTCGACGACGGACTCGAGTTTGAACGACAACGATTTTATTTGCTCTTCGATACCGATGACAAAAAAGAAGGTATGCAAGCCTTTATCGAAAAACGCAAGCCACAGTGGACGGGAAAATAAACGCGCGGCGCATTGGCGATGTGAGGGAATTTTGTTGCGGCGTTTCCGTGTTGGACAAGCAACTTAACAAGGAAACGAGAATGTCTGTAACGACCGACGTGTTTAGCTCGAACACCATTGCGTTGCAATCTGCGCCGAAAGGCTTTGTGCCACATGCGCATGAATATGTTTTTACGGTCGAGCGTCCGCGCGAAAAAGTCTGGCAGTGGCTCAACTCGACTGAAACCTTCACCGAGTCTCAAATTTTTCCATGGCGCGTCGAGTTCGTCTCGCCCGACAGAGAAACGCCGGCTGACTTTCGAGTCGGCGTGCTGAACGTGCATCACGGACCAATGATGATGTTCAGCGGTGTCCTCACAGAAATCCGCGACAACGAATACCGCGACCTGCAATACTTCTACGGCAGCTACGTCGGCAGCCTGCGGTGGATTCGTCCCACGCGGTTGCAGTTTTGGGTAAGCGACGCAGAGGGCGGCGGCACGACTGTAAAAGCCCGTTTGGAAAGTTTTGTCCTGCCTGCACTGGCGGGATTTTGGACATGGGCGCAGAGCCTTGTCTGGAAACAGTTCCCGGGCGATATTCGCCGCGCCATCAAAGCCTAAGATGGAAAGAGTGCAAGAGTGAGTCAGTGTCAAGACAGTCGCGAAACAACTGCTATTTCTTTTTCGATGTCGATGGCTTTGGTGTGACTTGCATTTTTGGCTTCTCGCCCGTCAGTTCCTCAATGAGCCGCTCGGCTCGATAGACGTATTTGAGCGCAGCGACGATGCCACCAGTATGCACCGAAATAGCTCGATTCGTGTCGGGCGTGTAAATGAACGACCCGGGAAGGCTCTCGATATTGCCGTCGAAGACTAAGCCAACCGCTTCCAGATTTTTATTGACGACTGCGCTGCCGCTGTTGCCGCCGATGATGTCGTTGGTGCTGACAAAATTGAGCGGCGCGGACAGTAAGTCAGGCACTGGCGTTTGCCAACGCTTTGGCAGCGACCAAGGAAATTTTTTATCGTGCGAAAAATAGCGGTCGTAAAGCCCGTAGAACGTGGTTTTCACAGGCGCACTCGTCCCGTTGTAGTCGTAGCCCTTGACGACACCGTCGTTGATGCGCAGCGAAAATGTCGCGTCGGGCGGTGTCGATGCGCCGTAGACATCAAAAAATAATTTGGCGAACTTTGCGCTGTAAATTTGATTTCTCAAATTCAGATCGCGCTGCTTGGTATTTGCCGCTCGAAGGCGAGGCAGCGCCAGTTTGGCGAGTGTTATCAACGGGTCTTGCAGCGCAGCAATGTCGGCGGGACTCTTGTCAACCAGCGATTTCAAAAACGCCGAGTCGTAAAGTTTCGAGGCGGCAATAAGACTCTTTGCTGCCTCGAGCGATGGCTTGCCTTGCGTCGCCGTTTTCACATATTCATCGTTCTCGCCCAATAAGTCTCGCGCCATATCGAGGTGCAGCGCCAGCAATGCGGTTTCAAGTGAGATGTTGCTGAACGAGACGTTCATAATTGACTCTGCCAGCCTTGCGGCTCTGTCCGAATCGCCCAGCTCTTTGAGCCGCGCCAGTGTTATTACGCCAAACGCTGTTTGCAAGCCTTCGCCTTGCGGGTTAAGACCGAATCGCTCTGGTGCGACTTTTCGGTTTTCGGCATAAATCGCGGCAAGTTCAGACCAAACGGTTTCTTCGGCTTTCAACGCGGGCGTCGCTGCAACTTTGGCGCGAAACTCCCTTTCAAATGCTTTCTTTCGCGCAAAAAGATAGGCGTCCTGTAACCCTTTTAGCTGCCCTGAAAGCGCTTTGATGCTATTTTCAAATCCGAAAATGACGTTCAAAATACTGTCGCTCTTCGCGGTTTGATTGTAGGCTTTAAGCGCGGCAGACTGTCCTCGAAGAAATTGCAACTGCACGGGCAAAAACAGGTCGCGGTTAAATTCCAACTGGGCAATTGGGCTTAGGCGTTCCGTGCTGCCCGGATTTCCGATAATGAAGACCGGTTCGTTCTCGCGCACGCCATCGGTGTTGAACTTGTAGTAGTCGGGTGTTTTACACGGATTGCCGTTCTCGTCGTAAGCGCGGACGAAGGTCGCATCGAGTGCGTATCTCGGGTAGGTGAAATTGTCGTAGTCGCCGCCGAAGTATCCTAATTGCAGTTCAGGTAGAAAGACCAAGCGCAGGTCGTCGTAGCGTTTGAAGCCGTAGAGCGAAAACTTGCCGCCGCTGTAAAAGGTCATAGCTTGCACGTTCAGGTCTTTCCACTCTGGTTTTTCGCTGAACTCGTTTCGAATTTTCACCAGTGCGCGGTCGCGTAAAACCACACGTTCGCTGTCGCTTTTGCCTTTCGCTATGTCGGCTTGAACAAGGTCGGTGATGTCTAAAATTTTTTCCAATTGCTCGACAAAAAGTCCGGGAATGCGGCGTTCTTCGGCGAGCGAGGCAGCATAAAATCCGTTCTCGTTGAAGTTCTCGCCCGGTTTTTCAATTTGCGTTCCAGCTTCACGCGCGACATGGTGGTTGGTCATAATGAGCCCATCGGGCGAAACAAACGAGCCTGTGCCGCCGGCACCTGTAAATCGTAACGAGGCTTTGCGCGCCTTCAAGAGCCATGCGTCGCTGGGGCGAAAGCCATATTCTTTCTCGAAAAATTCGACAGGCGGATTATCAAATGTCCACATTTTCCCGTTGTCGAAACGTCCGGCTTTGACGGTATCAGGGTTAAAAACAGGTTGAGCTAAAAGTGCGTTTGCCAAAAGCAAGAGCGCGGAGAAGAGCAGACCGAGGTGTTTGAATCGCATAAAAAAGTGATTAGAGATTGATTGGTTCAACAATATGACGGTTTTTCCATAAAGAAAAAAACAACATCAGTTTGTGGCAGCTCGAGTCGGTCGGCACAGGGAAGCATTCAAAGAAAAAAGCGCGCGGTTGCAACTATGCAGAATGAAACTTGTGTATTGCTCTTTTTAGCCTTTCTGGATAGCGTTGTTGCGAGGCAATCTATTGTTCAGTTGTTTTGACAGCGATTCGCCGTCAAAACAATGTGGATACACGACCTGTCGCCTGAAAAGCAGATGCCGTTCAAGAATCCCGCGTTACCGATGTCCAAAAATTTTCTTGAGCATGGTTTCGCGCGCGAGTCGGTCGCCGTTCATGATGTGTCCCATTTTGTCGCGTTTGGTTTCAAGGTAGTCTTTGTTAATGTCGTTGGCGTCGATTTCAAGCGGAACGCGCTCTGTAACTTCCAAGCCGTAGCCTTCCAAACCGACGACCTTCTTCGGATTGTTGGTCATTAAGCGCATTTTACGAATGCCCAAGTCGAGCAGAATTTGCGCGCCGATGCCGTAGTCGCGCAAGTCTGCCTTGAATCCGAGTTTTTCGTTTGCCTCGACGGTGTCCATGCCATCGTCTTGCAAATTATACGCCTTCAATTTGTTGATGAGACCGATGCCTCTGCCTTCCTGCATAATGTAGAGCAAAACGCCTCTGCCTTCGCGTTCAATCATGCTCATAGCGGTGGCGAGTTGTTCCCCGCAGTCGCAGCGCATAGAGCCGAAGATGTCGCCCGTCGCGCAGCTTGAATGCACGCGCAGCAAAACGGGGTCGCCGTTGGAGACATTGCCCTTGACAAGTGCAAGGTGATTTTTATCATCGATGAGCGTTTCGTAGGCAATGAGTTTGAAATCGCCGAGATGCGTTGGCAAGTTGACCTCGACAGCACGACGCACCAATTTTTCGCGCATCATTCTATAAGCAACAAGGTCTTTAATCGTGATAAGTTTCATGCCAAACTTATCGCGCAGTTTCAAGAGGTCGGGCACGCGCGCCATTGAGCCGTCGTCGTGCAAAATTTCACAGAGAACGCCGACGGGACGAAAACCCGCAAGCCGCGCTAAATCAACCGTTGCTTCGGTATGCCCAACGCGCCGCAAGACACCGCCTTCCATTGCGCGAAGCGGAAAAACGTGTCCGGGACGCGCAAAGTCGCTTGGTTTTGCAAGAGGGTCGGCGAGATGACGAATGGTGATGGCGCGGTCGAATGCAGAAATGCCTGTGGTAACGCCCGCAAGCCGTGCATCAACAGAAATAGTGAAATTGGTTTCGTGCGCCGATGTGTTCGTTTGCGTCATCGGGTCGAGTTGCAGTTCCAACGCGCGCGATGCCGTAACGGCGACGCAGAGCAAGCCACGTGCCTCTTTGGTAATGAAATTGACCATTTCAGGCGTTACATTTTCCGCCGCCGTGATGAAGTCGCCTTCGTTCTCGCGGTCTTCGTCATCGACGACGATGACGAGTTTGCCATTTCTAATGTCTTCCAATGCCGATTCAATCGTATCGAACACAGTCTCTGCCATATATTGAGTTATCGTTATTTAATTTTCTCAATTTGAGGAACAACACTAACTTTTCAAAAATTCATCTGTCGGAAGGTATCGTCGTCTTTCTCCGAAGCAACAGAGATATGAAACAGAGATATGAAAGTTTACCTGCTCAAATCCAAAGGCAAAGGCATTGTGCCAGATTACATTCAGGTGCGGTCGGATACATACGCCATCATTGGCTATTTCAAGGCAAGCAATCCCGACAAAGGCTTGGACGAAATTGGCATTGAAGACAACACGCGCCGCCAACGCGCAACCGCGCTCTTCGAGCAGTTGGAGTATGGAAAAATTATTGAAGCGGAGTTATGAGTCAATTTGAACCAGACAAGGTATGCGCGTTAGAGTCGGCGTGGTGCGGGCGCTTGTTACGCTCTGGGTGGCGGGAACGGTGATAAACTCGCTCGTCGTGGTCGCCGTTACACGCGACGTGCCGACGCTGCCGTTCATCAACGTCATTGGCATTTGCCTCTTGCTCAGTGCCGTCAACGCGCTGGCAAGCGTGTTGATTTACCTTGTGGTGCAGCAATTTTATTTGCGCAAACGACACCTGCCTCCGAAACACGACCGCTTCTCATAACACTGCCTGCACGGCTTGGACGACCGCCAAGCGTGCCGCTCGGTTTTTTCATCACGCGACATTTCAACTTCCCGTTGTGGCATTGTATTTTTGCCGAAACTAACGGCATTACTATTCACGCTCATCATGTCTGAAACCGCCTTAACCGACTTAGCTCAAAAACTCTCCAAAGACCACTTAAAAAAAGCAAAGCAATTTGGATTTTCCGATGTGCAGCTTGCGCATATTTTTCGCACAACGGCGGCAGACATTCGCGCGCTGCGCGAGCGTCATGGCATTAAAGCGGTCTACAAAACCATTGATACCTGCGCCGCTGAGTTCGCTGCCGAAACGCCCTATTTCTACTCGAGCTACGAACAGGAAAATGAATCCAAACCCTCAAAGAAAAAGAAGATTATCATTTTGGGCGGCGGACCGAACCGCATCGGACAAGGCATTGAGTTCGATTACTGCTGCGTTCAAGCGGTCTTTGCCTTGCGCGAGGCGGGCTACGAAACAATTATGATTAACTGCAATCCCGAAACCGTCTCGACCGACTACGACATCGCCGATAAACTTTACTTTGAGCCGCTCACGTTCGAGGACACGATGAACATCATCGAGCTCGAGGAGCCGGACGGCATCATTGTCAGTTTTGGCGGACAAACGCCGCTTCGCTTGTCCACACAGCTTTCCGCCGCCGGCGTCAAAATTCTTGGCACATCGAGCGAAAGCATTGACCTTGCCGAAGACCGTGAGAAATTCGGCAAACTCTTGGACGAGCTTAAAATTCCGCATCCTGCCTACGGCGTTGCCACCACATATCAAGAAGCCAAGCTCATCACCGAGCTAATCGGCTATCCAGTGTTGGTGCGTCCAAGTTATGTGCTGGGAGGCAGAGCCATGCAAATCATCTACAACGACGACTCGCTCAAACGCTATGTCGAGCAAGCCCTGAATGTCTCCGATGAATATCCGCTGCTTATCGACCGCTTTCTGGAACACGCGGTCGAGTTCGATATCGACGCTGTCTCCGACGGAAAAGATTGCATTGTCGCAGGCATTATGCAGCACGTTGAAGCCGCTGGCATTCACAGCGGCGACTCGACATCGATTTTGCCGCCGCTCACGGCATCAAAAGCGGTGATTAAGACGATGAAAACCTACACGCGCAAATTGGCAAAAGCCTTGAAGGTGGTTGGCTTGATGAACATTCAATTCGCGGTGCAGGGAAGCGGCAAAGAGGCAAAGGTGTTTGTCTTGGAAGTCAATCCGCGCGCCTCGCGCACCGTGCCGTTTGTTGCCAAAGCGACAGGCATGCCGGTCGTCAAGGTCGCGTGTCGACTGATGACGGGCGAAAAACTCTCCAAACTCGTCAAAGAATTTAAACTCAAAGATTCCGATGACCTCGATTTGAAATACATCTGCATCAAAGAGCCGGTGTTTCCGTTCTCAAAATTTTTGAAATCGGGCGTCTATCTCGGTCCTGAAATGCGCTCGACGGGCGAGGTGATGAGCTTTGCGAGAAACTTCGGCGAGGCGTTCTCGAAATCTGCGCTGGCGGCAGGCAGCAAATTGCCGACGAGCGGCACGGTCTTCATCAGCGTGAATGCCGCGCACAAAAACGCACATACCGCCGACGTCGTGCGGCGGTTTTACGACATTGGCTTCGACCTTGTCGCCACAAGCGGCACCGCAGAGTTCCTGCGCAATCACGGACTCGATTGCAAAACGGTCTATAAAGTGGGCGAAGGTCGACCGAACATTTTCGACATCATTCGTCTGGGCAAGGTGCAGTTCGTCATTAATACACCGCTCGGCGAAAAAGCGCGGTTCGATGAAGAGGCCATCGGCACAGCATCGATTCTTTCGGGAGTGCCTTATGCAACGACGATTGAAACCGCCGAAGCCGCCGTCGAGGGCATTAAGCAGCTCCGCAAAGAAAATTTCGGCGTCAAAAGTTTGCAGGAATACTTGAACTACAAGCCGACGGCGAAGCCCAAACCAGAGAAGCCCCTGAACGGCAAAGCCAAGTCCAAAAAAATGTCCGCGAAAAAATCATCAGGCAAAAAATCGAAGTAACAGCAAATCCGCATCGGTGCTGATAAATTGGAACGCATTGTGAAAGTTTCTTACAAACAGACGGAAGTTCAGCCGAAGAAACGACTGGGACAAAATTTTCTGCTCGACGCCAACATCGTTGAAAAAATCGCGGATGCGGCAAATTTGCACGACGGCGATGCGGTCGTTGAAATTGGACCCGGATTCGGCGCGCTCACCAGAGCAATTTCCAAACGGCTGTCCTCATTTACCGCAGTTGAACTCGATAAAGAGCTTGCTGCGTTTATTCGCGCCGAGTTTCCTACGGTCTCGCTCATCGAGCAAGATTTCCTAACGGTCTCGCTAATGCAGCTGGCGCAAAAAACCAAACTAAAAGTTTTAGGCAACATTCCCTATGCGATTACCTCGCCAATTTTGTTCAAACTCATCGACGAGCGCGATGCTGTCTCTTCCGCTGTATTGATGATGCAAGAGGAGGTTGCCAAGCGACTGTCCGCCGCGCCGCGCACCAAAGAATACGGGATTCTTGCGGTTCAGCTTCAAGCTGTCGCCAAGGTCGAGTATCTTTTTCGCGTCAGCAAACATGTCTTTAAGCCGAAGCCCGATGTGGATAGCGCGGTCGTGCGATTGACATTGCATTCAGGAGACTTGGGCTTCGATGTTGCAAAGTTCAGAACGGTGGTTCGCACAGCGTTCCAGATGCGCCGAAAGACATTGGAGAATAATTTGAAAGCGCGGTTTCACATTGACCATTCTGTGTTTAATTTCAAGCGCCGTGCCGAAGAACTCACCATCGCGGAATTCATTCGACTCTCGTCGCTCTTGGCGCCAAAATCCGAATTGTCTGTTTAACTCTGCCAATGTTTGAAACAATGCGCCTCTTTGTATTGCTTCTGTTGTCGGCGGCTTGTGTCGCTCAGCCCTTGCCAGAATGGGCGACAAGTTTCGGCTCTGAAACGCCGTTTGGAAAATCGACGCACCTGACGGGCTTCGGAATGTCGGTCGCGGAAACATCTGTCTCCGCCGCGCTTGACGCCGCCAAGACACAAGCGGCCGCCGACCTCATTAAAAAAATTCAAGTAACGGTTACAAGCCAAATATCATCGGCGGCAAAAGAGGTCGACGGAACATATTCATCGGTGTTTACATCGGTCGCGCAATCTATCAGCACGTTGCGCATCGAGAACATCGAGTTCAAAACAGCGTCTGATGCCAAAACGCAGTATGCGCTGGCGGTAATTGAGCGCGCGCGCTTGGTTGAGTCTTATATTGAAAAAGCTAAAGTCGCTTACGCAACGCTCACGAGTGCGAAGCAACATGCGGAAAAAAGCGAGCAGCAGAAAAACATCAGCTTGGCGTTGGAGCAGTATAGTGCTACGCTGCCGCTCTTCGCCGAACTACTGGAAGCAATAACGCTGGTGCGTGTTTTGTCGGGCAAAGCGTTGGAAACCAAAGACATCGGCGCGGGCACAGCGCCTTCAGCGCTCCAAACCGTCGCCGCTTTAAAGCAAGAGATTCAGGCAAAAATCAATCAACTCTTCCAGAAGCCTGTGGCAACGCTTGACGACGCGGTCGCGATTGCGGTTCAACGCTTGCAACTTCAAGGTGTGAAATCAGGCGACGTGCAAGTGGCGGATTTCACATACCAAGATTCTGATTTTTCAAGCACCTTCGGTGCGTATTTGGCGCGAAAACTCGACCGACAACTTGCCGCCAGCGCAGAAAAAGACAACGAGAAGAAACTCATCAAAGGCAGCTACTGGGAACGCGGTGCATCAATTGAACTGGCTATGCTCGTTCAGCGGTTGGACGGCGCAAAACTTGGCGGCGTCGATATTGTCTTTCCCAAAACGGCTGTTCCCGCCGACCTTGATTTGAAGCCGAAGAATTTTGAACAAGCCTTGCTCGACCAACAAACCATTGCCGCAAACGGACTCGTCGACGGCGGCATCGGCGTTGAAGTTTGGACAAACAAAGGCAGAGACGCCTCGCGCGTGGTATTTGAAGAAGGCGACAATGTGGAACTCTATTTCAGGCTCAATCAACCTGCGTTTTTACAACTGACCTATTTGCTCTCGACAGGACAAAAAGTCTTGCTCGAGGAAAAATTTTACATCGGCATTGATAAAGTCAATCAAGTGGTCAAGTTTCCAACGAAGCTCGTGTGCTCCGCGCCCTTTGGCGTCGAGCGGCTTATTGTGAGCGCGTTCAGTGCCGAACCGCCGAAGCCTAATGTGAGACTTGAAAAAATCGAGGGCGAAGACTACGAAGTATTGGCGGAGAGTTTAGCGAAGATGCTCTCCACCACGCGCGGGTTGAAGAAAGATGCCCAAACAAAAGCGCGCATCGGAGAAGCAAGTCTTTCAATAACCACAATGAAACGATTTCGATAACGCTGCCGTGTATTAGCAACGACAACTTACGCCGTCGCGTCAATTTTCCAGCATGCGGCGGTGTGTCCGGCGTCGTATTCAATGAGCGGTGGCTCTTCGTTGCGGCAATGCTCGTCGGCGAATGGGCAGCGCGTCGAGAAATTACAGCCTTTCGGAAACGCAGTCGCTGCCGGAACGCTGCCGTCAATCACATTCAGTCGCTCAACGCGCTTGCCCAACCGCGGAATTGAATTCAATAAGCCCGTCGTGTAGGGGTGAAGCGGTCGGTCGAGAATTTGCTCAACGCTGCCGTATTCAACGATTTTCGAGGCATACATAACGGCGACGCGGTCGCTTACTTCGGCGATGACGCCTAAGTCGTGTGTAATCATAATGACGCCCATGCCGAGTTCGGATTGCAAGCGTTTGATGAGTTCTAAAATTTGCGCCTGAACGGTTACATCGAGCGCGGTGGTCGGCTCATCGGCAATGAGAAATTCAGGGTTGCACGAAAGTGCCATCGCAATCATAATGCGTTGGCGCATACCGCCCGAAAGTTGATGCGGATAATCGTCGAATCGCTGCTCTGGCGCGGGAATGCCGACAAGGTTGAGCATCTCAATCGCTTTGTCACGCGCCTCTTTTTTCGAGAGGCGTTGATGCAACTCAACTGCTTCGGCGATTTGGCTGCCGCACGTGAAGACAGGATTGAGCGAGGTCATCGGTTCTTGAAAAATCATAGAAATACGGTTGCCGCGAATCTGTCGCATATCGTTTTCGGAGAGCGCCAGCAAGTTTTGTCCATTGAAACGAATCTCGCCACCAGCGTAAACGGCGGGCGGCGTCGGTAAGAGCCGCATTACGGAAAGTGCCGTAACAGATTTACCGCAACCCGATTCGCCCACCAGCCCCAGCGTTTCATGCTTATCAATGCTGTAACTAACGCCATCAACGGCTTTCGCCACGCCGTCGTCGGTCTTGAAATACGTTTGCAGGTGGTCGATTTCTAAAAGTTTTGGCACGGAAAATGAAAAATTAAAAATGACGGTTATGAATGCTATCAGAGCATTACAACAAGTTTAATTTTTCGTCAATAAACAAAATGCAATTGGTTGAAACAAACATTGATGTGTTAGGCAATCTGACGCTGGAACGCATTTGGGAAGAGTCATGGTCAATGTTGGTGGCGGCTGTCAAAGACCGCAAAAGCCCGATGCACACGCCCGCGCTGGCAACGGTTGGAGAAGAGGGCGCAAACGTCCGCGTCGTCGTGCTGCGAAACGCAATTCCTGAAGAACGACAAATTTGTTGTCATACCGATTTGCGCTCCGGTAAAATTGCGGATGTCAAGCGCAATCCAAATGTGAGTTGGCTGTTTTACGACGCCGAAAAAAAAGTCCAACTGCGCTTATCGGGCATTGCAGCCATTCACACCGACGACGCGCTTGCCGACGCGCGATGGGCAACAACGAAACTGATGAGCCGACGCTGCTATGCCACAACGCTCCCGCCCGGCACGCAATCCGACGAACCAACATCAGGCTTGCCAGACTTTCTCGTCGAGCGCAACCCAACTGCTGAAGAAAGCGAAGCAGGACGCGAGAACTTCGCCGTTGTGCAATGCAACATTGACCGGCTCGACTGGCTTTACTTGGACAGCAGAGGACATCGCCGTGCAAAGTTCATCTGGAAAAATGATGCGCTTTCAGCGACATGGATTATTCCCTAATCAACTGAAATCTGTAACTTCCGTGTAAGCAACCGTCTTTAAGAAGTCAACTGCTTGTTCAAATGCCGAAAGCATCTGCCGCTCGAAAAAAAGTCACTCAAAAAAAAATTGCGACGCCTGCACCGCTTGCCACCAAAAAGAAAGATGCCGTCTTTCCGTTTACCGCCATTGTTGGGCAAGACGAAATGAAACTGTGCCTAATGCTCAATGTCGTTGACCCGCGCATCGGCGGCGTCTTGGTTATGGGACATCGTGGCACGGGCAAATCAACCACGGTGCGTGCGCTTGCCGATGTGCTGCCGCTCATTGAACGCGCCGAAGGCGACATATACAACCGCACGGTCAAAGAAGTAGAAGAGCAAACAAAACAAGACGGCACATCGAGAAAACACTCTGACATCAAACACCTAACATCTGAAATTGTCCCTGTTCCTGTCGTCGATTTACCGCTCGGCGCAACCGAAGACCGCGTCTGCGGCACAATCGATATCGAGCAGGCGTTGACCAAGGGCGCAAAATCATTTGAACCCGGACTGCTCGCCAAAGCTAATCGCGGATTCCTCTATATCGATGAAGTGAATTTGCTCGATGACCATTTGGTCGATATTCTGCTCGATGTGGCGGCAAGCGGCGTCAATGTGGTCGAGCGTGAAGGCATCAGTGTCAAGCATCCAGCGCGGTTTGTCTTGGTCGGCTCTGGCAATCCTGAGGAAGGTGAGCTGCGTCCGCAGTTGCTCGATCGGTTCGGACTCCACGCCAGAATTATGACGATTACCGATGTGAAACTGCGCGTTGAAATTGTCAAGCGACGCCGCGACTTTGACGCCGCGCCCGATGAATTTTTAGAAAAGTGGAAAGACGAACAAACCGCCTTACGTGAGCGCATCACGGCAGCGAAAAAACTCGCGCCTCGCGTCGAACTGCCCGAAGATATGCTCTCGCTCATTGCGGAACTCTGTATGAACTTAGGCATCGATGGGCATCGCGGCGAACTGACCGTCTCGCGGGCGGCAGCAGCATTTGCTGCCTTGCACAATCGAGAAGTGGTAACGCTCGACGATGTCAAATCGGTGGTCAATCCTGCACTTCGGCATCGCTTGCGACGCGACCCGCTTGAAACGATTGACGCGGGCGAAAAAGTCGAGCGCGAGTTGCAGAAAATTCTCTCTGCACAATACAGCGAGCCAGTGTTATGAACCAGCGCGGGTTGTCGTTTGCCGATGTGGTCGGAATGGACTTGGCGAAACGCGCCTTGCTGTTGCTCGCTGTCGACCCGTTGCTTGGCGGCGTAGTCATTCCAGCGTCGGTCGGTTCAGGAAAGTCGACGCTGGCGCGGGCGTTTGCCAACATCTTGCCTGATGACACGCCGTTTGTTGAACTCCCTGTCAATGCTACCGAAGACCGTCTCATCGGCGGACTCGACCTTGAAGTGGCACTCTCGACTGGAAAGCGCGTGATTGAAAAAGGCGTGCTGGCGCGGGCGCACGGCGGCGTGCTTTACGTCGATTCGCTGAATCTTTTAGACGCAGGCGTGTCATCGCTGCTGATGGATACGCTGTCGCGCGGCGCAGTTGTGATTGAACGCGACGGCTTAAGCGACATTCACCCAGCCGCCTTCATGCTCGTTGCCACCTACGACCAAACCGACGGCGAAGTAAGCATGGGGCTCTTAGACCGCATCGGCGTCATTGTGCCGTTTGTTGCGCAAAACGATGCAGAGACACGCGCTGAAGTGGTGCGCCGCATTGTTCAAAAAAAACGCGCCGAAGAAAGCGACGACGAAAACGGCCTTTTGCGCGGACTCATTTTAGCGGCACGCCAGTTACTTCCTAACGTGATAATTTACGACGAGCAACTCGACGCGTTAGCGCAAACCGCATTAGAATTGGGCATTGAGGGCAATCGAGTCGATGTGTTTGCCGCGCGAGCTGCAATCGCCAATGCGGCGCTCGATGGTCGCAGCGACGTGCAAGAGCAAGATTTAAAACTTGCCGCAAAGCTCGTCCTAATGCCGCGTGCCACGCGCTTGCCCGAAGACGATGTGCCGCCAGAGGAGCCGCCCGAACAACAACTGCCCAAAGAAGAACCGAAAAATCAAGCAGAAAACAGCGACTTGGAAGAGCCGCCTGATGACAAGCCGGAGAAAACGCCCGAAGAATTGCAAGAACTCTTGATGGAATCGATCGAGAGCGAACTGCCAAAAAATATACTCGCGATGCCGTTTATGCAGCAGCGAAAAGCTAAAGCGGGCAAGCGCAGCGCGTCGGAAAACTCGAAGCGCGGACGATACGTGCGCTCGCAACCGGGCGACCTGCGAAATGGAAAACTGGCGTTAGTCCCGACGCTCATGGCGGCAGCGCCGTGGCAAAAAGCGCGAAAGCACGCGCGCGCAACCGACGCCAAAGTCGTGATGACCAAAGACGACATCCGCGTCAAACGCTTTCGGGATAAGTCAGGAACGCTGTTTGTTTTTATCGTGGATTCGTCAGGGTCAATGGCGCTGAACCGAATGCGTCAGGCGAAGGGCGCAGTTGCACAACTGTTGCAAAACGCCTATGTGCATCGAGACCAAGTCGCACTGATTGCATTTCGCGGAAAAAAATCGGAGTTGCTGCTGCCGCCGTCTCAGAGCGTCGAACGTGCCAAGCGCGCGTTAGATGTGCTGCCAACAGGCGGCGGCACACCGCTTGCCTCCGCGTTGATGTTGGCGTATCAAACGGTAATACAAGTCCGCAGCAAAGGCATGAAGCAAGCTACACTCGTTTTACTCACCGATGGGCGCGCGAACACTGCGCTCGATGCCTCGCAGACCGACAAGCAGAAAATTGCAAAAGAGTTGCAAGACCTGTCAGCGATGATTCGTGCCGAAGCCATCTCGAGCGTGGTGATTGATACGCAGGTGAATTTCGTCTCGCGCGGCGAAGCGGAAAAATTGGCAGCGATGCTTGGCGGAAAATACATCTACCTGCCCAACGCCCGCGCCGAACATATTGCTGCGGCGGTCTCGGCATAACGCTATTGCCCGCGTCCAGTAAGCATGACATACACTGTGGCAAGCAGGATTTTAAAGTCCATGGTCAAACTCATGTTCTCAATGTAGAACAAATCGTATTTCATGCGCTCGAGCATTTCCTCAATGCTGGCGGCATAGCCGAACTTGACTTGTCCCCAACTCGTAATGCCCGGACGAACTCGATGCAATCGCGCGTAGTGTGGCGCATGTTCAAGAAGTTGCTTGACGAAATACGGGCGCTCCGGTCGCGGTCCGACGATAGACATATCGCCCACAAGCACATTCCAAAATTGGGGAAACTCATCGAGCCGATATTTGCGGAGAAATTTTCCAAACGGTGTAATTCGCTCGTCGTTTTTCTGGGTCAGCATTGGCGTCGAGCCTTCGGCGTTGGCGCGCATTGAGCGAAATTTAAAAATCGTAAACTCGCGCCCATGCCTGCCAACGCGAACTTGCGTGTAGAGCGGCGAGGCTTTTGTGTCGAGCCAAACGAAAAAGCCGAGCACAAGGAAAAATGGCAGCCCAAAAATCAAAACGGTGAGCGACGCGGTAATGTCGAAAAGGCGTTTCAGATTTTCTTCAAACGGCGAGAGCAGCGCAGGGGTCAGTTCAACAAGCGGTGTGCCGTAGATTTGCGTGGTGCGTGCGGCGCCTGAAACAATGTCATACATATTGGGCAACATTTTCACGCTCACATTTTGACCTTCGCACCTGCCAATGATGCGCAGTAGGTCATCGTGCCGCGCCGTCTGAACAGCGAGAATCACGTCGTTAATTCGGGCTTCACTAAGGACGCGCTCGAGCTGGTCAATTGTGCCAAGCGAGAGCGGATGCGGTTCCGCAGGCGGTTCAGAACATTCATAAAGAAAGCCCTTCACGTCCATTCCGAGAGCGCGGTGCGATGAGATGTCTTTGGCAAGCGCGTCAGCGCGTTTACCCGTGCCGATAATGAGCGCATTGCGTCGACCGAGTCCTTGTTCGAGCAACCGACGCTGGTAACTGCGCTGCGCGGCGCGCCCAAGCGGGACAATAAGCGAGAGTGTCGTCCAATACATCGCTGCGCCGAATCGAGACGAATACTCGCGCGAGACCTCCGTTGTTTGTTCCTCAATCAAATCATCGGCGAAAATGAGCACAAAGAGCACAATTGTTCCAAGCGAGATGGCTTTGATAATCGTGATGCCCTCTTCGAAGCGCGAGCCGAATGTCCAATCGCGGTAAAGTCCAAACAGCCAAAAAAGCAGCATCCAACATATCGTTAGGGTAAGCATCGGCGCGACAAGCATAGACGCCTGCTCCGTGAAGGCAGCAAACGAGACCGACTCTCGGAATTTATAGTAGAACGCAAAGCTGATGCTAAGTGTGAAGAAATCTATCAGAAGCGTCAGCAGCCGTTGTTTAGCGGCGTAAGTGAACATAACTCTTTGGGTAATGCATAAGTCGTAAAGATACGCGCTCAATGGGAGAAATTCACGCCCTAATACTCGACCGAGACGCGCAGAAACCCAAAGCTATATGGCGTATTGATGTTTCGCGCCACATCGCGCTCGACTTGATAGCTGTAGCGCAGTTCGAGAATATAATTTTTGAGCGGCTCGTAGCGCACGCTTGCGCCGAAAGCAAGTGTGTTAAATCGCTCGCCGTCCAGAAAGGGCGCCGCAAGTGCGTCCCGTTCCGGAAGCCAGGTTAAGGTAATATCGCTGCCGACGTTGCGAACCAAGTTTCCTTGTGCATCGACGATGTTGCGTCCGCTTCTGATGCTGCGAAACTCGACCTGAAATCGAAGCCAATCGCTTGCATTGTATCCCGCCCGCACGTAAAGTTCGTCGGAGTTCGCGCCAATCGGATTGCCAACGGGAATACCGTAAGCGGTAAAGGCATTGCGCGGATTGAAGTGCGAATACACATAAGGGCGAATGTAAGTGTATTCCATCGCCAGCGAGAAATTTTGCAGCCAAAACGCCTCATACCAATATGCGCCAAGTTGAAACGCATATTTATTGGTGGCGGCTTCCTCTGGTGAGAAAAATTGAAAATTAATAGCTTCGTCCATTAAAAACATTCCCTGTAATTCAAAATTCTTAAGAAAATTCGTCTGCATATCGACGAAAATAAGAGAGTTGTCGCGGTCTTGTCCGACGGATTGCTCGACGAATTTATAGAAAACAATCGGCGTCAGGTAGGCAATTTCCAAGCCTCTGCCTGAATAGATCATAATATCGCCGAAGGATGCAGAAAACCAATTCGGGACGGAAATTTTAAGTTTGTGCATCGCAAAAAATTTCGAGTAACGCTCGTCGCGGTTCGGGCTGAAATCACCGACGGTCGAGAAGTGGTATTGCGAATAATGAAAAATGCCGTAGTTCGCATTGAGTTTAATAAAATCCATCACGGGACCGTTGCCCGAAACAAGCAGGCGATTGCCATAGCCGAAGCCGTAGCGAACTGGCTCGCGCCCGATTTGAAAAGCAATATCGAAATCCGTAACGGGTTCGGCGTAGAACCGCACATAGCCTTCGGAGAGTGTGTAGTTAGGAAATTCGTTGGGCAGTAAATTTCCTGAGCCTTTGAAGTTTGTCTCGAGGTCGGGACGCACGCGCCGCGCCAATGTTTGATTGCCCGGGTTGATGCCCTGCGCAAAGTACAGCATATAGGAAAGATGTCCGAAAAGCGTGCCGCGAAATCGAAATGCGGCATCATAGACATAAGCCGTCGTGTTCGGCTTCGGGTCGAGCTGATTGGCGGTAATCGCGTTTAATAGAACTTCGATAAAGACAGTTGTGCTGTCGCGTTTGTAATAAAAAAAGTTTTTTTCTTTATCCGATAGCACATCGGCGGCGCGGTCGCTGAATGGCGTAAGATGGCTAATTAAATTTGTGAACGTCGTATCGTTCATATAGGCTTCGTCAAACGAAATCTGAAATCGGCGTAATAATTTTTTTTCCGTGTCGCTTAATTGGTCTTGTTTGGCGTCGGCTTCGCGCAAGAGTCGCATAACCTCGTGGCGCGAAAGTGGCAGATTGTCGTCGTGAAAAAACGACGTGATTTTCTTAACGCGCATATCTTTCAAAAATTCATAGACGGTCGTCGCGTGAAAATCGGAATTAAGGGGGATATTTTCCTCTTGTGCAGCAGCGGAATTAATAAAAAGCAAGAAAAATAAAAGCAGTATGAAAATGTTGAAGATGTGGCGCATAGCATATTAAGTGAGTGATGACGACGCAATCGCTGAGCGATAAACTTGTTCAGTTAAACGAAACGTCTCATCAATGGTGAAATCAGGATACGATTTTGAGCGCGAAACTTCTCCCATCTTCCGACATAAGTCGGGAGACGAGGCTAATAACATAATTTTTTCAGCAAGCGTATCGATTGTGCGTTCAGTTAAAGGAGACGCATCAATCAGGAATCCGTTTTCGCCGTCTTTGACAACTTCCCATGCGCCGTCGAGGTCAAATGAAATAATAGGTTTGCCGAGCGCCATGCCTTCTTGGATGACCCGCGCTAACCCTTCATGGAGCGACGTTTGCGCTAAGATGTCGGAAACGAAGAGTAATTCGGCGACCTCCAATAAGTCGAGCCGTCCTGTTAAAATCACCGAATGCTCCAAATGTAATTTAGAAACAAGTGCTGTGATTTCAGGAAGGTAATCGCCGCTTCCAACGATTAAGAATTTCACATTTGGCAAATGCGCAGAAACTTTAGATGCTGCTTGAATTAAAAATTGCTGCCCTTTAAGTTTTGTAACGCGAGAAATTTTAATGACGAGAAAATCATGTTCTGAAAACTCGAATCGCTCAGCATATTTTCTTTTGATTTCTTTGAAATCCCATGACCGATTAAAAAAATATTCGTGAATGCCGCTCCGTATAAGAAAATAATCTTCTGGTTTTCCAATGCCTTTATTTAAATGTGCGTTAATCATCGTTTGAGAAACGCTGAGAAATTTGGAGGTAACTCGTGCAGCAGCTTTTTCCAAGGCAATAAACAGCGTCCGTAAAATACTCGGTTGATGCGGCGTGAACGACAGTAAATGCAGCGTGTGAAAAATAATCGGCACGCCTGCAAGCGCTGCCGCAAAGCGTCCTAAAATGCCTGCTTTTGCCGTATGCGTATGCACAATGTCAAATTTTTCTCGAGTAATAAATTCGTAAAGTGTTAGAAACGCCTTCAAATCATTAAGTGGGTTGACCTCTTTGACAAGCGTGTCAATCACGGTAACTTTCACATTCGCTGCCGCTGCTTCCCTGAACAGGTCTCCTTCCGACGCAATGTTATACCCAGTAACAATATGCACGTCAAAGCCTTTTTCTTGCAAGCTGCGCGCAAGCCATAATACTCCCTGTGTCGCGCCGCCAACGCTGAATACCGTGATGATTTGTAAAATTTTTAATCTGCGCGAAGGCATCACTTAGTAGCGATTAAAAATGATGAGAAATTTTAGCAATAGGGCTTCAAGATACGAACTCCGCTTAACATTGCTCGATAGCGCGTAGCGAAGACGGGAAAGAAAACTCCGCTTCGATTGAATAAACAGATTGAGCGTCTTTAAATCATCCGCCGAGAGCGCATCGGCGTAAAGCCGATTTAACTCCTGCGCTTGGCGGTGTGCGTAGAAAATCGGCAAATCCTGCGAAGCAAATCGGGCAATTTTTTTGCGAAATCGATGAAGCGGCGATGAGCCGTATCCGACGGCATTGGCGGCATGTTGGCGATATTTCACCGTAACGGTATCGTCGTAAACCAGCTTGCCAAGCGCCGAAATAACCAAATACGACCACCAATCGTGCATAATTACATGCTCCGGCAAACGCGACAGAACGAGCGTCCGTGCGGCGCGATTGAGAACAACGGTGCAACCCGTCGCCACATTTTGAACCAAAGCGTTTCGAAATCCAATGTGACGAAACGGTGGCGGATAACCCAAATGATTTAAATCCTCGTCGACAAGCTCAAAATTCGAAAAATACAACGCGGGCGTTTTGGGGTCAATGTCCGAAAGCGCGGACGCGGCGCGTGCGAGCTTCTGCGGCAGCCACAGATCATCTTGGTCGCAAAATGCAAAGTAAGTCGGCGCGTCGCCCGCCGATTGAAGCAACCGAAAAAAACTTTGCGCCACGCCAAGATTTTCGCCGCGAACAACTTTAACATTGTCGTAACGGGCGGCGTAGCGGTCGAGAATCAGAAGCGTTGAATCGGTCGAGCCGTCGTCACGAATGTGAATGACAACATTCGTATATTCCTGCACGAGTAAACTGTCCAACTGTTCGGCAAGATATTTTTCGCCGTTGTAAGTCGAAAGTAAAACAGCAAAAGTTTCGGGCATAAAGAAGACGGTTTTATAGACGCTCGCGCAAGAAGGTGATGCCGAAGCGACAGCGAAAGAGGTCGTTCTCGGCGCGAACATCGGCTGAAATCCAATGACGAAGCCAAGCGACAAAGAACCCTTTTACAAAGCCCACCAGCCGCAGACGCAAGATAAATCGGGCTTTGGCGGACATAATAATCAAGAATTTTTTTTGAACAAATCTTTAAAGTTGATGTTGAGAAATGACACAGTCAATACCGATTCAGCGCGATATTGATTTTGAGAATCGCGTTCTCGACGAGCGATTGACGAGAAACATCATTATTCAAAAAAAGATAAATAAGTCGTCGCCAAACGCTTTGCTTTGAGGCAAGGAATCGCGCCAGCACACGTTTATTTTCATCGGGCATCTGGTTGCCGAAACAGCGTTGCAATTCGCGGGCTTGGTCGGTAAGCGAAATGACACGCTCGTCACGGCTCATAAATTGTAACCAATGGCGGCGCATCTTGCCAAAAAATGTCGCCGATGTTCCTGTAATATTCGCGCTATGCTGACGATAAAGAACCGTCGGTTTATCATCAAAACAGATGATCCCGTTCATGCTACAAACAACAGCGTAGCACCACCAATCGTGCATAATTACATGCTCCGGCAAACGCGACAGAACGAGCGTCCGCGCAGTGCGATTGAGAACAACGGTGCAGCCCGTCGCCACATTTTCAACCAAAGCACTTTTAAACCCCACACGCTTGGGCGCAGGAAAGTTACCTAAAAAGTTCAGGTGTTCGTCAACAATGCTGTAGCTTGAAAAATACAACGCAGGCGTTTTAGGGTCAATGTCCGAAAGCGCGGACGCGGCGCGTGCGAGTTTCTGCGGCAACCACACATCGTCTTGGTCGCAGAATGCAAAGTAAGCCGGCTCGTCGCCCGCCGCGTCAAGCAACCGAAAAAAACTTTGTGCCACGCCAAGATTGTCGCCGCGAACAACGTTGATATTTTTGTGGCGGTCGGCGTATCGGTCGAGAATCAGATGCGTTGAATCGGTCGAGCCGTCGTCCCGAATCTCGATACGAACATCGGCATAGTCTTGCGCAAGCAGGCTGTCTAACTGTTCGGCAAGATATTTTTCGCCGTTGTAAGTCGAGAGCAGAACAACAAAAGTTGCGGGCATAGCAAAGACGGTTTTAAAGAATCGCGCGCAAAAACGCGACGCCGAGGCGACAACGAAACAAGTCGTTCTCAAATCGGTTATCGCCAGCAATCCAACGGCGAAGTGTGGCAATCAAGAACCCTTTTGCAAACCCAATGAGCCGCAGGCGCAAGATAAATCTGGCTTTGGCAGGCGAGTAATGTTTGAAGCAAAATGCGCTCATGCTTTGAAGCCAAAGTTTTAGTTTGCGCTCGGCTTTCTCGCGGCTCTCGTTGCCGTAAGAGTAGCCGAAGAGATGCGTGATTTTCGGCGCGGGCAAAAATACAACTTTCCAACCGCTCTCAGCAGCGCGATAGCATAAATCGGTGTCCTCAAAATATGCCTCAAACCGCTCGTCATACAAACCGAGTTCACGCGCCAACGCAGTGCGAATAAACAAGTCTGCGCCGACAATCATATCGACTTCCTGCGGGCGCGATAAATTTTTCGGCACAGTTCCCAAACGCGGCAATTGCAAAAACGGCAACAAACGATGCAGAAAAAAAATCTCGGCAAGCTCAACGGTGATGGACGGAAATGAACCAAACGAATGTTGAATCGAACCGTCGGGATTGAGCAAACGACCACCGCAAACGCCCACCGTAGGATTGTTATCCATAAACCTGATGAACTCATGAAGCACATCGTTTTCAAACACCGTGTCGTTGTTGAGCAATAAAATATATCGCCCGTTGGCGAAGGGCAGAGCGCGGTTGTTCGTTTGCGCATATCCGGTATTGACATCGCTCGACACAACTTTCACGTCGGGAAACTTCTCGCGCACGAGCGCAAGGCTATGGTCGGTCGAGGCGTCGTCGGATAAAATAATTTCAAACATTGCGGTGCGCGTCTGTTCATAAATCGAGCGAAGGCAGTTCTCTAAAATTTTTTCGCCGTTCCAATTGGCGATGATAATCGAGACATCAGGAATGAACACATCGGGCGATTTTGTCATTGGCGATGCGAGGAAATAATTTCGGCATAGTCTGCCTCTAACTGTTCAATCAGCGCATCTTGATTAAATCGTTTGGCAATAAACGCCGATGCGCCCTGCGAAATGCGCCGCCAAGCGTCGTCATCGGAAAGCAGGGTTTGAATATGCCGTGCGAAGTCGTCGGGCGATTCTGCAAGAAAGATGCTCTCGCCGTGTTCAGCGCCAATGCCCTCGTTGGCAATCGACGAGGCAACAGTGGGCAAGCCGTAATAGAGCGCGTAAAAAACTTTCATAATCATGCCGCCGCCGACGAGCATCGGCGCGACCATCACGCGGGCTTGCTTGAAATAAGGCATCGCGGATTTCACAAAGCCGTGTATGAAAATGCGTTTGCCGTCGTGCAGCCGCTGAAGATGGTCCGGTGCGCCGCCGCCGACGAGATGAAACTCACTGTTGGGATTCGCTGCTTGAATGAGCGGCAAGACCTTCGAGATGAAAAACAGGACTGCCTCAATGTTTTCTTGTCGATGCATTGCGCCGAGAAATAAAATCATCTGCCGATTGCGCGCCATGTGTTCCGAAGGTTCGGGAAGCATAAAAATTGACGGGCGCTCGCCGATGTTCAAAGACGAATCGCGTCGAAGCAGATAGGCTTTGTCAAACGCCGACACGGTGTAGAGCCGCCTGTATCGCTTGTAGGCGCGCGGCTCGGCGAGCGAGAGCAAGCGATAGTTGCCGTAGTAAATCAATTTTTTCAGTCCCAACGGTGCTTGCTCAAAGCGGCGGTATGCGGGCTTCATATCGACATCGTGCGCAACGGCAACGGCGGGCAACCGCTCAAGATGTTTGGACATCAACCGGCTGAGATGCGCCGTTTCAACTTGAACAATGTCGGGTTTGAGTATTGAAATCTGTTCCAATGTCTTCTCAATAAATTCCGCTTCGTCGGCTTTCGGCGCTGCACTAAGAAGCCGCTCTGCGCCCAAGACGGCAGCGCGTAGCGTCGAGAAAAGCCCGCTCGATTCAAATGCCTGCCGTCGTTGCAAATGTGCGCTGATGCTGCTCTCGCGGCTCATAACGGCGCAAACGACGTCGGCGTGGTGTTTAATCACGTCCAACTGTGCGACTTCCGACGGCTCATACATCGAGGCCAGATAAAGGTGGTGTCTTTGCCCGAATCGGTAAATGAAACGGAAAATCGCTTCGGCGGTCGCGTGCGGCGCATCGGGATAGGGAAGATACGGCGTAGCAATCAGCACATTCATTGGCGGCGAAGAGGGCGAAGGTCGACGAAGAAAATCACGCGGTAACACTCACCAAACGACAAGGCAGAGTCAAAGAGCGAAAAGACGCGGCTGTAAGAAAAGAGGCGCTGAGAAACAGTCGAGGGATTCAACCACGCCCGCGCTTCCCATTCGCGCACCGATAAATTATAGTTTTTGATTTGTCGAATAAACGCACTTTTTCCTCTCGCGCCAAACGCAGAAAGTATCGTTTGTTTGATGTCGTCGGCGTCGGGCAATCCATATTGAACATGTTCAATGAGAAACGGGTGTCGGACGCCGTTTTTTTTCAAATAAAGTGCGTCAATTTTTTTATCGTGTGCTTCCGATGCCTTGCCGACAGGAACAGCGAGAAAGAGCGACCGCCTGCAAACCCTTGCCAATTCAGCGACGGCGGTCGGTCGGTCTTTCGGCGGAACATGTTCCAGCATATCGGTTGAAACGACGACATCGAAAGAGTCATCGGCAAATGGAAGCGTGGTTCCTGTAAGTTGAACGGGCAAAAGGTTCGGGTGAATGGGCTCCGAGAACTCAATATCCGCGCCAGTGATTCGGTGATTTAAGTATCGCGCAATGCCTTCCGAGCCGCTCCCGACTTCGAGCAAGTTTTCATACGTGCCGAGCCGTTGCAATTCACGCAGAATCGGCATGTATCGAATGTTGGTATCGATGCCCGATGTGAGCGTTCTAAGAAGCATGGGCGGATTGTTTTTCAAAAAAAGCGATGGCGGCGAAGAGAAGCGCGTTCAGAAAATTTGTGTTGATATACGTCAGTATCGGCGACGTAATGGAGCAGATGAGAAATGCGATAAGCGTTCCAATAGACGACAACAAAATCATTCTCTTCGTCGGTGATACAGATTGTCTGAACAGTTTGAAGCCTTGAAAAACCGCGCCGAGCCATAGCATCATAAGCGCGATGAATCCGACCAAGCCCGTTTTATGCAATGCCTGTGCGTAGTTGTTGTGAATAAACCACCAATCGATAATGCCCTCTTTGGTATTGACATCGCCGAATTTATAGACGGCGACCGTGCCGCCTGCGCCCGCGCCGAAAAACGGATGCAACGGAAATTCGTTCAAGACGGAAATGACTTCCAAGATTCGCTCTGTGCTGCTGATGTCCAAATCGCCGACGACAGCCGAGCCGCGATAAGTGGTCAGGTTGACGAATTTATCAATTGAAAATCCCAGCGCGAGCGAGCCGAAAAACACAACGGCGGATAAAACGCCGACGCTCAATAACAAACGCAACGACTGTTTATTGCCGAGCGCAAGCAGTATGGCAATCAAGCCGACGAAAAATCCCAAATACAATCCGCGCGTGAAGGTGATGAAAATGCCGCCGAGCATAACGAGCAGCACGAAGAACAATGTTTTGCGGCGCGAGGAATAGTCAGCGACGAGCAACATCGAAACGACCATGAGCGTTGCGCCGACAAGCAAAAACGAAATGCCGGAATTGTAGCGAGCAAAATTCCTCAGAAGCGCATCATCGAGAAATCCGACGAGCGCAAAGACAAACGAAACGCCGACGAACAGGCGAAACGCGGCATCGACGTCGTCCGATGTTTTCATAAACCAAAGGTAAACCCAGAAGAGCGAGAGGTAAAGAAAGTCGCGCAGGTCGCCCAAGATAAACGAAAATTTATTGCCGTTCAAAAATCCGACGACGAATGAGATGAAAAACGTCGCACTGTAAAAGAAAAAAAGTTTTTCAGTTAAGCTAAATCTGAGCGTTAGGGAAGAGCGCGCTTGAACGAGTTGTTCTTTTAGAGCGACGGCGAAAAGAAACAGCATCGCAAAGTCCTGCGGATACGCGCCGCCGATGCTGATAGGCTTGCTAAAATGACGCTCTGAAATCGGAATCGCGGGACTGACGATAAGAAAGCAGCAGAGCAGCGTGAAATAAAGCGAGCGAAACGAAAACGCATTGAAGAACCCAACGCCGAAAACAAAGGCGACGGCAATAATTGGCAGCAACGGTTGAAAAAATACGCTGGCGCCCAAAAGCGACACAAGCGCAATAAGCAGCATAAACATCGCCGTTTGGTTTGGCGGCGATGACGTTATCGTAGGCTGAACAGTTTGCGCAGAAGTTGAAACCATTGGGCGTCGGACGATTTACGAAGTTCATGCTGTAAAACGACGAGCGAGAGCGAGAGCAACAGCCCGCCTGCAAACCCGAAGGCAATGATAAGGGCGCGTTTGGGTTTGTCTTTCCATTCCGGCACATAGCCCTTGTCCAAAACCAAGAGCGTCGGCGTGTCGCGTGCTTCCTGCAACTTGGCTTGTTCATATTGCGGCACAACGAACTCGACGATTTTCGTCTGCAAAAGAACCTCTCGATAAAGCCGCAAATACGCCATTCCCAAATCGGGCATTTTGGCGAGTGGGATAATCAAGTCAGAGTTTAAGCCGCCGGCTTCGAACTTGCGCACTTGGCGGCGCAACTCGGCGGCTTTGTCGCGCGCCTGCAAAACTTCGGGGTGGTTTTCGCCTAAACTTTTTCGAATGACATTGTATTCCACTTCGCCTTGAATCGCCAAGGCTTCTACCTGCGCAGAGGCTTCCAGACTTGCTTTGACTTGCTCGCGCACTTCGCCGACACGATATTTTTTCTGAAACTCATTCAAGCGCTCTTCAGCGAGCTTCAAATCAGCTTGTGCATCGGCGTAGCGCTTCTCGATAAACTTGCGTTGATAGCGCGCGTTCTCGGTCGAAAGGTCGCGGTTGATGCTGTCGATCATAGAGACGATAAAATTGGTCATCTCGGCAGCTTTAACTGAATCGCCCTTGAAATAAGCCGTGATGGTAATTGTATTGTTACGGTTGTTTTTGAACGTGATGTTCTTGTCAAGCTCATCGAGCGTTTTCTTGATGGGTTCGCGAGTGTCTTTGTCGTCGAATTCATATTGCTTGACGAGGTCGAAGCGTTCAATCACGGCAAGCCGCAGGCGTCGGCTGTCGAAGATGGCTTCATAGCGGTCAATATCTTCGCTAAGCTTGCCTTTTCCCAAAACGCTTTCCGCTGCACTGCCAAGTCCGCCGCCAAGTCCGCTGGTGCCCCCCAAAACTTTCGAGAGCCCTAACAAATCGCTTTGCGGTGGCACGAGTATTGTCGCAGAGGACTTATACCATGGGGCGAGCAAAAAACTAACGACGGTGGCGACAAGCGTCGAGAAGAGCGTGCCAAAGACAATAAATCGCCGCCACGGATAAATAGCTGTGAGGTATTCAATCAATAACGAGGGCGACGCAGTAGCATGACCGTTGCCGAAAGGCTCGCCTTGCGCAGTAGTGCTGGATTGAGAAAGTTGTTCTTGCGTCGTCATAAGTTATGGCTGTCGGAACACTTGAAATATCAACAGGGCAAGCGTCGCAACGGTCGAGACAATCGTTACGACGGGCGTGATTTCGAGCATCTGTTGCGAAAACGTTTTTTGAAACTTCTTCGGCACGAAAATCCAATCGCCCGACTCAACCGTCGTTTCATGAGCAAATTTCCAATCATAGCTGCCTGCTTTGAGAATACGCACATCACCAGTCGACTCATTCGTCTCGCCGCCTGATAGCGCAATATAGGTTTTGTAAGATTGTCCTGCTGTAAATTTCACATAGCCCGGATTAGCGACCTGCCCGAAGACATAGACAGTGCCTGCGTCGCGCGGGACGATAATCAAATCGCCGTCTTCCAAAACAACGGTTGACCCATTGGGCGAGTTGAGCGTTCTGAAATCGGCGGAAACATAGTTGCGCCGCGCGCCAAGCTCGAGGTTAAAGTTGGCGATTTCTTCGGCGTCTAAGTCGCCCGCGCGAATGAGTTGCGAGCGAATAAACTCCAAATCTTGCGGCGCGTTGGCCGGCAGCGGCACGCCTTCCTCCGTCTTCGGCTTTCGAAAAATGCGCGCGCCTGAAAGCAACGCCTCTTTCGTAAATCCGCCCGCCAAGGCAATAACTTCTTGCAGGGTTGTCTTTTGAGACTCAATCGCAAAAAAGCCTGGATACATGACGGCGCCGCGCACCGTTACGTTGCCGATTCGCGAGAGGTCTTTCAAACGAACTTGAACGCGGTCGTGTGGCTTGAGCGCAATATCGGGCAAAGCCCCGGCAAGAATTTTAGACAAATTGACGTCGAGTTTCTCAAAACCTTGTTCGGTTCGACGCGTGATTTGAACATGCTCTAAGTCAGCGTTTTTCGTCGCACCAAGCGAGAGCTTGTAGAGCGTCGAGAGGCTGTCGTTTTTCGAATACTCATAGAGCGCAGGCAATTGCACCGCGCCGTTGATGCCGACAAGTTCCATATTTTCCAATTGAAGGTTTGGCACTTGAATCACGTCGCCTTCGCGTAAACGCGGATTGAACTGCCTATCCCCCGTTAAAAAATATCGAATTAAATCCACTTGCTCGAGCGTGCCGTCTTTGCGCTTAATCGTGATGTTGCGCAACGAGGCTTGTGTGGCGTTAGGCGTTTCAGGATAAAGCCGTCGTGCAACGGCCGCTTGGGCTGGGTCGGGCTGAGAGGCGGCGCCAGAATTTGCTTGATAAAAAATCTTATCGGCGCGGTCGAGCGGCGTGGCGACGTGTTGCCCTTGCAGTTTGACGGCGCCAGTAATCATTACAAAAAACGTGCGCGGCTGGTGCAGTGAGATAGAAATGTCTGACGTCTTGTATTGCTTGAAAGAGGCTGTTTCAATCACCTTGCGAATTTCCGAAAGCGTTTTCCCGCTGACGGCAAACGCGCCGACTGTCCTGAGCGAAAGCGTGCCTTCGGGCGAGACCATGCCGCGCAGCGAGAGCGGAAACGTGCCGTAAAGATTGACCTCGACGACATCGCCTGCGCCCAGCACATACTCGTCAGGATTGATGGTTTCTTCAAGCGGAATGCTTTGAAAGGTCTCCGGTGAAAGGTTCAAGAGCCCGAGTCGGTCGGCGGCAGTTTGTCCTTTGCCAAACGATGAAAAATAGCTGTTCATCATCGAACTGCGACGCTCGTCCGCGCTGGATGAACTTGACGATTGACCGTAGAGGGGGGTAACTGCGCAACAGAGCGCAAGCATGATGAGAAAGCGAGTCATTGAATCGCGTTAAAATTTCAGAGAACTGCAAGATAGAAAACCGCCGCAACTTTTACAGGGTTGAGCTTGTCTCCAAGTGATTTGGCGGGACGGGATTTTTTTTCAAAATTCCGTCGGCGTAACACCGCGCCATTTAACTATCATTGTTGAGGAGTAACTATGAAAAACATTCTCGTTCCAACCGATTTTTCCGAGCATTCCACATGGGCGCTTGAAGTGGCGATAATGCTCGCCAAACGAACCAACGCCGCAATTCACCTCTTGCACGTCGTCGATGTGCCAACCTACACCTTCAACGCCGCATACGAGCGTTTGGCAATGCAGAAGCGTCAGGAGTTGCTCGCAGAGACATCAAAACAACTTGCGGAACTTGCTGAGTCGACTGCGGCACAGGGCGTCAAGCTCAACCATGTTCTCGAACAAGGCACAACCTATAAGCTCATCGTCGAGACCGCCGACGCCAATAACTGCGACGTGATTGTAATGGGAACGCACGGCATTAGCGGCTTAAAAAAGCTCTTTATCGGCTCGACGACCGAGCGCGTGATTCATACCGCCAATTGTCCCGTTCTCAGCATTCGACAACAAGTGAGCAAGGTCGATATCAAGCAATTGGTGTTTGCATCAAACTTTTTCGGCGAAGTCATTGAGGTCTTTCCGAAAGTGTATGCGTTTGCGCAAGCCTTTGACGCCAAACTGCAGTTGGTCAGAATTAACACGCCCGGCAACTTCGAGACCACGCGGTTTATCAACAAACAGGTGCGCGAGTTCGTCAAACTTTGCCACATAAAAAACTACGAGATGACGATTTACAACGACAATACTGAAGAAGAAGGTGTGTTGAACTTTGCCGAAGATGTGAGCGCCGACCTGATTGCGATTGCCACGCATGAGCGCACAACGCTCTCGCACCTCATCAATCCAAGTGTCGCGGAAGGCTTATCGGAGCGCGCGGCACTGCCGATTTTGACGGTCAAAATCACTGCGCCATCGCTCAAATACGAGTTGAGCCGCGTCGATCGCGTCTATGGCATGACATAATGAAAACGAGGTGAATAAAACTTGCCTTCCGCCTCTGATGAATTGACCGAAAAGAAATAGGGGCGGTTAAGATTACCGCGTCGTTGAGACAGCGGGCGCAAACGATTTGTCAAAAAGACTTGCGGCGAGAACTGCGCCTAACACCAATGCCGCGCCGCCTACCCAATATGGTGCGTGGTAATCGAGCGCGTAAAACAAACTGCCTGAAAAAGGACCGGTAATGCGCGCCAGCGACCCAATGCTCTGTGCAATGCCAAGCGTCTCGCCCTGTTCCTCTGGCGGCGTATAAAGGGAAATGAGAGCCGTATTTACAGGCGTAACCAAGCCGTTGCCTACGGCCAAAAAAATCAACCCGATTAAGCCGATGGAAAACATCAAACTCGTCGGAATGTAGGGCAGAAGTAAAATGCCCGCCAACATCAGCACAACGCCGGCCAAAAGCAATGCACGTTCGCCAAATTGTTTGGAAAACCTGCCAATCAAGCCGCCTTGCACAATGACCGAAACAATGCCAATGAACGAAAACAAATACCCGATGTGTTCGTCCGTCATTGCATAATGCTCTTTCCAAAGGAGCGGCACGGAGATTTGCATATTGACGAACGCAAAGATAAAACAAAAACTAATTACCATCAGCCGATTCACCGCAGGACGCCGCAGCGCCTCGAGAAAGCCATGCGCATTGAATACCTTGAACGACGCGCCGTCCGTCTTGCGCTCTTTAAGCGATTCGGGCAAAAGAAAATACGCGAGCAGCAAATCGATAAACGTGAACGCGGCGGCGGTATAGCCAACGACGTCTGTGCCATAGGCTGTCTTGATGAACCCGCCGAGCGGCGGACCCAAAACAAAACCAAGTCCAAATGCCGCACCAAGAATGCCAAGATACCTCGAGCGTGTGTCTTTGGTGGAAATGTCAGTGATATACGCCTGCGTAACTGACACATTCGCCGAGCCAATGCCCGCCAACACGCGCGAAACAAGGAGTAGCCAGACTGAATGCGCTTGTGAAAAAATCAAATAAGAAACGACCGATGTGGCAACGCTGGACAAAATAATCGGGCGACGACCAACTGTGTCGCTAAACGTGCCCCAAATTGGCGACGAAAAAAACTGCATCACCGAATACGCTGCCGCGCACAAGCCTATCAGAAACGGCGACGCGCCCAACTCACGCGCGTAGTTCGGCAAAAGTGGCAGCACAATCCCGAAGCCGATGAGGTCAAGAAAAACCGTGAAAAATAAAATGGCGAGCGGAGACGACTTCATGAACTACAAAAATGAATGAAAGGATATGTGCGAAGATACAAAAAGCGAGCCGTTCCAACGGACAGCCCGCTTTGCTGAACGCACGCTAATGCACTCCGTTGCGTGAACCGTTGATGGCTTTGAGAACTTCCGCTGTTACATCAGGAACGGATTTCGAGGCGTCGATGTCGGTGGTCATGTGCCGCTCGCGGTAGTAGGCTAAAACGGGTTCAGTGGATTGATGATAAACGCGCAGTCGCTGACGAACCGTCTCTTCTTGGTCATCGACGCGTTGGCGCAAATCGGAACTGCCGCAGTTGTCGCAGATGCCTGCAACTTTCGTCGGCTTGTAAAACTTGTTGTAAATCGTGCCGCATGAGCCGCAAGTAAGTCGTCCAGAAAGACGTTTGACGACCTCTTCTTCTTCGACGCAAAAGTTTAAGACGCGGTCGAGCGTCTGATGATTGCGTTCAAGCATCTCGCTCAATGCTTCAGCTTGCTTGACCGTGCGCGGAAACCCATCAAGAATAAACCCAGCTTTCGCCGATTCCGATGAAAGAATCTCCTCAATCATCCGAATCATCACGTCATCTGGCACAAGTTCGCCTTTATCCATATATTTTTTTGCTTCCATGCCGAGCGGCGTGCCGTCCTTAATTGCAGCCCGAAGCATGTCGCCAGTCGACAGGTGGGCAACATGGTATTTCTCAGCTAAAATATGCGCCTGTGTGCCTTTGCCGACGCCGGGTGTTCCAAATAAAATCAGCTTCATTGTCTTGAATGTTGTTGTGTTGACTAAAATGTGTTACTCTGGTGCGCTTTCGGCGGTGTTTTCTGACGCAGGCGTCGGTGGCGCGGACTGCTTTATCGGAATCGAGCCGAGTTTACTTCCCGTGATCGTGATCGGCTTGCGAACTGGCGCGGGCGCAGACGCGACGGGCTTCGGCGGCTCGTCGGCAACTGGCTGAGTTGAACGTGCCTGTGCGCCGTCGGACATTTGCACTAACGGCAACTGTTGAAGTTCGTCGTCGAGCGTTCCGAGCAAAAATGCAATGTTGCGCCGCGCTTCGCCTAAGTCGCCTTTTGTCGGCGTTTGTGCAGAAGCCTTCGCATTTACGACCGTAACCACCGAGCCATCGGGCGAAAGCTCTTCCAAAAACCAAACGGATAAATCTATTGTGTTTGCGCCGAGTGCAAGCGAAACAATGTTGCACTTGAGCGCCGCCATACCGCCTAAATTTTTTTCGCGCGAAACAATGCGCCAGCCGAACCACCGCCCGACGAGTTCAATCGTTTTATCATAGACATCGCCGACGCGCGCGCGGTATCGGCGCGTTTTGAGCTCAATAAACTCTGGCGTCTCCGACGTCTCTGCATCGCGCGACGTGAAAGCAAGCAATGTTTTTTTGAGAATCGCTTCAAGGCTGATGTCAGGTGTGAACGGCATAACGTCAAGCATTAATGTTTTTCAATAAACTTCTTAATCAGAGAGACGTGCAAGTATGTACAAGTGTGCCTTGTTCAGGCGACAGGCGATTTGAGTTTTTTCGACGACAGGCTTTTCGTCGCCAATTGTCCGCACGCCGCGTTGATGTCTTTGCCACGGCTGCGCCGCACAGTTACGGTCAAGTCCGCCTCGACTAAGGCGCGAATGAAGTCCTCTTTTCGCTCACTGTCTGAACGCCGCAAATCGATATTAGCAATTGGATTGTAATCAATCAAGTTGATTTTACACGGCATGGCGCGGGCGAATTTTATCAAGGCTTTTGCATCGGCTGCGCTGTCGTTAATGCCGTCAATCAAAAGATACTCGAAAAAGACAGGCTTGCCTTTGGTTTCGGTGTAGTAAATGAGCGCCTCGCGCAAGTCGGAAAGCGGATATTGTGATGCAATGGGCATCATAGACGCACGCTTCTCCTGAATGGCAGAGTGAAGAGAGACAGCGAGTTTGAACTTCGCTGCGCTCTCCGCCAGTGTGCGAATGCCGGGCACAACGCCAACGGTCGAAAGCGTGATGTGCCGTTCTCCGATTTTGAACTTGTATCGGTCGTGCGACAGAATTTCAATCGCTTCCATGCAGCGCTCAAGGTTCATCATCGGTTCGCCCATGCCCATAAACACGATGTTCGTAATGCGTTTGCCGAAATTTTCTGCCGCCCATGCTGCTGCGCCCTCGACTTGGTCGACGATTTCGCCAATCGTCAAGTTACGTGTAAAGCCCATGTAGCCCGTCGCGCAAAAGTTGCACGCCATGGCACAGCCGACTTGCGAGGAAACGCAAACCGTCAGGCGGTCGTGTCCGTTGCGAAAATCAGGAATGAGAACCGTCTCGATGTGCAACCCGTCGCGCAGTTCAAAGAGAAATTTGAGCGTCTGGGCGTTCTCTTGTTCGGCAGAGTTGGTGTCGAGCGCAGGGCGAAGGTGTGAAATGTAAAAAGCGTTGGAGAGTTTTTCGCGCAGCGACTTGGAGAGCGTCGTCATGCCTGAAAAATCCGGCGCGGTAGATGTGTAAAGCGCGTGCCTAAGCTGTTCGGCGCGATACGGCGGCTCGTCAAGGTCGCGCAGCGCAAGTTGTAACTCCGTAAAACTCAACGACTTGATGTCGCGCTTTTCCATACACAAAAATCGGCTTGACGGTTCAAAACGGCGTCAACGAAAAAATGTCCCGATTTGCGGGACACTTCGGGCAGCGGTGCGCCTATCGTTGAGGTGCCAGGATTCGAACCTGGGCGTGTCGGATTCAAAGTCCGATGCCTTACCACTTGGCGACACCTCAATGTGAAAACGACAAAACTTAAAAAAGCGCCTCGCCTCCAAAATTTTGCAAGTAGAGATTCAGAAGAGATTTTCGCTTCACCCGGCGAATCGGTTAAGGCGAGGCTTTAAAACTTCGTAGTTCAAAAATACAGGTTTTCTCCGTTACTCCAAAAAATTTTTATGCAATTTCCAATGAAACCTGAACGACGATGGTATCATACAAAAAAGACGATGCACCCGAAAGCGCATCGCCTTTGTTCATAATCTCGAGTAAAAAAACAGGATTAGTCTTTGGCGATGTAGCGCACCAAATCGACCACGCGGTTCGAGTAACCCCATTCGTTGTCATACCAGCTCACCAACTTGAAAAAGCGGCTATTGAGTTCAATGCCCGAACCCGCATCGAAGATGCTCGAGTGCGTATCGTGAATGAAATCGCTGGAAACGACTTCATCTTCGGTGTAAGCCAAAATGCCCTTCAAATATGTTTCGCTGGCGTGCTTCATGGCAGCGCAGATGTCTTTGTAGCTGGTTTCCTTCACCGTGCGAACCGTTAGGTCGACGACCGAGACGGTCGGCGTTGGCACGCGGAAACTCATGCCCGTGAGTTTGCCTTTAACTTCGGGAATCGCCAAGCCGACGGCTTTTGCCGCGCCAGTCGTCGACGGAATAATGTTAATCGCGGCCGAGCGTCCGCCTTTCCAATCTTTCTTTGACGGGCCATCGACGGTCTTTTGTGTTGCGGTGTAGCTATGCACGGTCGTCATTAAACCCTCTTCGACGCCGAAGCCTTCTTTGAGCAAGACATGAACAAGAGGCGCAAGACAATTCGTCGTGCAACTGGCATTTGAAATAATCGAATGCTTCGCTGCATCGTATTTGTCGTGATTGACGCCCATAACGACCGTGATGTCTTCGCCTTTGGCGGGCGCGGAGATGATGACTTTTTTCGCGCCTGCGGCAATGTGGCCTTTGGCTTTCTCAGCGTCGGTGAAAAGTCCCGTTGCTTCAATGACCACGTCGCAGCCCAAGTCCTTCCAAGGTAAGGCGGCTGGACCTTCCTTCACCGCAAGACATTTAATTTTATGACCATCTACAACCAGTAAGTCATCTTCAGCGACCGTACTGCTGGATTTTTCGCTGTGGACAGGATGTTGAAACCGACCTTGCGTCGAGTCGTATTTCAACAAGTAAGCAAGGTTATCAGCAGGGACGAGGTCATTAACCGCGACAACATCCATGTCCTTGCCAATAAGTCCTTGTTCGGCAATGGCGCGAAAAACCAACCGACCAATTCTGCCGAACCCATTGATGCCAACTTTGAGAGCCATAGTTATTACTCCACCGTGAGTTTAATTGTTAGGAAAAACGTGAGAGGACGAATAATACGAAACTTTGAGGCGAAGAACAATGCCTCAAACAAACGCAAGATGAAAAACAATCCTGCGCGTATGCCTACGAACAGCGCATGGATTGTGCTAACGAAATAAAGTGAGGCGCGCACAAGTAAAATACGACCATTTCTCTCTTAGCGAGAAGCGCCCTCCTGCGCTGCCTTTGTAGCATTTTTTCGTAATCATCGCGTTTTTGCTTAAATTGCCTGCGCAAAGAAAGTGTGCTAATTTAAAATGCTTCAATAAACTTGCTTCAATAAACCCATCATGAAAGCCGTAGTGGAACTTCGAAAAAGGCTGGGGATTACGCAACAGGAATTAGCGGATTTTTTACAAATGGAGCGCTCGACGCTCAGTTTGATCGAACTCTCGAGGCGGGAATTTTCGGCTGAGGCGCTGGCAAAATTAGGAAGGTTGCAATTAGCGGATATTAAAAGCCAGTCTAAGGCCATGAGCAGCGATGCGCAAAGCGCGGTCAAGGGACATTGGAACGGATACTTGCCGATGGAAACAGCGTCGGAGCAATACGCTCAGGAGTTTAACGAATCGTTGATTCAGCGGATTGAGGAGTGCATGCAAACAGCGGAACGGCTGTTATCAAAAATTCTCTGGTTGGAGGAACGCATTCAAATTGCAACGCATAAACAACAGGTGTTGCAGTATTTGAAAGAACAGCCGCCGACGGATGCCGAAGTTGCCGCAAATGAAGCACGGTGGGTTGCTGTGCAAGAAGAGGAGGTGAATCGCTGTCTGGCGCCGAAGCAGAGGGCGGAAGTCGTCATCCTAAGGCTGCGAGCAGCTGCCTTGCAACTTGAGGCGCAGCAACTTGAACGCGCAATGACGGTGGTAGCCTGAAAGCGGTCGATTGGGTCGTGCCGCGTTTTTGGAAGGCGTCCAGCAAAAGATGGCATCCGATTTTTCGAGAAAGATTTTTGGTTTAACTTCGCGCCTAACTCTAAAACTCAATTTGCCGTTCAGAAGTTATGCCAAGAGCAAAAAAAACGACCGTAGCAACAGACGCACCCGCGCCATCAAAATCGACCTCCAAGCCAGCAGAGCCGCTTCGCATTGGCATTATTCGCGGTCAGGAAAATTCATTTCCCGAAGGCTTGATTGCCAATATCAA
>Ga0272446_1000575_pt1 | contig 56972 bp, 42 predicted proteins | sample YNPCB0061_FD_194587 | JGI IMG/M metagenome (GOLD analysis project Ga0272446, IMG submission 194587) | Hot spring microbial mat communities from Yellowstone National Park, WY, United States - YNP-CB-006-1 | ecosystem: Environmental > Aquatic > Thermal springs > Hot (42-90C) > Sediment | place... | reverse complement strand
AGCCTGGGCCTGCTCCACTGGCGCGAGAACCGGCGCGACGAGGCCCTGGCCGAGATGCAGAAAGCCGTCATGTGCGACCCGGACCTTCCGGATGCGCACTACAATCTCGGCCTGGCGCTGGCCACGGTGGGGCGGCTCGACCAGGCCGTCGCCGAACTCGATGAGGCCATCAGTCTGAATCCCAACCACCTGGAAGCGCGCATGCAACTGGGACTGGCGCTCAGCCGGAAGAACGACTTCACCAGGGCCGCCAACGTATACCGCGCTGTGATCCGGCAGAACCCGGGGTTCGCCGAGGCTCACAACAACCTGGGACTCGTCTTACTGGAAGCCCACAAGCCCGCGGCCGCGCGCGCCGCCTTCGCCGAGGCTTTGCGTCTGAAACCGCAATATGCCGAGGCGCATTTCAATCTCGCCCTCGCGCTCCGCCGCGAAGGCCGGCCCGCCGAAGCACAAAAGCAGTTCGAGGAGGCTTACCGGCTGGCGCCCGAACTCCGCAACATCCCGATCCAACCATGAGAATTCTCCTGCTTGCTCTCGTTGCCGCTGCCGCTTCCGCGCAGCAGGTCTGCCAGGTCACCGGTCCCACGGCCACCTTGTCCGTCCCGCGCCTGTCCGGCGCTCCCCGGCTCAGTGCCGACCCGAATGCGCCCGAATGGCAGCGGGGCGCGGTGGCCTGGATGGTGAGCGACTGCACCCACCGCCTGGAATACCCCGAGCTGAAGACCGAAGTGCGCGCCTTCTGGACTGCCACGGACCTCTACTTTCTGTTCATCTGCCCGTACCGCAAGCTGAATGTCTTCCTGCCTGCGCAGACCGACCGCCCCCGGAACCAGCTCTGGGACCGTGATGTGGTGGAGATGTTCCTCGGGGACGACTGGTCGAACATTCGCCACTACCGCGAATTCGAGATCGCTCCCACCGGAGACTGGATCGACCTGGCGATCGATCTGGACCGTAAGAGCTACAACCGGAACTGGCGTTCGGGCTGGCAGACGCTGGGCCGGATCGACGAGGCAGCCAGGACCTGGTATGCGGCGGCCAGAATCCCCCTCAGTGCCGTCAGCGAATCGCCGGTAAGACCGGGGACACGCTGGCGCGCCAATCTCTATCGCATCGAGGGTGAAGGTCCGGATCCCCAGCGCCATTTCCTCTGCTGGCAGCCTACCTGTGCTCCGGGCCGCGACCCCAATCACGTCCCGGAGCACTTCGGCACGCTCGTGTTCCGGTAAGGCGCCGGCGGCCTCAGGCCTTGCCCAACCGGAAAGCGTCGAAGTCGAACACGGCTTCCTTGATCTTGGCCCCCCGCACGTCGATGCGCGAAAGGTCCGCGCTGCCCAGACCGGCTGCCTCGGCTACCAGATTCGTGTTGTCGGCCCACTGGCGGCCCTCGGCGTCCTTCTGCGCGTCCGGGGTGGCTTTGCGGATTCGGAACGGACCTTCGCCGGCCTTGGCGCGCGGGTCGTAGCCCATCACCGCCATGGCCACCGTATCCGTACAGACCGGGTTACGCCCGATCACAAGCACACCGGGGTTGCACGGCTTGCTGCCCTTTACCCACGGGCCCTCGCCGCCTACACAACTGGTGATGCCGTCGACGATGTTCAGCTCGATGGGCCGTGCGGCGGCGATGTCGGACAGAATCCGGGGCATGCGCCAGCCCTCATAGCGGTTCGATGAGGGGTCCAGCTCGGCAGGCGCGCTCCTCGAGGGCTGCCTTTTCCCGTAATGCAGAACGCTCTCCCGGCCTCCTCGGGGCCGTTCGTTGGGCTCGTCGACGCCCGCATCGTCGCCGTAGATGGAGGTCGGGGTGTTGCCGAAACAGTTCTTGATCGAGAGCGTCACGCCCAGTTCCTCGTGGTCCTTCAACTTGGACATGCTGACGAACACGTCCGTCTCGCCGTAGACCTGGTTCAGGTCGAAAGCCGGGAAGATATACGGCTTGCCGGTCACCTTGAGCCGCGCGTACTTCTTGCCCGTGCCCAAATTGGCCGTGTTTTCAAACAGCACCAGGGGCGCGGCCGACCGGATGCCGTTGACGTCCCAGCCGGCGTCGAGCAGGAAATCCTCGAATGGCCGGATCCGGCCCCCGCAACTCTCCGCCAGGATAATCCGCCGGGCGCCGGCCTTCCCCAGCACGGCACAAGTGGCCCCCACCAGCTTGGGGTGGACCCAATGCGTCGCGTGGGGTGGCAGCGTTCCGAAACGAGTCCGGGGACCTCCGGTCAGGTTGAGCTTGATGGTTACGGTCTTGCCGCGCACCAGCTTGCCGATGCCTCCGATCTGGTCGAAGGCGGTGGAGAGCACCGGGATCAGGTCCTGTTCGTAGCTCGGGCACTTGGCCAGCGCCACGGGAGTGGCAGGGGCAGCCGGATTGGCGCCCCGCGCGGACAGTGCCGCCAGGCCGGAAGCCGCCAGCATCTGGCGCCGGGTCAGACTATGGTTTTCGCTCATCGCTTACTCCTTCCCACATGATAGCTGCGTACACCGGAAACGCCGGTATGGAAGCCTCGGTTCTGCCGGTTGACCGCCGTACGCCGATATCCACGGGAGCGCCACCAGGCCGGTACAAGCGCGCCCTGCTGAATTCCCCTTTGACCCGCACCAGGACGCCCTCAGCCGGCGCCGTCGCGTAGTTGATCAGATGCAGCAGCAGGCGGCGGCCGCCATCGGCCTGAGTCAGATAGTTCATCACCGAGGGCGCGTTGTAGACCCGCACACCCACCTCGTCGTAGCCCACCAGGTCGATCATTTCTTTGGAAAGTTCCTCAGGATCTGACCCCTTGGAGCCATCAATCACTTCCCCGCCCCGGGCGGCAAAGGCGTTCAGAATCTTGCGCTCGCTGTCGGTGGGCGGGGCCAGGTCGGACGCCAGCAGGACTCGCAAGCCCGCAAGGGAGGCCAGGCTGAGGCCGGGCCGCTCGATGACGCGATACGGGATTCCCCGCCGGGCAATCAAGTTGAGATGCTCGCCGGAGACGGCCAGATCCTTGCCCAGGCTGTCCTGCACTATACCCAAGGCTCCGGCGGGGGCGAAGCCGCGCCAGGCGGCATGCTCTTCGAAGAAGCGCGCCCACTGCGCAATCGAGGGCCATCGCTCGACGGCCTCCAGGGGAGGCGTCCAGTAGCCGCCGGCCGCCGCCACTTCGGCCAGAGCGCGCAGGCAATCCTGTTCTCCGGCTTGCTTGGGAGGCGCGTGGGTCAGCCAGACGGGACGCGAGCCGCTCCAGGCGCGCGCCGAACGCACTATCCAGGTGTTGGCGTCAATCCACGGCTCGGTGGAGGGAGTGGCTACGGCTTGATCCGTCACCCGGATGCCCGGCCAGACTCCGTCGGAGATCGCCACAACCGGCGCCGTCGCCGCCCGGTTCCACTGCTCGCGGGGCCGCACCGGAATCCGCTCTCCCCGGGCCTCCCGTCCGGGCCGCAACACCAGCAGCTCGGCGGCGTTCAGATCCGCCAGCGCACACGTGAAAGGCGTGCCTTTGAGCGCCTCGGCCGCACCGGCCGGACGGTTCACCCGCACCGGGACGCAGCCGGCAAACTCCGCCGCCGGCAACGTTGCCCCGATGGCTAAACCCAGGCAGACCGCAATCCGGTTTGCACTCATGGCGAATGTGCAGTATACCTCTTAGACATGCATCCCCGTTGGTCTCTCCTCTTGATGCTATTCTGGGCGGCTGTGGCCCAAGGACAACAATTGAAAGCCGGATATGCCAAGGCCGACATCACGCCCACCGAACCGGTCCGCATGGCTGGTTACGACCTGCGAAGCTCCCCTTCCGACGGCATCCACGGGCACGACCGGTTGTACGCCCGCGCTCTGGTATTCGAAGCCGGCGCCACTCGCCTGGCCTTTGTCGAGGCCGACGTGATCGGCATCCGCGAGCACGATGTCTGGCGGCGGAAGCTGTCGGAGGCCACCGGCATCCCGGTTGCCAATATCCTGCTGGGAGACGTGCACAATCACGCCGCGCCGTCGCCCAGTCCGAAGCTCACGACCAACTGGGAACGTCAGTTCGAGAAGGCTTTGCTGGCGGCCGCCAGGCAGGCCGTGGCCGCGCTGGAACCGGTGCGTATCGGCGCCGCCACGGGCCGGTCGCGCGTGGGGATGAACCGGCGCAAGGTGATTCCGGCCGATCAGGATTCGCCTCTGACTTTCGATGAGAACGACAAGAGCCAGTTCTTTGGCAAGTTCAAGACCGATCACCCGGTCCCGATTCACGAATTTGCGGGGGTAGTGCGCCTGGGCGCGAACCCCGCGGGCCCCATCGATGACGCTGTCGAGGTGGTGCGCATCGACACCGCCGGCGGCAAGCCGCTGGCTGTGATGATCCACTATGCCTGCCACGGAACCTCGCTCGGAGGGCGCAACAGCAAGATCTCCGGCGAATGGATGGGCCGCATGCAGGAGTACGTCGAGAAGCAGGCGCCGGGATTGGGCTCGATCTACCTCCAGGGCGCCGCCGGCGACGTGAATCCGCGCGTCGTTGGAGGTCTGGACGGCTACGTTGACAATGTCGAGACCACCTGGGCGCTGGGCGAGGAGATCGGCCGCGAGGTGGTGCGGGTCTACCGGGGCATCGCGCCGGAGCCGCTGCCGGACGCTCGGGTACAGATCGAGACCGCCGAAATCCGCCTGCCACGCGCCTACCGCGAACTGTTCGCCGATTTCACCAACACAACGGTGAAGGCGCCCACGACCATCGTCCGCCTGGGCGATCAGATGTGGACGACCTTCCCCGGCGAGATGTTCAGCCAGATCGGGCGGAAAGTGAAAGCCGCTTCTCCGGCCGGATATCCCCACCTGATGGGCTACGCCAATGGCTACATCGGCTATTTCCCCGAACAGAAGGCTTACGCCGAGGGCGGCTACGAGGTCGCCACCACCCATCTGGATCCGGCCGCCGAGCGCATTTACCTGGGCGCCATCGGGGAACTGATGAAAAGGTTCCGCTGATCTTTCGAGAGACTATGACGACTCATCCCAAACCCTCGCGCCGCGGAGTGCTGCATGCCGGAATCGGCGGGCTTGCGGCGGCCCGCGCCGCATTTTCCGCCCCCAACAGCAGGCAAGTCCGGGTGCTTTTTCTGGTGGGCGACTACTACCACAACGGGGCCATGCAGGAATATGCCTGGCGCCGGGTGCTGCAATCCACCGGCTGGCGCCTGATGTTCGCGCAAGCGCCGAGCTTCATCACCCCGAAACTCATGGCCTCGGCGGATCTTTACGTCCTCTGCCGCTACGCGACCGATACCCAGCCGGTCAACATCTCGCTGGGCTGGTCGCCCGACAAGATTGTCGAGAAGCGGCCCGCGCCGGAGGTCTTCATGACCCCCGAGCACGAAGCCCTGATTGTCAAGAATGTCCGGCGCGGCATGGGCCTGCTGGCCATTCACTGCGCCCTCTGGAACCCCAAGAACCGCCCGTTCCTGGACCTGCTGGGGGTGGAGAAGCCGATTATGCACGGTCCCGTGGTGGCGACGCAGATCTTCGACTTGAATCCCGCGCATCCGATCACCAGCGGAATCCAGCCGTTCCGCATTGGCATCGATGAGGCTTTCGACGCGGTGATGAAGACCGGCCAGCACACCCCGTTATTCCGGTCCAAACAGGACGCCCCGCCGCGGGACGCCATCGGAGGGTGGTGCCGCGAGGAGGGTTCCGGCCGGGTGGTGGCCCTGCTGCCGGGGCACACCACGGGGCCGTATGGCAGTAAACCGTTTCTGGAACTGATGTGGCGCTCGGCGCATTGGGCCGCCAAACGCGACATCCCGCCCTTTCCGGCCGGCATCGCGACCGCCAGAGGATGATCGCGCTGGTTGAGCGCCCGGCCGGGCGAGGCACGCCCTTTTCACGGACGGCGCCGGCGTCTATCTCGCGATGGTCACCTCGGGAGCCGTGGCTGTGACGGTCAGCAAGCGGCTCTTCGGATCCCATTTCATGCCGCCGCCCTTTACCGACCTGGGAGGCCATGCGCCCATCTTGAACCGCTCGGTCGAGCGCGCGTCGAACTTCCGGTAGGTGATGCGGTTCGTCCCGTATTCGATGTTCTGCACCACGGAAGAGGAACGCAGCAGGTGATTCTGGTCTTCGGGAGCCAGTTCCGGAGCTGCCGCCATCGCGCGTAAGTAGTGACGCACGTAGTCTCCATAACCATCGGTCAGCCAGATGTCATCTCTCGGATAGCGGTTTTTGCCGTCCGTATCCACCATGTAGGTGGCCCAGTTCAGCCGGCGGATGGCATCCTCCTTCGTGGCGCAGTCGCCGGTCGCCTCACAGTACATCAACTCCACGGAAGCATGCCGCGAAGTGTGGCTGTTGCCGGGCACCTTGTAGGCGGTCTGCTCGTTGATTGCAATGACGCCCCACCGGGTGAACTCCCGGTTCGCGAAGGTGGTGTAACTCCATTGCAGGATATTCCTGACCTGTTCTTTCCAGTTCGGGTCCCAGTCCGGATGCTGCAAAATGTACATCGCCAGAGTATCGGCGTTGATCTCGGTGTCGGACCATGTGGAGGTCGGAATATCCTCGAAAAACGGCCCCCACTTGTTCGTCTTGAGAGGATAGGCTTTCAGCCAGGCCGTCAGAATGTCCCGCGCTTTGGCATAGGCCTGAACATTGCCGTGCTTGAGCGCAATCAGGTCGCCGTACATCCGCAGCGCGCCAGTATAGTTGCTGGTATAGGACGCCACCGAGGTCTTGCCTTTCAAAGCCTGCCGGTGGACCTCGCCGGTTTCGGCGTTGACCCGGTAGGGCCAGGGGGAGTTTTCCGCGTCACCCGGCTGGATTCGGGCGGCCAGCACATCCGCGATGCGGGTAGCCGCGTCCAGATACTTCCGGTCGCCGGTTACTTTATGGAGCACGATCAGCTCGGCCGCGAAACTGGCGGCCTTGTCCGGTTGCACGAAGCCTTTACCGGCTCGCATATCGCCGTCGTACCGCCCCGAGTGAACCTCCAGATTGTAGGGATAGACCAGGTTGGGCCACCGGGAACGGGCCGGCGTCATGCCGTGAGCCAGCCAGTAGTCAGCCATGAAGACCATGTTCTTGTGCAGGTCCGGATCGCCAAGGTACTGGTACAGCAAGTTCCAGGAGGACATGGCCATGGGAATCTGGTCGCCGCCCAAGCCGCGAGGATCGTCGCGGTCCGGCTTCCATACCTGGTGTTGCATGTAGACCGGCAGCCCGTTGGGGCAATTCCGCATGTTCTTCCAGAAATTCCATACCAGGCGGATCACATGATCGTAGGCTTGCGGGGGTCCGGAGCCGTACCAGGGGACAATCCGCCCCGAGGCATCCACCTTGACCTCATGGTAGATCAGCGTATCCGCGGGAGTTGCCGGCGCCACTCCAGCCGCCAGCGCCATGGCCAGCAGGCCATTTCGAATGAGAGACTTCGGTTTCATAAGATCAGTTCCCTTCAAGCGGCGGGCGGCAGGCCGGAGCCGAACCCGCCATCGACCACTACGGCGGCGCCGGTCATGAACGAGGCATCCTCGCTGGCCAGGAACACCGCGACCCGGCCCACTTCTTCGGGCCGTCCGATGCGCCAAAGGGCGTGCAGTTTGCCCGCGGCCGCGCGCGCGGCGGCCGGGTCCGGCTGAGCCTGAAAATAGCCCTCCGCAAGGCCCGCATCGATGTAACCCGGACAAATGCAGTTCACCCGGATGCCGTCCTTGCCATGGTCAATCGCCATGGCCTTGGTCAGACCGATGATGGCCGCCTTGGTGGCGCAGTATCCGGCGCACATCGGCTCCACAAAAAAGCCATTCACCGACGACATATTGATGATGGCGCCGCGCGTCTTCCGCAGGTGCGGCAGGAAGTGCTTGGAACAGAGGAAAACGCCGCCGAGGTTGACGGCGATTTCGCGGTTCCATTCCTCGAAGGTCGTGTCTTCGATGGTCTTGTTGACCTGGATGGCGGCGTTGTTGAAGAGGACATGCACCTGGCCAAACCGCTCCAGAGTGCGGGCCACGAGGCGTTCCACGGAATCCGGGCGGGAGACGTCGGTCTCGACAGCCAGGGCGGTTCCCTGGGCGCTGCGGATGAGCCCGGCGGTCTGTTCGGCGGCCGCGAGATGGATGTCCGCGACAACCACCTTGGCCCCCTCCCGCGCGAACTCGAGCGCGCTGGCGCGGCCGATGCCGGCGCCCGATCCGGTGATGACGGCTACTCGATCTTGCAGTTTCATTTCTCTTCCAACCTCATGACGGGTTCAAACGCTGACCTGAGCCTTGCCGGCGCAGACCTGGTCCAGCGCAATGGCAAAGCACTTCTCGATCAGGTCGCACATCTCGTCGATGCGGGACTCGTCGGCGATCAGCGGCGGAGAGACGGCAAACCAGGATGGATCTACGCGCAGGATCAGACCGTTTTCGATGGCGACCCGCTTCAACGCATTGCCCAGCTCGGGAAAAGGAGCCATGGAGCGGGTGTCGCGAACCAGTTCGACGCCGCGCAGAACACCGCGGCCGCGGACCTCGCGAACCACCCCGTGCCTGGCGAGACGTTCCAACCGCGAGGCGAGATAGTCACCGATGCGCCGCGCGTTCCAGTCAAGCTGCTCGTCCAGGATGGTGTCAATCACAGCGATGCCCACCGCCGCGGCCAGCGGATTGCCGGCGAAGGTGTGACCGTGCGCGAACTGGATGTTATCCTCCGGAGCGCCATAGAACGCCTCCGCCCAGTCCTCGCGCACAATCATGGCGCCCATGGGCAGCGCCCCATTGGAAAGGCCCTTGCCGCAGCAGATAATATCCGGCGTTACCCCAAAGGTCTGGGCGGCGAACATCGAGCCGGTCTTGCCCAGGCCGGTGATGACCTCGTCATAGATCAGGGCCACCCGGTAGCGGTCGCAAATCTGGCGGATCATCCGGAAATATTCCGGCGTGGGTGTGATAATCCCGCCGGTGTTCCCAATCGGCTCCAGGAGGATGCCCGCGACGGTGTCGGGGTCTTCATGCACGATCACGTCCTCGATGGCGCGGGCCGCGAACCGGTTGCATTCGTCCCAGTCCGGGAAGTCGCGGCGGTAGTGGGTGGGTGGAAACACCTTGAGAAAGCCGCCCATGTGCGGTTCAAATTTGGTCTTGCGCGGGCCGGTGCCGCTGGCGGCCATGGCCGCGCCGGTGGCGCCGTGGTAACCGTGATACCGGCTGATGAACTTGTATTTCCCGGGAGCGCCGGTCTGCTTGTAGTACTGCCGGACAAACTTCATGGCGGCCTCGGTGGCTTCCGAACCGCCGCTGAACGGCTTCACGTACTTCAGATTGCCCGGGGTTACAGCCCCCACCTTCTCGATGAAATCAAGGGTAATGTCGGCAATGCCGTGCAGGGGCGGTGCGAAGGTCATCTTCTCCATCTGGCGGCGCATGGCTTCCATCACCCGGGGGTGACGGTGTCCCAGGCCGGCGACGAAGATCCCTCCGATCGCATCGAAGTAGCGCCGGCCTTCGATGTCCCACATATAGAAGCCTTCCGCCCGATCGAAGATGAGCGGGTCGCGGAGAAATTCGGAGGTCTGCTGGAAATCAATAAAAGTTCGTTTCAAGAGCGTTTCACGGCGCGAATCAAGTCTCATTTGGTATCTCCCATCTGTCCGGTCACCTGTCCGCTACTACAATATCGCTTGAGTCCTGGCGCCGGATGCGCACCACGAAATCACCGCCTGCCAGCGGAGCCGCCGTGTAGCCGGGCGCGCGCAGATCTTCGCGCTGCGACAGCGCAACTCCGCCGGAGCTGATGCGAGCCGGCTTGAACGAGAGGCGCAGAACCTCGGTACCGGCCTGGTCGAAGGTGTGATAGGCCACCCTGCCGGGTGTGTAAGTGACCTTCTGGACCACCGAACTGGAGCGCAGCAGGTGATCCTGGCCGGCGGGCGCCAATTCCGGCAGAGCGCCCATGGCCCAGTTGAAGTGCCGCAGGTAGTCTCCATAACCATCGCTGAACCAGTACGGGTTGCGGTAGTCCACTCCGCAGCAGGAGATCCGGCCATCGGAGCCGGCGAAGTAAGCCGCGTAGTTCAGCGAGCGGAAGGCATCTTCGCGCGCCTGGCCGTCTCCGGAGCGTTCCGCGAACATGGCGTTGATGGCAGCCCAGCGTCCCGTGTGGCTGCCCTCGCCGGCGCGTGAGCAGCAGCCCCGTCCGTCCGGCGTGCCCTGTTCGTCAATGGCCCAGGCGCCGAAAAAAGGTCCCCGGCCGAAACGCAGGCGCACCCAGTCGATCAGGTGGCCCACGTGGCTCATCCAGTCGCGATCCACCGCCGCGGGATCTTCCCGGCTGAGGATGTAATAGGCCGTCATGTCCGGCACAAACTGATTGACGTTGTCGGGCCGGTACGGGACATCCTCGAAAAATCCGCTCCATTTGTCCCAGGCATTGCTATCCCGCCGGAGAGGATAGTGCAGCACCCATCTCCATGCCGTATCGCGCGCCTGCTGGTAGGCGGCGGTGTCGCCGGCCTTCAGCCGGATCAGCTCATCAAACAGGCGCACCGCGGAGGCCGTATCGCCGCCGTACTCTTCCCGCGCCAGAGTCACGCCGGTGCGCGCATCCACGCGGAAGGGCCACGGGGTCTGGTTTTCGTCGCCGGAGCGGACGTGACGGGCCAGGGCCTCGGCGCACCGAAGGGCCGCGTCCAAATACTTGCGTTCCCCGGTCATTTCGTAAAAGAGCGCATAGCCCATGCCGAGCTCGCCGACTTTGTCGGGTTCGATCCCTCCGTAGAACTCACGCGGCATGTTCTGAATGCAGTGGCCGTAGTCCGGCTGGTCATCGCAATTCGTGGCGAACGGCACGCCAGGCCAGTTCCAGTCCGCGGGAGTAGTGCCGTGGGTCAACTGGTGGTCCAGCATCTCGCGAACGGTTTGGATGGCATCCGTATCCCCGGAGTACGGGTACCAGCCGGCCAGGCCATCCACAAACCCGGCGAATACCATCGCCGGATTGTGCTGCCAGTTGCTCCCCTGTAAGGTTTTTCCATCAAAAACCGAATTGATCAGGTAGATCTTGAGGCCGGTGCGGTGCCGCGTATCGCGGGGCACTTTGTGCTCAATGAAGTCCCAGCCCAGCCGCAGGACCTTGTCATATCCAAGGTTTCTGCCGGGTTCGAACCAAGCCAACAGTTTGCCTTGCCGGTCCAACACAGGCGCATGCCAGGGAAGCTGCGCATTCACAAACCAAGCTTCTTCGGCCGCGAGCAAGGCCGGAACCAGAATCATTACGCACCATCGTAATTGCATCGAAATCACCTTCCTGGACCGCCTGCGCCGGTCCAGCTACACGGACGAATCGTACCTGGCGATCAGCACGGTGGCCGCCAGCACGATAGCGGCTCCGCACACGGCCGTCGCGCCCAGCCGCTCGCCCAGAAAGGCCGCGGCAATGGCCACCCCGAACAGCGGCACCAGGTACAGGGACATGGAAGCTACGGTGACGTCCAGATGCTCCAGAGCATGAAAAAACAGGAGCATCGAAGCGCCATACATCAACAGGGCCAAAAAGGCGAACGCCAGCCAGGACTGCCACGTGAACCTCGCGAAAACGCTCCAGTCGAACGGCTCCAGCCAGATCAGCAGCGGAATACTGGCGGCGGAAGCCGTCACGTAACTGAAAATCAGGATCTCAATATCCTGAAAGCGCGCCAGGAGGCCTTTGCAATACACGTTGTAGAACGACGATCCCAGGCAGCCGCAGAGAATCAGCAGATTGCCGGGAAGGTAACGCATCTCCCCGAACGAGCTCTGGCGCAGATCGTCCACCGACATAAAAAAGACACCCACCAGCCCCAGCAGGAGCGAAAGAACCCGCAGGCGGGTAATCCGCTCATGCAGGAGAAACGACGCCAGCACGGCGCTGAACACCGGAATCAGGAGATTGAGCACCGCGCCGTTGGAGGCGAGTGAACGGCTGATGCCCCAGGTCATGCCAAGCTGGGCCAGCACCTGTCCGCCGACCCCGGCCAGCACGAACTTGCGCCAGTCACCCCATCCGGGGCGGACGGCGTGAGGATTGCGGCGGCGCTTTCCCACCAGAATGGGAACCATCAGGAGAGTAGTCAGGTAAAACGGCAGGAACGTGATGGCGATGGGGCCCATCTGCCGGTTCAGAAACTTGACCGCGGTGCCCTGCCCCGCCCAGATCAGGCAGGCCAGCGCCAGCAGTCCGAAATACCAGCTTACGCGCGCCAGACGGGGCGGCTTATCCGTGATGGCGGCGGTGGGCATATCGGGCAACCTCTCCGGCCGGCTTAACGGGCCCATTCAGGAAATGCGGCGATGGCATCCATGAAGTTATGGATCTTGTCGGTATGGGCATCCTCCTGCCAGCCGCCTCGCCCGGCGCCCAGCGAGTTTTCACGCGGGCACCCGTCCTCGTTGGTCGCATACAGCGCATAGTTTAGCGCCTGGTAAGCCAGCCCCTTGTACTCGTCCGATCCGGTAGCCTTGGTGTACATGGCCAGGACCGCGCCGTAGGTGGAGAGTGCCCCTCCCCAGGGCTTCTTGTCATACGTCTGCTCACCGCATACCGGAATACCGCTGATGATGCTGGTGAAATTCCGGATCGTGAACTCGATCAGGGCGTGGGCGTCTTCCTTCCACTCTGGATCGAGTTGTGCCTTCTGTTCGAGGAGATAGCGAGCCAAGCTCATGGCCGACCACGAATTTTGGTTATCCGGCCGGTCATAATCCTCGAAGAACTGCACCCACAGGTGGCCGTCGCCGCTGGCATTGGGCAATTGCAGGCCCTTAATCCATCGCCAGAGGCGTTCGCGAGGTTCGCGGAACTCGTTGTGCCCGTGCGCGATCAGGCTGTCAAACAGCCGCAAGGTGTAGGACTGGTTGGCGCCGACGGGGCCGCGTCCTTCACCGGTCCGGTAATCCACCCGGAAGGGCCACGGGGAATGATCGGCATCTCCGTCCGCCATGTTCGCCGCCAGCACGCGGGCGTTCTGAAGAGCCTGGTCCAGGTACTTCCCTTCACCGGTTGCATCGGCCAGTTGCACCAGCGCAAAACCGGCGATGCCGCCCTTGTCGGGTTGGACCTCGTAAGGATGGTCGGCTTGCGAACCGGAATCCGGGCGCAGCGGAAACTGATTCCTCCAACCCGTAGATCGCGTGAACCGGGGGTACTTTCCGGTATCCGGCGTCAGGCTCTCTTTGAGCAGGTAATCCCCCATCCACCGGGCGACCTGGAGCACCTTCGGGTTGCGCTTGCCCTTCCAGTTGTAATACTTCAGGTAGGACAGGATCCCGGTACCGCACTGCATCGCGGGTATGTTGTCCGGGCGGCGCGGGTTAGGGTTGTAGTCCCCGTCCATAAAGGTCAGATAGACGAAGCGGGGATAGCCGTTTTCGACGGGGCAGCGCAGGTAGTAATCCATCTCGCGGTCAATGGCGTCGGTCCACGCGGTCCAGGGGAGCAGCATGCCGTGCGAATCGTAGCGGGCCGCGTGGTTCCCGATGCGGGGCTGCTGGGCCACGCCAGCCCAGGCCCCACAAATCAACAGGCAGATCAGGCGCAGTCTCATGGGCCTCAGAAAAACAGCCGCAAGCCGAACTGCAATCGCCGCGGATCCACCGAGGTCGAGGTTACCCGGCCGTTGGAGCCGCTGCCAACCCGCGCGCTGGGCGGATTGAAATTCGGGTGGTTGAAGGTGTTGAACAGATCCGTGCGGAACTCCAGCGAGGTTGCTTCCCGGATCTTGAAGGTCTTGAAAATCGAGGAGTCGAGCTGCCCCAGTCCGTCGGCGAACAACGGGTTGGTGCCGGCGTTGCCGTAGGTTTGATCCACCAGGTGGTTGACGAACGCAGTAGTGTCATACCAGTGCTGGAGGGTGCGCTGGCTGGAGGGCAGGTTGCCGTCCTTGATACGATCCGGCCGGTTGCCCTGCCCGTTGTGAAGCAGGCTGGTCGAAGAACTCACGCCGAAGCGCGTACCGCTGCGCATGGCGATGAATCCGGAATAGTGCCAGCCGCCGATCACCGCATCCACTACGCGGTTCATCCCGGCTCCCAAGGCTTTTCCGCGGCCTACCGGAGAATCGAGCACGAACTGCGCGTTGAAAATATGCGCGATGTCCTGCGCCGTGGGGCCGTAATACTGGTTCAAGTCTTTCGGATTGATGTTGTTACCGTCGGAGAAATTCCGGCCGTGCGCGTACGTCGCGTAAACACTGACGTACTTGTTCACCTGAGCCGTGAGACGCGCCGTCAGGGCGTCGTAATAGCTGTGCGCTTCGGAAAACTGGATGGGGATGTCGCCGAGATCGGGATATTGGCCATACAGCGGCCGGCGGGTGTTGAAATCCACGTTGGCCGGCCCTGGAGGCGCCTGGTTGATATTCACCCCGTGATTGTTGTGACTGCCGTTCACGTGCAGGTATCCGATGTCGATCAACATGCCCGCTCTGATCTGCCGCTCGATATTCAGTGAGGCCTGATCCACCCGCTGGTTCTTGAAGTTCGGATCCACTCCGCGGATGACCGCGTCGGGCGGAAGGACCAGCTTGCCGCTGGCATCGTACTGGGCGCTGGCGACCGGGATTCCGGATTGCGAGAGCTGTATGGACGGGATCAGGTTGTTATCCGCCACAAACGCACTCTTGGCGTAATAGGGATAGGTCAGGCCCAGAATGGTGAGCGGGCCGCTCCAGTATGCCTGCCAGTAGGAAATGCCGTAGCCGCCACGGAGGCTGGTCTTCCCATGATCCGGCGTGTAGGCGAAGCCGAACCGCGGTCCCCAGTCGCCGGTATCCAGATTGAATGCCGGCGCCCGGTTGTCCTTGCTGGCCACAACCAGTTGGTTGGTCCGGATATCCCAGTTGGCCTGCCGGTTGTAGCGCTCCACCGGCCGCGTGCTCAGCTCATAACGGAACCCCAGGTTGAGAGTCAGCGACGGTGTCACTTTGAAATCGTCCTGCGCGTACCAGGCATTCTGCCAGTAGGATTGATACGGCCAGCCGCCGACGAACCGCGCCCGTGAAACCTGGACCGGCGTGCCGAGCAGAAAGGCGGGATAGCCGTAATCGAGGGAATCACCGCTGTAGGAGGTCATCGCGGGATCGATATAGATCGTTCCGCGCGGGCTGTCGCCGCCCATGGTGTCGGCCGAGGTATCCTCCACCCAGTTTAGGTTGCTTCCGAATTTCATGTTGTGGCGCCCCTTGACCCAAGTGAAGTTCTCGGTCAGAGAGATGGTGTTGCCGATAATAAACGCCACCCAGTCGGGATCCCCTACGTTGTGGAGAGGATTCAGGCCGCTGAACTCCACCAGCCCCTGGGTCACCGGGTCGCCCAGGTTCCCGTTTTTCAAACCGTAGTAGTTGTTCCATGCTTTGCTCATGCTCTTGGCGCTGGTATTCACATGGGTCCGGTTGTAGGCCAGGCGCAACTCGTTCATCTTGTTCGCGCTGAAGATATGCATGCTGGTGAGGTGCATGTTCTGGTTGTAGGTGTCCGAGTCGGCCTCACCGTTCTGGAAAAAGTCGTTGATGCTGGTCTGGTTGTCCAGCAAAGCTTTCATCCCGGAGTAGCGGAAAAAGAAGCGGTCCTTGGAGCTCAGGTTGTAATCCATCCTTCCGTCGGCCTGGTGGGTGGTTCGGCGCACAGCGGTGGTGTAATACAAATTATTGTCTACCCCAGGCAGGTTGGCCCGGCCCCAAATTGCATCCGCGTTCATCTTGGCCGCCACCGGGTCGAACCGGCTGGCCGGGATGACGTTGCCGGCGAATGGCATGGCGAAGGTGACGTTGCCCTGGCTGTCGAACTTGCGGGTGAACGGGTCATAGATCTGGCCGGTTGCGCCGCCGCCGGCATCCTTGCCGGCCTGGTAGAGTTCGGAAAAATCCCCTTGATACATTCGATCCGTGGGCGCGCTGGTGAAACTGGCCCCGGCCGTGTTGTAGTAGGTGCCCTGATAGTCGGCAAAGAAGAACAACTTGTTCCGCTTCACCGGACCGCCCACGGACCCGCCGAACTGGTTTCGCCGGAACGGCGTGTTCGACTGGGCGAAGAAAGGCCGCGCATCGGTGGCGTTGTTCCTCAGGTACTCGAACAAAGAACCGTGATACTCGTTGGTGCCGGACTTGGTGACCACATTGACCACGGCGCTGCCGGAGAATCCGTACTCGGCGTTGTACTTGCCCGTGTAGATCTGCACTTCGGCAATCCCGTCCATCGGGGGAACCACACCCACGTAAGCATTTTGCGGTTCACGGTTGAACGTCCCTTCGATGAACACGCTGTTGGCATTGGCGTCCACGCCGCCGATCGAGGCGATCTGGTTGCGGGAATTGCCGACCGCCGAACCGTTCTCCCCGCCGTTGTTGCCGTAATTACCGCTCCCCCGGCCGTTGTTGGCGCCCGGCATCAGGTTCATTTGGTAGAGCGGGTTGCGGTCGATGTTCGGCAGCGCGTCGAGTTGCTTGTGAGTGAAAGTCTGGGAAAGTTCCGAGGTCTCGGTCTCCACCGAGATGGAACTGGCCGCGACCTCCACGGTCTGGCGGACCTCGCCAACCCGCATCGTGATGTCCAGCCGCTCCAGACCGCCGGCGTTGACGGTTACCCCGGTACTCACAAACTTCTGAAAACCAGCCTTTTCGGCCTCCACCTGGTATTGCCCCGGCACCAGAAAGTTGAGCAGAAATTCGCCCGCGGCATTCGAAGTGGTTCGGGTCACCACCCCGGTTCCCTGGTTGGTGGCCTGAATCTGCACATCCGGAACCGCACCGCCGCTGGCGTCCACAACTGAGCCGGTGATGCGGCCGGTATTGATTTGGGCTGGGGCCAGGACGGGGCACACCAGGAGTAACCCAATCACGGTCAAACCAGCGATCATACCTTTCTTCTGGAAACTCTGCACGACAGTCCCTCCTTTGCCTGCGGCGAGAGCCCCGCCGCCTGTCGCGCGGGGCGCGGAGCAGAGCCCTCTGCCATCTGGCTGATAATCACTTTAGCCGCACTGGACAATGCCTCGGATCGTTAGCGAGACATCGAAATCCTCGCTTTCCAGCGGGGCGGGACGTCCCGCTCGGTGCTGCCTGTTCCCCATAGAAGAGCACAGAACCGATCAATAGTCAAGTATGATCTTTGTAAAAACTTTAGCCGCTTCCAACCGTTGACCACAGTTCTCTTCGATAATCTGCACTTTTTCGGCCGCGCCCGGGAATTCCTGCCCAGCCATCAGATCATATGGTTTCGCTGTGGTAAGATGCTGCATGTGGCTACATTGCGCCTGCGCAGCTTCCGGCGAGGACGGCTGAGCGGGCAGGTTGTGGAAGCGCTCGAACGGATGATTGCGGAGCGGTACGCCCGGCCCGGTTCGCGTCTGCCCAAGGAAATCGAACTCGCCGAACAGTTCCGGGTCAGCCGGATCGTCATCCGGGAGGCCATGAAAGTCCTGGAGGATCGCGGGGTGGTGGAGGTGCGCGCCGGCAGCGGCACGTTCACCACCGCCCCATCGCCGGGACGAGTCATGGACTCCCTGTTGCGCCTCTTCCAGGATCAGCCGATTCCCACTCTCGACGAGATGGCGCGCATGGCGGAGCTCCGCGAAATCCTGGAAGAGACCGCCGCCGGACTCGCTGCCGTGCGGGCGACTGCGGAGAATCTGACCGAAATCGAACAGGCACTGGAGGCCATGGCGCACGGCGCTGACGCAACCGAAATCGTCGAAGCCGACCTGCGGTTCCACCGCGCGGTCGCCCGCGCCGCCCAGAACCGCTACTTCGAAATGGTCATTGAGCCGCTGACCGGGGCGTTCATTCAGCAGATCAAACTCGCCGACAGCTACGACGTCGGAGTCGAGCAGCATCGCGAGATCTTTGAGGCCATTTGCAAAGGCAATCCCGTGGCGGCCCGCCAGGCGGTCCGCCGCCTGATGCGCAGCACCATGAACGACGTCAAGAAGGCGATCCAGGCGCTGGAGTCGGCCCCGGCAGCCGAACCGGCGGCGCCGGTTGAAGCCGGGTCCTCCGCCCGTGATGCTCAAACATAGGCTCCGCAAAACCCGCAGAAATCCGCCGCCGTCCCTTCGCTGTGGTAGAATCCTGCGACATGCAGGTAACTCAAACGGCTTCCGGGGCTGAGGGCACACCCGCGACTCTACCCAAGGCCTCTGCCCAGCAGCGCTACCTGGCGCTGGACGCATATCGCGGCTTCATCATGCTGATGCTGGTGGCGGAGGGGTTCGGCCTGGCTGAACTGGCCAAACGCAATCCGGCCTTCACCGCCATCGCCAACCAGTTCGAGCACATGCCCTGGGAGTGGATCACCTTCTGGGACCTGATTCAACCCGCCTTCATGTTCATGGTCGGGGTCGCGATGCCGTTCGCTTTCGCCCGGCGGATGGAATTGGGCGCCACCCGCGACCAGCTCTTCCGGCACGCCGCGGCGCGCAGTTTCCGGCTCATCCTGATGAGCCAGATCCTGATGTCCGTCTCCAGCGGCAGGATGCATTTCCAGCTCATCAACGTGCTGGCGCAGATCGGCATCACTTACTTTCTCTGCTACCTGATCATGCAGCTCCGGTTCCGCTGGCAGGCCGTCATCGCAGCGTTGATTCTGATCGGGCACTGGGCGTTGTTTGTGGCCTTCCCGGGCGCCGAAGGTCCGTTCATGTCGAAGACGACGAATATCGGCGCGGTGATCGACACCTACCTGTTCGGGCGCATGAACCCCGGCTACTGGACGAATATCAACTTCATCACCAGCACCGCGACCACGCTGTTCGGCGTGTGGACGGGCCAACTGCTCCGCAGCCCGAGATCACACCGGCAAAAGATGGGCATCCTGGGGATCGCCGCCGCCGCATCGCTGGCGCTGGGCCTTCTCATCCACCCCTGGAACCCCATCATCAAGCGCATCTGCACGACGTCGTTCACGCTGTACAGCACCGGCTGGGTCCTGTTGATGCTGCTCGCCTTCTATTGGGTGATCGAAGTGAAGGGTTACCGCAAGTGGACGTTCCCGCTGGTGGTGCTGGGCGCGAACTCCATCTTCGTCTATTCGCTGAATATCCTTCTGCGCGGATGGCTGGACCGGGCCATTGGCGTCTTCACGCTGAAATTCGAGTGGCTCGGCGATTTCGCGCCGGTCGCCCAATCCTGCGCCGTCCTGCTGGCGCTTTGGTACGTGTGCTACTGGTTCTATAAGCGCAAGATCTTTTTCAAACTCTAGCCTCGCCCAGCGGATTCTGCGCTTACAAGCTGGCCACGTAGGCTATCACCGCGTCTACGTCTTGCCGGCGGTAGGTCTGCCCGCGGATCAGCAATTCCCGGTCGTTGATCTCCCCGGGCCGGAGCCTTTCGCGGATCTGAGCCTCGGTCAGCCGCCTGCCAATGCCCGCCAGCGGCTTCACGTCAAGACAGATATTCAGGTCGCCATCTTCACCATGGCAGCGGGCGCAGGAAGCGTTATAGACCGCCTTGCCGGTGAGCCAGAGTTCCACGAAACCAGCCAGATCCGGACCGGTCAGCAGCCGTCCGGGGAGCACCCGCCGCACGACGCCGTTGCGATCGATCAGGAAGGTCGCCGCGGGCGCACCGTCCCGCAATTTGCGGCTGGGTTCCCCATCGCCCGGCAACCAGAGCACGACGGTATCGAGAGCCGCGAGGCGGCGGCAAGTGTCGTCCCAGACTGCCTGGGCGGGCGCGGCGCCCGCCGCTTGCGCCAGCAGGGCGATGTGGCTCTTCTGGCGGTAAGTCGAAAGCCGCACCTCAGCGCCGCGGCCATCCCGCGCGGTGATATCCGGCGCCGGCTCGCCCGGTTTCACCGCCCAGGCCGGCCACAATAAGCAGGCTGCCAAAGCCGGCCCAATCCGGAAAACCCGGCCTCGCATGGCAAGACTCCTCCTCCAATCATACTGCCGGAGCCGCCCCCCTGAGCTTGCGGATTACGGCTCAGTGCGCCGGTGCGGCCACGCCGGCCAGTTCGCTCTCCAGATTGCCGCTGGCGTCGAACTCGAGTTCCCGGGCCGGTCCGACCACCTCGAGATGCGGAATTGTGCGGATCTGGGGCAGAAGGTTCTCGCTCAGCACAATGGGCGTCAGTTCCATGGTGTTCTTGATCCAGCCGAAGGTGACCTCCTCCTGCCGGAACTTGCCCACCGTGGGCCAGATACGCTCCAGGCATTCACGATCGGTAGGAAAGTGAATGGGCACCCGGATCGCGGAGGGCGTGGAGGCGGTGAGCGAATTGATCAGGGTTGGCTTCCAGTCGATCTTGGCGAGCAAACGGTCGGTAATGACATCGGCCATGCCAATGCCCACCCCGTTGCCGTAGCTCAACGGGCTCAAGTCGCGAACAAAGATGCGTCCGATCCGGGCGGTATTGGGGAACGGATTGTACTCGGCCAGAATGCTGCGGTTCACCACCTTGGTATCCATGCCGGCGCCGCTGACGTTCTTGCCGATCTCGTCCATGATCAGAATGTCCAGATCCATGGGAATCTTGCCGGCCCATGATTTCACCAGGGCGAGGAGTTCCTCTTCCTTCTGTTCCATCTCCTCGACGCGCACCGCGGTGAGTTGTCCGGTGTTGTGGTAGGCGTCTTCGAGGATGGCCAAGCCGCCCAGGATCTTGCCCGACGCCAGCACCTGGCGGCCCACGCTGCGAATCATGTTCTCCAGACCGATCTTGTAGGCGTACGTGTGATAGTGCTGGGCGCCGGCGAACTTGCCCAGACCGATGGCCATCATTTTGTACAGGCCGCTCTCGATTTTGCCCGCAAAATCGGTATGCCACTTGACGCGTCCCAGCAACATGACGCCGTCGGATTCGAAGGCGTGGCGGTCCATGTGGGTCTGAATGCCTTCCGGGGTAACTCCCAGCTTCACTACCTCGAGCGAGCTGATGATGGGGCACCCCATGGTCTCCGGGATGATGCCGTAATGCGCCAGCACATCCGCCTGGCCTTCGGCCGTGGCGGCGCCGTGGCTGCCCATGGCCGGAAACAGGAACGGCTGCATGCCAGCGGACTTCCAATAGTCGACCACCGCCTTGGCAATCGTGGCGATATTGGTGATGCCGCGGCTGCCCACTCCGATGGCTACCCGCGAGCCCGGCTTCAGGCGGGCGGCGAAGCCGGCGCTCGAGAGCTGCTTCTGAACCTCGGCCGGGATGTCAGCTACCCGATGTTCCTCGAAATGCTGGCGGACAAGCAAAATCCTTGAGAAGGGCATGGTTCAAATTATATCGCGCCCGCACGGAGCCCACTGGCCACCCGGGGCGAAGATCTGGGATTCTAATCGTATGCCCCGATACGCGGCGGTGGATATCGGCAGTAATTCCATCCGGTTGCTGGTTGCTGAAGCCCCGGCCGGCGAAGCCATCCAGACCCTGGCTGTGGACCGCCAGGTCACCCGGCTCGGCGAGGCTGTCTTCCGCACCGGACGGATCGCGGCCGACGCGATGGAACTGAGTTGCCAGGTGCTGGAGCGGATGGCCCGCACCTGCCAGAAATTCGACGTGTTGGGCATCCGGGCGGCGGCCACCAGCGCCGTCCGCGACGCCAGCAACCAGGCGGAGTTCGTGGACCGGGCCTCCCAGGCCCTCGGCGCCCGGGTGGAGATCATCTCCGGAGCCGAAGAAGCCAGACTGATTCACCTCGGCGTGGCGGCGCGATGGCCGCATCCCCATAAGCGGATCCTGATTGTGGATGTGGGCGGAGGGAGCGCGGAACTGATTCTCAGCGAGAACGGACGCCTGGTGGCCGGAATTTCACGGCCCCTGGGAGCGGTGCGGCTGCGGGAGGTGTTCCTCAGGAACGACCCGCCGAAACCGGACGAGTTGCGGCGCCTGGACGAGTACATCGAGGAAAAGCTCTCGGCGGCCATACGCCGTCTGGGCTCAAACCCGGTGGACCGGGCCATTGCCACATCGGCCACGGCCGCGGCGACGGTCTGCGCGATCAACCGCGTGCCACGGGCCGAGCGCGATACGGCCGACCGCCTGCGCGCCACCGCCGCGCAGATTCGCAAACTGTACGGGCAGGTCTCCACCGTTGACCTGGCGGCGCGCCGGAAGATCGCGGGCATCGGCCCGCGCCGCGCCGAGATCATCATACCGGGCGTGGCCCTCCTCCGGCGGGTTGTCCATGACCTCCGCCTCCGCGCGATCTACTACTCCGCCGCCGGCGTGCGCGATGGAATTATCGCCGACCTGACCGCGCGCGGCGTGGGACGTGAGCTGACCATGCTCAGCAAGGAACAGCGCCGGGTGGCCGAGGAGGTGGCGCGGCACTATGCTGTGCCCATGGCCCACGTGCGCAAAGTGGCCGAACTGGCCCGCTCGCTGTTCCACGATCTGCTGGACGTGCACCGCCTGCCTCCGGAGTCGGGGAAACTGCTCGAAGCCGCGGCGTATCTGCACGATTGCGGTCACTACGTCAGCGACACCCGCCACCACAAGCACAGCTTCTACCTGGTTTCGAACTCCGATCTGCCGGGATTCACCGAGCGCGAGCGCACCCTGATCGCGCACCTCTGCCGCTATCACCGCAAGTCGCTGCCCACGCCATTGCACTCGAATTTTCAAAGCCTGGAGGCGGAAGATAAGAAGTCGGTGACTCTGCTGATTCCGCTGCTGCGGCTGTGCGACGCGCTCGACCGCAGCCACCGCCAGGTGGTCGAACGCGCCGCCTGCCGCGTCCGTGACGGCGGCTTGGATTTGCGCCTGACAGCCCGCTCCGACCCGGACCTGGAGATTTGGGCCGCCGAACGGCTGGCGGACCTGTTCCGGGAGGTTTACAGCGTCAGGCTCTCGGTGGGGAAAGCGTAGACTGGCATGACCGTCGAAGCGTTTGCACAAACGAAACTCGACCTGTTGCGCCGCCGGCTCGACTACCAGGTCAGACGGGCCCGCAAACTGAGCGACGCCCGCTCGGTTCACGACCTGCGGGTGGCCATCCGGCGTTACGGGCAAGGCCTGAAATTGTTTCGCGAGCTGCTGCCGGATCAGGAGACGAAAAAGAGCCGGCGGCGGCTCCGCAAGATTCTCAAAGCGGCCGGAGCCGTTCGCAATCTGGACATTGCCCTCGATCTGATGCGCGAAGCCCGGTGTCGCGACGAGGGTTTGCGGAGACGCCTGATGAACCAGCGGCGCGAGGCGCGAAAGGCGCTGAAGTGCCTCGCCTGAAGTGGCGCCGGGACGCCGGCGTGGCCGAGAGCGCGGCACAGCATCTGCCGGGCCTGGCGGAGCGGTTCTTCGAACGGGCCGGGGAACTGTTCAGCGCCGGGGCGCTGCATGAGCTGCGCCTGGAAATCAAACGTTTCCGGTACACCCTGGAACTGTTCCGGGAACTCTACGGACCGCGGCTGGGCGCGCTCCTGGAGATGCTCCGCCAGGCGCAGCAACTGCTGGGCGAGATGAACGATTGCGCGACGGTGGCGCGCATGCTGGACGCCAGTGCGCCGGAGGATTTCCGGCGATTTCTGGAGACCAGGGCCAACCGAAAGGAAGCCGAGTTTCGGGCGCTCTGGCAGAAGCGCCTGGGGCGTCCCGGCGAAGGGTCCCGGTGGGCGGAGTACCTGCGGCGGTACGTCCGGCGCATCCCGTGAATGGAGCCGGTCCCGGACTACTCCTGATCCGTCGCCCGGGGACCTGTATTCAAGCTCAGGATGCCAATCCATAGGACGGCGAAGCCGGCCAGTTCGAGCGCAGTGACCGAAGCGCCCAACAGGGTCCAGTTCAGCAGGGCGGCGGTGGCGGGAAAGCTGAGTTCGGCGATGGCCGCCATGGCCGCGCGGCTCGCCTGGAGGCCGCGATAGTAGGCCATCAGGCCCAGAAAACCCGGCGCCAGGGCCAGGCCGAGCAGCAGGAGCCAGTGATGCGCCGAGGCCGGGGCCCTGGCGGGCGAACCGAGAGCCAGCAACGCCAGCAGCGGCGTGGCTGAGAAGATCCGCAGCGCCGTCAGAGTGGAAAACGAGACGCCGTCAAGAACGAAGCGGCCCAACACCGTGGCGCTGCCCCAGAGCGCCGCCGCGGCCAGAGCCAGCAGGGATGGCGCGATGCCTCCGCGCTGGCTCCAGGGAGCCAGCGGCGCGTTTCCGAAAGTAAGCAGGTAGACGCCCCCCAGGGCGAGCGCAAGCCGCCGCCAGTAAGACCATCCCAGAGGTTCGCCGAGCAAGGCGTGCGCCAGCAGCGCCGCGAACACCGGCTGAGACTTTTGCAGGAGCACGGCGACGGTCGGGTTCCCCAGGCGTATCGCCTCGGTGAAACAGAGCGTGCCCAACGCCGAACCGCCCCACCCTACGCCCAGAACAGCCGCCCACTGGCGCCCGCGCAGCCGGCGCCACTCCGCCCGCGAACGCCACAACACGGGCAGCAGCGCGAGGCAAAGGATCACGTGCTCCAGCAGAACGATGCGCAGGCTCGGCCACACCGCTGTGAGCGGCCGGCGCAGCACCGTATCCGTGCCCCAGAGGGAGGCGCCCAGAGCCACCCACAGCAAGGGGCGCGACGCGGTCTTCATCCCCGACAAGTGTGCCACGAACACGTCGCGCCCGGGTGAGGTAAGATAGGTGCCCATGCCGCCGGTGATTTACGATTTTGCGCACATCGACTTCGACAAACCCGGAAAACACCACTATCAGGTCGCTTTTCACCTCGATTCGGCCTGGGGATATTCGCTGGTGCCGCTCACCGTGATCAACGGGCTGCGCACCGGCGGAGGCGGCGAGATGCCGCCCGGAGTGGTCGCTTTCGGGGGCACGCATGGCAATGAGTGGGAAGGCCAGGTGGCGGTAAAGCGACTCTGCCATGACCTGGATCCGGCGGTCATGCGGGGCCGCGTGATCCTGATCCCGCAGTTGAGTGAGAGCGCCTGCACGGCCAATACGCGCATCTCGCCCCTCGATGGCGTGAATATGAACCGGGCGTTTCCCGGAAACCCGCGCGGCAGCATCTCCTACCGGATCGCGCATTTTGTGAAGACCCGCATCTTCCCGCAGGTCAAGGTGGTGCTCGACCTGCATTCCGGAGGGCAGGAAGGCGGCTTTCCGGTGCCCACCACCTCTTTCCATCCCATTCCGGACCCGGCCCAGCGCGCCGAAATCGTGCGGGTGGCGCAACTCTTCGACCCGCCGTTTATCCTGATCTACTCCAGCCAGATGGCCTCCGGGCTGCTTACCGACGAAGCCGAGGGCGAAGGCAAGATCACCGTGGGCGGCGAGTTCGGCTACGGCGAGTCGGTGAGCCCAAAAGGCACACTGCACGCGTACGAGGGCGTGAAGAACGTACTCCGGCACTACGGACATCTGGACGGCGAGATCGTGAAGATCGATGCCGGGCGGTCCACACCGCCGCGTTTCATCGACGCCGCCAACCTCGAGGATTACATCCCCTGCCCGAAGGACGGCATCTGGGAACCGGTGGTGGAACTCGGCGCCGACGTTCACCAGGGCGATCTGCTGGGCCGGTTGCACGATTTCGGCGACCATGCGTCAGACCCGCTCGAGATCCGCGCGCACCGTACCGGGGTGATCGGGATGCTGCACTTTCCGGCCCTTTCGAAGAAGGGCACAACGCTGTTCGTCATCTGCCGTGAAGTACGCTTCTGAGGCGGGCATCAGCCCCTGGCGGCTGGTAGCTCTGCTCTGGCTTGCCTACGTGATCAATTATGCGGACCGGCAGGCGGTCTTCTCCATTTTCCCGGCTCTGCGCCGGGATCTGGCATTCACCGACGCGCAGCTCGGGCTGATCGGATCCACGTTCATCTGGGTGTATTCGGTGGCCATGCCGTTCACGGGCCGCATCGCCGATCTGGTCCGGCGTGAGCGGGTGATTGTAGTCAGCATGGCGCTATGGAGCGCCGCAACCCTCGGCACCGGGCTGAGCACCTCGCCGGCCGCGTTCTTCGCCTGGCGCGCGGTGATGGGTATTACCGAGGCGCTCTACGTGCCCGCCGCGCTGGCCCTGATCGCCGCTGTGCACTCCGGCTCCACCCGCTCAAAGGCGCTGGCGATCCACGCCACCGCGCAGTTCGCGGGCATCGTCGCGGGGGGCTGGTTCGGAGGCTGGATGGCGGAGTCGGCGGGATGGCGCTACGGCTTTGCCGCGCTTGCGGTGGCCGGACTGGGCTACTCGGCGGTGCTCGCCCGGGTGCTCCGGGGCGCACCGCAAAACGCGGCGGCCGGCCCGCGAAGCCGCGCGGCCCCGCTGGGCGTCGCCCGCTCGCCCTGTTATGTGACCCTCGCCGCCGCCTTCTTCGCTTTCTGCCTCATGCTGTGGATGCTGTACGCCTGGTTGCCCAACTGGATTTACGAACACTATGGCCGTTCCATGGCCCACAGCGGCTTCATCAGCACGTTCTATTTGCAGATCAGTACCGTGGGGGGCGTTCTTGCCGGCGGCGCGCTGGCCGACCGTTTGATCCGCCGGGCGCCGGCGGCGCGATTCTACGTGGCCGCCGCCGGGCTGCTGCTCTGCGCGCCATTTGCCTGGCTGGCGCTGGCCACGTCGTCGCTGGGCGTGCTGAAACTGGCGTGCGCGGCCTTTGGGCTGGCTGCGGGCCTGTTCATCGCCAACCTGTTCGCCGCCGCCTATGACGTGATCGCCGAGCGGAACTACGGCTTCGGCGCCGGCGCGCTCAACCTGTTCGGGGGCGCCGCCGGAGGCACGGCGGTGTTTCTGGCCGGATTATGGAGACGTTCGGTGGGGATCCCGGCCCTGATGGGCTGGGCCGCAGCGCTCACGGCGCTGGGGGCCGTGGCGCTGCTGGCCGTTTCCCTGAGACACTTCGACGCCGACCGCGCCCGCGCCAGAAATCTGCCATGATGAGTACTCTATGCGGCAGCGAAGTCTGATCGCCATCGCCTGGGCGCTGATCTCTTTATCCGCTTGCAGCCCGGCCAGAAAGGAAGCAAACGTGACGCCAATCCAAAAACAGCCCTTCGGCAGGACCGCCGCCGGAGAAGACGTGGACCTGTACGTTCTTTCCAACCAGCACGGCATGGAGGCGGCGATCACTAATTACGGAGCCATCCTGGTCTCCCTCAAAGTCCCGGACCGGACCGGAAAACCGGGCGATGTCGTGCTTGGCTACGACAACCTCGACGGGTACCTCCGGCAGAATCCATACTTCGGCGCTATCGTGGGCCGTTACGGGAACCGGATCGCCAAGGGCAGGTTCACCCTGGACGGCAAGGAGTACACACTCGCCCGCAACAACGGCGAGAACGCGTTGCACGGCGGCATCAAGGGCTTCGACAAGGTGGTGTGGACGGCCCGCGACGCTTCTACGAAAGGCTCTCCAGCCGTGGAGCTAACCTATGTGAGCAAGGACGGCGAGGAAGGCTACCCCGGCACGCTGACTGTGACTGTGACGTACTCCCTCAACGACGCTAATGAACTGCGCATCGACTACGCCGCCACCACCGACAAGGCGACGGTCCTGAACCTGACGAATCACTCGTATTTCAACCTCGCGGGGGAGGGACAAGGCGACGTGTTGGGCCACCAGGTCATGCTCAACGCCGGCAAGTTCACGCCCGTGGATGCCGGGTTGATCCCGACCGGCGAACTGCGGGATGTGAAGGGCACTCCGTTCGATTTCACGCAGCCCGTGGCGATCGGCGCCCGCATCAATGAGCGGGACGAGCAGTTGATCCGCGGCCTGGGCTACGACCACAATTGGGTGCTGCGCGGCGGCGGCGGTTCGATGGCGCTGGCGGCCCGGGTCTACGAACCCACCTCCGGCCGGGTGATGGAGGTCCTGACCGACCAGCCCGGCGTTCAGTTCTACACCGGCAATTTCCTGGACGGAACGATTCACGGCAAAGGCGGCAAGGCCTATCAGCACCGCTACGGATTCTGCCTGGAAACCCAGCATTTCCCGGATTCGCCCAACCACCCCGCGTTTCCGAGCACGGTCTTGAGACCGGGTGAGAAGTACCGGTCCGCCACGGTTTTCCGCTTCTCGACGCGGCCGCAGTGAGCGTTACTCGTACCGCAAGGCTTCGGTCGGATTGAGGCGGGCGGCCCGGTTGGCGGGCAGCAGGCCGAACACGAGGCCCACCAGGCAGGAGACGGTGAAGGCTACGGCAATCGAGGTGACCGAGATAGGCACCTGTACGCCGGTGAAGGCCCGCACGCTGACGGGAACCGCCAGGCCGAGCAGGATGCCCGCCAGGCCTCCCCCCAGGCTGATCAGAACGGCCTCGGTCAGGAATTGCTGGAGCACGTCGTGACGGGAGGCGCCCACGGCCATACGCACGCCGATCTCGCGGGTCCGCTCGGTCACCGTCACCAGCATGATATTCATGATGCCGATTCCCGAGATGATCAGCGCGATGGCCGAGATGAGGATGAGCACGGCCTGGAGAATCAGCGAGATGTTGCGAGCCGCGCCGAGAATCGCGTTCAGGTTTTCAACCCGGTAGCGCGCCCCGGGGCGGTGGCGGCTCTCCAGAATCCGGCGCACTTCCCGGGTCACCGGCTCGACATCCGCCGCCGAGCGGGTCTGCACGTACATCGGGTCGATGCGCTCGACCTCGACGAAATAGCGGATCACTGAGATGGGAATCAGCACCGTCTCCGGCGCGAGTTCCGACTGGCCGAAACTCTCGACGCGTTCCTTGAACGTTCCGATCACCGTGAACTGCAATCCGTACAGCTTGATGACCTGGCCCACGGCAGCGCTGGTATTCCCGTACAGCCGCCTGGCCAGCTTCTCAGTCAGCAGCGCGACCTTCTGCCGCAGGGCCACGTCGTTCGCATCGAGGAAGCGTCCGGACAACACCAGGAGATTGCGGACCGGCCGGTAGTATTGATCCGAGCCGACCACGGTGACATCTTCTTCCTTTCCGTTGACGAGCATGCGGTCGTTATGGTTCATCACGCCCGTGGCGGCCACGATGCGCTCCGCGAGCTGCCGCCGTACGGCCTCGACATCGCCCATCTTGATGAAATCCGCAGCCACCCGGGTGCTCGACACATTGCCGGCCTCATAGTAGGCGAAGATCATGTTGGAGCCCAGGCCCTGAATCTGTTCGAGGATGAAGTCCCGGCTGGTGAGCGAGATGGTGACCACCAGGATGACCGAGGCATTGCCGATCACCATCCCGAGAGCGGTAAGCAGGCTGCGGACGCTGTTGGCGCGCAACGCGTGGACGCTGAAACGGAAGGCTTCGCGGATGTGCATCGGGGGCGCGCTATCCGCCCGAAGCCTCTCTCAGGAGCCTCTCGGCTTCCGAGCGCGGAGGATCGTCGGGGGTCAGTTCGGCCTGAAGATAGCGCTTCAGCAAGGCGCGCGCCTCGGCAAGATTGCGCTTGTCGCGGATGTAGGTTTCGGCCCGCCCAAAAAGCAGCTTCGGGCTGTTCGGATTGATCTTCTCAGCCAACTGAAAGGCTTGCTCGCTTTCCTGGATTCGTCCCTGGTGGGAGAGGAACTTCGCCAGGTCGATTACGCGGCCGATCTGCTGGGGCGCCAGTTCCACGGCTCGCCGCAACTGCTCTTCAGCGGTCCCGAACTGCTTCTGCTGTTCCGCCAGCCGGGCCTGGGCATAGTGGCCCTCGACGTGGTCGAGTTCGGCAATGCGCTTGGCCAGAGCGGCCGCCTTGTCCAACCCGCCGCCCAGGAAACCAGGCGCCTGAAGGTAGTACTCGAAAAGGTCGTTGATCGCCTCCACGTTCTTCGGATCGAGCTCCACTGCCTTCTCAAAGGCCTTGCGGGCGCGGGAGGCGTAGCCGGGGGCGGTGAAGGGGCTCGAAGTCTCGGCCCGGCGGCCGTACGCTTTCCCGAGCCAGTGGTAAGACTCGGCGCTGGTCGGGTCCAGTTCCACAGCTTTGCTCAAAGCTTCAGTGGCTTTCTTGTAGTCGCCGAGCATGAAGTAGTTCTGGCCCATCAAACGGTATGCGCGTCCGTCCTTCTGCGAAGAGGCCTCGAGCACCTTCAGGGATTCTTCGTAGTTGGTCCGGTTATAGAGTCTTTCGGCGCGTTCCAGGTCCGTATTCGCCGCCAAAGCAACGGATACGAACAGCGCGCCCATCACCCATAGTACGCGCATAGCGTTTCCCATATTCTAAAGGATTTTCAACCTCTGCATCCATCTAGATGCAGGGTACCTGGTACCCGTTACAAAGCCTCCGGGTACACCCCATACCCGGAAACGCGGATTCCCGGCTTCCGGAGGCTCAGCGGACCCGTCCAGAGCCGGCCCGCCACCTCCTAATGTAATACAGATCACATACTTACGGCCCCTTGGTACGGCGGCGAACCGCCAGCAATTCACCTCTTTTTATCTTGAATTCACCGGGTGGCGGTGGTATAGTCCGTCCCAGCAGTCATACGTCCACGCTTGCCGGCGTCGGACCGTCACAGGCCACTTCAGCGAAGACGCGGGAGGTACACCGATGCGCGTTGCACTGGCAGGCGCCGAACTGGAAGAGAATCTGGGGCTTCGCTACATGGCGGCGGCCCTGGAAGCCAAGGGGCACGAAGTTGACATTGTCGCGTTCAACACCGAACAGGACATCGAGCCCGCTTCCATGCAGATTATGGAATTCGAGCCGGAGATTACCGGCCTGTCGATGGTGTTTACCGGGCGGGCGCCCCAGTTCTGCCGCTTGGCCGGGGAGCTGCGCCAGCAGGGTTACCGGGGCCACATCATAGCGGGCGGACATTTCGCGTCGTTCAATTGCGAGCGGCTCCTGAGGGACTTCCCGGCCTTCGACTCAGTCGGCCTGGGCGAGGGCGAAGAACTGATCTGTACCCTGGCCGAAAGACTTGGCGATCTGCCGGGGATTACCGGGCTGTGCTACCGGGCGCCGGATGGCCGCATTGTGCTCAACCCTTCCCTGGGCAATCCGGACGACCTGGACGCGTTGCCTTTCCCCAAGCGCACCACTTTCCACGACTACTACGACAAACCCATCGCCAGCATTCTTTCCAGCCGCGGCTGCTGGCGCGATTGCGCGTTTTGCAGCATCAACGCGTGGTACAAACGGGGCGGCGGGCGGAAGTTCCGCATTCGCAGCGTCGGCAACATCGTGGCGGAGATGAAGGACCTGTATTTTCGCCACGGTATCCGCATTTTCAACTTCCAGGACGACAACTTCTTCCTGCCCAATCCGCAGAAGGCCGCCGAGCGCTTCGCTCAACTGCGCGACGGTTTGCGCGCCGCGGGCATCGGCCGGATCGCCATGGCGGTGAAGGCCCGTCCTGACAGCATCAACGAGAAAGCCATCCGCATCCTGGACGACCTGGGACTGTTTCGGGTCTTTCTGGGCGTCGAGAACGCGTCGGAGAATGCGCTCAAGAACCTCAATCGCAAGTCCACCTTGGAGGAGATCTTGAACGCGCTGCGGATACTGAACGACTTTGACGTCCACATCGCTTACAACCTGCTGATGTTCGAGCCCGACACGGTGCTCGACGACATCCTGGTGAACCTGCGCTTCATGGAGCGGCATATCGAGAATCCATTCAATTTCTGCCGCGCCGAAGCCTATGCCGGCACGGGCCTGGAGGCCAAACTCCTTCCCGAAGGAAGGCTGCTGGGTGACTATTTCGGCTTTGACTACCGGCTGAAGGACCCCCACTGCGAAGCGTTTCACCAGATTGCCAACTACGCCTTCTTCGACCGCAATTTCAGCGACTACGGCCTGCACTATTTCAACATGCAGGTGGATTTCTGTTTCCAGCTTCTGCGCCGGTTCCATCCTCAGGCGCTGACTCAGACACTGCGATCGGCGGTGCGCAACTTTATCAAGCGCACCAATCTCGACACCTACGAATGGCTGTGCCGGATCTACGATTTCGTCGTCCGCTGTGACCCGGCCAACCAGGCGTCGATCCGGAGCTTTGCCTGCGAAATGCGCCAGGGCGTGGACCGGAGCGGGGCCGCGCTGCATGCCGGCGGCGAGCAGATCCTGGCCTGGCTTGACGCGGCGTATCGAGATCGCGACCGGGCGCCCTCGGTCCCGCCCCTGGCCGCCGCCCCCGCGCGCCCCCCGCAGGTGGCGTGGGAAGGCGGACTCGACCTGCTGGGCCTGACCCCCGGCGTCATCCCTTACAACGAATTCCAGCGCCTGATGGCGCAGACAGAGCAAGTGAATCCGGTGTCCCCGCGCTAGCCCGCGGGGGATCCCACCAACTCGGCGGGCAGGCTAGTGCCGCCCTTAAGGAGAAGCAGGAGGAATGCCACTATGATGCCAGAAGAATTCTCGCGCATACGGGACTGGGTGGAACCCGCTCACCCCGGTGTCATCAAGCTCCACCAGGACTTGATCGCGATCTACACCAGAATCCGGGAGCAATATCAAGCCAGACTCGACGAGACGTTCGACCGCGTGGCCCGCCAGATCGGGTTTGTCGTCACCACTACGGTGCCGGCGGACCTGGAGATCAATGCCGACGGCCAACTGGCCGGGGTCAAGTTCCCGGAGAGCCTTGCGGGGACGATTTTTGAGAAGGAACTCTCCGTGGCGCTGAATCCGCAGCCGCTGCCGCCGAGGGCGGAGAAATGGAACGTGGCGGCGGGAACTTACCACATCTACCTGATCTGGTACGGCGCTCTGAAGCTGAAGCTGCGCACCGACTGGATGGAACCGGCGCACGTCGCCCGGGGGGCGCTGGCGAAACGGCTCGGGACGGCGGTACGCTTACGGCCGGAAGTCATGGAGCCGGTGCACTGGTTCGACCCCTCGGCGGTTTTGCCGATCGAGGAGGGTGTGGTGATCCACGCCATCGACGAAGTGTACCCGGATCTGAAACTGATGGACCGGATTATGGCCCTGCGCCAGAAGGTGGTGCGGCCGGAAGTCCTTGAGCCGGCCCATCTTCGGCCGGAAGTCAGAGAGCCGGCGCATCTGGCGCCTGGTCCCGGGGCAGTTAAGGCTCCGGAGCTTGCCAGCGCCGTTGCGGCCCGGCCGGAGGTCCGTGAACCAGCCCACTTCCGCGACCCGCAAATTGCGGAGAAATCGGTGGAAGTGCTCAAACAGATTGCCGACGTTTTGCGCAAAGCCGGGTTCTGAAGCGCCGGGAAGGCCGGAGCCATTCGACAAGGGCGAGTTGGGCGGGCAGACTTTGGCCCGCCTGGCTCGTCCCCTACAGACCCGTCCCGTTGCGCGGAAGCGGACAATCCCATTACCCTGAAGATTCCCGGCGGAGGTACAAACGATGGATGAAAGGCCACTCGTCGCAGTGGTAATGGGTAGCAAGTCGGATTGGGAGACCATGCGGCACACCGCCGCGGTGCTGGAGGAGTTCGGGGTGCCGCACCTGTGCCGGGTAATGTCGGCGCACCGGACTCCTGAACTGGCCGCTCAGTTCTCTTCCGGCGCGGAAAAAGCGGGCCTGGAAGTGATCATTGCCGCCGCCGGGGGGGCGGCGCATCTGGCCGGGGTGCTGGCTGCCTACACGCTGGTGCCCGTGCTCGGCGTGCCCATGGAGAGCGCGTCGCTGAAAGGCCTGGACTCGCTGCTCTCCACCGTCCAGATGCCGGCGGGGATTCCCGTCGGGACACTGGCGATCGGGCAGGCCGGAGCGCGCAACGCGGCTCTGCTGGCGGTTGCCATTCTCGCCAACTCGCGGCCGGAACTGCGTGAAAAGCTGCGCGCCTTCCGCGCCCGCCAGAAGGAGAAGATCGCCGCGGAGACTCTTCCGTGACCGGGGCGGACTTCGGCTCCGCCCGGCTGGGGCGTACGGGCCTCGAGGTGGGGCGCCTGGGCATCTCGGCCAGCTACGGCGTTCCGGCCGATGCGGTCGAGCATGCCTTTCACAACGGCGTCAATTACCTGTACTGGGGAAGCCGGCGCACCGAAGCCTTCGGTCGAGCCCTGCGCAACCTCCGCCCGGAACGCGACCGCATGGTGCTTGTCCTCCAGTCCTATTCACGGATGGCGAGCCTGACCGGCTGGAGTGTGGAACGGGCCCTGCGCGCCTTGCGCATGGATTATGCCGATGTGCTGTTGCTCGGCATGTGGGGGCGGCGGCCCTGGGGTTCCATAGTCGATGCCGGCCGCAGGCTGCGTGAGCGCGGACTCGTCCGGCGCCTGGCGCTGTCCACGCACCGGCGGCCCCTGGTGCCGGAACTGGCGGCCGATCCGGATTTCGACATCTTCCACGTGCGTTACAACGCCGTGCATCGCGGCGCCGAGCGGGAGGTGTTTCCGCACCTCAGCGCGTTGGACCGGCCGGGAATCGTATCCTTTACCGCCACCTGCTGGGGCCGGCTGCTGAAAAGTTCGCGGATTCCCGCCAGTGAGATCAGGCCAACGGCCACCGACTGCTACCGCTTCGTGCTGACCCAGCCGCTGGTGGACGTGTGCCTGACCGGTCCGGCCAGCCGCGCGCACGTGGACCAGGCGCTGGAGGCGCTCCGGCGCGGCCCCATGGATGAAGGCGAACTGGAGTGGATGCGCCGGGTGGGAGCGGCCATCTACGGTAAACAGTGAAGTCCGCCGCGCTGGATTGCCCGCTCATCCTCGTAATTGCCGCGGCCCTGATCTGGCCGCTGTTCCAGGTCGAATACTTCGATAACTGGATGTCGATCGACGGCGCCTTCATTGCCGACGCGCGCTTCCTGAGCGAACACTTGCCCAGTCCCGGCTGGGCGCCCGCCTGGTACTGCGGCAACCGTTATGACTACCTCTATCCGCCCGCCATGCGGTACGGCTCGGCGCTCATCGCCCGGGTCGGCGGCGTAAGCCCGGCGCGGGGCTATCACATCTATTCGGCTCTGCTGTACTGTCTGTCCATCGCGGCGGTGTACGCGCTGATGCGGGCCGGGAGCGGTTCCCGCCGTTGGGCGTGGATCGCGGCCTTGGCTTCGCTGACCCTCTCACCGGTGTTGCTCCTGTTCAAACCCATCCGTGACGATTCCCTGCTGCACATGCCCCAGCGTCTCAACGTGATCGTCAAGTGGGGCGAGGTGCCGCACATGTCCGCCATGGGCGTGGTGTGTCTGGCCCTCGCCGCGGCCTGGTTCGCCCTGCGCGGGCGCCGGCCCGCCCTGCTGGCCACGTCGGCTGTGCTGTGCGCCTTTGCGGTTTCGAACAACTTTTACGGCGCCACCGCGCTTGCGGTCTTCTTTCCGATGCTGGTCTGGGCGTCGTGGCTGGCATCCGGGGACAGGTTGGTATGGTGGCGCGCCGCCGCCATCGCGGCGCTGGCCTGCGCGCTCACGGCGTTTTGGCTCACTCCCTCCTATTTGCGGCTCACCGCCGCGAATCTCAAGCTGGTTGCTCTGCCGGGCAATACGCGTTCGCGGCTGTTGGCGCTGATCGTTGTAGCCGTATTCGCCGCCGTCTCCTACCGGCTCGCCCGTGGCAGACCCCAGCGCGCCTGGCCCGTGTTCGTCTGCGGATCGCTGGCCGTCTTCGGCCTCAGCGCGCTGGGCGCTTACTATTTCCAGTTCCAGGCCGTGGGGGAATCAAAGCGATTCGTGCCGGAATTCGACCTGCTCCTGATCCTCGCCGCGGTGGAATGCCTGCGCCGCCGCACAACGGTAGCGCGCATCTGCGGGGGAGCCGCGATGGCGGCCTCGCTGGCCGTTTCCCTGCCCTATCTGCGCCATCCCTGGGCGGTCTACGTTCCCGACTATCATCCCGAGCGCCGCATCGAGTACCGGCTGACCGACTGGCTGGCTCGCAACCTGCCCGGAGCCCGGGTCCACACCGCGAGTTCGCTTGGCTTCTGGTCGGGCGTGTGGCGCGATGTGCCGCAGGTGGGCGGCATATCGGACCAGGGTATGGGTAACCAGATCATCGCCCTTGCCAACTGGCAGATCCTGATGGGCGAAAAACCGGAACGGGATATCTACTGGCTCCAGGCGCTGGGCGCCGACGCCATTGTCGTCCACGGGCCCCGTTCGCAGGAGATCTACCATGCCATTCGCGCCTGGCGGAAGTACGCCGGGCGCCTGCCCGTAGCTTTCGACAGCGGCCAGGACGACGTCGTTTACCGGGTGCCCCGCCGCTTTCCTGGACTGGCCCGCGTGGTGGAGCGGCGGCGCATGGACGCGCTGCCCGCCATCGGCTGGCACGACGACAACAGCGATCAGTTGCGCGCCTATGCCGCGGCGTTGGAGCAAGGGCCGGATGCGCCCGCCGCCAGCCAGTGGTTGGGCACGCGGGCGATGCGGATCCGCGCCCGGCTGAGCGCCGGCGAGTCGGTGGCCGTGCAGGTTTCTTATGATCCTGCGTGGCAGGCCCGCTCCGGGGGGCGGCGGCTCGCCATCCGCAAAGACGTGATGGGATTCATGCGGATCGATGCCCCGCCGGGTGAGCACGACATCCTGCTCGAATTCACCACACCGTTTGAAAACCGGGCCGGACGTGTGGCAAGCCTGGCCGCGTTCGCTGTGGTGATTTCGTTATGGATAATGGCGTTGCGCTCGCGGCCGCAAAGAAACTCTCGCAAATACCCTCTCGACGGTAGATGCAACCTTCGCTGATCCGCCGTCCATATTAATGGGCCGAGCTGTCAGGTGCTCGGCCGGATCGGACGCCTGACGGCAATGGCCCGAACAGCGGCAGTGATAGGCTGGGGAGAAGAGATCCCCACGCGCCGGGTATCGAAAGCCGAATCAAGTTTATGAGAGCCGCAAAGATTGTCGTCACGGTGGGTCCGGCGAGCGGATCCGGCCAGACCCTTCGCGCGTTGCTGCAAGCGGGTGTAAATGTGTTCCGCTTTAACCTGTCGCACGGCGAGGTGACCGAACACGCGGAGCGGATCCGGCTGGTTCGCGCGATCAGCGCCGAACTGGGTCTGCACACCGCGGTCTTGATCGACCTGCAAGGTCCCAAGATCCGCTTGGGCAAGTTTCAGGGCGGCGGCTGCGTTCTGGCGGCCGGCGCGCAGTTCACCATCACGGCGGAGCCGGTGCTCGGCGACTGCACACGCGCTTCCACCACCTACGCGCAATTCGCGCGCGACGTGAAAGCCGGTGACCGCGTGCTGTTGAACGACGGTGCGGTCGAATTGCGCGTCATCGACTCCGACGGCCTGTCGGCCCGGTGCGAGGTTGTCTCCGGCGGTCCAGTGGCAGACCGCAAGGGCATCAACCTGCCAGGGGTCCCGGTAAGCGCGCCGTCGCTGACCGACAAAGACAAAGCCGACCTCGATTCCTTGCTGCCCGAATCGGTAGACCTGGTGGCGCTTTCATTCGTCCGGAGAGCGGAGGACATCACCGGTCTGCGGCGGTTTCTTCAGGAGCGCTCCTCGCCGCTGCCCATCGTGGCCAAGATCGAGAAGCCGGAGGCATGGGAGAACCTGGACGCAATCCTGGAGGAATCCGACGGTCTGATGGTGGCGCGGGGAGATCTGGGCGTCGAGGTGGCGCTCGAGAAAGTGCCCTTCATGCAGAAGTCGATGATCACGCGGGCGCGGCAGCGCGGCAGGTTTGTGATCACGGCGACCCAGATGCTCGAATCCATGATCGTGAACCCAACTCCCACACGGGCGGAAGTCAGCGACGTAGCCAACGCGATTGCGGACGGCACGGATGCGGTGATGCTCTCGGCGGAGACCTCGGTAGGCAAGTATCCCGTGGAAGCGGTGTTGAGAATGGCCTCCATCGCCGCGGAAGCGGAGCGCTCCCTGCGCGAAATCGGCTTCCCGGCCATGCCGGCGGGACGCGGCCGCTCCCACGCCGAACTGATCGCCAATGCGGCTTTCGAAGCGGCGCAAAGCGGAGCGGTCGAGGCTATCGTGGTGTTCACGCTGAGCGGGTCCACTGCCCGGCTGGTGGCGCGGTACCGTCCGCCCGTGCCGGTACTGGCTTTCACTCCCAGCGAAGCGGTGGCCCGGCAACTGGCCGCCGTCTATGCCGTCACCGCAATGCCGATGCCCAATCTGCGCTCGACCGACGATATTTTGGGGCATGTGGAACAAACGCTGCTCACCTGCCGCCGGCTGGCGCCTGGAGCATCCGTGGCGGTAGTGGCGGGTCTTCCTCCAGGCCGGCCCGGCAACACGAACCTCCTGAAACTGCACCGGGTGGGCGGGTAGGCCCCACCCACCCATTTACAAGCTAAAACACGAACTTCAGGCCAATCTGCATTTCCCGCGGCTGCCCGAAGCCGGTCACGCGGCCGTAGGGGTTCGTCAGCGTCCCCGGCGGTCCGATGTTGGGATTGCTCACGTCGCGGATGGTTGTGTCAATGGTGGTCCAGTTGGCGTGGTTGAACAGGTTGTACATGTCCGCGCGGAGTTCAAAGTACTTGTTCTCGGTCAGCACGAAACGTTTCGAGAGGGTGGTATCGAGGTTCCAGAGGCCGGGGTTGCGAACCATCAGCCGGGGCGCCGTTCCAAAGCGCGGTTCCCGAACGGTCCGGAATGCATCCACATTGAAGTAGCGGGCTTCGGTGCGGTCTCCGCGGCCCAGATCCGGCTTGGCCACCATATCGGGCCGGTCGAAGCGGGACCAGGAATCCGCGAGGCCCGTTCCGTCGGCCACCGTAGTGAGATTCCCGGTCTGCGCCGTGAAGATCAGGTTGGTTTGCCAGCCGCCCAGCATCTTCCCCGCCAGGCTCTGACTCTTCTTCAGGAACGGCAGGTCATAAACGAACGAAGAGACCAGGCGCTGGCGGATGTCGAAGGTGGTGGAGGACTTGTCCAGCTTCCGGTTGGAGGCAAAGTGAAATCCGCCGGCATTGCCCACGCCCACCGCGCTCTGGCCCTGCTCGGCATCGCTGATGGCGTGCCCCCAGGTGTAAGAGGTGAGGAAATAGCCGCCAGCCACGCGCCGCTCGAACTTGGCCTGTAACGAGTGGTATTGGCCCGAGCCATCCGACTGGCGCCAGTTGATGCTCGAAAAGCCCGGGTAAATATAAGCGGCTGAACCCAGCACAAAGCGGGAAGCAAAATCGCCCTTGGTGTTGACATTGTACGAGGTGAAGATCTTGTTCGCCTTGTTGGCGACGTAGGCCACCTCCATCGAGTTGTTACCGATGCGGTGCTGCACCGCCAGATTCCACTGCTGCACGTAGGTGTCGCGGATGTGCGGGTCGTTGGCGTTGACCGCTACGCGGGCGGGGATCGACGCGGTGCCGCGCGAGAAGTTGTCCCAGAACAGGGTTGGCGCCGGGCTGGAAGCCAGCGACGGCGCGATGAAATCACGGGTAAAACCGAAGCCGCTGGTCTCCGCCCCAGGCGCCCCGATGCCGCCCGGAGGCGGGTTGATCGCGTTGAGGATGGGTCCGCTGGGGTGCTCCTGTTCATAGTAGATGCCGTAACCGCCGCGGACCACTGTGTTCTGGGCTCCCCTGGGCCGCCAGGCGAAGCCGAAGCGCGGCCCCCAGTTGTTCCTGTCGCCGAATTTGAGGGCGCGGCCGCCCAGCGAGTCCGGCGCGTTGCGGGCGTAAACCACCTGCCCGGTCGACAGGTCGAAGTTGGCCCAGTGATCCTTCATCTCTTTCCAGGGCTGAAAGTAGTCGTAGCGGATGCCCAGGTTGAGGGTCAGGGTCGGGGTCGCCTTCCAGTCGTCCTGGAAGTATCCGGCGGTCCAGAACTGGTTTGGCCGTCCGTGCAGAGGGGCGATCCCGATGGTGGCGCCGGACATGTAGCCGAGCATAAAGTCCACCAGGCCGTCCCCGGTATAGGCGCCGCCGGGCGCGCCGCCAAACGTAAAAACGCCGCGCGCGCTCAAAGTCTCGATGAACACGTTGTTGCGCCGCATCAGGGTCACGCCCGACTTGAACGAGTGCTTACCCACGACGAAGACGAGGTTGTCGGCGAAGTGCCAGATCTGCCCCCCGTTCGGATTCCAGGGGGCGCCGGTGCGCAGTCCCGGCAGACCGAGAGCGCTCGAACTCGATGAGATGTTGAAGTTGGGCGGTCCCCATTCCAGCGGGTTGGCCGTTAGCGGCAGTTGATCGGCGAGGCCCAGCTCGGCAGTGATGTTGCGCTTGAAACTGGTCTCGAACTCCTCGAAGGTCATGCTGCGGTTCCAGCCCGCGCGCGCCTCGTTGAACACGTTCGACGAAAAGACGTGGGTCTCGGAAAGGCTCAGGTTCTGGTTGCGCCGGTTCCGCTTGTAACTGCGGTCGCTGCCGCCGGGGCCGAACAGCGGAAACATGTCGCCCACGAAATCGTTGTTGAAATTGCCGATGTAGCGTCCGTATACCGAATCCCGGTCGGAGAAGCGGTAATCGATACGGCCGGTGAACTCATCGGTCCGGATCTTGGCCGGGCTGAAAGGCCCCTGATAGTTGTTCACCAGGCCGGCGTTGGTCGGCGCGGGAACCAGGCTGAGCACCTTCAGGGACGTGGGGTTGAGAAAGCGCTTGAGGTTGGTGGGGTCATCGAAGAATCCGTTGCCGTCGCCCTCCAGGTTCATCGGATCCTTCAAGCGGGGAAGCCGGGAGGAGATCAGCTCGCTGAAATCGCCGTTGCGCATTTTCACGGTGGGCACGGTGCGCTGTCCGTACTGGCCGGCGCGGGTCCCCCGGATGCCTTCGTAGTTCGCGAAAAAGAATGCCTTGTCCTTGCGGATCGGGCCGCCCACCCCGCCGCCGTATACGTTGTTGCGCACCACCGGTTTGTTCGAGGTGACCAGGGCTCCCGAGGCGATCTGCCGTCCCCGCAGGCTCTTGGCGTCTTTCTGAAAAGCGTTGAGCTTGTCGTTCTGGAGGTAATCGTAGAGATGCCCGTGAAATTCGTTGGTGCCCGCCTTGGTGACGATGTTCACCGACGCTCCCGCCGCTCCGCCATACTCGGCGGAATTGGAATTCACCTGCACCTTTACTTCCTGCACGGCTTCGAGCGAGGGATCGAAGGCGCGGGTGCCGCCGTCGAAATTCATTCCCTCGATGCCGTCGTAGTAGAACTTGTTGGAAATGTCGGTCAGGCCGTTCACGCTCAGCGAGACCCCATTGCGGCGCACGAAGCCGGAGTCGCGCTGCGCCTTGCTGTTGTTGTTGACGAAATACGCGCCGGGCGCCAGCAGGGTGGCTGCGATTACCTGCCGGCCCACGAGCGGTAACTGGACGATCTGATCCCTGCCCAGCGTGGTCGAGACGGAAGCCTCTTCGCTTTTCAGGGTGACCGCGGTTTCGGTGACGTTCACGACCTCGTTCACCTGGCCGACGGTCATCGTTATATCGACGCGCACATCTTCGCTGGTGGAAAGGACAATGTTGTCCACCACCGTAGTCTTAAAACCCTTTGCTTCGGCGCTCACGCGGTAAGTGCCGAAGAACAGAAACGGAACCCGGTACGCACCGCTGGGGCCGGACACAACGGTCTTGCTGACGTTGGTTCCGACGTTCGTAACGGTGAGTTTGACGTTGGGCATCGCCGCGCCGGTAGTGTCCTGAACAACGCCGGTGATCGAGCCCGTGATTTCCTGGCACACCGCTACCCCGGCGGCCAGGATGAGAAATCCTGCAACTCTCGTTAGTCTGTTCATGGCCCCCCACCCCTTGGGGATTGGCCTGAGGCTACAAGACTCCAGCGGGCAAGTCAAGCGTTGCAGGGGACCCCGCGGAGCCGGGGTTTCAGGCGGTTCCTCCACCCCCGGCCGGGATCGCCCGTGGACGCTGCTGGGCCAGCGAGAGGCGCGGCGAAGTCAATTTGGCGGTCATCTCGGCTCTCCGCCCCGAGGCCATGTCCATGGCCACCAGACCCCAGGGGTCGCTGAAATGCTCCTTGGTCTTGCGCGCCACGTCGGCCAGGTGATCGGAGAGCCGTTTGCGCAGCTTCTTGAAATCATTGTTCTCCGGATCGAGCGAGGGATGCGCCTGCTGGTATTCCCGCACCTTCGCCAGGATCTCGGCGGTCGAGTGCATGGTTTCGGCCCACCAGGCAATGAGAATGTAGTCCGAGGCGATGACCTGCGGCTTGACGTCGTCATCCTTCAGGGCAGGCGGCAGGATGGCGCGGATGGCAGGCGCCGAACCGGCTTTACACATGGCGGACCAAAGGGCGTCATCCATGAGGGGAACCAGCCGGTAGCGGGTGATGTTCTCCGTGCTCGGGTCAATCAGGGCCGCCAGGGCACGCCGCCCGATCGAGCGGTACTCGTCTTCCGGGCGCGGGTTGCCGGCCGGATCCAGGAACAGGCGCACGCAGACGTCGTTGTTGTAGGCGGCATCGAGCAAAAATGAGCAATGCCCGAACTCCTCGGTGGGCGGCGGGCTGGCGCCGCGTCCGAGGCCGACTGCCTCCATGGCGCGCTGGTGAGCGAGCAGTCTCTGTCGTGAGGTGCTCGCCGTGTACTCGAAGAAGCTGTGCGTGCTGGACAACTCGGGCGCCTCGCCGGGCCGGCTGGCCCGATAGGCGGCGGTAATCAGGAAAGTCTCGGCGAGCACACGGCGCAGTTTCTCCGGGTCAGCGGCGAAGTTGACCATCGCCGCGCGGATGCGCTTCGCCGTTGCGCGGTCGGTGATGACCAGGCCCCCCCGCTCGGGGTCAAACAAGACTTCCCCGGTACGCAGCAGCTCGGTAATGGAAATGGCGTTGTAGATCCCGAGCAGGTTGACCTTGAAGGTATGCGTCCGGTTACGGATGTTGGTGAGAATGGTGCGCAGGGTGGTAATGCCTTGCCCGGCCAGAGCGTTCTCCCGGCGGGTCAGGGGGGTCAGATCTCCGTCCAGGGCGCTGTGCAGCGCCTGGCGGCCCTCCGCGGTCAGTTGGTCGAGCCGGACCTCATAAAGAAATGCCGCCTGATTGCTGTCCAGCGCGTTGAATTCGTATCCCGCCGCAGCGGCCAGGGAACGGTCGATCCCCGCTTTGATCGCATCTTCGATGTCGGAAATCCGGTCGGGGGCCAGGCCGGCCGCGGCCAGCGCCTCCTCGTCGGCCTTTGGATCGCTGCTGATGAGCCCTAACACGGTGGGAATGACATCGATCTGACCGAGCGTGGCCGAGACCCCATAGCTGGCCGACGCGGATACATCGAACTCCGAGCCGAGTTTGTTGTAGTAGCCGATCTCGACGCGATTCTGGTCGAGCTTGCGAACGCGGATCTCGTATTCCCCGCTGACTTGAAACGAAGCGTTCACGGCCAGCGATCCGCCCGCCTTGACTTTGACAGGGCCCAGCCCCCCGGGCAGATCGGGGCTGGCCAGCAGACTGGTCGACTGGGCGAGTTCCGCGCCGCCGGAGAATTTCAGTTTGCCGCTGCCGTTCACCGAGGAGACCGTCCCCGGGGACATGGCGGCGAGGTCTTCGACGTCGCCGGGGATGCTGAATCCGGCGATCGTCTGCCCCAGCGCCTCCTTCAGCGTGGGCGCGGCAGGCTTGGCGGAAAAGAGCTTGAAGTTGTACAACGAGACTTCAGACCCGGACTTGAAGCCGAAGCTGAGGTTGTTCACTTCGCTGGAGAGCGCCGCTGACACCGTGGCCTTGACGCCCAGCGCCAGGCAAACTTGCTCGTCGCCGACCCGTATGGGAGCGCGGTAATGTTCCGGAGAGATCGTCGACCCCTTCTGGTAAATGGCCAGGTTTCCGTTCAACCCGGCCCCAATCTTCAACTCCGTCTCGCCGGCGCCTACCTCGGCATCCTGCGAGAAAGAGAGGCCGGTGGAGAAACGCTGGAAGGCGACCTCGTCCAGCGGGGTGTCGATGAACCTGGCCAGCTCGACGGCCGGCGCCAGATTCAGTCCCGGATTCCTCAGGTACTTTGCTATGGCCGAAACAGGATTCGGCTTGATGTCGAGATCCAGTCCCAGGTTATCGGTCAATCGAATGGTGGGCATGAGGCTATTTAAGGGCGGGCAGACGCGGTTGTCAACGAAAATCGGCGGAGACCGTATTCAAAATCACGCAGACCGAATGCGGCGCGGCCGCTTTATTTCGGTAACATTTTCAACTGGTCGAGGAAGGGCTGCGGGATCAGCCCATTGGGCTGGATCGGGACGTCCCAGGTGACCACGCCGCCCTTGCCGTTGATCTTCCGGGTCCATTCCACCACCTGGGAGGGCTGAAAGCGCACCGGTCCTCTGCCCCAGTTCACTCCCAGGTAACTGAGCATGTGGAACTGGGCGCCGTCGACCCAGCGGCCGGAGCAGCGCACTCGTTCCGGCTCGTTGATTTCTCCGGCCGTGTAGTCTTCCTGCTCGGTTATGGAGATGATCGGATAGATCACACCCCGGTTGAAGGCCACTATGCTGTCTGGATTGCCCGCCCGGGCGGCGGCGGCGAAACTGGAGAAGTTGGGCGGCGTGGCCGAGCGGTACATGATGTTGGGCCAATAGCAACCGTCGAACCACCACCCGTTCACCCTGCGTCCCCAGCGGCGGGACCATTCCGTGATCACCTGTTCCCATTTCACCTGGAATTCGCGGTTCGGATAGGGTCCGAGCCGCCACTGAAGCGCCTGCATGGCGGCAGGATCGCGGTCCGGAGCGCCCGCCGGCAGGTAGACCAGAAGGCGAATGCCTTTCGGTTCGAGGGCCGCCGCGAGGTCGGACACCAGATCACGGCGAGCGCACTTGCTGGGACGGATGCCGGTCAGCCGGTCGTAAGTCGCGTTCGGCGCGAGGTAGTGCCCCGAGTTCTGCCCCAGGGTGATGAAGTAGTATTTCGCGCCCACCGAAGCCAGTTGCTCCGCCAGGCCCGCCACGTCAAACCCGTCGACCAGGGCGTTCCATTTCTCCGGAGGCGTCTTTTCGCCTTCGGCCACGGTGTCCGCCAGGTAGTGCGTGAACACTCCCCACGCCGCTTTCTGGAACCAGTCCGTGCGGTGAGATTCGGTCTGGGCCGCGCACCCGGCTGCCACCAGGGCGCCGAGCATCGCGGCACGCATCGACAGCGCCAGCACTCTCGGAAACCTCCGGCCGCCTCTTCTAGCTCTTGACTTTGAGACGAGCCTGATTCTCGGCGATGAAAGCCTTGATTTCATCGCTCATCGCGAGCAGCTTCTCCCACTGCTCCTTGTACAGGGTGACCGGAAACCGGCCCAGTCCGTAGACGGAAACCGCGCCCTTTTCGCTGACCCGCATGGAAAGCGATCCGGCGCGGCGGCCCTGCTTCACGGCTTCGTTCTCAGCCCGGAGCCTCTCCTGTTCGGCCTTCAAGTCCTCATCGCTCATCGATCTCTCCGAAACACCAATGGTACAACAGGGCGGCAAGATCGGAGCGGTCTGGAAAAGAAAAACCGCATCGGTCGGGCCTTGAAGACTTACCCAGGCCTGCTCCGATGCGGTCCGCCCAGGATGGGCTTGGATCCGGCGACGGTCCCGTCTGGTCCCTATAATCCTTACTGGTTCACTCCCGGTGGAGTCCGCGTCCTTTTTTCCCCACCGACAGCGCCAAACGACCACCGCAACCCAGATCCCTGGGGGGAACTACAATCATGATGCCGGATGATCTGGTGCACTTAAAAAAACCCCTCTGTTGCAACTAACAAGCGGAACAGTGAGCGGCGAAAATCGCTAACATCGGCTCCCGCAAGCACGCTGTCAAAAGCTCACATCGCGCGTCCGCCTGCCCGTTGCAGCAGAGGGCAGGTTTCAAGAGTTACTTCGCCAATTCACTCTTAGGAATAGCAACCGGGAAGCCAACTGTCAATCGTCAGAAGTGCTTGATTTCTCTGTGCGCGCGGCCCATTCCGGCACTCTCCGGTGTGGCCCGTGCCGGAACGGGTGTGTCGGGATGACACAGGCGGGTCCACTGGGGCGCGGGTCAGGGCCGCCCCGCGGCCGGGCAACCCAGGCCGTTGTGACACAATGAGAGTAGATGACCGCGCGTTTAGGGACCCTGCCGGCAGCCTGTTTCCTGCTTCTTTCCTCTCCAATTTGGGCGTACTCCGACGAGATTATTTACCAGGTGTATACGGAGCATCCGCGCCTGTTCCTGCAAGGCGGGAGGCTGCGGCTGCTCAAGCGGGAACGCGAGCGGCAGTCCCTTCGCTGGATGCAGTTCGAGTCCCTGATGGCCGGAAAGGCCCGGATGCCGGAGACCGGCTTCGCCAACGCGCTGTACTATCGGATTGCCGGCGACGAGGGTGCTGGGCGAACCGCCACGCAGTGGGCGCTGGGGCCGGGTAATGACCTGCGCCAGCTCGCCCTGGTCTTCGACTGGTGCCAGGATCTGCTCAGCCCCGAGCAGTCCAAGACCCTGGCGTTCAAACTTCAGCGCGGAATCGAGGCCTCCGGGCAGGACAACTCCGTGCCCGCCGCGCGTTCCCGAATGCTTGCTGCGGTTGCCCTGGCCGATCATCTCCCCCAGACCTCCACCCGGGAGATTGAGACTCTGGTTCGCCGCTGGTGGGAGGGCCGCGTCGCGCCGGGCTTGCGGGCGGGAAAAGCGGCGGTATGCCGCGAAGACCTCTACGCCTTGTTCGAGTTCCTGCACGCCGTGCGGGACAACATTCAGGTTGATCTCCGCGAGTCATCGCCGGCATTCTTCAAGGATCTGGCGCAGTGGCACCTGCTCAGCTACTATCCCGCCCGGTACCCGGCGCCGGAGAACGAGTACCGGATCCCGGCATCCAAGAGCATGGCGCCCGACCTGGAACGGGCGGCGCTTTCGCGGGCGGCCGAGCTGTCCATGGTGGCCTACGACACCAACGCTCCGGAGAGCCAGGTGCTTCAGGGGTGGCTCATGCATGACCACTTTCTGCTGCGCAGCGCTTACGGCATTCCCTATGAGATGCTGTGGGCGAACCCGTATCAGCCCGGCCTCAGCTACTATCACGTCCCCCTGGTCTTCCACGACGACCGGTTCGGCAGGCTGTTCGTGCGCTCCAGTTGGGAAGAAGATGCCGCGTGGGCAGGCTATTTCGACGGTGAAATGCAGGTGTACCGGGAGGGCAAGCCTGCGCTCGTTCATCCCGGACCGAAGGGTGAGATCGCGGTTTTTCCCGAGGCCGTGGTGATCATGCCGGGCGGCGCCCGCAAGTTCGCACTCGACCCGGGAGAGGCCGGGCACGTGTTCCTGGTAGGTTTGAAGCCCTCGGCGCCCTACGAAGTGGAGATCGACGGCGAGGAACTCTCCGAATTGCACACCGACCCCGGCGGCATCCTGGCTCTGACCGTCCGGCCGGGCGTAGCGACCGGCATTCGCTTCCGCGAGGCCCAGGGGCGTTAGCGCAGCACCACCTTCGCCAGGCCCGCGTTGTTGCCGCTGTCGACGGCGCGCAGCACCACCAGGTGTTCGCCGGGGCCCACATTCTCCAGCCGCAGAACGAAGCGCTCGCGAGGTGAGTCGATGACCCCATCGGCGGACTCCAGCGGGGTCCAGTTTCCGGCGTCCACCGAGTACTCGCAACGGCGGAGGGGCGATGCTGCATCCACGGCTTCGAACTCGATTTCGACCGACGCGCCGGTGCGCCGCGGTGCGGAAACGGCAATGGCGGGCGGCGTGTTGTCGATCAGCACCGGAGCGCTGATCAGCTCCGCCTCGCGCGCCGATCCCGGCGGGTTCGCCTCGCGGTCCGAAGCGGTTACCCGGAACAGGTACTTGCCATCGGCCAGCACATCGCCGTCCAGCAAAAAGGAATTCTCGTGGAGGTTGCCCTTCAGCAGCTTCCACTCCTGTTCCCCCTCGCCGCGGAAGTACAGGGTGTAGACCAGCCGGTCGTTGTCGGAATCCTCCGCCTGCCAGCCGATGTTGATCTGCTGGGAGGCGGCGCGGGAGAGGGTCTGAGTGGGAGTCCCCGCGGAGGTGCTGACGCCGGCATCGCCCGTATCAGTGACCGTGATGCTGTAAGCGCCGGAAGCCGCCTGCGTAGCAGGTTTCGAAGCCGCCTGAGCCACGGCCTGGGTGGACACGTGGATGCTCCTCACCACCGGCGGGCTGTTCTGGGGAAGATAGGCGACGGTGACCGAATCCAGCACTGGAGCGGTACTTCCGGAGGCGCTGAATTCGGCTCTCCACTGAATGTAGTGCGCGTTCGGGCTTGGTATCAGGCCGGTGGCCGCAGGGACTGTCTCCCAATCGCTCCAGGTCTTATCGGGGCGGAACGAGTTTCCGGAACGGGTCTGAAACGTCACCTTGCCCTCGGCCCGGCAACTGAGGCGGCCCCACCGGGCCACCGCACCCGCGTCGTGCACGGGCGATTCGTAGGTCCCTGTGGCCGACGGCGCATCCCCCAGCCGGTAAATCCGCCCCATGTTTCCAGTGGCCGCCAGCACGCGCCCGGCGTCGGAGAGAAGGCGGGTGGTCTCGGCCTCGTTGGTCTGTACCAGAAGCGTAACTTTCCGGTCCGGCGAAAGACGATAGATGCGCCCGTTGGCGTCGGTTGAAAACAGGATGTGCCCCGGCATGTTCGCCAGATCGTAGACGTTCTCCTCTTTCGAGGACCAGAGGGTTTCGACCGTATTGTCGGCATTAATGCGGTAAATCGCGGACTTTTCGACGCCGGCCATGTCGACCAGCGGTGAGAACTGGGTGGTTACCTGGGGCTGTGCGGCCGATGGCGGCGGCTTGGGCGCCTCCGGCTGGGGCTTCAGATCCGGGGATTGCTGGGCCGCGTCGGCAGTCACCGTGATGGTAGCAGCCGGGGGCTGGGCCGCCGCGCCAGCGCCGCCGCCCTGCACGGCCTGTTGCGCGCTTTGCACGCGCCTGGCCACCGATCCGCCCAGCGCAGCCACGTATACGGCGCCGTCGGCGGCCGGAACGATGCTGCGGATCTCCGGCATGCCGGCGTCATACAGCACGAAGGCCTTGTCCTTGGCCGTAATCCGGTACAGGATCCCGTTCGGCTCCGTCCCCGCCAGCAGACGCCCCCGGCTGTCGAGCGCGAGGCTGGTGACGTGGGACTGCCCGGTATCGTAGTAAACCTCTCCCCGGCCGTCCGGCTCGATTCGGAAGATCTTGCCCTGGTCTCCGGTGCCCGCGTACAGAGCGCCATCCGGACCGGCGGCCAGGGCCCAGATGTACTTGGTATGGGGAGCGAAGTACTCCGAGACCTTCCCCTGGTCCAAGCGGTAAATCTTGCCGTCGGGCGACGTGGCTGCGTAAAGCACGCCCTTCGAGTCTACGGCAAGGGAGAAGATTTCCGGCTCTTCCGCCGTCCACACCACCGAGGCTTTGCCGGATTTGTCGATCCGGAACAGCCGGCCGCGGTGTCCGGTGGCGGCGTAGAGGGCGCCGTCCGGCGCTTGCGCAACGCTCCAGATCACCGGCTGGTCGGAGGAAAATACGGTTTCCAGCTTAGGGGCCAGCAGCAGGCGCCCGTCCCGGCTGAGCGACACGCCCCGGAAGCGCCCCCGGATGAAGTCCTGGTAGGTGTTCATCTCCCAGGCGGAAGCGCCACCGGCGCCCAGCGGGCTGGCCAGACACAATGCCGCCACCACCCCCAGCGCCCGGTCACGAAGTCTCGAGATCATCATTCCTTCACTTCCACCTGGATCGTCTTCGAGCCAGTGATCATGTAATCGCCGGCGGCGATCTCAAAATCGGCGATCTTGGAATTGCGCGACTGGGTCAAACCGGCCAGGCTCGACTGCGCGCCGGCCAGGATCAGCATGACCGACGGGGGCGGGGCTGGGAAGTCGTCCCCTTCCAGTTGAAACGCCACTTCGGGACGCCACGCCCGCACGTACGCCTTGGTGTTCGCCCGCAGTTGATTCACGGTCGCCACTAGTTGGGCGGGCGATTTCGGCGTGGTGTTGAGAATCTGCCGGAAATCCGCCAGATTGGTGGTGGCGCCGTCGGCCACAGTGAAAAACACCGTCCCGGGCGGCGCGCCGATGGGCACCGGGTAGGAGACCTTGCGATTGAGTTCCACGCCGTTTTCACCCACCAGCGACACGCTGATCTCCACGGTTTCGCCGGGGCGGACTTCGCGCCGGTCGGCGGAGACCTGGTCAATCTGAAGTTGCTTCTTCTCGTCGTAGGACTCGATTTCGAGGGCCACTTTCTTCAGTTGCAGCGTATCGAAACCGCCCTGGAGCACATATGCCAGCGGGATGGCCGTGGACAGCGAGACCTGGGTGGCCGAACCGCTGTCGCCGGCGTACATGTTGTCAAGTTTGAGGGGCGCCGTGCCCCCGCTGAATTCGATCTCGCCCCTGACGGCGTAGCTGGAAGGGCCGACGCTGCGTTCGGTGGCGTCGATGGCCGAAAATACCGCCATCTGCACCAGGAAGGGCGAGAGCAACCGGTCATTCACCATCTGCATCCGGTAAGCGGCCACTTTGCCCGAGGCCCGCTTCACGGCAATGGTCAGCGGCACCAGGGCGGCCCGCCGCCCCAACTCGCCGAACACGGCCGTGCTGCGATCCTGCGAGATCACCCCCATCAACTCCCGGGCCGTAGATATCTTGAACGACGTCGCAACCGATGGCAACAGGGTCAGAACTTCGGCTCGGGCGAACGGCAGGTCCGTCGAACCGATGGCAAGGAACCGGTGGCCGAAGGCGTAGACTCTGTTGCCATCGATGTGCGTGATGGTGCCATCGGCCCCCACGCTCATGTCGCCCGTCAACAGTTGCACACTCACCATGGAACCCGGCTGAATGCGCTTGGGATCGCCCATCCGGTCCGGCACGAGGCCGCCCCCGGACAGGCCGTGGCGTGGTTCCAGGCCGAGCGCCCGCAACTGGGGAGCAAAGTGCTCGATGGTGGCGCGGGTAAACCCGCTGAAGGAAATCGGAGTGGCGATATCGACGAGCTTGGAGTCGCCCACCGCAGCCTCGGCCGGACCGGGCAGCATTCGCGTCAGATCTCTGTCGAACAAGGATGCGCGCTGAGTGGGCCTCCGCGGAGCCCGCGCCGTGGCGCTGTCCGCCACAGCCAGCATTTCCTCTATGGGACGGATCCCCGCAATCGGCTCCTTGGCATAGGGAAACGCCATAGCCACGGCTCCGGCGAGTTTGCCGTTCAGGTAGACGGGGCTGCCGCTCATGCCCTGCATGACGCCTGCACGGTCCAGAGGTCCGCCCGAAAGGCGGGCCAGGATCAGGGATTGCTTCGGGCCCACGTTTTCCATCACGCCCAGAATTTCCACCTGGAATTCATCTACCCGGTCGGCGTAGAACACAGTCTTTCCCGTACCCTTCATACCGGGCTGTATGTCTCGAAGCGGAAAGAACTTAGTCTGGGCGGGGAGAATGGCGCTCAGCGCAATCGCCACCAGAACTGCACGGCGCGGCACAACTCTATTTTACACCTGCGCGATCCAGCAACAGTTTACCCCGGCAGCATCCGCGCATCCGCGCCGCTCGGATTGTGATCGCACCAACGCTGTGGTACGTTAAGTGCTTAAGCCCAATTGGAGGAATTATGGAGGCCCTCGGCCTGATCGAAACGAAAGGTCTGATCGGTGCAATCGAAGCCGCGGACGCGATGGTAAAAACGGCAAACGTAGTCTTGACCGGAAAAGAGTTTGTGGGCGCCGGCTACGTCGCCATCACGGTGCGCGGCGACGTGGGCGCCGTGAAGGCGGCAACCGATGCCGGGGCCGCCGCCGCGCGGCGCGTCGGCGAACTGATCGGCGTGCACGTTATTCCGCGCCCGCACGAAGAGGTGGAGCGCGTCCTTCCGGCCGTTAAGGGCCAGAAGTAGCCGGGTGGCGCGGTCATGTCAACCGAAACCGATGGCATCTCCGTCCAGGAAGTCCGCAGCAAAGTTGAGAAAGCCCACGCAGCCTTCCAGATCTACCGGAACTTCACCCAGCAGCAGATCGACGCGGTAGTGGAACGCGCGGCCGAGGTGGCCCGGCAGAATGCAATCCCGCTTGCCGAGATGGCCGTGGAAGAGACCGGCTACGGCAACGTCCAGGACAAGATTGGAAAGAACCTGCTGAACGCCGACTATCTGCCGCGGAAAATGCGCGGTTTGAAGACCGTGGGTGTGCTGCGGGAGTTGCCGGACCAGCGCATTGTGGAGATTGGCGTGCCGGTTGGGGTGGTGGCGGCCATTGTGCCGGTGACGAACCCCACCTCCACAGTGATCTTCAAGACGCTGATCTCGCTCAAGGCGGGCAACGCGATTGTGGTCAGTCCCCACCCCGGCGCGAAGCGCTGCACCAGCTACGGCGCCGAACTCCTGCACCGCGCGGCCGTCGAAGCCGGAGCGCCGGAAGGGCTGGTTCAGTGCATCTCCGAGCCCAGCCTGGAAGCCACTCAGGCTCTGATGAAGCACGATCTGACCGGCGTGATTCTGGCTACCGGCGGGTCGGGCATGGTGCGCGCCGCGTACTCGAGCGGCAAGCCCGCCTTCGGCGTGGGTCCTGGAAACGTGCCTGTCCTGATCGAGCGCACCGCCGATGTGAAGGACGCCGTCGCCAAAGTGGTGGAGGGCAAGCGTTTCGATTTCGGCACCGTGTGTTCGAGCGAGCAGAGCCTGGTGGTGGAAGATGTGCTGCGCGACCAGGTGCTGGCCGAGCTGCGCGCGCGCCGCGTGCACTTCTGCGACGAAGCCCAGAAAGACGCCCTGCGCAAGCTGTTGATGACGCCACGCGGCACCATTAATCCGAAGTGCGTGGGCCAGGCTCCCACGAAGATCGCCCGGATGGCGGGCTTCGAGATTCCGCCCGACACGTCGATTCTGGTGGCGGAAATCAGCGCGGTGGGACGGCAGGAGCCGCTTTCGGCTGAGAAACTCTCGCCCGTCCTGGCGCTGTATTTTGTCCGGGATTTCCGGCAGGGCTGCGATATTTGCGAGAAGGTGCTGCATTTCGGCGGGTACGGCCACACCTGCGTGATTTTCTCGAACGACGATGCGCGGATACGCGAATTCGGGCTGCGGATGCCCGCCATGCGGGTGATGGTGAATGTAGCGTCGCCTCAGGGCTCAACCGGCATCACCACCAATCTGTGGCCCTCCATGACGCTGGGCTGCGGAGCCATGGCCGGCAACATCACCGGCGACAACGTCGGCCCCCAGCATTTGATCAACATCAAGCGGCTGGCCTGGGAAGTGCGCAAGGCATCGGAGGCTTACGAGGTTCCGGTATACGAGGCCCGGGCCCGCGTTGCCGCGCCGGCCGCGGTTCCGGTGGCTCGGGAAGCCGTGGAAGCCGCCGTGGACCGGTACCTCGCGAGCCGGGGAATCGCTCCGGCGGCGCCGCGGAGCGAAGCGGTGCGCGCGTCGGTGGCGCCCGGCCCGGTGGCCGAGATCGTGGACCGGTTCCTGGCCAGCAAGCGGGCGGCCGTGCCCGCGGCTGCGGCCCCGTCCGCTCCGGCGCCGCCGGGGCAAACCTGCGCAAGTTGTAGCGGTGGCGCCGCAGGGCGTCCTGCTCCGGCGGAGCAGAAAACCAGCCAGGCCGGAACCGCCAGCCCTGAGCCTCCCGCGCCGGCAATCACGATCGTGGATTTCGTCTGCGAGAACGATGTTCGGGCGGCCATTCAGGCTTCCCGAAAAATCTATATCGGGCCAAGAACCATTGTGACGCCGGCCGCTCGAGACCTGGCCGAACGCAGCGACGTTCTGGTCATGGCCCAGCGCTAAGTGATCGCCGCGATTTGCGGCTCCTGAGGGATTACATTTGCATTCGAACCTGGAAGCACTCAAGCGGGAAATGCTGGACGCCCTGCGCGACGGAGATTTCGCCGTGTTTCATGGCAGCACGCATGGCGGCGAGGGAGGTAGCGCCGTCTACTGGGATGCGGAGCGGCAGCCCGATTACCACGCCTTCCTGGCCGCCGCGGGCACGCTGGGCGTCAAGCTGGTGATCTTTTCCGAGCGGGAGTTCCGTGCCGGCGAAATCGACCAGTCGCTCGACGAACTCGAAGACTGCGAGCTGACTCATGAGGAACGCCGGTCGCTGGAAAGGAGACTCCGGGACCTGCGAGTGTTCGAGGGCCGCACGTGCGCTTTGCGGCTGACCTTTCACTACGAGGCCCGGGAATACATCTTCGACTTGCGGACCGACTGGTTCGACGATTTTCTCGAGCTGAGGGATGAAATCGCCGCGCGCCTGCCGGAGGAGGACGACGAGGAAGACGAGTCCCTGGGCGGACTTTACTCCAACAATTGACCGCTCGCTGGCGTTTTCCCCTCATCGACGAACGGCAAGCCGAAGCGCTGGCCTCCCAGCTTGAGATCCAGCCGGTTGTGGCTCGCGTGTTGTGGGCCCGGGGTCTGCGCGATCCCTGCGCGGCCCGCGCCTTCCTGCATCCCGCCCTCGGCGATCTGCACAACCCTTACAGCCTGTGCGGCATGGAAGAGGCGGTGAAGCGCGTCGGCCGCGCGATTCGTGAAGGCGAGCGAGTCCTCATCTACGGCGACTACGATGTGGACGGCGCCGCCTCGGTGGTGATCCTGAAGAAGGCCATCGAGCTGGCCGGAGGAGTCGCCTGCTTCCACGTGCCCGACCGCTTAAGAGACGGCTATGGCATGCGGCCGGAAATCGTGGAGCAGGCCGCCTCGCAAGGCGTTTCGTTGATCATCAGCGTGGACACCGGAATCCGGGCTGCGGAGGTTGTGCGCCGGGCCGCCGGATTGGGAATCGATGTCATCATCACCGATCATCATCTTCCCGAAGCCGAACTGCCGCCGGCTTGCGCGGTGCTGAATCCGAATCAGCCGGGCTGCCCCTATCCCGAGAAGAATCTTTGCGGCGCGGGCGTGGCCTTCAAGCTGGTGCAGGGCATTCTGGAGAGTTCGAAATGGCCCCCGGCAAGAGTCGCAAGGACGCTCGAATCCTTTCTGAAACTGGTGGCTATTGCAACCGTGGCGGATGTAGTGCCGTTAACCGGCGAGAACCGGATTATCGTGAAGCATGGTTTGCGGGGGTTGCGCGCGGTGCGAAATCCGGGGTTGCGCGCCCTGCTGGACATCGCGGGCATTCCCCACGGCAGAACGCCTTCGGCCGGGGAGGTCGCATTCCGGGTTGCGCCCCGCCTGAACGCGGCCGGCCGCATGGCGACGGCCAACGATGTCATTGAGCTCTTCCTGACGGCGGACGAGAGCCGGGCGCGCGCTTTGGCGCAAAAGCTGCACGACTGGAATGCGGAACGCCAGCAGACCGAGGCGGAGATTGTCCGCTCGATCCTGGCGAGGTGCGAAGCGGCTCCCCCGACAGACAGCGACAGGGCGCTGGTGTTTTGCGGAGAGGGATGGCACCGCGGAGTGCTGGGAATCGTTGCGAGCCGTATTGTCGAGCGCTTCAACAGGCCGGCCATCATCCTGAGTTCCGATGCCGGGACCGGGCTGGCCCAGGGGTCGGGACGGAGCATCGCCCGGTTTCACCTGCTGGAAGCGCTGGAGTCGATGCCGGATCTGCTCATCCGGTTCGGCGGTCACCGCCACGCGGCGGGATTGACGCTGGAGGCGTCGCGGGTCGGCGAGTTCCGGCGGAGGCTGAACGAGCACGCGGCCGGATGCCTGACGCCGGATGACTTCGTGCCGGAGGTGCTGATCGACTCGCGGCTCGAATTGCCGGAGGTTGGCGATGAGGCAGTGTCCTCGATCCTGGACATGGCCCCGTTCGGGTGTGGAAACCCCGCGCCGGTATTCGCGGTGATGGATGCAGAGCTGGCGGCGCCGCCGGCGATCCTGAAGGAGAAACACGCGCGGCTGGTCCTCCGCCAGGCCGGCCGGACCCTCGCCGTGATGGCCTGGAATTGCGCCGGGCAGGCCGCGAACTGGAAAGCCGGCGACCGCGTTGACGCGGCCATCAGCTTCGAGCAAGACAGCCGGGGAGCGTCGCTGGGGTCCCAGCCCTGGAAGGCAAAACTCCACGACCTGGTCCCGCACGGCGCCGCGGTGGTCGCCCCCCCGATGAGCAGTTGAAAAGCCCGGACTCGGGCTGAGGGGCCCCGAGGCGGCGTAAGACAGCACAGCAATCCGAAGTTGTTTCTTCCGGCACTTTTTGGTTCAATAGAGAGTGTTCGGCTCTGCTCCTCAGTAGCTCAATGGTAGAGCATTCGGCTGTTAACCGAAGGGTTGCAGGTTCGAGTCCTGCCTGAGGAGCCAAACCTTTTCTGCGCACCCCGCCCCGCCCGCTGGTTAACGCCTCTCTCCGCCCGTAACCTCGCAAGTGGCCGTGTTTTCGGCACTTCCGCGCCTCTGGTTTGTTCGCCGTGTCCGGCTTGCCGCGCCGATCTGCGCCCCCGCAACGTTTACCGGAGGCCGTTTTCTCCCCGTCTCCGAGAGAAAGCAGGAGTTGGTTAACAGCACCGCGAGGGTTGTCCAACCCCAGGCCGGACGTTCCAAAACCGCCGACACCTCACTGGGAAGCGGCTTGGCTTAGCGAATGGCAGCCGCTCATCAAGCCGCAAGCCTAACCCCAATTTCTGCCTGCACCCCTACAGTGGCCACCCTGTCGCCACCGACCTGCCCGTATCTCCCCGCGCGCTAAGGCAAAGGCATGCCGGGAACACCGGCCGGCACCCGAACCACGCCACTGCCGGACCCGCCCAAACTCTGGTTTATTGTGATGAAGAGCGACTGCCGGTTGCCCTTGCCGGTACCGAATGCCAGGCTCAGCGGACAGGCCGTGACCCCTCCCGCAGAGTCGGCAACAATGGCGACTTCTGAGCCATCCGATGACACGCGAACCACGGACAAAGCGGAGGGCGATGCAACGTAGAAGTTGCCGTGGACGTCAATGGCTAGGCCGTCCAGTGAATAGATCTGTTTCGCCAGGAAAGCCGGAGGCGCGGCAAGGACCACAGGCGTCCCGGCAGAACCGTCGCGATTCACTGGGATGCTGACAAGCCTCGGCGCGAATGTGACGGCGACGACGAGATGGTCCCTGTCGAAAACGATGCCGTTCGCCCCCAACGGATAATTAAAGGGCGGAAACCCCGGAGGCAAAGGCAGATTGCCAACCAACGGGCCCCCTTCCACCCAAAGTTCGGCTGGTTTCCCGTGTGGGATTCTCCAGATGGCGCCGCGAACGAAGTCCGTCACATAGAGATTGCCGTTGTGGCGGTCGAACGCCAAAGCATTGGGATAGGCGATGGCGCCAGTTCCGGGCAGCCGCTCGAACTGACCCCATGGCTCGATCCGGTAAACGCCGCGGGTCGACTCGTCCGCGCCAGAGACCGCGGCGAAAGCCGCGCCATTGGCGTCGACAGCGAGCCCGTTGGCAGCCAGGCAAGTAGGCCGTGGAACGAGGTCCACGCGCAAGTCCTCGCGGAAGTCCGGCCCGTAGCGGCGGACTTGGCAAAGCGGTTGGACCGTGACC